>Ga0316363_10001109_pt1 | contig 25704 bp, 16 predicted proteins | sample Sb_taG_3_FD_200459 | JGI IMG/M metagenome (GOLD analysis project Ga0316363, IMG submission 200459) | Peat soil microbial communities from Weissenstadt, Germany - Sb_50d_a_PC metaG (v2) (version 2) | ecosystem: Environmental > Terrestrial > Soil > Wetlands > Peat | place: Germany: Weissenstadt...
TCTATTTCGGCGGCGAAGTTCTATTTCAAACTAGCGACGGCGGCGCGACCTGGAACATCATTAGCCCCGATCTGACGCGTAACGACAAGTCGAAGCAGCAAGTCACCGGCGGCCCAATTACGAAAGACAACACCAGCGTCGAGTACTTCGACACAATTTTCGCCATAGCCGAATCGCCCGTTGAGAAGGGCGTGATTTGGGTTGGCTCCGATGACGGACTCATTCACTTGACGCGCGATGGCGGTCAGAACTGGAGCAATGTCACGCCGAAAGATTTGCCCGAATGGGGCACGATCAGCATCATCGATCCATCGAGCGCGGATCCCGGGACCGCGTACATGGCCGTCGATCGCCATCGGCTCGATGATTTTCAGCCGTACATTTACTCGACGACGAATTACGGCAAATCGTGGACGCGCATCGCGAATGGATTGCCGACGACGAGCTACGTTCACGTCGTGCGCGAAGATCCCAAACATTCTGGTCTTCTCTTCGCCGGAACGGAAACCGGCATCTTTGTTTCCTTCAACGCGGGCGGGCACTGGCAGTCGCTGCAGTTGAATTTGCCCGTCGCGCCGGTCCACGATCTCGCAATTCACGGCGATGATTTGATCGCCGCGACGCACGGTCGCGCGTTTTGGATCCTTGACGACATCGCGCCACTACGCGAAATCACCGACGCGGTTCAATCCGAGGATGTTCATCTCTACGCGCCGGCCGCGGCGGTGCGGTTCCTTGGCGGGTCGGATCACATTCCGCCGAACTGGCCGCTTGGCGCGAATCCTCCCGAAGGCGCGATCATCGACTACGCTCTCAAGTCCAAGCCGAAGGACACAATCGAGTTAGAAATTCTCCATAGCGACGGCAATCTAATCCGAAAATATTCCAGCAAGAAGAAGGAAGAAGAGAAGCTGCCCGGCGAAGAAGTCGAACCCGAGGAGTCCAAAGATCTGTTGCCGATTGAGGCCGGTCTCAACCGATTCGCATGGGATCTGCGTTACGAAGAAGCCAGCAAAGTGCCCGGAACAGTAGCCTGGGGCGGCGGAACCGACGGGCCGCGCGTGCTGCCCGGAACCTATCAGGTCAAGCTCACCGTCGCGGGCAAGAGTTACACTTCGTCGGTCGAGGTCAGGCTCGATCCGCGAGTCACCACCTCGGCGGAAGATCTTAAGAAGCAGCTCGATCTCGCGCTGAAGATTCGCGAGCGAGTGACCGCGGCCCACGATGCCGTAAACGAAATTCGCGATGTCCGCGCGCAACTCGAGTCCTTGCGCAAGCGCCTGGCCGGCGATGCATCCCATGGAGAACTCGCCAAAGCCGCCGAAGATCTCGCGAAGAAGCTGACTCCGGTTGAGGAATCGATCATCCAGCCAAAATCAAAAGCCTCAGAAGATCCGCTGAATTATCCGATTCAAGTCGCCGATCAACTGATGGCACTCGCGAGCACAGTCAACAGCGCCGACGCCGCACCGACGCAAGCTTCCTACGATGTCTTCGACGAGCTGAACCGCCGCCTCGATGAACAGCTTGCGAAATGGAAAGACCTGAAGGAAAAAGATCTCTGGTCGTTCAACGATCAGGTGCAGAAAGCAAATATTCCGGTCGTGATGGTCACGCCGCCGAAGAAAGACTAGCGTCGCATCCTCGCGCGAGCTTGAGCACTAGGCGAGCGTGTCATATGATTTCAAATTGGAAATGACCGACGAATCAAACGCATCGCGGAAAGAGACGAGCCGCCCGGCCACTTACTGGATCGGCGAAGGCGGCGGCTGGCTTCTGAAACATGTTGTCGACGGTCTCGCCGCCACCGGCATCACCCCCAACATGTTCACTTTTCTTGCGTTGGCGGTGAATAGCTGGGCCGCGGTGCTTTTTGCAATGGGCCGCTTCCGGCAGGCCGCTGCGGTTCTGTTCCTTGCAGGTTTTCTCGATATGGCGGATGGGCAAGTGGCGCGGCGCGTCGGCCGCGTCACGGCCTTCGGCGCGTTTCTTGATTCCACGCTCGATCGCTATTCCGATCTCGCGCTGTACATGGGGCTCGTCGTTTATTACACACTGATCGGCCGGCCGTTTTATATGGCACTCGCTGCAGTGGCCATGGCCAGTTCATTCATGGTCAGCTATTCCCGCGCTCGCGCGGAATCGCTGATTCCCACGTGCAAGGTAGGCTTCATGGAGCGGCCTGAGCGGCTGGTGCTGCTAATTCTCGGCGGCGTGTTTCAACGAATGGCGCCAGTCCTTTGGGTCATCGCATCAATCTCGACGCTGACGGTGATTCATCGTGTAGTTTACACGTGGCAGGAATTGCGCGCGGGCCGCACGCTTCCCGAAGCCGGGACTTCCTCGCTGTCCTAATTCTTCCGCGCGCCTTCCGTCTCAGATCGCGCGCGCATAAATTCCTCCACAGGAGCGGCAACAATTTCCTGCACGCGGTCGCGCAATGCATCCACTTCATCCCGCCCGATCTGCGTCGTATCAATCGTATCGTGCAGGATCACGGTTATCTTCCCGGGATAAAGCAGCCAATTGCCGGTCTGAAAGAATTCGTAGGAACCGACGATGCTCATCGGCACGATCGGCGTCCCAAATTTCTGCGCGATGTTGAAGATACCTTTCTTGAACGGCCCAACGTGCCCATCGCGCGTGCGCGATCCTTCGGCAAATGCGATGAGACTCACTCCGTCATCAAGCGCGACTTTCGCGCGCCGCGTCATTTCCTCAAGTCCCGACCGGCTCGGCGCGTCCGGAACGGGAATGTTGCCGAATCTCCCCATCATCCAGCCGTACACCGGAATCTTGAAATGCGATTCCAGCTCGAATCCGCGCACGAATTGCGGGATCGCCGAATAAATCACGAAGGGATCGAAGATGTTGACGTGATTGCAAATTAAAATACTCGTCTGCTGCGGATCGAAGCCCGGCGAGCGCTTCACTTCGAACCTCACGCCGGCAATCCGCAAAATATTGCGAAAGAAAACGCGCTGCGGCCAGTCGTTCTTGCGCGGATCGATGAACACCGCAAGCAGGACGAGCAAAGTGCAGACAATGAAGAAATGCAGGCCGCTTAACAGCCAGAGAACGATCGAACGCGCTGTGAGCCAGGCCTTCCTCATCCGTAAACGTCCAGCGCGCCGGCAAGCACTTCGATGCTCCGCAGCTGTAGCTCTAGGCTTTCGCCATCCACCATCACGGTGACCGGCCGGTCGAGATCGAAATCGACGCGCTGCACCGCCGCCCGCGACGCCAGCGGATGCTCGATGTGTGTGCCATCGAAAAGCGTCGGCAGATTACGCAGCAGGCCGATGCGCCCTATAGGTCCCCAGCGCACATATTCAAGCAGGCCATCATCCGTCGCCGCATTTGGCGCGATCATCATTTTGCCGCCTGTGAAGCGGCTGTTATTGAACGCGAGAAAAAGGCAGCGGCGGCGGTCGTGCTCCGAATGTGGATCAACGCGATGCGGAAACGGCCGCCGATCGAGCCGCGCCAGGCAGGTGAGCACGCCAAGAATGTAGCCCGCCTCGCCGAAGGTTTTGAAGCGGCGATTCGTAATCGCCGCGACATCCGCTGCAAACCCCAGCGTAAGAAGATTGATGTAATAGAGTTCGCCGCCGTTATACGCCAGCCGCATCACATCGCAACGGCGCTTGCGCCCGGCAATGATGGCCTCTGCCGCGCCCGCCGCGCCATTCTGCATGAAATCCTTCAGAAAGGAATTGCCTGTGCCCAGCGGCAGAAATCCCAGCGCAGGACGCTCGCCGCCCAGGGATTCGGGGAAAAGTCCGTTGACCACTTCGTAGGATGTGCCGTCGCCGCCGACGGCGATAAAATTCCTCGAGCCTTCACGGTAAGCATCACGCGCGATGCGCGTGGCCTCTCCCGCGCCGTGCGTCTCGCGAATCTCCAAATCGACGCCTTTCGCGCGCAACTCCGCGAGCGCCTTTGCCGCGAGCTTTCCGGAGCGTCCGCCGCCCGCGGCCGGATTGACGATGGCGAGGAAGCGCTCGTTCATAGCGGCAGGACGGCGCGGCGATCGAGCGCCGTGAGAATCTGGCCGGCGAGTTCGCCGCGCTTGATCTTCATTGATGCGGTGCGCGGGAAATCTTGGTTCCACGGCACGATGCCGCTGATGCGCTTGTAATTCAGCAACCGACGGTTCCGCTCCGCGATCTCCGCTCGCAATGGCTCATCAATCGCGCGTCCTTCTTCGGGATGAATCACGATGACGAGCTGTTCGCCCACCATCGTCCGCTGCGGCCAAAGATAGTTCGCCGCGAAGACGCTATATTCCTTCACCGGCAGGCCTTCGAAGACGTTTTCAATGTCCTCGGGATAGATATTCTTGCCCTCTTCGGTGACGATCATGTTTTTCTTGCGCCCGAAGAGCTGCAGGTGGCTCATCGCGTCCAGCCGGCCGAGATCGCCGGTCAGCAGCCAGCCGTCCACTAGGACTTCCGCGGTCATTTCCGGATCGTCGAGGTAGTGCGACATCACATTTTTTCCGCGCACCGCGACTTCGCCGATGCCGTCGGCGTCGGGCTGCAAGATTTTCACTTCCACACCGGGCAGCGGTTTGCCGACGGTGTCCGCGCGGAAGGGCTTGAAATCATTCAGCGTATTGACCGTGCCCGCTTCAGTGCAGCCGTAGCCGTTGCCGACGAGAATGCCGAGATCATAGAAAAATTGCAGCGTCGCGGGTTCGGTGAATGCGCCGCCCACGAATAGCGCCCGCAATTCGCCGCCGAAAGCTTTGTGAACGTCGCCCAATAGCGCCCGGCTTAATCGGGTATTTGGCCGCCGGCGCGTGAACGCGCGATTCACTCCGATCAACGCGTTTAAGACTCGGCGCTTACCGCGCGGCAGGGAATCGAAGCGCTGCCGCATCCCGCGCTCGAGATTCTTCAGCACCATCGGGACGAGCGTCATGTAAGTGATCTTATAGCGCGTGAATGCTTCGCGAATGTACTCAGGCCGCAGCGTCCGCAGATGCACCACCGCCGCCCCGCAAGTGAACGGCCCGACAAATCCCACCATGAAATCAATCGCATGATTCGTCGGCAAAATGCTGAGATAGCGCACGCCCGGCCAGAAAGGATAAAGCGCCGTGAGCGACATGCACTGCTCGAGATAATTCTCGTGCGTTAGAACGCAGCCCTTCGGCCGGCCTCCGGTCCCGGATGAGTAGACTATGCACGCCGGATCCTTGCGTTGCCGCATTTCGAAGCGCGGCTCGCCCGCAGCTTTGGAGTCTTCCCAACGGCGCGCGCCGAACAGCTCAGCGTTCGACGGCGCTTCTGTAACGAGAATTATCTTCGCGCGCAGCTTCGCAAAGTCCGGGGATTGTGCGATGGCGCGCCAGAGATGATATTCGACGATGAGCACTTCGGCGTGCGAATGAGCCAGAAGCTGCAGCTGCTCGGCGGGCGTCAGCTTGTAGTCGAGCGGTACGAGCACACCGCCGCAATAAAAGATCGCGTATGCCGAGATCAGCCACTTCGACTGATTGGTCATGATGATCGCGGCGCGACCATTTGGCGCAAAACCCGCATTTTGCAGCCATAGCGCCAGAGGAAGCGCCGCGTCTTTGAATTGCCGGTAGGTCAGCCGGCAATTCTCGCGCTCGCGATCCGCTTCAATCAGGCAAATTTCATCCGGCCAGCGCTCCAGCGCATCTCGAAGCGCTTCACCGAGACAAGAATAACGGCTGAGGTCCAGCATCAGAGGCGGGCTTGAATTCGCTCGGCCAGCGTGCGGAAATCCGTGACGCCCTGCAATTCGTAATCCGGCAGCTCGATGTGAAAATGATTCTCGACGCGCGTCAAAAGATCGAGCGCCTGAAGGCTGTTGATGCCCAGCGTCTTGAAGAAATCATCATCGGGCTTAAGCTGCGCCCGCGGCACAGAAAAATGCTGCGCCGCAAGAACCAAAATTTGTTCCGTTGTGTCTTGTAAATTTGCCATCGCTTTGTGAAATTCAGCTGACCGCCTAGGGCAAATAAGGCAGCGCATCTTCTGATTCGACGAATTTGCGCAGGCCCGCTTCCACCGCCGGATGCATAAACATATCGCAGAAAATCTCAATCTCCTGCCGCAATTCTTCTTCCGGAATCGGCTTGATGAAGCGCTTCGCGGCGATAGCCGTCGCTCGGTCGAATTTCACGAGTTGCGCGGCCGTCGAACGCGCCACGCGCAGCGCCTCGCCCTCGGCAACGACCTGGCTCACCAATCCAACGCCGTGCGCCTTCGTGGCATTAAAACTCCGCCCAGTCAGCAGCAGATCGCGAACCACAGCATTGCCGACATCGCGTTTCAAGCGCGGAATCCCGCCAAATCCGGGAATCAATCCAAGCCGCAGTTCTGGAAAGCAAAATCGCGCCATCTTGTCGGCGATAATGAGGTCGCAAGTCAGCGCTAGTTCGAACCCTCCGCCGAAAGCCACGCCGTGAACGGCCGCAATCGTCGTCAGCGGCGCCGCATCAATTCGATTGAACACGCGATGAATCCGCTGCAAGAATTCACGAAGCTCAGTCAGCCGCGCATCCGGAGCTACTTCTTGCGAGCGGCGAAAAAGCTCGCGCAAGTCGGCTCCCGCGCAGAATCCAGATTTCAGCTCGCTGTGAATGATCAGCGCATGCGCCGAGCCGAACACCGTCTCGAGCTCCGCGATGAATCGTTCGAATTCCACTAGCGATTCGGAGCCAATTTCATTGCAAGGCGCCCGGTGCAGCCTCAGCTCGACGCAGCCGTCGCGCAGGCCCCACGACATCGTATTGGCGCGAAAATCCTTCATGCCGTTTTCTTCCGGTAAAGTTCCTCGATCGCTTCGCGAAGCCGCTCGGTGATGACGTCCCGCTTCAGTTTACCATTGGCCGTGAGCAATCCGTTCTCGATCGAAAATGGCACAGTCGAAACGCAAAACGCACGGATCTGCCGGTAATGCGGCAGCGATTGATTGACGCGGTCGACCGCCTCTTGCGCCTGGGCGGCGTACAAACCGTTTGCTGAGCCGGCGCCCGATGCGAAAATCGCCGCGAGATAGCTGCGATTATTGCCGACTAGCACCACGTGCTCGGCCGCGGGCACCAGCTTTTTCAGTTCTTCCTCGATCGGTTCCGGCGCGATGTTGTGGCCGGAATTCAGGATGATTAGGTTCTTCACGCGGCCGATGATCCGCCAGTTGCCCTCGGCGTTCACGTCGCCCTGATCGCCGGTATGAAACCAACCACCTTCGAGCGCCTTCGTCGTCGCTTCAGGCCGCTGCCAATAGCCGGGGAAAATATTCGGGCCGCGAACGAGGATTTCGCTGTTCTCGCCAACTTTCATCTCGATGCCCGCATTCGCCGGGCCAACGAATCCAGGCGTGTATTGTTGTGGATCATCGAGCGTGCAAATGCCGGTTGTTTCCGTCAATCCGTAAGCCTGCAATACGGGAATGCCAAGCATCATGAAAAAGCGCTGCGTTTCAACGGCCAGCGGTGCAGAACCGCAGATCAACGCCTTGAGATTTGGCCCCATCGCACGGCGAATCGTGCGGAACAAAATCGCGTTGCCGAGCGCAAGCCACAGTCCATCGCCCGGTTTCGGTGCGCCACTCTGCTTGCGCGCGTACGCTGCCTTGGCGCGATTGAAAAGGCCGAAGATCAGGCCGCCGCGCTCGGCCATCTGCCCCTCGATTCGCGAGCGGATGCGCTCGAGAAGCGTCGGCACATTCAAGAAGTAGTCGGGCTGCGCGACTTTGATTTCGTCAGCAATCCGATTCAAATCCGTCGAGAGCGAGAACACCGCATTCCGCGAAAGCGCGCTCAACAGCGTAAGCCACGACGCCGCGAAATTCAGCGGCAAATAATGAAAGATTTGCTCGCGACGCGCTAATTTCGGATGCATATCCATCAGCCTGTCGAGCCGCGCCGTCGTGCAGCTCATCATGTAATCCAGATTGCCGACGTTCAGCACTACGCCCTTCGGCTCGCCGGAAGTGCCGGAAGTATAGATGATCGTGATTGGGTCAACTTGGTTGACTAACGTAGTGCGGCTTTTTCCCGCCTTGCCCGCGCTCGCGGAGCTTGCGGCGGGAATCTCTGCGGACGCGAAGATATCGTTGAAAAGTGAAGTCGGCGGAGCGCCGGGCCAGGCTGTTGCGATCGAATCGCGGAGCTCCGGCGTCGCGCAGAGCAATCGCGCGGGCGAGCAATCTTTCATCATCGTGACGAGTTCGCTCGCCGCCTGACGCGCATAGAGCGGCACAACGATCACGCCTTCGGCCATCAGCGCGAGATCCCCGGCAACCCAACGAATGCTGTTCGCGCCGAGCAGGGCGCAGCGATCGCCTTTCTTCAATCCGGCGCCGGCGATGAAGCATTGGGCGCGCTCTACGAGCGAAAGGAGTTCGTTGCCAGAAACGCTCTCGACTCGCTCGGGATGTATTTCCTGAAGCACGAGCTCATCGCCGGCCGATTTAAGTCGCTCGAAAATGTTTTCGAGGAAATGCATTTAGCAGTGTGCTTCGGCTAGATGCTCGAGATTGGGGCTGAGCGGCGGCAGATATTCTTCCCAACTGCGCCGGCCGCTGCGAATCGGGAATTCGGGATACTGGCGCGCCAGATGCGCTTCGAGATACGTTCCCATGCGCGCCATCAATTGCAGATTCTTAATTACGGTCTGCGCGATCGCGTCGCGGATCGAATCGGCGTCGCGATCGAGGGCGTGCATTACATCTACGAGCTTGTCTTCGAGGTCGGGATCGTCCACGCGTACAGTGTGGTGATCGTGGCCGCGCTCGTGCATCAGATTGCTGATGCGCTCGTCCATGGAGACGCCCGCGGAAACGATCCCGGCGGGCATCGAGGTGACAATCGCGTGATAGCGAGACGAAACCAGCCTATCGCAGCATCGCAGGATGCTCACAAGCTCGTACATATTGAGCTGGTTTGAAGAGAAAATTGGCGCGCCGCCGATTTTCGGCGCGAGCCGCTCGCAGGCGCGGCGATCGAGCGCCTCCATGCCAACCAGAATTGTGAACATTGGACGGTCTTTTCGATAGCGCATCACCGCTTGCCCCAGCGCAGTTAGATATTTCTCAAACGCCGCGTCCACTTCCGCGCCCGAACGATGGAAGTAAATCGTTCGGTAGTAGCTCTCCTTGTAAGCGCCCGCCGTGAGATGAGCGACGCGCTTGGCCATCGATGCCGTCACCGGCCACCAGAACGGATGAATCGGGCAGACGGCAAGAATCGGCGACGTACCGTTCCAGCCGGCTTCCCGCAGCATCTTGCGGCCGTACTCGGACGGATGGGGTTCGAAAGTCCACGCGGTGTCGGTGCCGAGCTCAGTCGAAACTCCGAGTTTTCCGAGTACCTCTTGCGATTCGGGATTCCGCGTAATGATGAATGAGTCGCGGCAATAGCGTCGGCACATGCTCTGGACGAAGGGATCCATGTCGCCCGCTTCGGCGCCATAGCCGACGCTCAACTTGTTCTGCGCCGCGGCGATGCCCAGCGAGCCGATGATCATGATCGTAAGCGCGTTGGCGAACTTGCTTTTGAACATCGAGCCTTCGCAGGCGATCACGCCGTCGTTGCGCGGCACTTCGCGGGCAAGAAATGGCGGATAGACGTCGGGGAGATGCACCTGTCGCGCGTCTCCGAAATAGCCGCGCGTGGAATCGAAATTTTGGGTCATCACGGAGAGCGATAGATTCTCCGGCCCAAAGATGCGCCGCACTTGCCTGAGGATCTCCTCGACCCGGACATCGGAGCCGGTGTTGCGCGTGCCGTTGTAGCCGGCGAAGAGCAGCTTTAGTTTTTCGCCGGGCCGCCAGGCTTCGCCAGAACCCAGCATCCAGGCGAACTTCTTAGCCTCGATGATGCTGCTGACCCACGCGGCTAGAGCTATGTCACTCATGCACGCGAATTCCTGGCTGATCCGCTGGCTGCGGGCGCGGCGGCTGCCGAAGACGCCGCCGCTCCGGGCCAATCCTGGTAGCGGTACTGAAAATTATTGTCGCGGCTGAAGCGCAGCAGACCGAAGCAATATTTCGAAAACGGTTCCGGCTTGCGGCCAAGCTCGGCGACGATGCGCGAATTATCGAAGACCGTATTCCAGACAAGATAGGGCAAGAAAACCTTGAGCAGCGTGGCGATGCCGCCGACTCTTCCGGATCGGCGAGCGAGCGAATTCACCATGCGCGTCGAGGGGCCTTCGAGACCGGGCACGAAGACCGGGCCGCGCTTACCTTGCGCTTGCGAGAGCGCGTCGGTGAGCTGCTGAAATGTCTCGGAGCCCGTGCCCGACGCGAGATGATAAATCTCATGCTCGGGGCGCTCCTTCATGTGCAGCGTGGCAATTCCATCGGCGACGTAATCCACCGGCACGATATCGAGCTGGTCATTCGGGCGGAAAGGAAGCATCGGCAGCCCCGCCAGAAACACGAACGCGCGCACCATATCGAATTGCGTGGTTTCGGGGCGGCGGCTATCGCCGAGCACGATGCTTGGGCGCAGAAACAACTTCGAAACATTGGGAAGTAGCTCGCGGCCCATGTGCTCGCAGAATTTCTTTGTGCGCGCGTAGGGATCGTAGTCCGAGCGGTCCCAATCGATCGCCGCGTCCTCTTGCACGATTTCATTACTGCGCATCCCTGCAACAGCGACCGTGCTCACGTGGCTGAATCGCCGCAATCCGTGATCCGCCTCCGCGCGCGACGCCACCTGAATCACCTGCAGCGTGCCGCGCAGATTGACATTCAGGCAAGCCTTCTCAGATTTGCGATTGAGCGAAGCGGCGCAATGAATCACCGAATCGGTCGAGCGAACCAATTCGCGGTATTTGTCATCGCTCAGTCCAAATCGCGAGCCGGTCAAATCGCCGCGGAAGAAGTTGATGCGCGAATCGAGATAATCGCCGAATCGCGGAAAATCGAGGTGAATCTGCACGGCGCGCCAAAGCCGCTGCCGCGCCTCCTCCTCATCGCGCGCGCGCACCAGGAGATTGAATTTCTCGCCCGAGCGTTCCAGCAAATTCGCCAGAACGTGAGCGCCGATATATCCCGTCGAGCCAGTCAGGAAAATGGCCACAGTGGTTGGGTGTTCAGGACGCGGCCGGGGCCGCCCGCCGCGCGTCGTCCGCATTCGAATCGGGCGCGAGAGGCACGGAACGCCGAGGCGGCGCCTCCGGAGCGTGTCCTTCGATGAGAGGATAGCACCACTTGCGCAGCGCCGGAATGTGCACGTTGATCCAGTAATCCCACCAGTCGAGCGCGCGGACATCGTAGCTGAAATCGGGGCGCTCGTCGGGGGGAAGGGATGCCGATAGCCGCTCGATATTGGCGGCTTCGAAGATGTGGTCGTTGTGCAGGATGAACGGCTCGAAAAGCGCGATGAGCTTCACGACCTTGTCGAGTTCGCGCTCGCGCCGCGCGAGTGTCGGCATCTGAAAGCCGAAGGGCTCGACGCTGCGCTGTATGGCTTGCACGATAGCTTTCTGCGCGGGGGCCGACAGCGTTTCGTAGCGCGCTTTCGACACCGGGATAGCGTCGAATTTCAGCTTCATGCGCTGCCCGAATCCATTCTGCGCGCGGTAGTGGCGGCGATGGCCGAGGCCCGTCAACTCGATCGAGCGGCGCATGTTGCAGGGATTGGTGACCGAGGAGGCGATCTGGTAGACCGGGGCGTTGCAGCGCGCCATCAGCGCCGCGGAGATCAGAGTCATCCCGCGGCAAACTAAATCCACCGGCACGATGTCGAGGCATTTGCGTTCGTTGGTCGGCAATTGGCGGAAATAGGTGCCGAGCAGGTACGAAAGCGAGGCCGAAGTATTGATGCCCTCATTCCAGCCGAGGAACGGCTGCCCGATCGAAGATTCGACGATCGCCGGGCGCACGATGGCTACCGGAGTTTGCGGCGATTGCTTCGTGAAATTTACGATCAGCGATTCGGCGAGGCTCTTTGTGAGCGTATAGGTATTTGGCCAGCCCAACTCGTTGGCGCGACGCGTTCCTGCTTCCGTGAGTGTTTGCCGAATCCAGCGCAGGCGGTTCTTGCGAACCTGATTCTCAAGCGCAACGCCACGAAGATCCTTCGCTGCATGTTCTTTGGCCAGCGCCTGTTTTCGTAGCTCTGCGGCTACTTCGCGGCTTTCCGAGCGGACTTCGGTTACGCGGATGAAATTCTCGAGCGAGTGCCATTCCTTCTCCGCGTCGAAGCCGGCAATTCCCGCGGGATTGTAGTTCGGCGTTGCAGTTTCGTGGATGCGGCCGTCGCGCTGGCCCGCGACGTAGCACGTCGAAAGGTGGAGCAGCGCTGCATGGCGGCACTCGCGGAGGAATTCGAGCACGTGAGCGACGGCGTTCACATTCGAAGACAGCGCGTCGCGCAGATCGGGATTGAAATCGGTGAGTCCGGAGCTATTGACGATGAGGTCGAGCGATCCAGCGAGTTCCGCGCGCGCTGCGGGGGCCATTCCCAGGTCCGGTTTCGTGACATCGCCTTCCACGATTTGCACGCGCTCGCGGAGAAAAGCTGCGAAGCGGGCCCCGTGACGCTTGGCCAGAGGCCCGTAGACCGGCGACGTCTCGACCATCTTCTGGAGGCGCTCGAGCGAGGTCGTCGAGCGGTTTCGCCGCACTAGGACTGAAATCCTGCCGATATCCGACAGATCGGTGAGCAGATTCGCTAGCCAGACTTTGCCGATGAAGCCGGTGCCGCCGATCAGCAGGATTTTCTTCCCCGCCAGCGACGCGCGCACGGAAAGCTGCTCGCCTGCGCTGCACTGGGGGAATTCGACTACTGGGATCGTCACGCGCGGCGTGGTACGCGCGGCCGGCCGGATTGCTTCGTTCAGAATAGACGGATTCCGGATGAACCCGAGATCGCGCGCCAGCTCTTCGCGGGAGATCCGGCCGTCGGGGCGATGGCTGACCAGCTTGGCCAGAGCGCCGCGTGGGCGAATGACCGGCTCGAGCAGCCGCCCAGTAGCTATGCCGTCCCGGAATTCGAGGCGGTTGGCGATAAGGCTCTCGATTCCCAGGTGCTTTGACAGCGGCCCCATGATGTGGTCAAGCCCCTGGCTGACCAGCACGATGCGCTCGCCCCCGGCGATGGCTTCCCGCAGCTTGGCGACCCCCGCTGGCTTCAGGTGCGGCTTGAAGACGTATTCGAAGTACTCCTCGCCCAACAGGTCGAGCCGGTCCTTGCTCACCCCGCGCAGGACGGTATGCAGCAGGCGAGTGGCGACCACCCGGTGAGTCACGTATAGGAACGGCCGGGCCGCTGCCAGGACGCCCATTCCGCCGCGCCGGGCCCAGCGCTCAAGGAAGCTCTGGGCATTCCAGGCAAAGAAGCCCACGGGACGCACGGCGGTAAGGTTCAGCAGGCTACCCTCGACGCGCCAGAATGTGACAGGCCGCCCGGGCACACCCGCTGCTCCGGCGCCGTCCGCGCGATTGTGATTAAGTGTCACAGCCTGTGATGGTTCCATGTATAAACGGGGCCTCCTGCCGACGGTCCCGTATGCCTATGGATTCACTGAAATTAGCATTGTAGCAGCTGGGAAGCAAGCGAGGCTAATGCGGACGCCTGTCAGCCCGCGGATTCTGGCTCCGCAGCCAACTGATACGCCGGACTCATCAGGCCCGTCGGCGGATATATCTCTTCGTGACTGAAGCGGAAGCCAAGCTTATCGAGCACGCGCTTCGATGCGGCGTTCGAGGGATGGTGACCGGCGAACAGCGCCGCCGCGCCGAGTTCCGCAAACGCGAACTTGATTATGGCCTGGCTGGCTTCAAACGCCAGCCCTTTGCCCCAGTACGCGGGTCGAAGATGGAAGCCAAGTTCGAGGATGCGAGCTTCGGGCTTGTAGGGGCGCACGCCGGCGCAGCCCACAAAATCACCGTCTGCGATCCAGAAAATCGGCCAGTATTGAATGCCGGAGTGCGCCATCGAATCGATCTCTCGCGCCAGCCTCTCCCTGACCTCTTCCTGCGAGAAGGGCCCGCCGAGAAGCCTGGTGACTTTCGGGTCGCCCCACAGAGCCATGGCCAGAGGGAAATCGTCGAGAGCCCACTGCGCGAATCCCAGACGTTCAGTTTTTAAGAAGTACGAGCGTTGGGGAATCATGTCGACCCGCGCGTGACCGCCAGACGCTAGTGCGGATATTGAAATTGGTAGAGCGCACCGGCGGGGCCGCTGACTGGCCGCGTGTTGTATTCAAGCAAGTAACGCAGATGCTCGGCGTCCATCGGGTAGCCGATTCCCGCGGGATATGGATACGGCACCAGCGTGTGGAAGGGCAGCGGAGCAACCGTGTCGCCGTGAGCAGCGTAAAAGTCCATGTCCTTGGCGAAGCCGTCGGCGTAGAAGAAATAGTCGCGCGTCCAGCCGGTCTGCGGCGGTGCGAGATGCGCGGCGTCGAAATCCACAGCGACCTCATCGCCCGAGCCGAAGACAACATACTCGTTGTCGGTTTTCTCAACGAGCGGCGTGACATCTCCGTAGCGCGTGTAATTTCCGATTTGCCGCGTGTACGGCCCCGTGCGGCTCACGTTTTCGTAGACGTAGCGGATATCGTTCTTCGGCGTGCCTTCGACAACCTGCGGATAACCCCGGAAGCCGAGATTTGCGCTGGCCAACGGAACTTCCTGAAGCTTGTAAGCGAGATCTGCTGGCGAGTTATCTATGCGGATGCGATCCCAATAGATCTTTAGATTTGTAACGATGCGAATCCGCCGCGTGCCCGCAGGGAGCTTTCCCGAGAGATCGGCGATCATCGTGCGCGCGAGGCCGGCGGGGAATCCCATGTCATCCATCACGCGTACCCACTTGCCGGATGCGTCCTGCGCCTCGACGTACGGCGCCATCGGCTGCATGCCCGCCTGCCATGCGGCGTACATCGAATTCGCGGTGAAGTAATCGGTGAAGCCATCCATGAGCAAACGCAGCGGCCGCGACGCATCCCAGTCGCCGAGATCGAGCGTGAGTGTGTGCGTCGCCGCGAATCCCTGATACGGAGCCGCAGCGAAGTCCATCACATATTGGCGATCGCGCGCGCTGAGAAGCGGCAGCACATCCTCACCGCGGTCTCCCCACGCCCCAGCGGGCAGATGCGCGCCCCGGCTGGCGATCACCTTGAATGTAGGGAACGGCGGATTGCTCGCGAAATACTCATTCGGATACACCTCGACATCCGCAGGGTGATCGATGGCCAGCAACCGCACGCGATCGAGATAATCAAGTTCCTCCATGGGCTCGAGCATGCGGAAGCTGATGCGTCCATCGCGCAAAGCCACTTGCGAGCCGTTCACCTTGAGATATTCATCCGGATCAGGAACATCGCGTTGCCCCGGCGCGATCCAATGCCCGACGATTCCGGGCCCTATCATGTCAGCAAGAAATTCGTAGCGCGAACCATTCCAGACGAAAACAATGGGACAGGAACTCCCGCGCCGGTCGATCTCGTGAATCTCCTTGCGCGCATTCGCCGCGATTTTCACTTCATCCTGCAGCACCCCGGTCGGCCACAGCATGCGCACCACATCCGCTTCGGATTCCGCGCCTAACCCGACGTGAAGCTCAAGCGGCCCTTGGCTCAAGTATCCCGACGCGCCGCTAATCTCAAATTTCTGCCGCATCGCCCCGGCGAAAACTTCAACCTTCGTTCCAATCGCAGATTTATTGTCGTTCGTTCCCTTCAAGGCCAATTCCAGCCAATGATTTTTATTCCCGCCCACGTTGCGCAGCAGCACAGGCGGTGCGCCGAGCTGCGTGATGAGCAGCCCCATCGAGCCATCGCCGTCGAAATCAAACGGAATGACAGATCGCGGACTTGCCAGCACAATCTTGTCGAGCCCCACTTCTTTCGTGACATCACGAAATCCCGCCGGGCCCTCATTGCGCAGCAGCGCTATCTTTCCACCGGATGCATCCGCACCGACCGCGACAAGATCCACCCAGCCGTCATTGTCGTAATCGATCGCCGCGACGCCCCAGCCGCGCGTCCAGCCCAGTTCCGGCAGTTTCACGCGCACGAATGCCTTTCCGCCGTCGTTGCGCCAGAGTGAAATTCCCGGTTTGCCTTCGTGCGTCAGCGCCACATCCATCCAGCCGTCTTTATCGAAATCGAGTACGGCCACGCCACGCGATCCTTCCGGGGCATCGCTCGGCCACAACTCGCGTTTCTCAAAGGGCCCTTCGCGGCGATTGAAAAATACCTCCGAGGGCCCGTTCGGTTTTCCGGTCACGATGAAATCGATCGCGCGATCATTGTTAATGTCCGAGGCAATCGCTCCCATCGCCTCGGGCCGCGCCGCAAGCCCCGTTTCCTCCGTGACGTCAGTAAACGTGCCATTCCCGTTGTTCCGCCAGAGCAGGTTCGAAACTTCACCGGAACTCCGGAAATCCGCCGCCCACTTTTGTTGCGTCACGTAAAGATCGAGATCTCCGTCATGATCGTAATCCACGAAAGTCATCCCCATCGTCATGCCCGGAGCCTTGATTCCCGCCGTCGCCGTCACGTCGCGAAATGTGCCGTCGCCCTGATTGCGGAAAAGAGCGACGCGCCCGATGAACCCCACCGCAAGATCTGGCCCCCCGTCGTTATCGTAATCGCCCACTGCACAGCCGATCCCAGACTCATGAAAATTAATTCCAGACGTGCGCGTAACGTCGACAAACTTGCCTTCGCCGGCATTGCGATACAGAGCTGCCCGGCCGTCGCCCGCCGCATTCACGAGAAGAATGTCCGGCCGCCCATCGCCATCAAAATCGAAAACGCACGCCCCGCTCTCGTGGGGAGTCAACGGCAAGCCAGCCATCATTCCCGTCGACGGCGCCGCTGTGATAGGCAGCCCCGAGCTAGCCGTCACATCCACAAAGTGCACTGGAATCGCCGGTTGCACCGGCGCGAGCGCTGTCGAAATCTGCTGTGCCAGCGAATACTTCCCCTGCTCGCCGTAAACCAGGCTCATCGGCGCGCCCAATTTCGCCGCATTCAGATGCTGAAATCGTTCGAGGTGCACTTTGGCGTTCGCAGAGTCGCCGCTGCGCTGGTACGCTTGCGCCAATCCGAATTCCGCCGAGACGTGATAGGGATTGATCTTCAGCGCCGCGTTGAATTCCTCGATAGCCTTCGCATACTCATGCAATTCCGAATGAATTGTCGCCAGAAAATAATGTGTGTCTGCGTCACCGGGATCAATCTCCGCCGCCCGCAAAAACGCCGTCGCCGCCGCTTCCGAATTTCCCGCGGATTTTTCGAGCAGCCCGAGGTTGTACCAGCCGTGCGCATTCTCGGGATGCGATTGCGTAATTTCCGCCAAAATCTTTCGCGCCTCATCGGCCCTTTGCATGTTCAGCAGCGCAATAGCGGTATTCAATTGCGGGACATAATTCGTGGAATCGGCGATGACGGCCAGTTGGAATTCCTTCAGCGCGTCCTCAGGACGCTGCTGATCCATGTAAGCCACGCCGAGATTATTGGAACGCAGAACCGCATCCGCTTTTGCCGCAGCCTTCGATTGCGCCAGCTCGTCGCTTCGTCCGCCGATTAGCACCGGCGCGGCACACAAGCAGATCAGGCCAGCCGCAATCGCCAGCGAAGTAACACGCGATCGTCTCAATGCACTCAGAATTCCCGCCGTCTCATGGTTCGTCAGGGCACGACTTTAGTCGTGCCGAAAGCGGCGCAATGTGCAAACGGCTTCAGCCGCTGAGGTTCGTCTATTTTTTCTGCAACGCCTGCGCGCCGCCCAGCCCTGCGCCTTCCTTCAGCGTGATGATCTGATCGGCGCGAACATTCTTCAAATTATCCGTCTGCCCGCTCGGCCAGCGCACTTCGATCGCATCTGCCTGCGCCGCTGCGCCGAGGCCAAAGGTTAGCACAAGCTCGCTCGCCGATTCATAACTCCCGCCGCTGCGCAGCATTTGATCCTGAGTTCCGCCGCCGGCCGTCACGCGCACAACGGCGCCAATTCCATCGCGATTCGATTTCGTACCCACCAGCTTGATACGCAGGCGGTGATTCGCGTTTCCCGAATTGCGAAACAGCACCGCCGGCCCGCCATTCGCCGTCACCGCAATATCCACCGCCCCGTCGTTATCAATATCGCCGTAAGCTGCGCCGCGCGCTACGCGTCGCGTCGCAAATGCCGCGCCCGCTGCCGCCGTTGTCTCCTCGAATTTCCCGTCACCGAGATTCCGGAACAAATGCGGCGGCTCCGCATAACGCACGCGATTCTGAATCTTCTCAATTCCATTCTCGATGTGCCCGTTGGCGATGAAAATATCCGGCCAGCCATCCAGATCGTAATCGAAGAAAAAGCAGCCGAACCCAAGCGTCAGCAAACTCGCGCGCCCAATGCCCGTCGGCGCCGCTTCATCCACAAAAAGCCCATTCTTCTCGTTGTGATAAAGCGCCGCCATCTGATTCGAGAAATTCGTGATCAGCAAACTCGGATACCCGCTGCGATCGTAATCCGCCGCATCCACGCCCATGCCCGCGCGCGCAATCCCGTCTTCGCTGAACGCGATTCCCGAGGCCACGCCCTTCTCGGTAAAAGTGCCGTTGCCATTGTTGATGTAGAGCTTGTTCGGCTGCGTGTCGTTGCTGAAAGCAATGTCCGGCCAGCCATCCTGATTGGCATCCAGAATCACCACGCCGAGCGTCTTCGAAGTGGTATCGAAAAGCCCCCCCTTCTGTGTGGCGTCTTCAAATGTGCCGTCGCCGCGGTTGTGCCAGAGCCGCACCGACGCCCCGCGATACGATTCCGGCGTGCAATACGATTTCGTTTTGCCATCGAGCGTGCAGTAAATATCCGTCTGCGGCGTCCACTGCACGTAATTTCCCACCACCAGATCGAGATGCCCGTCGCGGTCGTAATCCACCCACGCGGCGCTGGTGCTGAATTCATTCGGCCCCGCGAGTCCCGCCTGCTTGGTCACGTCCGTGAACGTGCCGTTTCCATTGTTGCGAAAGAGATGATTCTGTCCCAGCGCAGTGATGAAAATATCGTCGTAGCCGTCGTTGTTATAATCTCCGATGGCCACGCCCATTCCATACATCTCGACCGCGAGTCCCGCCTTCGCCGTAACGTCCGTGAAAGTGCCGTCGTGATTATTGTGATAGAGCGCCGGATGCGACGCCGTCCGATGATGCTCCGGCCAGTCCGCGCCATTCACGAAAAACAGATCCTGCCAGCCATCATTGTCGTAATCAATGAACGCGACTCCCGCGCCCATCGCCTCCGGCAAATATTCTTTTCCAAACGCTCCGTTGTTGTGCGTGAAATGAATTCCGGCGGCCCGGGTGATGTCTTCGAATTGGATCGCCGCCTGCGGCGGAGTGGAGAATCCGGATGCGGGCACGAGCCACGCACTCGCGAGAATAATGCAAATGCCGAAAAGGCCGGGAAGCATCGAGCGGCGAGGCTTGGCGCGCAGAGATTTCTTCAAACTCAATCTGTCCCTCCATGTGCAGCAGTTGCCGATAGAGGCTTCGCGCCGCGCAGTTTACCCGCGGGCACGGAATCGTGCTCGTGAATCGGCTGCCGTTCGACGTTGTCCTCCGCATGTGCGCGTAGGTATGGACCCGTCAAAGTTTGCGCCGATTCATCCGCCTTGAATCGCAAATATCGCTTTTGAAAGTCCGCCGCGCGGTCGCTTTGGCCGAGCCCCGTATAGCAAAGCATCAAATTGTAGTTCGCCTCGAGATCTTCGGGATCGATTCCGAGCGTGGCATTGAATTCCGCGATCGCGTCGCCGTACCGCCGCTGCAGGAACAATATCCGCCCCAGTTCGTCATGTACCACGCGGTCGCGCGAATATTGCTCGAGCACTTTTCGCAGATGCGCCGCCGCGTCGTCGTATCGTCCCTGGTTCCGAAGCACTTTGGCGTAAAAGAAATGCGCTCGCGCGAGAGACGGCGAAAGTTCAAGCGCCTTTTCGAGCACCGTTTTCGCCGCCGCGAGATTTCCTTCCTGGAATCGCGCGCGTCCGATATTCACCCAGCCATCCGGATTCTCCGGCGCGATTTGCGTGATCTTTTCAAAGGCCGCCGCTGCTTCCTTCAAATTGCCTTGCAGCAGCAAGCCGATGCCGTAATCATTCCACCGCGTCCAATCCGCGGGATCGAGCTTCAATTCCGGCGCAGGCGCAGCCGCATTTGCAGGCAAGACGTTCAACTCCACCTTGTCCTCAGCCAGCACCACGATCGGCAGCGCCGGTATCGTTTTGACCTGTCCTGAAACCCCCGACGTATCGCCGGTAAAAATCCAGTGCCCGTCATCGAAATCCGATGTCACTTGCGGATGCGGCTCGTTCGGATCGCGCACGCCGCCAAATGCAAACTGCGTGTTCCACCACATGAATTTGCGATAGTTCAATTTCGCGCGCAGCGAAATCCGCGAGCCCGCGTCCGAAGGGATGTTCAACCGGAAATGCACCGTGTCCGCCGCGCCCGGGGGAATTAGATGCACGTAAACCGTCGCGCGCGCGGCCCATGCATTGCGCTTATTGATGTGATTTCCGCGTGCATCGATCAAAACCGAATGATAGAAATGTGCGCCGGGCTCAACCGGACCTCGGCCATCGTCTTCCGCCATCCCGCTCCAGAAAATCACGCGGCCATTTTCATCCGTCGCGGAAAGCTCCAGCCAGCAATCGAACGCGTCCACCGTTCCACCGGGGAAAAAATGCCCGACCTTGCGCGTCCTCACCACAACGTCTACGCGCGCCGTATCGCCGCGCCGCACCGCCGCCGCAACGCGATTGAGCGGCCCGGTAACAGGCGGAGGCGGTGCCGATGTTTCTTCAGCCGCCGCGCCAGCCGACGCAGGCCCTGGCGCTTCGGCTTCTTCACCGACGGCGAATGTAGTCTCCAATTCCGGCGCCGCAGGAAGCTTGGCTGCAGCCGTCTCCTGCTTGGTCTCCGGGGTGATCGCGAAAATATCAACGCTCACCTGCTTGTCCTGCAGGAACTTCTCCGTGGCATCGAGCTGCGCTTCATCGCGATTCGCAAACGGCACTGCCGTGTTCGCGGCGAGAAACCGGTGCGAGTGCACGATTTTCGGTTCCGCGGCTGTATCGTGCAACGGCGCAAGCGGCATGTGGCAATCCGCGCACGTCGAAGGCTTCGGCGGATAATAAAACGACCGCGCGCCGTATCCCGAGACCGCGCTGGCCTGCCAATTGTCGTAGTCATTGAATCCACGCGTCCAGCGGTAATGATTCACGGGAACATCGAGATGCACTTTGTGGCAGGTGGAACAAAAATCCGCTGTCTGCTCGCGCATGAACGGCTTCAAGAAAGTCCGCCGGTGCGGCTCCGGATTCAATTCCACCAGAAAATCGTGGAAGCGCCGCACCAGCGGATTCTCGCTCATGGCCATATCGTGCAGCGCCGGAACTTCGAGGCGGTAATCGCCCTGGCCCATCGTGCTTTTCACGCCGGTGATTGAATGGCACATCATGCAGCCAAGCCCCGCCTGTCCCGCGGGCGTGTTCTCGACCTCGCGAATCGGCTTGTCGAATTCGCCGCTGAAAAGCAGCGAGGGATCGTGGCAGCCTGCGCACCATCGCGAGGGTTTGATGCCGATGGTGTCCTGCATGTACTCGATGCTCTTGCGGTACCACTGATTGTTGAACGAAGAAAAATGATGCATCGAACTTTGCCACTGCTTGTAGATGTCCGAATGGCATCGCTCGCACGATTGCGACTCCATGAAATATTCTTTGGCGATGCGCATCTGCTCCGGCGTCTGCGCCGAGCTGGGGAAGAAAGGTCCCTGCGGCCCGTCGCCTTCCGAATCCATGCTGGCCGGTGCAATCCTCGGATTTTCGATCCGGTTAGAACGTTCGAACGGCACTGTGCGCAGCCACCACGCTCCCGCAGTCACTCCCGCTGCGATAGCGAATCCGAGCGCGTAACGCAACGCGGCACGCGTCGCCGATCCCGCGAGCCATCCGTGCCGCCCCGCCCACGCCGCGGCAAGAATCACGCCGCCCGCAAGACACGCGCCGATGTGCGCATAGAGCAGCGGAAACCGGCTGCGCGGCGTGCCGGTAAAGACCAGCGCGACTCCAATCGCGCCGCCCGCCGCGATCAAGAGCCAAGCCGCGCGCTCGGATGAAGATCCCGAAGTTATCTTCCGCCACAAGAAGGGAAGACCCAGCAACAGAAACGCTGCGCCTGCGAGCAAATGCAGCAACACAGTTCCTTCATAGACGACTGTCGCGTATGGCCAAGCGAAAAGGTAGGCGGCACTAAGGAAAAGAAAATAGAGAAGAAATGATCGGAACCGGTTCATCTCAAGGCCGGCAGCAATCGTAAGTCAATTCGCGCGATTGGGACACCACAACGCCAAGGAATCTGAAAAATCGCGGCAGTTTGTAGCAAGCCCCGGGAACGGTCAATAATATGAATCTACTAGAGAGAGCGTTAACCTGCGTTGTGCGCCCGCGCCACCAACAGAATCGCCAAAAAATAGAATAAAAACATCATCGCCAGATACGCTCGCGCCTGCTTGTTCGCTCCTGCGAATTCCTTCCACACCAGCACGCCCCACAGTGCTGCCACCATAGGCGCCGACTGCCCAATGGCGTACGAAATCGCCAGCCCGATTGAATTTCCCGCCACTAGATTGAACACCGTCCCGATTCCCCATATGAATCCGCCGAGCAGCCCGAGCATGTGCCCGCTGAATGGCGCCTTGAAAAATCCGCCGAATGCTACCGGTTCTCCCACCAGCGGATGCTTCATAAAATAAATATTCCAGATGAAGCAGGAAAGCAGCGCGCCAAACGTAAAGAAAACCGAAAGGCTGTACGGTCCGAGCGCATTTCCTTGTCTCATCGCATGGGTCGAGAGCGGCGCCCACAAGCCCATCAACACGCCCGAAACGATGCAGGTGATGATGCTCTTCCGCGAAACCGCTCGCCCTCCCGCTGGAAGCTGCCCGTAAGCCTTTCCATCGAGCAGCACTGCCACAATCGCGCAGAGCACTCCGGCGCCCAACATTACCGCGTTGCCCTTCGGCTCACGCAAGTACGTGAGGACGACTCCCACCACCAGCGCGATGCCGATCGAGACTGGAAACGCGATCGCCAGCCCGGCCATATCGATCCCCGCCACGAGGAGCAGATTGGCGAGATTGAAGATGGCGCCTGCCAGCATGGCGAACCAAAAGTTCGACGTATCCGCCGAGTGCACGTTGTTCAAGAAACTCGAAGCATCATTCCCGCTGCTGCCCATCGTCAGCGCGAGAATCAGGGAGACGATAAAAATTCCCAGCGCGTAGTCCCAGTAGAAAAGCTCGAAGCGGTAATTCTTCACTCCCTTGTACGTGTTCGCCCAGGAGCCCCAGCAGATCGCCGAGGCGACCATCATCACCATGGCGATCGTAAACGTTGGTGGCGTGAACATGAATTAGTCCTCTCCGTTGCGCCTATGTAGCGCCGGTCCCGCATGCGGGACCGGCATCTTCAATCGTCAAGATCTCCGCAGTCGGCACTCACTGCTACTCGCCAACTAGAACGAAGCCGCCGCCGAGGCATTCTTCGAGCGAATGAACGCGACGACCTCATCATGTTTCGCCATCGCCCGCGCCCCCACTTTTGTGCAACAAAGCGCAGCACAAGCGTTGGCGAACATTCCAACTTTCTCGTGATCCCATCCTTGCAGCACGCCGTAGGAGAGGCCGCCCATGAACGCATCGCCTGCGCCCGTCGTATCCACAACGTTTACTTTGAACGCCGGGACGTGCGCCATTTTCTCTTTGGTGGCGATCAAGCAGCCATCCGCGCCCATTGTTACTGCCACCAGCTTCGGCCCGATCTTTAGCAATTCCGCCGCGATCCGATCGAAGTCGGTTTCTCCTGTAAGCTCGCGCGCCGCGGCCTTGCAAGGCTTTAAGACATCGACCATTTGCAGCGCTGCCGCCAAATCCTGTTCCGAGCCCAGATTCGCCTGCGCGAAAAAGCTCGGCGATACGTCGAGATCAAAAATTACGCGCACGCCGGCGGCGCGTGCGATTTTCATGCCCTCGCGCACCGGGACGAGCGGCAATTGCGACGCCTCGGTATGAAAGTGCTTTGCTTTTTGAATGTGCGGGGCGAAACGATTGCAAACTTGGAACGGCGAAATTTTTCCCGTGATGTTCGGAAACATGTAAATGCACCGCTCGCCCGCTGCATCCACCGGGATCCACGTCAGCGAAGACAACTCATGTTTCACGACTTCGATCCCGCTGCAATCCATTCCATCCGCTTCGAAGGCCTTGGTGATGATCCGGCCGTTGTCGTCATCGCCGATCAAGCCGAGCCAGCCTGTCTTTGCCCCCAGCCGGGCCACTTGCGTGAGGTTATTCGCGGTTACGCCGCCGGCATGAATCTCAAGCCGCTCCGCATTGATCTTTTCTTCCGGCCCGAGCAAGCGCGGCACAATCGCAAAATAATCGACGGTGCAGCTCCCAATCCCGACCACATCAACATTTCCAGCCATAACACCCCCGGTGTTTGTAGCGCCAATTCCGCATGAGGGACCGGCGGCGATGAGCGCGATCCGGACCAGCGTAGCGATTCGATTCGCCCTCATGGCCCGGTTCCTGCGTGAAAAGCGTGCGCTGCTTATAAATCGCGCGACGAGCCCCGTCAAGCGAAAACCCGACGAGACCGGGACGCGTCGCGAGAGATTGTTTCTACGCAAACGACCCGTCCCCTTCATGACCAGCCTTATTGGGCTAGCTTCTTGGCTGCTGAGGGCTAGTTTCGCCGCGGTTTCGCCGGTGACACCGAGATTTGGCTGTTTTTGAGTTCATAAAACCCCGTATTTCACGCGATTAGAATCGACTCCCTTCGTTTATTTTGTTGGAGTTGCGGGCGTTTCTAATAAATTGTCCCGCGATTAGATTTTTCTTCGCCTTTCTAGGGGCCGGAAAAGGCAGGAGATACCGCAGAGACGCTGAGGGCGCTGAGTTTTGGGAGGGGATCATTGGATTGTCCTCGGAGTTGGGGGCCGGGCTGAACTGTGGCTTCTTTGGATTCGTGAAGCGTAGGTTTCTGGCGCGGCTTGCTGGGGGTCCTTTCTGGCGGCGATTTCCGGCGCCAAATTTTGTCCGGGCTCAACGGCAGAGCGGGATAAAGACTAACATTAGTTAACGTTTATGTCAACAGTAAAGCATTGTTACCTTAAGGGAATAATTGGGGAGAATTTGTAACCGATTGGGTCGTGGTTTTCCTATGATGCGGGCGCTGACGGGCGGGTCCGGTTTCGATTCGTGATCCCCTTAACTCTCTAGCGTCCGAAGGCAGTTTCGGCGGCGGGCCTGCTCAAAAGTGGCCGGGGCGCGCGATGCTATACTTTCGGGCATGCTTTTGGGCCTCTTCCTCCTTGTTCACCTGGCGGGACCGATGCAGTCGCCGTCGCGTCCGAAGCCGGTTACGGCTGGCGAACTTGAAAGGCTGGCGCAGGAATCCGTTGCGGAAAAGGATTGGGAGACCGCGGCGGACGAATTCCGCCGCGCCATCGAGCTCGAACCCCGCAGCGTGCGCATGCGCATCGAGCTGGGCGACACCCTCGCCGCCGCAGAAGACTTCCCAGGCGCCATTGCCGCCTACAACGAAGTGCTGCGGCTCGATCCGCGCAACGAGGCGGGAGAGCTCGGCCTGGCCGAAGCCTACCGGCGAGTCTCCAATGACGACGAGGCGCGCCGGCAACTGGAGCG
>Ga0316363_10001110_pt1 | contig 25690 bp, 24 predicted proteins | sample Sb_taG_3_FD_200459 | JGI IMG/M metagenome (GOLD analysis project Ga0316363, IMG submission 200459) | Peat soil microbial communities from Weissenstadt, Germany - Sb_50d_a_PC metaG (v2) (version 2) | ecosystem: Environmental > Terrestrial > Soil > Wetlands > Peat | place: Germany: Weissenstadt...
GCAAAGGTCGCCGTGCCAGGGGCCGAAGGCAGCAAGGACCAGGCCGAGCTCAAGCTCGCCTCCTGAGCTTCCCCCTCAGCCCGGCCTGCCGGCGCTGACTTCGACCGCCGGGCGGCTCAGAGCGCGTCCGCCTGTTTTGGCAAATTCTGTTGTGCTGTCTCGTCATCGGTGAGACGGCGGTGCTGCTTTTGGCGCGATAAGCGCCCCCGGCAAGCGCGAAGCTAACTGATAATGCCGGGATTTTGAGCCGGTATTACGGGATTTTGAGCTGGCCACCGCCGCAAGATTTCTGCCATGGTCTTGCCGCGGTGTGCGCGCAAAGTTGTGACGGCTATACTCGCAAGCATGATCGGAGCGAGTCGCAAAGCGCTCGCATGGGAATGGGCTTACGGGCAACGGGGCACCGGCAGTCAGCTCGCATGCCGGCGTCGATGCGATAGATTGGGGTCTATCGAGACTCGGGAGCGGGGTTGTGGGGTCATTCTCTCGCACGGCGCTTGCCTTGTTCTGGGTCGCCGTCGCATTGCCGATTCCCTCCCAGGCGGCGGAGCCTGACGGGCCGGCGGCGCTGATCAGCCTGACCGAGGCCGTCGGCATCTCGATGAACCGTCTGTCCGAGAAATCCGGCAGGAGCGCCGAAGCGAGGGGTGGGCAAGAGGCGCTCGTGGAATATTACTCGGCGCCCGAGGCGCGTTTGCTTTGGGTCGACGAGAATGGCCTGACCGACCGAGCGAAATCCGTGATGGAGGAGATCGCCAAGGCCGACACCTATGGCCTCCGCTCTTCCGATTACGACCTACCCAAACGCGACGGATTCGACGCCAATAATCGCGACGGCATCAATTGGCTCGCCGACGCCGAGACCAAGATCAGCGTTGCCGCGCTCCATTATGCCCGCGACGCACGAGGGGGACGGCTCGATCCGGAGCGCCTCGACGAAAATCTCGATCCGACGCTGGCGCTACCGGACCCCTTGCAATTGCTCGAATCCCTCGCAATTCGCGCGGACCCCGCAGCGTATTTGCGGAGCTTCCAGCCCGACCAGCCTCAGTTCGAAGCCCTGCGCAAGGCTTTGGTCGCGGCGAGGGGAGGTAACCCCAACGAGAATGTCGTCACGATCCCCGATGGCCCGGTGCTCAAGCTCGGGGTCGAGCAAGAGCAGGTGGCGCTGCTCCGAAAACGGCTTCAAATCCCGAGCGCGGCCCAGGACGGCGCTTCCGGCAAGGAGACGCTGTTCGATACCTCCGTGGATGAGGCCGTGAAGCGCTTCCAGGAAGACCACGGCGTGACGCCAGACGGCATGATTGGCCCCGGCATGCGGCGGCTGCTCAATCAGCAGCACCAGCAGACCGGGAACCCGACCAGGGCGCGGCTCATCCTGCTCAACATGGAACGCTGGCGCTGGTTGCCCGACGACCTTGGGCCGTTCTACGTGACCGTCAATGTGCCCGAGTTCATGCTCCGCGTGGTCGATGGGGGCAAGGTCGTGCACAGCACGAGGGTAGTGGTCGGCAAACCCGACAAGCAGACCCCGATCTTCTCCAAGGAGATGCAGGAGGTCGTGTTCAATCCCTACTGGAACGTTCCGAACTCGATCAAGACCGACGAGCTTCTACCCACGATCAGAGGGGGAGGCGGCCAGTGGTTCAGCGGAGGCTGGGACACTTCGGTTTTCGAGCGCAACGGCCTTCGCATCAATATTGGCGGTAGGGAGGTCGACCCCGCAATGCTCGATTGGAGCCGCATCGATATCCGCAGCCTCAACATCTATCAGCCGCCGGGCCCGGACAACGTGCTTGGTACGGTCAAATTCGTATTTCCGAACAAGCATGACGTCTACATGCACGACACCACACAGAAAGCCCTTTTCGCGCAGACGGTCCGGGCCGAGAGCCATGGTTGCATGCGGGTGCAGAATCCGGACCAGCTTGCCCTCATTCTGCTCAAGGAGGACCAGGGCTGGTCGGCCGCGAATGTCGCCTCGGCGATCGAGAACGGCCAGGACCAGCACGTGGCGCTGAAGCAGAAGATCCCAGTCTACATCACCTATTTCACCCTTTGGGTGAACGATGACGGCTCGATCTCGAGCTTTGCCGATATCTACGGCCACGATTCGCGCATGGCGGCCGCGCTGTTCGGCGAGAGCGTGGCGTTTGGTCCCCCGCCAGTTGTTGACGATCCGCGCGAGAGACCGGATCCACGCCGTAACCAGCCCCGCTGGAGCGCCAGCAGAGGCAACGGAATCGCGGATAGCGTATCGAGATTCCTGAACAACTGACCGCCCGGCGATTGAGCGGGGCTAGGCCACGCACCGCTACAGCAAGCGTACGGCCTCAGCTCTGGTGATCAGGGGAAACCCGAGGAGTCGTGACGACCCTGCTCGATCGTCCTGTCACTTGCCGCCTCCCGGCTGGCGGCCGAGCACCTGCTGCAGCAGCTCCGGTCCGACCGAAATATCGCCGGTGAAGGGCCGGCTGTAAGACGCAATCAGCAGCACCGAGAGTGCAATACCGGTCGCAAACAGCGTGAGTGCGATGGCGCAAGTACTGCGGTTCGCGAGTTTTGCACGGTCGAAGTCGCTCCAGACTTGGGGCGGCAATGAAGCCGACGAGAAGGCCGAAGATGATTCCGAGCGGCGGCAACATCCCCGGCGACAGGGCCTTGAACGCAAGCGCTCGATCGTTCACCGCCAATCTCGTGATGACCCAATAGAGCACCGCGGTAACGAAATAGGTGCCGGCGAATACGACCAGAGTCATCCACACCATAGGCAGGTTGAGCAACCAGTCGCTCATTCTTGACTTCCTTAAGCCTTGCGGCGATAGCGCCGATAGACCGGTTCCCACATCTTGGCCACAATGATGCCGGGGAGCGCCGCATCCTCGAAGGGCTGGCACAGGCCTTCGGCCCGCGCCTGCTTCGCGACCGCCGTCGCGATCGTCACCGCGACCTTGCGCAAGTCGTCGACCGGAGGGAGCAGGCTCGCGTCGCGGTCCCGCATGGCGGGGGACATCTCGGCAAGCGCGCTGGCCGCCGCGCCGAACATGCCGTTCGAGAGGCGTCTCGCCTTGACCGCCAAAACGCCAAGACCCATTCCCGGGAACACATAGGCATTGTTGGTCTGCGCCACGATGAAGGACCTGCCGTCGCGCGTCACCGGCGGGAAAGGGCTGCCCGTGCCGATTACTGCCCGGCCATCGGTCCATGTCATTAAATCCTGCGGGGTGGCTTCGGCGCAAGACGTCGGGTTCGACAGCGGAAAGATGATGGGCCGCGGCGTCTGGGCGGCCATGGCGCGCACCACGGCCTCGGTGAAGGTGCCGCTTTGCGCGGAGACCCCAATCAGCACGGTGGGCTCTCCGTTCTTCACCACATCGAGCAGCCCGATTCTGTCGGGATGCTCGCGGGACCAGGCGCCGACGGTGCCGGCCGCCTGCACGAAGGGCATTTGGAAATCGAGGAGGCCCGCCATGCCCTCGACCAGCAATCCGTCGCGGTCGACGGCAAAGAGACGCCGGCGCGCGTCCCGCTCGCCCAAGCCCGCCTCGGTCATCTCTCGCAGCAGAAGCGAGGCGATGCCGCAGCCGGCGGAGCCCGCGCCGACCACGGCAATCCGCTGCTCGGTCAAGGGCACGCCCGTGACCTTCACCGCCGCAAGCAGCGTGCCGGCGGCGACCGCCGCAGTGCCTTGAATATCGTCGTTGAAGGTCAAGTGCCGGTCGCGATAGCGCGCGAGGAGACGCCCCGCATTGGCCCTGGCGAAATCTTCCCATTGCAGGAGCACGCGGGGCCACCGCTCGGTCACCGCCGCGACGAAGCCCTCGACGAAATCGTCGTAGTCGGACCCGCGCATGCGTTCGTGCTTCCAGCCGATATAGAGCGGGTCGGCGAGCCGCTCCTGATTGTCGGTGCCGATATCGAGCAGGATCGGCAAGGTCGTGGCGGGGTCGATGCCGGCGCAAGCGGTATAGAGCGACAGCTTGCCGATGGGGATGCCCATGCCGCCCGCGCCCTGGTCGCCCAAGCCCAATATCCGCTCGCCGTCCGAGACGACGATGACCTCGACGGGATCGAAGCGGGGATGGGAGAGAATCTGCTTGATGCTGTCGCGATGGGACCAGCTCAGGAACAGCCCCCTTGGGTAGCGCCAATAGTGGCTGAATTTCTGGCAACCCTCGCCGACCGTTGGCGTGTAAACGAGCGGCAGCATCTCGGCGAGATGCTGCGTCAGCAGCGCATAGAACAGCGTCTCGTTGGAGTCCTGCAAGCCGCGCAGGAACAGATAGCGCTCGAGCTTGGTCTCGAATGTGCGCACCCCCTGCAAGGAGCGGGCGACCTGCTCGTCCAGGCTGCCGATATGGGGCGGCAAGAGGCCATGCAGCGCAAAGGCCGTGCGCTCCTCTTCCGAGAACGCCGTCCCCTTGTTCAGGAGAGGATTGGTGAGGAGCGCCGTGCCCTCGAGCTCAGTCTCGATTACTGCCGCTCCCGCCATGTCAGTCCTTCCCAGCCTTCATGAGCGCGTGCGTCCGATCGTCTCAGTGCTGCTCACCGCTGCCGCGAGGCGCGCCGAAGCTGCCTTGCGACAAGGCCGGGGGCAAGCGCATTGAGCAGGAAGAGAGCGCGAAAGATGGCAGGCTTCACCACGGTTCGCCTTCGCTGCTTGACGCCCGCAAAGATCGCCTCCGCGGCCTCGTCGGGCGAGAGCGTCGGCACCAAGCGGGGATCCGCAGGAGGCAGGTGCTCCCGGCTTCCCGGGTTGTGCTCCCAGTAAGGGCTCTCGACCGTGCCAAGCACGACGAGGGTCACATCCACGCCTTTCCCCTTCACTTCGCTGCGGAGCGCCGCGGTGAAGCCCGCTAACGCGTGGCGCGCGGCGATATAGGCGGAAGCATTGGGCCAGGTGAGGTAGGAGGCGGGCGAGGTGATGCAGGCGATCGCGCCGCTCCGGCGCGCAAGCATCGCCGGCAGGACGGCGCGGGTGAGGGTGAAGGCCGCGAGATACGGCACCTCGATCATCGCACGCGCTTCTTGCGGCGTGGTCTCGATCAGCGGCAGCCAGCGGCCGGCGCCGGCATTGTTGATGAGAATATCGGGCGTGCCAGCCTCGCGCGTAATCCTGGCGCTCGCCTCTTCGATGGCCAGCGCATCGGAGAGATCTACGGGAAAGACGCTGGCCGCGCCGCCCTCGCGCCGGATAGCGTCGGCCACGGCGCCGAGGCGCTCGGCATTGCGGGCGAGCAGCAGCACGCGGGCGCCGCTCGCGCCATAGCGCCTCGCCGTCGCCGCGCCGATGCCGCTCGAGGCCCCGGTTACAAGGACGAGTTTCGCTGCCATGGGGGTGCCTCGTGCCTTTCGCGCGCCTCCCAAGTCAACGGAACCCATACAGCTTCTCCATTTGACGTCATTGGCGGACTTCGCGTCTTAGAGGAGTGCATTCAGACTGTGGCACAAACGCTACAGGACGGCGCGAACCGATAAGTTGGTCACGGCAGGGTACTGGCAAGAGCCTCACGCCGCTATATCCTACAGCTTCTCATACGGTGGGAAGGGGGTCCTCACATGAAGTCGTTCTTGTGCGTCACTGCTTTTGCTTTGGTGGTGGTGGGGCTTTGCGTGGCCGCGGCGGCGCCGGCCAGCGCGGGTGGTTGCAGCAAGTTCACCGGAACCGCGGATGGCTGGGACAAGCCCGATGCGTTGAGCGGCTCCCAGGCGGCGCTCGCCGGAGCGATCAGCGACTTCAAGGCGAAGAACAAGGGCGCGATCACCGTGAGCGCGATGCGGGCCAGTCCGCAGCCCTATTGGCGCGATTCTGTGTCGGCCGAGCTTTATGTGAAGCCCGACGTGGTGACGCCAAAGTCCTATACGGTTTGCTGGCACGGCGTCGTGTCGCCGGTGGTCTGCACCTCGGGCGCCAAGGTCTGCTGGTAGCGCGGCTTAGCGCTTTATCCTGCTTGCCGCCGGGGCTTGCCCCGCAAATCGCGCCCGCGCTAGACGTGGGCCGGGATGAACACGCCCTCGCGCGTCGGCCGCTTCATCATGAAAACGAGCGGCAGGATGGCGAAGGTGACCAAGCCGATGAACCAGAACAGGTCGACGAAAGCGAGCATCTGCGCCTGGCGGCCGATCTCTCGTGCCACCGCGACCATGGCGCTCGGCGACTGGGCGTTCAGCCCAAGGGCAGAGAGATAAGGCGGCACCGCCGGATTTAAGGGATTGATGTGGGCGATGAGGTTGTCCCAATGCACCTGACCTTGGCGCACGAATAGCCAGCTCACCACGGCGATGCCGATCGACGAGCCGATGCCTCGCATCAAGGCGAAAAGGCCCGCGGCCTCGTCCAGCTTGTCGTTTTCCACGCTACCGAAGGCCACGGCCGTCAGCGGCACGAAGAACAGTCCCATGCCGATGCCCGCCAGGATGCCAGGCGAGGCGATGGCCCAGGAATCGGCCTGCAGCGACAGACCCGCCATCATGATCGTGCCGACCGCCGACAGGACGATGCCGGCGGCGACAAGGACGCGCGAATCGATCCAGCGCATGAGATAGTTCCCGGTGACAGCAAGGGCAATCGCGCTCGCTATCGCCCGCGGGACGAACAGCAGGCCGGCGCTCATGGCGGGATAGCCCATCAGACGTTGGGTGAGGAGCGGCAAGAGCGCGACGGTGCCGAACAGGGTCACGCCATAGGCGGTGATCGCGAGCAGGCCCGCGGCGAAATTCCGATCCCGCAGCAGCGACAGATCGACGATGTTGTCGCGCTTGCTCCATCCGCGCATCAGGAAGCCCGTGCCCGCGAACAGGGTGACGGCGGTGAAGATCTGGATGAAGCGCGAGTTGAACCAATCGCGGGTCTGTCCCTGATCGAGCACGAGCTGCAGCGACCCTACCGCCAGGACCAGCAGAATGAGGCCGGTCCAATCGGTCTTGAGATATTTCACCTCGGTGCGCGGCAAATGCCCCATGGCGAGCAGTAGAGCGAACAGGCCGATGGGCACATTGATGTAGAACACAGCCCGCCAGACGAAGGTGTCGGTCAGCCAGCCGCCGAAGGTGGGCCCGAGCACCGGGGCGACCATGATACCCAGGCCAAAAATGGCGAGCGCCTGCCCATGTTTCTCTTTCGGGAAGGCATCGAGCAGGATGGCCTGGCTCAAGGGCACGAGCGGCGCCCCGCAAATGCCCTGGGCTAGCCGGAAAATTACCATGCTTTCGAGATTCCAGGAGACGCCGCACAATGCGGAGGAGATCACGAAGCCGACGATCGAGAAAATCAGCAATCGCCTCCGGCCGAGCCGGGCGGACAGATAGCCCGTGAGCGGCATCACCACGGCGGCCGAGACGAGATAAGAGGTGAGCACCCAGGTGATCTGGTCGGACGTGGCGCCGAACGTGCCGAGCATGTGCGGGATCGCCACGCTGACGATGGTGATGTCGAGCACTTCGAGGATGGCGGTGAGCACAACGGCGACGACAAGCGCCACCGAGGGCTTGGGCTGCTCCCGGGGGGGCTCGCGCGGTCGTTCTTCGGGCTTGCTCGGCGAGCGCGGCTTACGAGCCGCGGGTTTGCGCCGGGTCATTTGCCGTCCTGGGTGGTGTCGATCGTTACCGAGGCGCTGGCGCCGACGCGGAGCGGCTTGTCGGCCTCTGTTGGGGGGTTGTTGATGCCGATGCGCACGGGAAAGCGCTGCGTCACCTTAACCCAATTTCCGGTCGCGTTTTCCGGCGGCAGCACGGAGAAGGTAGCGCCGGAGCCCGCGCTGATGCTGTCGACCACCCCGTCGAAGGTGACGTCGGGATACATATCGAGGTGGACTTTAGCCTTCTGTCCGACCTTGACGCGGGCGAGATCGGTCTCCTTGAAATTCGCGTCCACCCACCACGGGTCGGCTTCGATGATGGCGAACAGCGGCGCGCCTGCCTGGACGGTGGCGCCGGGCCGCAAGGTCACATTGGAGACGAGGCCGTTGGCGGGGGCCGTCACATGGGTCTTGACCCGGTCGTGGATCGCCTTGTCGAGCTGGGCTGCGGCACCGCGAAGCTGCACCGTGGGCGTGGTCACCGTCAGCGGCTTGTCTTGTGCCTTGGTGAACTCGTCCTCTGCGTCTTTGTAGGCCTGCAGCGCGTCCTGCCATCCCTTTTCGGCCGTGGTAAGCTGATCCGACGGCGGCTGGTCCGGCTTTTGCACGTCCTTGGCGTCTCGATAAGTCTTGAGCGCGTCCTCGAGCGCTGTGCGCTTCTCCTCGAGCTTGGTCGCGGCTGCCTTCAGCTCGTCGGCCGCGGTGCCGGCGGCGGCGGCGGCGGCATCGAACTGTGCGTGCGCATTGCGCAAAGAGGCGTCGTAAAGCGTGGGATCGATGTCGAACAGGGGATTGCCGGACTTCACCTTCTCGTCCGTCTGCACGTAGATGCGGATCACCGGACCGCTGATCTCAGAGGCCACGCGGACGATATTCGACCCCGTATAGGCGTTCTCGGTGGTGGGGTAGAGTTCGCTATAGCGCCAATAGGCGAAGGCGCCGCCCACCGTCGCGGCGATGACCACGAACAGCGCGATCCAGCGAATGGTAGCGAAGGTGCTCGTGCCGGCGCGGGCTTCAGTCGAAGCGTCTTGATTCACGTTTGATCTACCTCGGGTTGCGGCGGGGGGTGGATCGGCCAGGGAGAGCCTCCAAGCCCGCAATGCAAGGTGAAGAGCGGCAGAATGATGACGGAGGCTTAGACTGGATAGCCGCATCTCGCAAGATTTCCGTTACCTGCCAAGGATTCGGCGGAATGCTACGTTTTACCGGAAGGCCAGTCGATGGCCCGGGAGGTTAAGCTTCGCAGGGCCCAGCGATGCTTGCGCCGCGCACTGCTCACTCGCCGCCGGCGCCTTGCTTTGTCATCCGATCGGCTTCACATTGACCCGGGCGCTGGAGAAGCCTGGCCGAATGTGGATTGGCGCCCTTCACGCTGTGATGCAGTCGATCGAGATGGTGCGGCTCTGGCGTCAGCCCGGCTCCCGATGGCGCATCCTGCGAGCCGGCCGGTGGGCCGCATGGGAGGAAGGACGCATGACGCCATCGACATTCATCGCGCGCATCTTGGGGCCTGTGCTCGTGGTCGTCGGCCTTTGCCTGCTCTTGGAAGGCGAAGCGTTTCGCGTCATCGCTGGGGAGTTCTTGCGCAACTCGGCGCTCATCTATTTCTCCGGGATTGTCACGCTCGCGATCGGCCTCGCCATCCTCAATGTACATCATGTTTGGGTGCGCGATTGGCGCGTCCTCGTCACCGTTTTCGGCTGGCTAGCTCTGCTCGGCGGCATTCTGCGCCTGCTGGCCACGTCCTTCGTGCAACGGGTGGGGGAATCGCTCATCGCGCATCGAACCTGGCCGATCGCGACCGCAATCGTGGTCCTCGCGCTCGGCGCGTTCCTCACGGTCATGGGATATCAGGATGTTTGGGCCGACGGAAAGAAGCGGCCGACCCATCGCTCTGCCGCGGCCAAGAGCACGGGCTCGAGCGCCCCGAAGATCGCGAAGCGGCCGCGGCGCAAGGCGAGCGCGGCGCGGTCCGGGCATTCGAGTTGATCGGGCCGGCCCCCGCGCCTACACTGACCTCATTCCGAGGGGAGCCCCAGGGTAGGGGCTGAGAGTCCGCTGCCTTGAGCTGAGGCCCGCGGAGACCCTTTGAACCTGATCCGGGTCATGCCGGCGAAGGGACAGGGAACGCTCATACTGCCCCAACGCCAGCGCCCCCGAGCCACGGGAGCCTGACGATGAACAAGCCGATCTCCGCCAAAGACGTTGCGCCGCCCAAGGTCACCACGGGACCCTTGCCGGGGAGCCGCAAGGTGCATTCCGCGCCTGAAGGCCATGACGATGTCAGCGTGCCATTCCGCGAGATTGCACTGACCGACGGAACGTCGTTCCGCGTCTACGACACCTCCGGCCCGTACAGCGACGGCCAGGCCGAAATCGACGTCAATCGCGGGCTGCCGCCTTTGCGGGAGCGCTGGATCGCCGAACGCGGCGGCGTCGCAGCCTATCGCGGCCGCGCGGTCCGACCGGAGGACAATGGCGATGTCGGGCCTGCGCATCTCGAGCGCGCCTTCCTGGTGAACCGGCAGCCGCTGAAGGGCTTGCCGGGCCATCCCGTCACCCAGCTCGAATTGGCGAAGGGAGGCATCGTCACCAAGGAGATGGTCCATGTCGCGCATCGCGAGAATATCGGACGCGAGGCGCAGGCCGCCGAGGCTGAGGCGCAGCTCGCCGACGGGATGAGCTTCGGCGCCTCGCTGCCCGCCTTCGTCACGCCGGAGTTCGTGAGGGAGGAGGTCGCGCGCGGCCGCGCCATCATCCCCGCCAATATCAATCATTCCGAGAGCGAGCCGATGATCATCGGCCGCAACTTCCTCACCAAGATCAACGCCAATATCGGCAACTCCGCCGTCACCTCTTCCGTCGAGGAGGAGGTGGAGAAGATGGTATGGGCGATCCGCTGGGGCGCCGACACCGTCATGGACCTCTCCACGGGGCGCAACATCCACACCACGCGCGAATGGATCATCCGCAATGCCCCGGTGCCGATCGGCACGGTGCCGATCTATCAGGCGCTGGAGAAGGTGGACGGCGATCCGGTCAAGCTCGATTGGGAGGTCTACAGAGACACGCTGATCGAGCAGTGCGAGCAGGGCGTCGACTATTTCACCATCCATGCCGGCGTGCGGCTCGCCTATATCCACCTCACCGCCGACCGCGTCACCGGCATCGTGTCGCGCGGCGGCTCGATCATGGCCAAATGGTGCCTCGCCTATCACCGCGAGAGCTTCCTCTATGAGAACTTCGAGGAGATCTGCGAGATCATGCGCCGCTACGACGTGTCGTTCTCGCTGGGCGACGGGCTGAGGCCGGGCTCGATTGCGGACGCGAACGACGCTGCGCAATTCGCCGAGCTCGAGACGCTGGGCGAGCTGACCAAGATCGCTTGGGACCGCGGCTGCCAGGTGATGATCGAGGGGCCAGGGCACGTGCCCCTGCACAAGATCAAGATCAATGTGGAGAAGCAGCTGAAGGAATGCGGCGAGGCGCCGTTCTACACGCTCGGCCCCCTCGTCACCGACATCGCGCCCGCTTATGACCACATCACGAGCGCGATCGGCGCGGCGATGATCGGCTGGTTCGGCACCGCCATGCTTTGCTACGTGACGCCGAAGGAGCATCTCGGGCTGCCGAATCGCGACGACGTGAAGGCGGGCGTCATCGCCTATAAGATCGCGGCCCACGCGGCCGACCTCGCCAAGGGGCACCCCGCCGCGCAGGCGCGCGACGACGCGCTCTCGGCAGCGCGCTTCAACTTCCGCTGGGAGGACCAGTTCAACCTCTCGCTCGATCCGGAGACCGCGCGCTCCTATCATGACGAGACGCTGCCCAAGGAGGCGCACAAGCTTGCGCATTTCTGCTCCATGTGCGGGCCGAAATTCTGCTCCATGGAGATCACGCAACAAGTGCGCGACTACGCGGCCGCGCTCAAGGAGAAGGAGGCCGGCATGGTGGAGATGAGCGCCAAGTTCCGCGCACTGGGCAGTGAGGTCTATGTGGAGGAAGGGTAGGGCGGGCAAGAGCGCTTTGAGCCTGCCTTGGCAAGATCGCAATTGGCGTGTTGAAGAGGCTCGCGCGAGTTCCGGCGCCTCGATTTCGGCCGGCACCAAGACCCTCGATCGTTGACGATGAAATCAGATCATTTCACGCAGGCGGTGTTGGGCCTAGACGCGGCGCCGGCCGGTCATCGAGCGCGCATGCTCGGCGTCGTCGTCCTCCACCTGCACATGAGTGCCATGGATGTGGGTGCTGTTTAAAACTCCCACGATTCGGAGGAGCCAATCATGCAAGCGGTCCAGGTCGAGCGAACGCTTGAGGACCTCGAGGCGTTCACCCGGTATGCGGTCCCCTTATCGGCGTCCTCTCAGGGATGATCGCGCGCGGTGCTGTGCGGCCCGCCCCAGCGCGAAGCTGACATTCGCAGACCGCGAGCTAGCCTCCGCTTTGGCCGAACAAGGGCGCAAGGGATTAGGGTGCAAGCTCATGCGGAAGCTTGGACGCGCTCACGATCAGCTAGGCTCCCGCGCCTCTGCGACGTTTACGGCAATGGAACCGAGCAGCACTACAAGATCGTCAACGAGCTGCAAGAGCAGTACAAAGTGGTACCGCCCAGTGCGTACGGCAAGCCTTAGCTTCATCGAGCGCTACCTCGAAGTTTATCGTCCGGACCTGCTTCCGAAGCCAAGTGGTGAAAAATAGAGGCGTGAGTTCTCTTCGACATGCATCGCTAGTCAAGCATCGCGAGGCTCGTCAACGAGCCCCACAAGTGCCTAGCTGAGCTCTAAAGTGTCTCTCGCGTCCAACATCAGTTGCCGAACCATCCTCCGCAGCGCGGTCGACTCTGCCGAGTAGTACCGGTGCTTCCAGGCATTTCGGTTTCACTTGGGGGCGCCAGGCGACTTGCCGCCGTGCATGCGGCAGCGACCGTTAGGCATCGCGGGTGATTGGCACGGGATCTAGCGACGCGTTCGGACTCTGCATCTCAGCGGCTTTACTGGAACCAGACTGGGTCAACTGTGCCACCCGGGCATCCCGGATCAGTGGCCGCTGATGCCTTCACGAGGTCAGCGAGCGTATGGCCCGCGCCTGGCTGAGCGACCAGACCGATGGTGATCTCAGTGATAAGCCGCCGAGACCCGTCCCGTTTGCAAGAGAGCCGGACGTGATCCCCAGCGCCCGCACCGAAAGCCACGTCGAACGCGCCTCTTACTGCACCAGCCGTTATCTCCTGACCGATATTGGCGGCGAATAATGCTTGAACGGCTGAGCCGTTAACCTCATCGAGGAGAGACAGGGCCTCGCGGAAATAGGTCTCGGCGTCGCTCCGGTCATAGCAGGTGCCGTGCCTGATCCATTCATGGCGGTCAAGGAACGACTGCGTGCCGGGCATGGCGATGACAAGGCGCGCCCGTGTATCTGCGGCGAGATCGACTTCGGGGAGCGCCTGCCAATTACGTTGCCTATCGGTGTTGATGAGGGCTTGGCTCACGTTGCAATACTCTCTTCTGCGCGGCTGCGGCCAAAGGCCGTGGAGCGTGAAGTGGGTGGCGTCCAAGCGACCTAGGGTTTCGCTCGCGCATTCAGGCTTCTCCGCGTGGCCCTCACAGAAACCGGGCTCCCAGCCGAGAGAGAGAACGACTTCAGCGGGGCGTCCGCCAGAAGACCCGCTGCCGGCACGCGGCGTCTGCAAACCGTCGCTCGCTCCCTCGTCCTTGTAGCTCCCACAATCGACACTTACCCAGCGCTCCGGTGGAGCAGCGCCTTCGACGCGAACGCGGTAATGGCTTGGCTCCGGCGCGTTCTTTGCTAGCAGAGGATAGGAATGGCCCGCCTCGATTTTGACACCGCCCGGATTGGTTGCCTTCCTGAAAGACTGAAATGCCGGGCATTCTTTGGTCGCAAGGAACAAGCCGCGCACCGCCACGTCGGCCGACGCTCCGCAAGCCGATGCAGCGAGCCATCCAGCAGCCGCAACCATAGCCCAGACTGTCCGCAAAATTATGGTGTATTGAGCGAATAGGCTCGCTGCGTAGGCATCACTGCTGCGAACCCCATTCACCACGGCACACTCCACGTTCACCTGCGATGCCTGACCGACCGTCATTTCCTGACGTAGTTGGGTGAGCGTCGCCAAGAGCTCAGACTCCAGATAGCGCAACGCCTCAACCATGAAAGCGGTCGCTTTCTAATCGAGCAACTCGGGGCTGAGTCGCTGCGATTCAGGAGCCCTTCTTTCTTTCAGCAGGGGAGTCAATCTGATGTAGTCTCTCGACGAGCTCATCCAGAGACGCATGACAAAATTGTCGAGGATCTACTTTCTTTGTGAGCGTTATCATTTTTAACGCCGCGTCTTTGTTAGAAGCCGCTTCTTTCCACAAGCTATCTTTGTTGATCGATGGGTCTTGATGCAGGTAGTACGCCTCAATCTTTGATATTGCATTCTTGGCCATTTCCGCATCAGCTGCTGTCAAATGGTCGTGGTCAGAGCAATCTCTGACAATTTCATAATCCGTGTAGTAGTTTTTTAAATAAACCGAAACATGCGTTGCAATAGCCGACGTTGCAACAATGGTTGCCGACGTTGCAAGGCCCATTGTGATGAGCAGCAGGCCCGGTCTCATTCCGATGATTTCCCCGCAAGATGCGGCGTAAAGTTTTCCCTGATGCCGTAGGGTATCAGGCCTTGAACAGGTTTCTCCAGCCAAAAGGAGCCCTCTTCGTAACAGGCGACGACGCATGCGGCTCTGCGGCAATGCGTCGTGCCGGCGCCCCGCCTGTCGGGGCGAAGTGCGCCGCTGCTTCGGCGCGATTTCAGCTGCTGCCCGAGGGCGTCCCGCGACTTTGTCGACGGTCTCGGCGAGGCGCAGGGGGAGGGGATGAGCTTCGAAGAGGCGCGTGAATGGCTCGAGGGCACCGAGGCCGAGGACGCCTTCCGCGCTTGGAACGCGGCGGTCGCGGCCTTGGTTATGGGCTATACTCCTCTCCTACCCAAAAGGCGGTGAAGCGCATGAGCAAAGTTGTCTATGAGATCGTCGAGCATGACGGCGGCTGGGCCTACAAGGTGGGCGAGGTGTTCTCCGAGCCCTATCCGCGCCACGAGGACGCGCTCGCCGCCGCGAAGAAAGCGGCGGCCGAGCAGAAGGTCCCGGGCGTGACCGAGACCATCGAATATGAGGACGAGAAGGGGGAGTGGCACGAGGAGCTGGACCCGGGCGACGACCGGCCCTCGACGGAGGTCGTCGACGACGAGGAATAGGGGTCGATGCCCGCGCCTTGGCGCGCTGCCGCTTAGCTCCGTGATTACACACCGCACGCTACAGAGAGGGATCGATGGCGCACTCCTACGTCCTTTGGGCGTTGATCGGCATGACGGGCTATTCCTTCACGACGCTGTTCGTGAAGCTCGTGGAGCGGGCGGGCATTCCGAGCTTCGTGGTGCTCGCGGTGGCGACGGCGATAGTCGCAATCTTCGTCCTCGCCATCGTCGTGGCGCGCGACAAGCTCAAGGTGCTCATTGCGCAATTCAGCCAGCCGGGGATGCTCTGGGCGCTTGCCGCCGGCATCTCGCTGACGATTGCGGTGAGCTCGCTGTTCCATGCGCTGGCGCTCGGGCCGGCGACGGTGGTCGTGCCCCTCTACGGCATGTTCATCATCGGCGGCGCGGTGCTGGGCGTCCTCGTGCTGCATGAGCCCGTGACGTGGCAGAAAATGGTTGGCCTCGTGGCCGCGGTGGCCGGTGTGTTTCTGATCGCAAGCTAGCCGCGAGCACCCTACTGGCCGGGAACCCTCCGGCACTCCGTGGGTTGGCTGGACCTGGTTCAGACCGTGTTCCACAGTCGGGCCCATGACGAGGATCGCATCGGCAGCCCTGCTTTCGGCGCTCGTTCTTGCCGCGGCGCCAGCGCGCGGGGACGATGTGGCGGACGGCGTGCAAGCCGCGGCCGAAGTCGCTGCGGGACAAGCCCCTGGGCCCACGCCCTCCGTCGATATCGTCTGCCCGCTGATGCAGCGCGAGGCGGTCGCGGCGCGCCTGCCGCCCATGGTCTTCGTGCGTCTGATCTGGAAGGAAAGCCGCTTCGATCCGGGCGCGGTCAGCCCTAAGGGCGCGCAAGGCATCGCTCAGTTCATGCCGGCGACGGCCGAGACCCGCGGCCTCGACGATCCCTTCGAGCCGAAAGCGGCGATCGTCCATTCCGCGAGCCTGCTTGCCGATCTCCGCGACGAGTTCGGCAATATCGGCCTCGCGGCGGCGGCTTATAATGCGGGCGCCGAGCGGGTGCGGGCTTGGCTCGCGGGCAAGAGCAGTCTTCCTGCCGAGACCGAGGGCTACGTGTTTTTCGTCACCGGCCGCAGCGCCGACGAATGGAAGCTGCCGGAGACCGAGCTCCCCGAGATGCTGCAAAGCCCGGCCGAGCAAGTGGTCGAGTCTTGCCGCAAGCTTGCGCCTTTGGTGGTGCGGGCGGTCTATGAGACGGAGCCGTTGACGGCGAGCGGCGCCTGGCGGCCCTGGGGCATCCAGGTCTCGACCTCCTTCTCCAAGGCCAAGGCGCTCTCCCAATTCGCCCGGTTGCAGGCGCGCTTTGCCTCGGTGCTGTCGGAGCGAGAGCCCTTCGTGCTGCCGGAGCGCAATTTGAGCCGCGGGCGCCGCGATCTCTATATGGTGCAGATCGGCGCCGACAGCCGCGACGATGCCGGCACCCTCTGCGCGAAGCTTCGCGCAAGCGGCGGCGCCTGCATCGTGCAAAAGAATTGAGACGCAGCTCCTAATATTTGACGTTCGGGGTCGCGAGGTACTGAAGCGCGGCGGCGCCCGCGAGGCCAGGCGTGCTCACGATCCCGGCCCTGAGCCAGAGCAGGAGGATTGCCGATAGGCCGGCAAGCACCACCGCCTCGAGGTCAATCGTCGAGAGGTCGGGCAGCCAAAGCCGTAATGGGCCACGCCATTCCGCCCCCACCTTGGCGAAGAAGACGTGCAGGGCAAACCAGAGGCTCAAATTTAGAATGACGCCGACCACGGCGGCGGTGACGCCGCTGAGGGCGCCGGCGAGTCGCGGGCTCCTGCTGAGACGCTCGATATAGGGAGCGCCCACGAAGATCCACAGAAAGCAGGGCGTAAACGTCGCCCAGAGCGTGATCGCGGCTCCAAGCAGGCCAAAGCCGAGTCTGGGCTCCCCGCCTTGGCGGTAGCCCGAGCTTGGAAAAGAAGAGGGAGATGTCGGTGGTGATGTGGTCGCGCCCGAATACGAAAGTGACCAGGAGCAGGGGAACGATCCAGAGCGCAAGCCACAGGCTCGCGGTGCGCAAGGTTTCCGAGAGCGGCACGGAAGCGGCTTCGGCTTGCGCTTGCGACGGAGCCGCGGCTTGCGTGTCCGCAAGGAGATAGCCCAACAGCACGGCGCTGGCGATGACCAAAGGAAATGGCACCGCGAAGCAGAAGATAGCCACAAACGCCGCTGCGGCGATTCCCCAATCGTAGGGGCGGCGCAGCGCGCGCCGGGCCACCCTGAGCAGGGCCTCGATGACGATCACGAGAACGGCGGCCTTGATGCCGATAAACGCCGCCTCGACAAGCGGCACATGGCCGAAAAGGGCGTAAGCGATGCTTAAAGCCAGCACGACGAAAGCGCCGGGCAGCACGAAGAGAAGGCCCGCGGCAAGGCCGCCCAAGGTGCCGTGCAGCAGCCAGCCGACATAGGTCGCAAGCTGCATAGCCTCGGGTCCCGGCAGCAGCATGCAGAAGTTCAGCGCGTGCAAGAAGCGGTCCTCGGCGATCCAGCGGCGCTCCTCGACGAGGATTCGATGCATCAGCGCGATCTGGCCTGCAGGGCCGCCAAAGGACAGCACGCCGATCTTCGCCCACACGGCGAGGGCGTCTCTGAAGAAAGGCGTTTCGATGGGTGAAATGGTCGCGGGAGGAATTTTGGATCCCATGGCAGCACACTCCGCAAATTAGGCGCAAAAGCGCTACGGAGCGGCGCTTGGGCAAGGCTGCCTCACGGGGCGGCCGCAGGAGGCCCCCGATAGGCAATCCTAGAACCAATGCCAGTCGCGGGCAATGCGGCGATGCAGGAGAGCTTCGCTGGCGAGTCATGTGCTCGCCATGATACGAGACGCTCGGGAGCCCAAGACAAGCGATGGTGTCGATACAACTGATCCAGGTGGCGGTGTTCCTCGCCGCCGCAGCCATAGCCGCCCCGCTCGGCCGTTTCCTTCGCCTCGGCTCGGTGCTCGGCTATCTCGCCGCCGGCATCGTCATCGGCCCGTTCGGCATCGGCCTGATCTACTCGCTCTACGACGTCGAGAACATCTTCCATTTCGCCGAATTCGGCGTCGTGATGCTGCTTTTCGTGATCGGGCTCGAGCTTCGCCCGGTCAGGCTCTTGGCCATGCGCTCGGCTATTTTCGGGCTTGGCTCCGCCCAGCTGGTCGCCACGGCAATCGTGCTTGCCGCGATCGGGCTCGCGGTTGGCCTCACCAACCGTGAGGCGCTGTTCGTCGGGCTCGCTTTATCGCTGTCGTCGACCGCCTTCGCGCTGCAATTGCTGGACGAGAAGGGCGAGATCAATAAGCGCCACGGCAGGCTCGCCTTTTCGGTGCTGCTGTTCCAGGACCTCGCCGCCATCCCGCTGATCGCGCTTGTGCCGCTCTTCGCCTCCGGCGCCGCGGAGCGCCCGGCCATGGACTTTGGCAGTGCCGCCTTGGCCATCGGCACGATCCTCGGCGTCATCGTGGTGGGCCGCGTGCTGCTCAACCGGCTCTACAACATCGTCGCGGCCACCGGGGTGCGCGAGGCCATGACGGCGAGCGCCCTGCTCACGGTGGTGGGTGTGGCCCTGGTCATGGAGGCGGCAGGCCTCTCCGCCGCGCTCGGCGCCTTCATCGCCGGGGCGCTCCTTGCCGATTCGGAATACCGCCATCAGATCGAGGCGGATATCGCCCCCTTCGAGGGATTGCTGCTCGGGCTCTTCTTCATCGCCGTCGGCATGTCGATGGATCTGACCGTGCTCGTCGGCAGCCCGTTGCTGCTGCTCGCCATCGTCATCGGCCTCGTCACCATCAAGGCGATCATCCTCACTCTGCTCGGGCGCTGGTGGGGACTGAAACGCCAGGCGGCGGTGCGGCTCGGGCTTGTGGTCAGCCAAGGCGGCGAGTTCGCCTTCGTGCTGTTCTCGGCTGGAGCGCTTGCCGGGGTGATCGGCCAATCTCTGGCAAGCCTGCTCACGCTCGCAGTGACGCTGTCGATGGCCGCCACGCCGATGCTGCTGCTCGCCGACGAAATGATTCGCCGCCGCGCCGCCCCGGAAGCGCCTGACTATGATATGCCACCCGGCGGCGACCGACATGTCATCATTGCGGGCTTGGGACGCTTCGGTCAGATCGTCGCGCGCGTGCTGCGCGCCCGCCAAATTACCTTCACCGCGCTCGATTCGAATATCAAGCAGGTGGATTTCGTGAAGCGGTTCGGGGCTCAGATCTATTACGGCGACGCCGGACGGATCGATATCTTGCGTGCGGCTCAGGCCGACAAGGCGACCGCCTTCGTGCTTGCCATCGATAATGTCGAGAACTCGCTCAGGGTGGCCGAGACGGTGCGGCAGAACTTTCCTGACCTGCCGATCTATGCGCGCGCGCGCGACCGCACCCATGTGCATCGCCTGATGGATCTTGGCGTCACCATCATCGAGCGCGAGACGTTTCTCGCGTCGCTGGAATTGACGCGGAAGCTGCTCAGGAGCCTCGGCCTCGGCGAAGCCGAGGTGAGGCGGCTGACCGAGACGTTCAAGCGCCTCGACGAAAAGCGGCTTTACCAGGATTATCAATATTACACGGATCTCGAGAAGGTCCGCGCCAACGCGCTCTCGCAAGCCAAGGAGCTCGAGGAGCTGTTCGCGCGCGACGTGGAAGATCTGCCGGACGAGGACGGTCCGCTGATCAGCGCTGAGCGGCGAGATGGTCGAGGATCAGCCGGTTCAGCTCGGAAGGATGGGTGAACGGGCTCATATGGCCCGCTCCCTTTAGCACCTTCACCGTCGCATTCGGCAGCGTCGCGCTCAGCATGTCGACCACGGCGCGGGCCGGTGCGCGCGTCTTGCTGCCCACGACCAGCAGGGTCGGGGCCACGACGCCTGCGTAGTCGTGCAATCTCGTCTGCGCGTCGATGGCGATGGTGAATTCGAGCGCCACCTTGCCGATGGTCGCCGTGATCGCGGCCTTGAATCGCTCCGGCGATAGCCACCAGCGAAAGCGGCCAAGCCAATAGCGCATGAAGGCCGCGGCGGCCGCGCGATCATCGCCGTTTGCGACCGCGGTCAGCATGGCGACGCCGAGCCGCTCGACCTCGGCCCATTCGGGACGGTGCTCGACGCGGAGCAGGTTGAAGGCCACGGGCTCGATGAGGACGAGACTCTTCACCTTGGGTCCAAGCTCCCGGGCCGCCCGAAGCGCCAGGGCCGCGCCATAAGAGTGGCCGACGAGGTGGAGCGGGCGCTTCGTCTTCTTGGCAAGATCGAGCAAGATGGCGAGATCGGCGGTGCCGAAGAAGAGCTTGTTGCCCGGCCAAGCCTCTGACTGTCCGTAGCCGATGAAGTCGGGGGCGAGCACGCGCCATTCCGGCGCAAGCTCCTCGATCAGAGGCAGCCACTCCTTGTGGGAGGCGGAGCTGCAATGGCCGATGATGACGGTCGGACCTTTGCCTTTGTCGAGATAGGCGATCTCGACGCCTTCGGTCTTGAAGCTTTTCACGGCCGCGGCCTTGGTGAGCAGCCCCCCTCGGTGCGCACGCCTCGGGGGCGTCAGCCGGCGGCTGCGGCTTCAGGCGCCGCCGCGGCGGCGGCCTTCTGTACCGCCTTCTGCACCTTCTCGAACGCGCGCACCTCGATCTGGCGAATGCGCTCGCGGCTCACGCCGAACTCGCTTGACAGCTCCTCGAGCGTCAAGGGCTCCTCGGCGAGCCGGCGCGCCTGAAACACCCGGCGCTCGCGCTCATTCAAGCTCTTAAGCGCATCGTTGAGCATCGCGCGCCGGTTCTCCTTCTCCTCCGACTCGGCGAGCGCGGTCTCCTGGTCCATGGTGTCGTCGACCAGCCAGTCCTGCCACTCGCCGCTTTCGGAGTCGTTGCGCACCGGCGCGTTGAGCGAGCTGTCGCCGGCAAGCCTCCGATTCATGGAGATCACGTCCTCCTCGGTAACGCCGAGCTGGGTGGCGATGCGCTTCACTTGATCCGGGCGCAAATCGCCCTCGTCGAGCGCCTTCAGCTGACCCTTGATTTTGCGCAAGTTGAAGAACAGCTTCTTTTGCGCCGCTGTGGTGCCCATCTTCACGAGGCTCCAGGAACGCAGGATGTATTCCTGGATCGCGGCCCTGATCCACCACATGGCATAGGTCGCGAGCCTGAAGCCCCGGTCGGGATCGAAGCGCTTCACCGCCTGCATCAAGCCGACATTGCCTTCGGAGACGACCTCGCCGATGGGCAGGCCGTAGCCGCGATAGCCCATGGCGATGCGTGCGACGAGCCGCAAATGCGAGGTGACGAGTCTGTGGGCCGCATCGCGGTCGCCATGCTCGCGCCAGCTCTTGGCGAGCATGTACTCCTCCTGCGGCTCCAGCATCGGAAACTGCCGGATCTCTTCGAGGTAGCGCGTCAGTCCGCCCTGCGCGCCAACACTCGGTAAACTCTGCGAGGCCATGAGGGTAATTCTCCCGCAGCCTTGACTGGCCGCATCTTTCCACCAAATAATACCCCCCGGCGCCTCTCTATAGATGGTTTGGCTTAAGGATAAAAGACCGGCGGGCCTTCACAGTTCCTTGAAGGCCTCGACCACTCCTGCGAAATCATCAGGTAGCGGACTATTAAATTCCAGTAAGGTGCCGGTCACGGGATGCATAAAGGCCAATCTTGCCGCGTGCAACGCTTGGCGCTTGAAGCCGGCAAGTTTGCTGTGCAGAGGCTCGGGCAGGCTGAGCAGTTTGGTCTTGAAGCCCTGGCCGTAGAGCGGATCGCCGATCAAGGGCGTGCCGATCGAGCTCAAATGGACGCGCACCTGATGGGTGCGGCCCGTTTCGAGCCGGCACTCGAGTAGCGACGCGACCGGCTCCGGCCCACGTTCGCCCCGTCTGCGGCCGAAGGTCGTGATCACCTGGTAATGGGTCACGGCGTCGCGTCCACCGCGGGGAACGATCGCCATCTTGGTGCGGCTCGTCGGGTGGCGGCCGATCGGCGCGCTGATCGTGCCATGCGGCCGCGGGGGCGCTCCCCAGACAAGCGCAAGATAGCCCCGCTCGAGAGCGCCCGAGCGGCCATGGTCGGCGAATTGCTCGGAAAGCGCGCGGTGGGCTTCGTCGGTCTTGGCCACGACCAGCAAGCCGCTCGTGTCCTTGTCGAGGCGATGGACGATGCCGGGCCGGGCCACGCCGCCGATGCCCGACAGGCTTGGCCCGCAATGGGCGATGAGCGCATTGACGAGGGTGCCGTCGAGGTTGCCCGCGCCAGGATGCACGACGAGCCCCGCCGGCTTGTCGATGACGATGAGGGCATCGTCCTCATAGACCACATTGAGCGGGATCGCTTGCGCTCGCGGCTTGGCGCTCACGACGGCTGGAGGCACGGTCAGCTCGAAGCGGTCGCCCGGTTTGACCGGGTATTTCACGTCCTCTATGGTCGCGCGGTCGAGCACCACGCGGCCTTGTTTGATCAAACTCTGCAGCCTAGTGCGGCTCAGCGCCGGGAAGCGGTCGCTCAAGAAGCGGTCGAGCCTGAGGCCGGAATGGCTCTCATCGGCTTCTGCCGTCAGGCGCTCGGTGGAAACAGGCATGAGGTATCAAGCCAATGGCTGCGGTCGGCGAGCCAGAGTTGAGCTCCGTGCCGGGGATGGTCTTCACCCCACGTCAGGTGCGTATCCTCAAGCTCGCTGTCATCGTGATGGGCATCTTGCTCGTCGGGGGCTTCGCCTTCGTGCTCGCCGCCATTGTCTATCAAGCCTCGCGGTCGGCACAAGGCGTAGGCGCGAGCGCGCCACTCATGCCGGGGCAGGGGGAGCTTAGCATCGATCTGCCCGTGCCGCGCGATGCAACCTTGGCCGGGGTGTCGCTCGACGGGAACCAGCTTGCCGTGCAGCTCAATGGAAACGCTGGGCCGGAGATCGCGGTGATCGACCTTGCGAGCGGCAAGATCGTCGCGCGTGTGAGGCTCAAGCCGCAATAAGCCTTGATCGGGTTCGGGACGCCAAGCTATAGCTTTGAGTTGACTTACCGAAACGGAATGCCCCGTTCGTCTAGTGGCCCAGGACGCTGGCCTCTCACGCCGGAAACAGGGGTTCGAAACCCCTACGGGGCGCCACTTTTTTTGGACAGTCGGCCTTCTTCCCCAACTTTTCCCCAATAAGCGGATTCGATTAGTCTGTGTTGCGCCTCTCTACCTCTCTGAGGCGCCCGGAATCATAATCCGCGTGTCGGGGGTTCAAGTCCCTCCTCCGCTACCAATAAAATCAAGCATTTGAAACCATCTGCGGTCGACCAGTGCTATGTGTAGCAACCACCTGGCAACCACGCCCGCGTGGACTCGATGTCAGCCTCGGCGACATCGGCGATGATCCAGACGCGCGAATGGTCGGCGATGCGATAAAGCTCGTCTCCCGCCATAACGCGCTGGCCATACGACGCCTAATAGCGGTAATAGCGGCGGCGACACGCACACGCATGGGGTCCGCACATGCAGCCAACTCTTTCAATAGGTGAATAGCTTCGCTCTGCCTCGCTGAGGCCAGCATCTCAGGTGGCTGATTTTTTTCTGGGGCAATTGTCAACTGGCGCGCCGCAGGCACGCTACTTCGGTGGGTAGATCAGCGTGCAGTAGAGCCGGATTTCGTCGCCTATACCATCTAAGGGTGGATCACCACCATCCTCGAAGTCGAAGCTAACCACCGCCCGTCGCCATCCGTTCCGGTCTTAATGGCGTACGGGTTGAAGCGAACGGTGTTTTCTCCCCGCACGGTCACGCGCATTGTTCAAGCAACCCGCCGCGCCATGCGGACTACCGCAGGTAGGACAATAGGTTGCGTTCTGCTCCCCTTTTCTGCAAACGCAGGAGCCCGCGGGGCGCGGAGAGGCTGTCTCGGCGCGAAGAACAAGGAGTCGAGTGCGGGGGGCAAGGTTCGAGGGAGCCACACACCGCCGGAAGGACTCCTTGAAACAATGCAGAGTATCCTGGCAAGCTTGCGCGACGTAGAGACCGTCTCTGCTACTCCGACTCGCCACATGTGCTAACGGTTTGGTTGCCATTAGCATAAAAGCCGATTTCAGCTTAGCTTTGCCTGCAGCTGCCCAACCTCGGGCAGGCCGTCGCGCACGCCGGCACCAGGCAGCTTCGTTGGGATATCCATGATATGGCCCTCCGGTGTCCTGCCAGTATTACGAGGGTTGTCTGAATGCAGAATAGAGCGATACTCCTGAACGTGAAGTCTCCTCGGCCGCTTAAGCCGAGAATGGGCCAAACCCCGCAGCCAGGTCCAGAAGCTGCGGCCGTGCTCGGTTCATGTAGAGGCTTGCCGAGACTTAGCTTCGATGAGATGGCGGCAACTCAATCCTGAACCGCCTCGCTTGCAAGCGAAGTGATCCGATCTTGTGAATGGCTGTTGACGACGGCCGTATCGGCTCAATAACCCAGCTACCTGAACTCCGGAGGCGCAAATGTCGCCGCTCACGATCTTCCTCGCAAAAGTTCCTCGGGCTGTACTGCATCATTGTGGCGCTGGCGATGATGACGCGCAAGCAAAGCGCGGTCGCAACCGTCAAGGCATTAATCGCGAACCCGCCACTTCTATTGTTCGTCGAAGTACTCGGCCTTGCCGGTGGCCTCGCCATGATCATTGGTCACAATATTTGGTCGGGGGGCGCGTTGCCCGTCGTCGTCACTCTGGTCCGGTGGCTGATGGCGATCCGGGGGGCCGGGCTGCTCGCCTTGTCTCCCAATGCGACCATGAAGCTCTTCGAAGCCTTGCGTTACGAACAGCTTTTTTATTTCTATATGGGCGGAACGCTGGTTCTCGGTCTTTACCTGGCCTATGCGGGTTTCAACGCGTGACGATGCGCGCCTCGATGGCTCTTGTGGAATGCACAATGAGCGACGTTCTGCCGCGAAGCGGCAATTCGCGCGCCGACGCTGCCTACATTTAATATTGAGGGCGAGAGGACCGAGGCGCGATGAATGCGCTCATTGTCTACTATTCGCTTTCAGGAACAACGCAGGCCGTTGCCACAGCGCTCGCAAAAGACCTCGACGCTGATGTCGAGGAAATACGCTGCGACCGCTATTCACCCAGTTTTTGGAGCCGCGTCAGAGCCGGCTACGAGAGCTGGAAGGGGAGTCTGCCCACCATTAACCCGCTATCGCATGCCCCGTCCCATTATGAGCTCGTGGTAATCGGGGGTAAGCGGAGGCTTCGATGACTGCTGCGTCTGACCTAACAGTCGATGTCGTTAATGATCGGGACATCGTGGTCATGAATCCGAGAACCGGCTTCGAGGTAACCTACCGCAGGGATGGATATTATCGAATGCTCGTCGCCTTAGACCCCATGCGCGATTGCGGCCGGCAAGGCTGAACTTCCTAGCTCAGGCTTGGAAGGTTGCCCACAACAAGGCCATATCTCTCGATTGGCTCGACGACTAGATCGCAAGACCAAAAGGCCGTTTTTTCCGGCAACGGCGGGATGCAGGCGGCACGCTAAGTCCCCGCCCGCCAACCGACGAAACTGAACCTGGCTCCCTACTCTCTGGGGTTTGGGTCCTGCAGGTACTCGGTCTTGAGGTGATTGATGTCGGTTCGCTGAGTCGGTTTTGGGTCAGAAGCCGACGTCACAGAGCCTCATCGAGTTGGTCCGCTTGGTGCCAGAAGCAGACTTGTGGGACTGGGCAGTGCGCAGAGCTGTGCAGGAAAAACCAACTCATGACACTGCCCAGCCCCAGAGGTTTTCTGACCGAGTAGATTGCCCTGGGCGCCGCGTTGCCCCAACTCCTCCATGAGCGCCTGCGAGGCAGCCGTAAGCGTGCCCTCATCGGCGGCGTCCTGAAGAGTGACGACGAGGGTCCCGCCAACGCGGGTGAGCACGAAGTGA
>Ga0316363_10001113_pt1 | contig 25652 bp, 24 predicted proteins | sample Sb_taG_3_FD_200459 | JGI IMG/M metagenome (GOLD analysis project Ga0316363, IMG submission 200459) | Peat soil microbial communities from Weissenstadt, Germany - Sb_50d_a_PC metaG (v2) (version 2) | ecosystem: Environmental > Terrestrial > Soil > Wetlands > Peat | place: Germany: Weissenstadt...
ACATCGAGTGGCTCGCGTTGGGAGCGATCGCGCTCCGCGTCCCCGGAAAGCTCATCTGGGACGCAAACAAACGGCGCTTCAGCAACAGCGAGGAAGCCAACCGCTACCTCAAGCCGTTCACCCGCAAAGGATGGGAGATGAAGTTGTAACACGCCAAGGCCGCTGCCGGAGCGCCACACGAACCGAGCGAGACGCTCCTGGTAGCAGCGGGCGTCACGTGCGCACGCCGATCCCCTGGTAGCAGCAGGCGACCAGAAGGAAAATTGGTAAAACACTGTGAGCGCGCCGACCGCGATCGGCGGTAGGAACCGGCGGATTCCTCCTGTGACACGCCGCAGGCGCACCGAACCCACAAGGCGAAGCAGCAGGCGTGCCGGGAGATGCCCGGGGCAGGTTATCAGGACCACGATCTGGTGTGCTGTGTCGAGGACGGCTCGATCTGGAAGCCGTCCGCCTTCACGTCTGCCGATCGCGATCTGTTGAGGCGCCGCAAGCTCACCGGGCCGAACTTCCACGCGCTCCGGCACGCCCACGCTTCCCATCTTCTGAAAGACGGCGTTGACATCAAGGTCATCAGCAAGCGCGCCGGACATGCGCGCCAGCTTCACCATGGACCTGTATGCGCGCCTGATGCCGGGACAAGATGAAGAAGCCGCCAAAAGAACCGACACTAGGCTCCGAAAAGCCCTAGCCACTCAAACAGCTACCCGGGCGGAACGGAGCGGGAACTCCAACTCATTTCTTTGTTGGGGATGGCGGAGAGGGGGGGATTCGAACCCCCGGTAGAGCTTATGACCCTACGACGGTTTAGCAAACCGCTGCTTTCGACCACTCAGCCACCTCTCCGGGACATGGAATGGCCTGTAGGAGCATCGTACCACACTGAACACCGCCGACCGGCAAGCGCTCCTTGCTCTCCTTGCGAGAGCATTTTCGCGTTTGACCGTCCAGGTCTCGCGAGATTACAATTAAGGGGCCATCTCGTGCGCCCGTAGCTCAGTTGGATAGAGCGTTTGCCTCCGGAGCAAAAGGTCGGTGGTTCGAGTCCACTCGGGCGTACCATCCAAATCCCTTATCCGACATCAGGTTACCAGTTTCTTCCGCTTCGCCCTTCGCAATGATATTTTCGGGATTGTGCCCAGAATTGTGCCCACCCTGCGCTCCGCGCGCCCGCTCCATGGCTTCGCGTCCGGTCTCCAGGTTCGGATGAACGTAGCGGCGGGTCGTGCCGAAATCGCTGTGTCCGGCGAAGTATGCCAAGCTGTACGGGTCCATATGTGTGGCCCACCTCGTGAGGCACGTGTGCCGAAAAGTGTAGAAGGGTATCTGCTCGATGCCGGCGAGTTTGCACGCCTTCGGATGCTGCTTCTTCAGCGTGGATTGCTCGATGTGCCCACTCCAGGTAGGCGCCGGAAAGACCCACTCCGACACCGCGGCCGCCTTCCGCATGTCGAGAATGGCCGCGGAACGGTTTGGCAGGGGAATGGTCCGCCGTGCGTTCGCCGTCTTTCCGTAGGGAATGTGTAGCGCCGCGTCGCGGACATGCTCCCACCGAAGGCGGTAACACTCCTCGGGTCGGAGGCCGCAGTCGAGCAGGACCGTTCCAGCGTCCCGCAACAGATACGGATCTTCCGGCCTGATCGGCTGTTCGCCGCGCTCTGTTGCCCGGATTCCTTCGCGTGCGCAGGTGTACGCCTTCAGGATGGCGTCCCCTACAGCTTGCGCGGCCCTCAGGTACGCCGCCTCTTCGGCGGGTGTCAACACCCGCTCCCGTCGCCGTTCGCCCGGCAACAGTGATATCCGCGGCGGAGCCTTCTCCACCTTGCCCCAATCAACGGCAAGACGGAGGATTCTGCGGAGTACCTGGAGCGCTCGATTGATGCTCGAAACCTCGTATTCGGCCGCACGCCGATTCTCCACGAAACCTGAGATCATCTGCGACGTGACACCATCAACAGGCGCGCCGGCGAGCGGCTTGTATCCCGTCAGGTGCATGACCTGGATTTCATAATACGCCAGCGTCGCGGGCTTTTCAGCGAAACGCGCCCGCACATGGGGGAGAAAATCCGACTCCGCAAACTGGGAAACGGTCGGCGCCGGCTTGCGGTCGCGGAGCCCCACTTCACCTTTCGCAAGAGAGGTCTTGTGCGTGGCCTCCATCTGTTCCGCGGTCCGCTTGTTCGTCTGCTTCGTACTCTCCCGGACCGATTCGCCGTTCCAGTTGAATTTGTACCACCAGATTTTGCCACGCTTGTAGACGGCCATCGTTCAGTGTTCCTTCTCGGTTTCCAGGTCCTTCGTCAGTTGTTCCTGCCGGTCCGCCGGCAACTTCTCCAGTTCGGCTTTCAGTTCGGCCACCTTCCGCTCGAACCACGCCCGGTCCGTCTTTGGCGCCGCCTTCGTCTTCGCTTTGCCAGTTCGCCTTGTCATGCGGTCCGCTTATCCTCCTCACGCGGCCCGGAGCGCTTCCGACACGTACTGAAACCGCCATGCCGTCCCGCGCCGGGTGGTGAATCCCTGCCGGTTGAGTTCGTCCGCGATCTGCCGGGTGGTGTGGCCCACCGCCTTCAGTTCCCGGATGCGGGACAGGATGCCTTGCTCCGCCGGGTCCGCCTCCAGGTGCACGCCGTCCGCGGCCGGGTGGTAGCCGAAGGGGACCGTTCCCACCCGCTCACCGTTTGCGCGCTTGTGGTGCATAGCGTCCCGCGTCCGCTCCCCGATGGCTTCCCGCTCCCACTGCGATACGCTCACCATGATGTTGAGCACAAGCCGGCCGGCCGCGCTCCGCGTGTCCAGGGAGTCCGCTACGCTCACCAGGGACACGCCGCGTTTTTCAAAGCGCTTCAGCAGTTCCGCAAGATCGGCAACGGAACGTGTAAGCCGGTCCAACTTGGCGATAATGACGGTATCCGCGGCGCCGGCATCCACCAGGGAGAGAAGCCGGTCCATGCCCGGACGGTTCAGTGACTTTGCGGATTCGCCCGCGTCGATAATGACTTCCGCCAGTTCCGCGCCTTGCACCACCGCCATGGCCCGGACCTTCTCCGATTGCGCTTCGAGGGAAACGCCGAAGTCCGCCTGCTTTTCTGTGCTCACCCTGACGTATCCGATTGCTTTCATGTCTTTATTGTACTTTGTTATATAACCAAGTGCAAGCAATTTGTTATATAATTTAGTCCATGAGCGAAGAAACCAGCAAACGCATGGGGCGCCCCCCCGAAGGGTCCGGAAAGAAGGGTGAACCGGAACGCATCCGCGACTATCCGAAGTTGCTGGTGACAATCCGGCCCACGGTGAGAAGCAGGCTGAAGGCAATGGCATCCGTTGAGAGCCGGCCTGCATGGCAGGTTGTCGAAGACGCCATTGCGCTGTACTTCGACCACCTCCCGCCAGAGCATCGCCGTTCCGTTCAAGCTGCGATGCGCCGCGAGTGCTGAGGGTTGGAATTCCACTCATCCTCACCGGCCATCGCTGCTGTTGATTTTGATGGCAATTGCGCGAACGTCATTCGCGACGTCCACAAAAAGCGCGATAGCTTCGGCAACCGCCGTGAATACCAACCACTGAACGGCGGCCGCGATAAAGCAGCCAATCGCGGTTGGTATCATGACGCCCTTCTGCTGGTCCGTGGATTCGACAAAGAGAACGATCCCTGCAACAACCAAGACGGCGGCAACAAGCCATGCCGCGATCCGATAGAACCTTGAGATGCCCTCCAGAGCGGAATACCGGCCCCGCTGGCCCCCGGAGACGGAAGACGCTCCGGAACGGGTAGACGGTTTCGGAACGTAAGATCCTGTGACAAAGGAGTACCCGCAGTCGCACGTCTCAGTGGACGCGGGGTTTTCGAGATGACATCTGGGACATTGCATGCTTTCCTCCTTGCGGCGCCGCCATTCTACCACTCGTCATCCAACCGCACGGTTACATGACAAGACCGTAGCTTTTCGCAGCGTCCGGGTCATGGCTCTTCCGCATCGGCAGTCGGCAGACCGCGGCCGTTCGCGAAGACCGCCGCCCGGTTGACGTAGGTCACTACGATTTCTGCGGTACCGCCGGCGCCGCTCCCCTCGATTTCCGCGCGCGGCGGTCCAAAACCGTACGCCAACAACAACGTGATGGCCCGCAATTGGTGATCGATGTTCGTGTGCCTTTTCCCCGCGGCGATCTCGCCGAGTTTCTCGACCAAGCCGTGCTTCGTGATTTCGCCCCGGGCCAATTCGGCGATGGATGACAGAAGCGGCGGTCTGCCCTTCAAGTTGCCGGATTCGCCTATACGCCACGGCCGCCTTAGGTTGGTGTTGTTCATCGGTGTTCGCTCGGTGCTTTACACTGGGGACCGGTTTCTTTCTCCGTCTCAGGCCACCTGGTCCCGTCCAATTCCTCAACCACGATCAAACTCCGATTGCATCTGGGAAAGCGCCTCCCGGCATTCCTTCAACAGTAGCCGGAGAGCCCGGCCTTCGGCCCTCGCTGGTTGCGAATAGCGGCCGTGCTTCGTCACCGCGCGCCGGATGAGCTCGATACCTGCCGCGGTCTTCGGCCCGGTACTGAACCCGCCGTGCAGCCGGCAACGTCCGTTTGGCATCGCTCCGCATTGGCAGGGTGTCCCGCGCCGAGTCTTTGCTCCGCAACGTTTGGCGTTCGCGAAGTCGCCAGGAGGATTCCCGTTCTTGAGCCAGCCCCGCCGCTTTGCATGGGGTGTTTGCCCGGTTTTCTTCATTTGCCCCCCTCCCCCGGGTCGGCCTTCGCCGCGCTCACGGCGCCAACAATCGCTTGCCCGCCTTCGTGAACATGGACGTGCTCAACGGTGACTTTCTGTTGAGCCGCCTTGCCCTTTAGTTTCGCCATGGCATCCAACTGTTCGATGAAGACCCGCATGAGTTTGGTAGCCCGGAGCACGTTCGCATCGCAGCCTTCGAATGTTTGGCCCTGGAGGGTTGCCCGTTGCAGCAACTGGAGTGCCGCTTCATGAACGCCAAACATCTGGACAGCAAGGAGCGCCTCGGTCGCGTTTGCCGGCCCCAAATCCGCAATTAGTTCAGCAGCCGCGAGGATCCTCTGTTCGTCAGTTTCGCCGCGCCCCCACACCTGCATTGAAGCCATTTGGGCGAGGATCCGTTCTGCGCCGCGTTCGGTTGTCGTGCCGGTGATTTTGCAGAATTTCTCCAGGAGTGCAGCACGTTCCGCGTGGCTCCTCACCCTGAGTATTCCTTCGCCCTTCCCGTCGTCTTTCGCCTTCTTCGGCGTGGCCTTTCTCGTGTTTTCCTGCCCCGTGGAGGCCTGCCCTTCAGATTTCCGTTGGTGTACGTCGTCTTCACCGTCCAAACCATGCTGGGCCCCTTCCGGACGCACTGTCTGGGCATCCCTCGCACCATCTGAGACGCGCATTTTCCCGCGTTTCACTCTTCACTCCCTTCCGCGCCTGCAATTTCCACGAAGCGTTGATATTCATGCTGAAAGAGCATGTTCCGCTTCCCAGTGGGGCCGTTCCTTTGCTTGCCGATTATGAATTCGGCCTTCCCACGTAAGGCGGAGTCCTGCCGGTTGTATTGTTCCGGGCGGTGAACGAAGAGCACCACGTCCGCGTCCTCTTCGAGACTCCCGGTTTCCTTCAGGTCCGAGAGTTGGGGCCGGCGGCCGGCCTTCTCGCATTCCCGATTAAGCTGAGAGAGCAGAATCACCGTGAGGTCAAGTTGCCCGGCCAGGTGCTTCAGCGTGTGCGATATCTCGCTGAGCTCCTGGTGCCTACTCTCGAAGCGGCCGACGCCCTTCATGAGTTGCAGGTGATCGATTATCACCAGCTGGACGGGGTGCCTCGCGATCAGCTTTCGAATTGCGGAGGTAAGCGCGGGAATCGTGCGCGCCCGTGTGTCATCGATCCAAAGCGGCAGGGCGTCAAGCTGGGAAGCCGCTTCGGCTGCTTTCTGCCGCTCCTCACGATCAAGGCGTCCGGTCCGGAATCGTTGTGCATCGACGCCACCCACCGCCGAAATGAGCCGGCGTACAAGGCTCTCCTTCGTCATTTCGAGCGAGAACACCGCGGCGCCTTCACGCAGTACCGCCGCGTGGTGAGCCATTGCCATGCCTACGATGCTCTTGCCCATGGACGGACGGCCCGCCACAAGAAAGAGATCCCCCCGGTGAAGGCCGCAGAGTGCCGCGGTCAGGCCTGGCCATGGTGTCGGAATCCCCGTGCCACCCTTCGCGGGTTGCATGAACGCGTTGTAGCCGCCTGGATAGGTCTGCATGATTTCGCCGGGGTTCAGCCATTGCCCATGGTTCCCGCGGCCGTCCGCCAGCTTCGAAAGCACTGCTTCCGCATCCGCAAGAATCTCCTGAGAATCATCGGGTGCGGTCATACAGCGGTCTATGAGCGCCTGCGCCGCATAGATTGCACGCCGCCGGACCGATTTCTCCAGAATGATCCGGACATACCCATCGAGGTTCGGGATCTGCGGCAGACCATCATCGAGGGAAACCAGGTAACTGAGACCGTCGCAGGATTCAGCCTCACCATGCCGGTCGAGTTCGTTGCACACGGTCAAGCGGTCAATCGCTTCGCCGCGGCCGTGCAAGTCGGTCATCCGCCGCCAGATCCGGCGATGCTTCTCCAAACTGAAGTCGTCGGCGGCCACGGCCCCGGCCACGATTTCGAACTGGGCGCAGTCAAGCAGGATGGATCCCAACACGAAGCGCTCCGCGTCGAGGTTGCAGGGTAGACCGCGTTCTGTGAGTTGATCCCTCATGCTGGAAACTCCGGATAGTCGTCTTGCGCCGCGGCCGGCGGGACCGCCGTCGTTTCGTCCTCCCACCGCTCGCCGTTCAGCCAGGTGGTACCGTATGGCCTGTACTGTTCGTCTTTGCTGAACATCTCGGGCGCCTGCGCCGCGGTTGCTTTCATCACCTGGTCAAAACGGGTTTGCGTCCGAACCTGCTTTTTGAAAGCGAGCCAGGCTTTCTTCCGGTCACGTTTGCGCCAGTACACTACCCACCATTGTTCGAACCATGAGCGCTGTACGTCTTCGAATCCGTCTGCGGGATTTGGTTTCTTCTGGCGGTCCGGTTCCGCTTCAAGCACAACATCGGGTTTTGTGGTTCCGAATGGTGGATTGTCGATAGAGGGAAGCAATCCAGACACACGCGCATCGTCAGATGCGCATGTGTTTTTCCCACCCCCTACCCCAACCCCATACTGCAAAGTTTCGGAAATACTTCCGAAACATTTCGGAAATGCCTTGTTGTCTTCGCGGTAGCAGCGTTTCCACCGTGTGAACGCTGGTTCGGGTGGAATCGGGCTCCGCCGGTCTGCCGCGGTCTTGTACCTCGGGAGCAGTTCCGCTCGGGTGTCCCACTGTCCCCAGAGTTGCCCGCCCACTTCGTAGAGGAACAGCAGGTAGTTTTTCGCGTACTCCTGAAGGCACGCCTGCAACTCCGCGTCTGAAGGAACCGGGTTGAATGTTGGGTAGGCCCGGCCGATGATTCGCGCGTAGTTGATCTCAAGCCGGGCGAAACCGTCAGACGCAAGGAACAGCCGCGGCCAGTGTAGCTGTGCGGCGTTTGAGCATCGCCGCAGCCGGTCGCCGCCGAAAAGTCCCTCGGGATCGATGATAGCCACGGCCTAGGCCTTTCCCCCGAGAAGGGCGCGCACCGTCGCGTGCTGCCGTTCCAGAATGGCGAGTGCGGCCACGAGCACACGCGGATCACGACTTGCTCGTGCCTCTCTCGCGAGCGCCTCGACGCCTGAGAAGTACTGCCGGACGGCGCCGGCATCGAAGGCGCGCCACGTGACGTTTACCTTGGCCGTCCGGCCCCGCCGCATTTATCGGGCCTCCGTCTGCTTCCTGCCACCAGTTTGGGACTCGGCCAAAAAGGTGAAGATGGAGTCCGGCGTATAGCGTACGGAGCTACCGATGCGGACGGGGTATGGTGGTTGCCGGAGCAGTCTGCGCCGCCGGATTGTGGCAACGGAGACCTTGAGGAGCCGCGCCACGTCATGCTCAGTCAGGAGGGTTTCGAGGGAGTTGTTTGCAGTTGCCATTTCGATCCTTTCTTGGATAGCTTCGTTTGCCATCTGCCCGAATCATAAGGACCGAAAGTTGTTTGGGAAACTTTCGCAGCCAAAACCCAAAGAAAACGGGGTTCCGACCGAGCAGCCGAGAGTTGCGGAAGTTTGCGGAAGTTAGGAGAAAGTTTCGGGGGTGGTGTTTTTTCGCTGCTTTGCTAGCGCAAGGCGATATTGGATGGCTTTGACGGCGTGCGATCGTTCAGGGTAGTCCGACCACCGCCGGCAAGTCCGGTCCTTACGGCGCCACGTCTTAGGACAGGCGATGTTCTTTTCATCCAGGGCTTCGCAGACATCATCCAGCTTGCCACGCCAGTCCCCGTCAGGCGCCACATGCGCGACAACCTCAGCCACCCGCGCGGCGGTCTCGTAATCGGGCTTTGGACCGCGCTTCCGGCCTTGATCTTTGGAGTTTGAAACGGTTGCCGGTTGTGCTGATTTCGTTCCGCCCTCCGGCGCTTCGCTCTTTTCCCGTTGAGCGGTCGTGATTTGCGAGTATGCCTTTCGGGTGTCCTGAAAACGCCTCGCCACAATGTTCCCGATTTCCAACCTGAACCACGGATGTTCGTAATGCAATCCAATCAACTCGCGTCCGTCGTCGAGAAGGCGAACGAATGGATCAGACGAAATCTTCCAGGGACGCCGGACTCTCAGGGTGGAGACACACTTCTCGACGTCCGTAAGAGTCAGACCAACATTTAATGGTCCGGCCATTCCGAATAGGGCCTCTGGGTCCAATGATGGAATAGCCAGGTATCCTTCAGCACTCGAATCGTAGATTTCGCAAGCGTATGCCCCGACAATCTCCGCCATTTTGGTGAGCTCGATGTCTTCGAATCGGGTGAGGGTTGCGAAGTAGCTTTCCAGCGCCTCTTCCAGGTCCCTCCTGGCTTTCTTACGTCGCTCCTGGTCCTTCCGATGCGCTTCAAGCGGCAGCGTAGGCAGACTTGGGCCTGCGTCTTCGCGGTGGGATACATCCGCCGCTTGTGGCGCTTGAGATTGTTCGCGTTCGGGGAGAATACCGTCAGGAGTGAGGTCGATCTTCCGTGAGTTTGCCATCGCGCCCTTTGCGACGCCCTGAAGGTGGATTGCCGCCAACCGGGCAGGGTCCCCGGCTTGTCGCCCCGTCGAGCTAGGCGGCATTTTCACTCTACAACTTTCAGTGGACTCTGTTTTGGCCCAACGGGTCAGCGCTTTTTCGCAAGCAGCGAAGGCCGATCCCGAAGCCCCACTTCACTCTTGGTCGGACGACGCCCTAGGGCTGGGTACAGGGTCTCTCCAGGGTCTTTTCTGACTGCTCCTACTTTGGCAGCCCCATCTGCTTGCGGACATCCTCGGCCGTAGGGCTGGGAGTGCCGTTGGGGTAGACACCGGTCTCGGTCTTTATTCCCGGGCCGAGTGATCGGTAGGGGGCAATGAGGCTGAGTGAGCAGAATGCCGCCACGGCCATCGTCAAGACGGCCAGAATACCCGTGAAGATGCGTGCTCCCCGGCTCGAGAAGTGTGAGGCGTTCCGGCAAAGGACCTCGATGCAGCGGAAGCCGATATAGGCACCGATCATTATTCCAATCGTTGGGATCATTTACACCTTCCATTCTACCCAGGCGGCATTCAGCGTTTCCGTATTTTGACCTAACGAGTCACGGCCTCGGCTGCCACCCAGCACTCACGGCCTATGCGGGGGTCGGCGGGGAATACTCCCTGTTCGTCCTTTAGGTACGCTTCGCCAGCATCATTGGTCAGAACGCGAACCTTTCGTTTTCCAAATCCGAAGTCCAGTATCTTCACCTGCATTCCGCCAACAATGCCGATCGATCTAGTCTTGACCAGAGTACGCTTGACTTCGGCGTTGTCGCCGCGCACAGCCCATTTCATCAGCTCACCAAAAGCCTCGGTGGTTGAGCCGCACGGCCAAAAGCCGCTGCTTTGGCGCACCGTGACCGTTTCGCCTATGCCAGCTGTGCCCGGACTCGCGGGCGGGGAGGGGCGAGACTTCGTGGAACTGGAACTGTCGGTGCCGGACGGCGAAGGGCCGGCACCGTGATCGCCGAATTTCAGATACGCAAAGAACGCAACGACAATCAAAGCGAAAAGCACTTTTGTTGGCGTTACTCGCCCCAATTGGCGGGGCTCTTTATAGGCTTCTTGCGCGGGCTCCTCGTGCCTCTGCAATTCCTCCGTCGGCTGGGTTTCCTCTGGCGCCGGAAACTGGAATCCACAGAACCGGCACTTGCGCGCTTCGGCCCGGATCTCTTCCGCACAGTCAGGGCATTTCTTCAGTGCTGGCGTGGTTGGAGCGTTGCCGCCTGCGGACGTGAGGGACACGGCAACGAATTGATAACCGCAGTTCTCGCAGAATTTCGGTTGTCCCGCGTGGACCATTCCGCATGACGGGCATTCGGTCAAGAGGCACCCCCATTTCAGAGCAAATGGTACTGCAATTCATCTCGACCCGGGACCTGTGCCATTGTGCCCAATTTTGTGCCTACCCCCTGCATAGAAGAATTGCCAACGGTTGCCAGGGTGCCGCGTCTCGTACCCCAAAGTGCCTGAAAACTAGCAACGGTTGAGAACCACGCGCAACCGTTGTGCCCGGTGCTAATTTCTTGATTTCTTGGGGGTTCCTGCCTCCGGAGCAAAAGGTCGGTGGTTCGAATCCACTCGGGCGTACCACATAACCCACTGAAAATACAAAAGTTAGCCGAGGAGGCTATAATCGCCCGAAGGAAAAATACTGTCCACTTCTGTCCAATTCAAAAAAAGTTTTAAAGGGCGTTATGCTGGAGGGCGCAATGACCACCGAGGAAAAGAGGGGTGTCTATCGGGGGTTGGCCCGAAATCTCTGCGCTGCCGTGTTGGCCCACCGGATGCGGGTGAGCTTTCAAACCGCGCTACGCAATCACGTTCTTCCCGACGACCAGATTGACCAAAGCTGGCACGATCTCGCGGAGGCGCTGGATCACAGTTTGACCGCGAACCTCGAGGCGCTGTTTAGCCAGCTCCCCAAACCCGACCCAAAATTAATCCAGTAGCCCCACCCCAAGGGCTTTTCGGTGAAGATCCCAGGATGGCCCCTTGAGATGGAGTGCATGCAAGCCAACCCCGGCAACGACGGGAGCTTTAAATGCTGGCAGGAAGCAAAGGCCAGGCAAGACGCGTTTCTTGAGGAGGATCGGCGTGCGAATTCTGGAACTGTTGGGCGCTGAGGCAGCCAGTCGAATTCGGATGGCGCGTCATCCCCCCTTGCTCCCACGGTCGGCGCGCCGGGCGTCGCGGCAGTAAGCGACGGGGGCGGAAGCGGCGCACATTTCGTCGCCGTGCTGGATACGCCACCGTATGAGTACTCGCCTCATGGCCCGAGTTTCCGGTGCCAGATGCGAGCCGGGCTACCAAACCATCGGTGAGTTGCATTCGCTACCGGTGCCGTTTGAGGGCGCGGACGTTCGCATCAAATTCCTCCACTATTGTGGCCCGGTCCTTGGATTCGCAATCGAGAATTCGATCGTACGAGGCGACCTCGATATTTTGGCGTCGAAAGTCGGCAAGCCTTCCACGGTGCGCTTGAGGAGCATCGGTCCGCCTCCCGATTAACACGATGCCATCGCATTCGCCATGTATCCCCGGCCATCCGTTTGCACGTAAATACTGAGCATTGTCGCGCAAGTATCCCCTGTAATGGTTGATTTGTTCGACCGCATGGTAACAGATAGCAGCAATGCTGGACTTAGTGACTGGACTCCGTGTAGGGCTTTCTAATTCAACTATGATCCATCGCGGCCCAACAGATGACCACTCACAGAGTACGAAGTCCGGTACGCCACCGCCGCCTTGGGGCAGTGGGAAGATTGGACGCGGTATGACCCACGCTGTGTGGGGGCGGATGAGACCCCTGAGCAGCATCACCGGATTGTCCTCGAAGAACTTCTGGATCGGCATTTCATCTTTGGCCTGCACTAAGACCCGACGAAACTGCCCGGCAATCTGTACGCGATCAGTGCTCGACCACTTAACCGGCGAGTGCCCACCGATCGTTTTAGGGGGCCACGCCAACTGAAAGTCCGTCCGCATAATGGACCTGATCCGATCCTACTGCACGGCGAGCGTCGCCATCGCCGGGCTGGCGGCGTTACCGATCTTGACAACCACCGGCAGCGCGTTGCCTGATGGCGTGCCGTTCGAGAGCTGAATGTTCAACTGCAAGAATCCGTCAACGAACGTTGGGGCCGCGCCGCCGAACGCGACGTTAGCGGGCACGCCGCCGACCGTGACAATCGCCGCCTGAACCAGCCATTTGAGCGTTGACGCATCGGTAATGGAGCCGGTAATGCCGGGCGGATTCGTCTGGCCGCCGCCGGTGAAGTATAACGTCACGTAGGAACCTTTGGCGGCGGGCGACGATGGGCCGTTCAGTGTTCCGTCCTGATTGGCGGCGGCGGCTTGCCCGGTTCCGGCGGCATTGGAGGTGAAGATCCCCGGCGCAGCGCCAGCACACGGCAGTGCCGTTGCCGTCGAGCGGACGCCCTGGTATTGCACCTGGAGCATCGTTTGCGTGCAGCCCGCGACTTCATACGGAACAATCGCATTGACCTGGGTTGCGGACACGTAAAGCAGCGGCGCGGCAACCCCGTCAAACAGGACCGAGGTGCCCGCGAGTTGCGCAACCACCTTTCCGGTTGACGGATCAACCGCAGCCTGAACGCCGGACGGCGGCCCGAGCATGGAACCCGCGATGGTGACCAATTCGCCCGGTGCTACGGGGCCGGTCGCCCAACTCGCCGAGTTCGCTACCCCCGTGACGACGACCGGCGACACCGGCGCAACATTGACCGTCAGGACAACCGAGATAGTCTGCGGGCTGTTTGTCGCTCCCGCTGCGGTGACCGTTATCGTTCCGTTGTACGTCTGCGCGCTCAGACCGGCGGTGTTTATCCCGAGCGTCAGGGTACCCGAACCGATGCCGGAGCCGGGGGAAACCGTCAGCCAGGACGCGCTGGACGCGGTCGACCACGATAGCGACCCGCCGCCCGAGTTCGTGATCGTGATGGACTGCGATGCGGGCGCGGTTCCGCCGACCGTATACACGAAGTTCGCCCTTGTCGTCGAGAGCGAAATCGTGGGCGGCGGCGATGCAGCAGCGGCCATGATGTTGACCGTATCCAGGCCGTTGCTGTTCGAGACTTGCAGCTTCACCAAGCCGTTATAGCTCCCCGGCAGGTTGGCCGTGACCTGCTGGTCCGAGCTACTTGAAATCACTAACGGCGTGCCATTGGCCGTTAGCTGAAGCCCGGTGCCGGAGAAGCCACCGCCGTATACGTGTACGGTTGACCCGGAGGTGACCGTCAGGCCCCCGAGGCTACTCGGTGTCGAGGATTGGACGCTCGTGATGATCGGCCCAAATTTGAACAGCAAGGCACGATCCGAACCGGCGACCAAACTTCCTGTGCCTGTTGTCACCTGGCCGTTGGAATGCGTCATGGAGAAGTTATGCGACCCGCTGGCCGCGAATTCGGTGTAGTAGATACTTGCGACCGACGCACTCGGTCCGGCGACCAACTTTCCGGCACCGTTATCGAACTGCACGGTGGTCAGGTCCCTGAAGTACACATCGTTAGTGCCCTTCAACGCCACCAAACCACCGCCGTATCGCGAAAGAAACGGGTCCGCGCTTGGCGGCGTGCCAATGGACTGCCAAGCGGTTGTATTGGCGAGAAACGAGCGGACTATCTGGGCCGTAAGATGTGAGGCGCTGTTGATATCGGCAATACCCTGCGCGCCGCTGCAACTCATTCCGAGGCCGGTTAGGGGTCCGGGCGTTATGTGACAGTAGGGAACGATGCGCGTCCGCTGGTCTGGCTCCACGAAACCGAGCGAACCGCTGGTAAGCGAGACGACCCCGTCCGAGGCATTGTTCGTTGTTCCGAACGTTCCGGCATTGCCGACAATGGCGAGAGCATCGACACCCCGCAAATCGTCCTGCCCTTGGTTCCATGTTGCGAGGTCCCAGAGAAACTGGTTACCGGGAGCCATTTCGCTCTCTTGCACTCCGATGTTTGCGGCCTGGAACGAGCCGTAATGGGGCGTGGCAATCGCAACCATCTTCCGAACCATGGGATTCGCTGGCGGCGAGAAAGCGCCGGACGTTTGCCCTTTCCCGGCGAGGTAGGCGCGTGCAATCAGGCCGCCCATGCTATGCGCCACAAGATCGACCTGGGTGACCGAAGTGCCGTCCGTGTAGTGCAATCCCCCAATGTAGGCACCGAGTTGCCCGCCCAACTGCTCGATCGAAATGTCGCCATAGGCGCAATTGTTGAAGAACAGGACGGAAGCGCCGTCGGCCTGCAACAACGTGGCGAGTTGCCCGAACGTTTCCTGCGAAGCGACGAGGGTGCTCGCCGTGTCGGTGCAGACTAATTGGAACCCGTTCAGCAGGATTACAGGCGGTCGCGCGGGCACGGTCGCGTGCGGCATGGTGACTGCATCAACCGTCAGTTGCAGCGTGGCCGACACCACCCGGCCGTTCGCATCGCGTCCGGTGACTTCAACTTTGTAGTCGCCAGGCGGTGTCGCTGGTGGCGTCACGACCCTCAACCTGGATGTCGTTATATCCAGTTCGACCCGAATCGGAAACACCAGCGGCGGCACGGTGCGAGCCGTAAGAATCGCGGTGATGTTTCCGCCCCGCCACGCAACCGTGCTGCCCTCACCGGCAACGGCGCGCAACGCACGCGGCTCAATCGTCTGTGCCGCGATGGTGCCTACCGATAACGCGCCCACCAGCACGGCCATCCAAGTTTTGAGAGAAGTGCAAGTCACGACACACACCGCACTGCGGGACAAAGTAACATATCTCGCCGTCCAGTTCAGCCACGCCGGGTTGCGAAGGAAGAAGACGGCGGCCGCATTTTTCGCACGCTATTCATCACTCAGGGCTTCTTTCCCTTGACGGTGCGGTCGATCCAGCGTACAGGCTGAGCAGGAGCAAACAGCATGACTTCCACGAACGCAATCGAATCGAACGGCGCGCCCGCCGCCGAGAAACCCGCCGTTACAACCCCGGCCGTGAAGACCAAGCGCGCGAAGGGCAAGGCCACCACGAAGGCAAAAGCCGTCCGGTAAACCGTCCGCCGCGGCTTCCCTGGCTTCGGCCCACACTTCGCAGCGCCGCGCCGACACCTCCTGGCGGCAGCGGGTCGGCAGCGCGCTGTAAGCCAACATCATCGCTGGCCACAGCGGTCTGCTGATGATGCAAGGATAAACTCTGGTGTCTATTCAAACGCCAGAAAGAACCGACGCGCCGCGCGCAGGCAAGGCGTAGCGGCAAGGTGATCGAGAACCACAAAAGGAATCAGAAGCTTAACTTGGTTTATGCATTCTTGTCATGAGCAACTCTGGCTGATCGGAAACTATGGACACGCTCGCAAAGATCTGTTATTGTAGAGCTATGGACACCGCAACCAAGCGACTTCACAACTCGCAGCGTTGTACCCGCCTGTCCAGTTTATCCTTGTCATCACTGCTTTGGTATTGATCGCGGCGTCTTAGCGCAGCGGAGAGCATGGGCAATTGGTAGCCCAGAATCCTGCTAAGATTCCGTCGCTTCGGCACATCGGGGTTCGAGTCCCCGGCTCTCCGCCATGTTCTTTGACAATCTGCATTTACGCGCGCGTGAGTGAGCGGCAAAACTAACCGGCCGTAACCCGGTTGCCCCATTGCGGCTACGTAGGTTCGAGTCCTACCGCGCGCACCAGTTTGTCCAGGTGGTGCAATTGGCAGACGCCTGCGGTTGAGAGCCGCAGTTTTGCGGGTTCGAGGCCCGCCCTGGACACGGGCCGGTGGTGGAATTTGGTAGACACACCTCGCTCAGAACGAGACGCCTCGTGCATGGGAGTTCGAGTCTCCCCCGGCCCACCAGTTATGCTCCCGTGGCGGAATCGGTAGACGCGGCTCGCTCAAAACGAGTGTCAACATGCAGGTTCGAATCCTGCCGGGAGTACTGCTCGGCAAGCCGAGTCACGCACCCGACCGGACGGTGACGGTAGCAGCCTCCAAAACTGCGATTCGGGGTTCAATTCCTCGCGGGTGTGCCATGTGGGAGATGCCGAAGTGGTCGAGGCGGCGGTCCGCAAAACCGCTCTTACCGGGTTCGAGTCCCGGCTCTCACTCCAACGGAGGGCGCGAAGCGACGGCAACGCTTTCTGGTCCCGAAAACCAGCGCTCCGGAAAGACCCGGATGGAGGTTCGACTCCTCCGCCCTCCGCCACTACATTAAAATTCTTGATTTTTGCTGATCGTTTCACTTACCATGTAATTGAGTAATGATACAAGCTATCCACTTCGGGACAATGCCGCAGGCAACGAAACCAGCGTGCGTCGATACCACCAATGCGCGCGAAGGTCCATAGCCCCGTATGAGATAGTACTTAGGATTCTTATTACGGGGCCGGTCGAAAGATCGGCCCTTTTACTTTTTGCGGGCACTTGGGAAACGGCTTAACCCGCGTGATTTGGGATCACGAGATTCCCGGTTCGAATCCGGGGTGCCCGACCAGTGTGTCTTGACGGCCGAAAGATCGGGTAAAGGCGCATCGGGGCTGCAAGGATCTAACCATCCACGTGCTGCCGTCGAAGTGTGCTCTTTGACAATTGAATGTAAGTGAGTGTAATTCAAGCGAGTGTGACTTATTGGTTGAGTTCCAGCCTTCCAAGCTGGCCAAGAGAGTTCGATTCTCTCCACTCGCTCCGCGGGTATCGTCTAGCGGCTAGGATTGGACCTTGCCAGGGTCCGGACACCGGTTCGAATCCGGTTACTCGCTCCAGTCGAAGTAGTTTAGTGGGAAAAACGGAGCCCTCGTAACGCTCAGATGGCGGTTCGAATCCGCCCTTCGGCTCCAGCCGGTGTAGCTCAATGGGAGAGCAGGCGCACGGTAAGCGTCCGACGAGCGTTCGATTCGCTCCACCGGCTCCAGATTTTGGGCCCTGCAAGCATTATTGGCGATGCGCCGCTCCTGTAAAGCGGGGAAGCCAGTTCAATTCTGGCGCGGGGCTCCATCCGGGAAAAGCTCAGCGTGGTTTGAGCACTCGATCGATAATCGAGAGGCCGCTGGTTCGACCCCAGCTTCCCGGACCAGGTTTTTGCTGCGGAGAAGATGAGCTGGCGCGCACGGCGGTCTCATAAGCCGCCATTAGGTGGGTTCGATTCCCACCTCCGCAACCATGGGGACGTCGTTCAACGGGAGGATTGCTGGCCTGCACCCAGCCGATGAGAGTTCGATTCTCTCCGTCTCCACCAGATTCGCCGGGATCGCTTACGTGGTCATAGCACTGGTCTGAAAAGCCAGCCATGGGCGTTCGATTCGCTCTCCCGGCACCAGATGTGACCGTGGCCGAGTGGCTGAGGCGTTGGATTGTGGCTCCAACTACGAGAGTTCAATTCTCTCCGGTCACCCCATTTGAAGAAGGGGGTTCGGTTAGTGGAAAGCCGCCAGTCTTTGAAGCTGGCTTCGGGCGTTCGATTCGCTCACCCCCTGCCACTGGCCGCTGGCACAATTGGCGGCGCGCCGCGCTCTGAACGCGGAGGTTCCAGGTTCGAGGCCTGGGCGGCCAGCCAGTTTTCGCGGGTATCGTTCAAAGGAAAGGACAGAACGCTACGAACGTTCAGATTGGGGTTCAACTCCTCATACCCGTACCAGGTTATTCGGCCGGTCGTCCAATCGCACAGGACGCAGCGCTCCGGACGCTGAAATTGGGGTTGGAGTCCCCACTGGTCGACCAGTTTTCCGCGGTGATGGCCGAGCGGCTGAGGCACCTGATTGTCGATCAGGACCAGGTGGGTTCGACTCCCATTCATCGCGCCAAATTTTGCGGGGCTGTCGTCTAACGGCAGGACTTCTGGTTCTCAGCCAGAGGATGCGAGTTCAACTCTCGCCGGCCCTACCATGGGGGTGTCGTCTAATTGGCAAGGATCGCTGGCTTTCAATCAGCGGATGCGGGATCGCGACCCGCCGCCCCTACCAAGTTTCGGGCTATAAGCTTTGGCGGCGAAGCACTCGATTCTTAATCGAGAGAACACAGTTCGACTCTGTGATGGCCCACTAGGTTCTTCCGAGGTAGCCAAGTTGGTAAGGCGCCTGATTGTTAATCAGGAGATGCGCAGGTTCGAATCCTGCCCTCGGAGCCATATCGTATCCCCGCCGGGAGGCCGGAGCCTCAAGCCGCTTTATAAGCGGTCGCAGCGGACTGCTGCCTGGATCCTGGATCGACACCAGGGGCGGGGACTAGGCCGGGGTTGTCGTCTGGTGACGGCGCTTCTCCTACAAAGAAGATCAGTAGAGTTCGATCCTCTACCCCGGTACCATTTTTATGGAACCTATGCCGAAATGGAGAGGCACCTGACTTTTAATCAGGACCAGGTGGGTTCGATCCCCACAGGTTCCACCAGGAGACGAAGCGATGGAGATCATCGACAACATTCCGGTATGGGGAGCGCCGGTGGACGAAGGGGCGCTGAAGCAGATCAAGACCTGCTACTACATCTTCGGACAGGCGGCGATGATGGCCGACCACCACAAGGGCTACGGTGTGCCGATCGGTGGCGTGATCGCGCACGAGACTCTTGTCAGCCCGTCCGGTGTCGGCTATGACATCGGCTGCGGCAACAAGGCCGTCCTCACCGACGCCGATGCGGCCGATGTGCGGGCCAACATCGCGCGAATCATGGACGACGTCTGGTCCACCATCAGCTTCGGCCTGGCTCGCAAGAACAAGGAGCGAGTCGATCACGAGCTCTTCGACGACAACAACGACGACGCCTGGCAGATCACACAGGGCGCGAACAGCGCGGCGTGGAGGCTCACTTCGCTGCGGGAAATGGCACGAGCGCAGCTCGGCACGGTCGGCAGCGGCAACCACTACGTGGATATTCTCGAAGACGAGCAAGGCCGCATCTGGGTCGGGGTTCATTTCGGCTCCCGCGGATTCGGCCACAAGATCGCCACTCGATTTCTGAATCGCGCCGGCGCCAAGGACGATATGGACTCGACGCCGGTGGCGCTCGACTCCCGAACTCAGGAAGGACAGGACTACATCGCCGCCATGAAGCTCGCCGGCAGGTATGCGTATGCCGGCAGGGACTGGGTGTGCGATCGCGTCGTGAAGATCCTGGGCGCGCGGGTGCTCGATTCGGTCCATAACCATCACAACTTCGCCTGGCGAGAGACGCACGACGGGAAAGACCTGTGGGTGGTACGCAAGGGTGCGACGCCGGCGTTCCCCGGCCAGAGAGGGTTCGTCGGCGGGACCATGGGCGAGACGTCGGTCATCCTGGAAGGCATCGAGAACGAGCAGGCGTCGCTATCGCTGTACTCGACCATCCACGGCGCCGGCCGCGTGATGGGCCGGATGGAGGCCAAGGGCAAGCGGAACAAGACCGGCGAGTGGACGCGCCAGCCAAAGGTCACCCAGGAAATGATGGACCACTGGGTGAGCGAAGCCCGCGTCGAACTGCGCGGGGGCGGTGTCGATGAGTCGCCGCACTGTTACAAGCGGTTGCCAGAAGTATTGGCCGAGCACTCGGACTCCGTGCGCGTGCTCCATACGCTGAAGCCGTTGGGCGTCGCGATGGCCGGCAGAGACGAGTACGACCCGTTCAAGGACTGAGGCCCCATCGTCTAACAGGAAAAGGCACAGGTCCCCTAAACCTGGAATCCCCGTTCGAGTCGGGGTGGGGTTAACCACAGGCGCGTCGTCCAACGGAAAGGGCCTCGCTCTTCTAAAGCGAAGATCGCAGTTCGAATCTGCGCGCGCCTACCATGGAACTCTAGAAAGACCGTGCAATAGAGAACCCAAGGGGGGTTCGATTCCCGTTAGCGCTACCATGTTTTCATAGAGTTACGGGCCTCCGTCAACCACAGTCAACCACGCGCAACGCGCCAGCAGAAACTCCCAACAAGACAGGCCGCCAGAGTGCGCCGAGATCCCCATTCGCGCACAGGCGGGCCGGGTGGTGCCTGGCGTCGGCGGATTCTGATGCCGTTGTCTCCCGAAATGCCCTCTTACGGCATCGGTCCGGCCCAAAAAAGAACGATCAGGTTCAGGGCTTGCATGGACCAGCTTCGCGCTGTTCATACAACGTCTTGACTTCATCCGCAGTCAAAGCACGGTTGTAGAATGCAAGTTCGTCGATCCAGCCGTTGTACGAAGGCTGCCCCGGACTCCGGGCGCCGATCAATACTGGACTGTCGATCGCGTGGGAGAGCCTGGGCGGTGCTCCACCACTCGCTTCAGCGCGTCCGTTTATGTACAGGGTGATCGCTTGGTCGGTACGTGTGACTGTGATTTGATACCAGGCTCCGCTTTCGATCGATGTTAGACTCCGGAGCGGGCTGGAAGATTGCAGGGAATGGAAAACCAAGCGGTCGTCGGCCGACTTGAGTAACGTGATCCCCGAACCGGCCTTTTGATTGCTCCAGTCGATAAGGACCCGCTCGCCGCCGCTTTGGGCGAACTTTGCGTACATTGCGATCGAGAATTCCTGACGTCCGACTTGGTAGTGACCAGTCGATGGAATCGAGAGAAAACTGCCGTCGTTTAAAAACAGGGCTTGGCCAACTTTCCCCGGAACAAACCGAACATCACCGTGTGGCACAAGTGCATTTAGCGTAATTGCGTCGTCGAAGCTTCCGTCAGCCGCAAAGAACATTGCCAAACCGTCCTGTGGCGGAGCGCAAGAGGCATCCTGCAACCTTAGGTACAAAATGGATTGTGAGCCGCGAAAGCCAAGATATGCCCCGCGACCATCGGGCGTGAGGACGAGGTCGTCGGCAGCCGTATCAAGCTCAAGTTTCTCAAGAGTGTTAAAGTTGGTGACGTTAAGCACTGAGACGGCTCTCCCCGCTACAACGAACCGCGCATTGTCCAGAAAACGCGCAGCGCCATTTACCGTAATGGGAAAGGCGAAGGTGTGGAGAATCTGTCCATCCGAAGGCCGAACGAGATGAAATACGTGCGTGGGAACCGCAGCGCACCCGACATGATCGTAGGACGATGTCCAGCACGCATCCTGACCATTTAGCAGGACCAACTTGCCGTCGGATGACACAGATGGTGGACCACCAACCATCGGCGGACCGCTAATGATTCCAATGCTCACTTCCCTCTTAACGTCGAAGATCTCCACAGAATCGTGTCCTCGGCGGCCACCCGGACCGGAGCATTGATATGCCAAGTAGAGGTGTTGCCCTTGCCGGTCGATTTCCAGGTGTTCCGGACATGCCCGATCAGACAGTTGCACGAGTTCTCCCGATCCTGGCGAGAGCCGTTTTAGCCCAGCGGGTCCCATGGCGAGGAAGAGCTTGCTCGCGTCCGGTGTGAGCGCCATGGACCAGACCGGGCCGCCTGTTTGTAGGATCTTAGGGAGCACCCGTCCCGCTCCAACGTCCACCACCATAACGCCGTTAACGAGCGAACCGACATAGACCAAGTCGTCAGGCCCAACAGCGAGTGGGCCGCCATCGCGAGGTAAAGCAATCGTCCTGACGGTGCCATCCTTAGTCTCGATGATCGAGAGGGTGTGCCCATAAGCGGAGGTTGCGAATACCCTGTCGCCGCTGCGCCCTACAGCGAGAAAGTCCGGCGGGTGGCTCAGTGCAATACGGGTGGGGGTAGTACCCTCGGAGGTGGACCGAACAAGGAGGCGTCCCACGGCGACAGGCCGGGAAAGGGCAGGACCACTGAAATGGACCACCACGAGTCCGATGATAAGCACTGCCATGGCTAAAGCGGCGATAAGCCAAGGGGTATGCCAAGAGCCCCGGCGTGCTGCAGGCGATGATGCGGAGGATGAGGCGGAAACGGAAGTTTCCGCCAACTGAACTGGCTGTTGATGTTGCTCGGTTTGCTGCGTTAAAGGTTCCACTTCGCCTGGCGGTGCCGGACGCGGTTCGGCGTCGCCGTGGATAACCACATCCGCGACGAAGATGTAGCCGCGATTTGGTATTGTGCGAATGTAGCGGTAGGCACCCGAGGTGTTGCTCAATTTTTGCCGTAACGCCCGTATGTGCTGCCGCAGGTTGTCTTCGGAGACGTTCGCGTCGGGCCAGACCTCTGCCATGAGCTGGCCCTTGTCTACCGGCGTTCCGGCACACCGCACGAGTGCCCACAGCGTATCCATCTCCCTGCCAGTTAAGCGAACAACTTCGGTACCGCGCCACAGGATGCGCTTGCCTGGTTCCAGACGATAATCTCCGAATTCATAGAACTGCCCTGCCATGTTGAACTTACCATCTTCACAAATTCTTCACGCAATTTCACGTGTTGCGAATTGGACCTCATGATAGGATCAGCCCTTCAGCGGGTTAGGCCTAATTTGCGTCCAGAATTTATGGGTTTTCAGGTATTTATATCCTTTAGTTGTGTGTATTTAGCATCCCAATGCGTTGCCCTATCTTTCCACTTTCGGATTGACGCACGCTACTATGCCCACGGAGAGCGAGATGATTGACGGCAGTCGAGCGGTCAGATACCTTTCAGCCGTGATTCGGTCGTGCATATGCCTGATCTCGGTGGCAGCGAATTTCGCGGCCGGAGCTTCGCTAACGAGCTGGAAAGCCACAGAATCTCAGACTTGGCGTTTCGAGAAGGACCCGAGCCAGTCCAACAAACCGACGTTCACCGCATCCATGCCGGGCAGCCGCTTTTACGCGTACCCTGGCGGATTCTCTCTCGCATGGCCTGCCGATACGGTCCGATGGTCCTGGGTTGAAGGGAACCGCAGCGCCGTGCCGGAAGGCGCGGCACGCACTGCTACGACCACCAACTACTTCCTCGGAGGGCAGAGCGAGAACTGGCGCTGGGGCGTACAGAGCTTCCAGAAGGTTCGCTATCGAGGCGTTTGGAAAGGTGTTGATGTTGAGCTTCACGGGTCCGGCCCCGTCTTCGAGTACGACTTCTTGGTTGCCCCAGGAGCCGATCCCGGCCAGATAGCGATCAGGGCCGAAGGCGCTTCCGAAGTCCACATAGATAAGGATGGCGCGGTCGTTTTCCAGACTATACGAGGGCCGCTACGCCAAGCGCCGGCTTACCTTTATCAGGAGATTAAGGGCAAACGCGTCTCGGTTCAGGGCCACTACCGCCTGTCGTCCAATGGGGCCGTACAACTCGACATCTTAAACTACGACCACACAAAGCCCCTCGTCATCGATCCGGTGATAACGCTGTCGGTCCAGATCGGCTCAAACGGCACCGAATCCACTGCCGGGATTGCTCGCGACCGGCTTGGGAACATCTATCTTGCTGGAACGACGACATCGAGCACCCTGCCCGCGCCAAGGGGCATCCAGACGTCAAATGCTGGTGGTACCGACGCCTTCATAATCAAGCTTGACCCCCAAGGCAATGTTCTCTACTCGACCTATCTAGGGGGCGCTGGCGACGACCACGCCACTGGGGTGGCTCTGGATGAGCAGGGCAACGTCTATGTTGCCGGCTGGACCACTTCGCTAAACTTTCCCACACGCAATGCACTCCAGGCCAACTTGAGGGGTGGCCGGGATGGTTTCCTTGCCAAATTCGCTCCCGATGGCCAGTTGGTCTATTCAACCTATATTGGAGGCTCAGGTGAGGACGAAGTTCGTGGTGTAGCGGTCGACGCGCAAGGCAACGCCTTCATCGCGGGGGCCACGTCCTCAAAGGACTTTCCGGTAGTCGGTGCGATACAGAGTGAACTCAACGGAGAAAACGATGGCTTCGTGGTCAAGGTCAGCCCTGTTGGTGACCGGGCGATTTACTCGACCTATATTGGTGGCAGCGGCCCGGACCGCTGTGAAGCCATCGCACTCGATGGTCTTGGCCGCGCTTACGTAGCTGGATCGACGCGGTCGCCGGATTTCCCCGTCCGAGGCAACGCGCGTCCGTATTTCGGTGAAACAGATGCTTTCATTGCAAGACTGAACGCCGACGGCACGGAACTCGAATATGCCACCTTCTTGGGCGGTTCCGGTAATGACGAGGCACTCGGCATCGCCGTTGATGCAGCCAACAGGGCTTATGTGACCGGTTGGACCACGTCGTCGGACTTCCCGGTCGTTTCGGCGCTCTCCCCAGTTCTGCGAGGGCGTGAGAACGCATTCGTAGCGCGCTTAAGCGAAGCCGGCGACGATCTGAGCTACTCGACGTACCTGGGAGGAACAGCACAGGACCGGGGCCTTGCGGTCCGCGTCAATTCAGATGGCGAGGCGTTCGTTGCAGGCTGGACTAAATCGCCCGACTTCCCGACCCGAAGCGCGGTCCAACCTTCGCTGGATGGGACTCAGGACGCCTTCTTCATTCGCCTCAGCGCAACCGGAGCAACCCTAATCGACGGTAGTTACCTGGGCGGCTCCGGCACCGATAGTGCGACCGCCCTGGTCATTGACGATGAGGACCGAGCTTACCTGTTCGGCGACACGGTCTCCAACGTTCAAGGAAGGAACGACTTTCCGACGACAGGACGGCGCCAAACCGACGCCGCGGGCTCCGGCGCATTCTTCAGCCGACTCGACCCATGTCGCTACGTCTTCTCCTGGACCACAAGGTCCTTCGACCGCTTTGGGGGCAGCGACATCCTCCACGTCTCGCCGAACGCCCTCAACTGCCAGTGGAGCGTGACGGAGTTGCCGGCCTGGGTGTCAGGCCAGGCAAGTGCTGCAGTGGGTGCCGGAGCACTGAATCTCACGATTGCGCCGAATTCCAGCCGTTCCGTGCGCCGGGGTTCGATCATAATTGAAGGCAGCAAGCTGACGGTTTCTCAGAACGCCGCGCAGACTGCTGGTTCCCTTACCATAGCAACTGATTATGCGGCGTATGCGACCGGCCAGGCGGTGAACATCTCGGGGCTGTTCCTGGATTCGACCGGGATTGCAATTCCAAGCGCCACCATCACCATCCAGATCGCTCAGGGCGCGACAAGCCGCTCACTGAGCGCCACAACCAACGCCACCGGTAATTACGCAGCAGTGTACCAGCCGCTCACGACAGATCTCGGCGTGTTCCAGGCTACTGCTAGTGGCACTTCGAACGGCGTAACGGCGACGGCAACAAGGTCCTTCCAAATTTTTGGCGCTCCGATACAGGTGCCAAGCGGCGTTCTTCCTCCTGGCAATACGACATGGGGGCAGACAGGTGTAGTCTATGTAGTCCCATCAGGGGGAGTGACAGTGCCGCAAGGCGCGACGCTGACGATTCAGCCTGGGGTGATCGTGAAATTCCAGTACGAGCCTGGCGGTTGTTGCGCCACTTCGGCGTATCTGAAGGTGCAGGGGACACTGGTGGCGAACGGGACGGCGGCGCAGCCAATCTACTTCAGTTCGATTCGGGACGATGCTATGGGCGGCGACACGAACGGGGACGGCGGTGCGACCAGCCCGGCAGCAGGCGATTGGTCAGGAATTCGGTTCGAATCGGGGGCGACGGGATCGATCAGCAACACAGTGATCCGCTATGGTGGCGGCAGCACCTACTATGGGCCGAACTATGCGGCGCTGGATGTCGCTTCGGGGGCGGCGCAACCGACCCTGGGTGCGGGGATTCAGATCACCGACAGCGTGACCGGGCT
>Ga0316363_10001118_pt1 | contig 25506 bp, 23 predicted proteins | sample Sb_taG_3_FD_200459 | JGI IMG/M metagenome (GOLD analysis project Ga0316363, IMG submission 200459) | Peat soil microbial communities from Weissenstadt, Germany - Sb_50d_a_PC metaG (v2) (version 2) | ecosystem: Environmental > Terrestrial > Soil > Wetlands > Peat | place: Germany: Weissenstadt...
GTGGGTAGTGGGCGAAGGGCACTGTGCGCAGACTCCGGACACGAAGGCGCAGATTTCCGCTTGTACGCATCGCCGCCTGCCCATCTGCCGACCTGCCCATTTGCCCACCTGCCATTTTCTTGCACCCGGCGAGAGGTTCGTTGCGTATATTCCAGTGGGGGGTTCTCGATGTTCAGGCTGTCATGGGTTCTGCTGCTGGTTTCGCTGGGGACGTTTCCGAGCGCCGACCAACCGTCGCCATCCGTGGACGAGATCATGGCTCGCGTGGCCGCGAATCAGGACCGGGCGGAACAGGTACGCGCTGAATACGTCTACCAGCAGCGCATTCATGTCGCAACCTTGCGGACCAACGGGAAGCTGGCGCGCGAGGAGACCGCGGATTACCTGGTCGCCCCCACGCCGGACGGAACAAAGAAGGAACTGAAACACATCGAAGGCCGGTACTGGCACAAAGGGAAGTACCTGACATTTCAAGGTGAGCCTGTGCCTGAGGACGGGTGGGTGGATAGCAGTCTTGTTCAAGGTTTTCGAGATGACCTTTCCAACGACAAGTCGAAAGACGGCCTGGGCCGCGATCTCTTTCCGCTGACCTCAGAGGAGCAGAAGCAGTATCACTTCGATTTGGTGGGTGAGGATACGGTTAAAGGTCGAAAAGTGTACCGCGTAAGGTTTCGTCCGCGTGACAAGAGTGAATTGACCTGGGCGGGGGAAGCGATGATCGACGCCGAGGAGTTCGAGCCCATAAGGGTGTACACCAAGTTATCACGCAGGATACCGTTCTTCGTGAGGACCTTGCTTGGCACCGATGTGCCTGGAATCGGCTTCAACGTGGAGTACAAGCGATTTGACGAAGGCGTTTGGTTTCCGGTGAGCTTCGGTACTGAGTTCCGCCTGCGTGCCGTGTTCTTTATAAACCGCGACATCACCGTGGCACTGGAAAACCTTGCCTTTCAGCGAGCCAAGGTGCAGAGCAGAATTCTGGATTTCCAGCCCGATAAGTGAGTAGCCGATTCGAATACTTTCCTGGTTTCCCTTCGAAAACTTCCGCCTCTTTACCTGTAGTTATCTATTGACAGTTTAGGTGCTTGACATTAGATTCTCTGCGGCGTGTAATAGTATCAGCGGATTTAGGTAGCGTGGTTATTTCCCAGACTCTCGATTATCAGTTTACGAAGAATGAGCCAGCGGTGCGGCCGCCTGCTTTTTTCAAGGAGCCAGCCGTGAAGCTGCCCTATGATTTCTGCGGCCAACGGGTCGAAGGATATCCACCGTACCAGTACCGTCGAGCTATTTCCGGCAGTGGGTTGAATTTGATAGGAATAGTCTTGAAAGAGTCGTAAGGCAAGTATAGGCGGTTGCCTTTCGCTTCGGTTGGTTGCTTTTGGAGGTCGCATGGAACTGCGCAGGGATCCCATTACGCAGAATTGGATAATCCAGGAAAATGGCGACGGCCCGTGGCCCAGATTTGGCGCTTGCCCTCTGTGCCCGGGCCAGGAAGCGCTTGCCCCGCAAACCATCTACTCGCATTGGAATGGCAACGGCCTGTGGCAAGTCCGCGTAATCCCTCACCTGCGGCCTCTGTACCGAATCGAAGGGGATGCCCAGCGCCGGGCAGAAGGTCTTTATGACAAAATGCGCGGCTTGGGCGCCCACGAGATTGTCATCGAATCGCCCAATCACGATACCTCGCTCTCGCACCTGAGCGACGAAGCGGTTGCCCGGGTCTTGGGCGCCTATGTCTCCAGAATCACCGACCTCAAGAAAGACCGCCGGTTCAAGTATGTTACCGTTTCCCGTAACCAAGGCGTCTTGGCAGGACAGGACTTGGACCACCCCCATTCACAGATTACCGCGACTCCTTTCATTCCCCGCCGGGTAGTCTACAAACTGCGATCGTTCCAGCAGTACTACGCACTCAAGGAACGGTGTATTCTTTGTGATATTTCCGCGCAGGAAACGGCACACCAAGTCCGGACAGTGGAATGGGACGACCAATTCGTAGCCTATTGTCCATTTGCCTCCCGTGTACCGTATGAGACTTGGATCCTTCCCCTCAACCACCACAGCTCCTTCGAAGAGGATGTCACGACCTGGGAACGCCAACTGCGGCTAGCCCACTTTCTGAAGTCGATTCTGCAGCGCTTGGAGACTGTATCGTCGTCTTACCACCTGGTCCTCTACACTACCCCCAACGTGGCGGCGAAATATGACCGGAAGCAGCACTGGTCGACCTTGGCCGAGGATTCTCACTGGCACTTCGAGATACTGCCGGCGAGCCAGCCCAAGTCCGAGTCGTACAGCATGAAAGAGGTTTATTACAATTCCGTCCGGCCGGAACTCGCGGCGGAAGAGTTGCGCAGCGCCGGCGCCCGAATCGTCGAGAAAGCCTAGCCTTCAACTGTCGGCAAGGCATCCATCCCATACCGCCGGGCTTCGCCTTCCATCAGGCGTGTCAACTCCAGTTTAGTTTCCTCAGGGAGACGCGAGAGCGTGTACTGTTCCAGCAGCCGCGACACTTCCTGCGCTGCCCGCTCCCGCAAGGTCAGACGTCCGCCCTCGACCCATCGCCCGCGGTTGCCGCGATCAATGACCGGGCCCGGAAACGTAATCTCCTCGCGCAGATGGCGGCGCGTATGGTCGGCAATCAGAAGGGACTTCTCGCGTCGCAACTCCCGGAAAAGGGGAAGCGCCGGGAAGTCCTCGCGAGGTTCGATACCTTGCAACAGGCGGTGGACCATGCGGCAAATCTCGTTATCAACAACCAGCTTTTCCAGGCTCAGGCAGCTCTCAAAGTCCAACATTCCCGGCCCCGAAACGCTGTTGATCCCTGACAGCCCGGCCATCAGCGCGCCCATGCCCGACTCTAGCCCAGATTGAGAGTCTAGTTGCTTCGCGTCGCTGAGGGCAATGTAACTTTGCGTGGGCATTCCCAGGCGCTTCCCGATCTCGCTGTTGGCGCAGTCGAGCATCATGGTCTCGATCGCGCCCATGGGTGTGGTCCCGAACCGCACATCGAAAACTGCGGGCGAGCCGCCGTACAGGACCGGATGGCCGGGATTCGCAAGCTGGCTGATCACGACGCCGGACAGGTTCTCGGCGGTTTGCTGGACGAGGCTGCCCACCAGGGTGACCGGCGCTACCAGTCCGGAAAGCGGCATGGATATCAGCTCCACCGGAATCGACCAGCGGGCGCAGTCCACCAGATTCTGGCTGGTCACGTCGCTCCACTTGAGCGGCGCGGTGGGGCAAACGGAGAAAATGGTCAACGGCTTAGCGCGCAACGCCTGCTCGTTTCCGCGCACGGCCACCTGGAAGTCCTTCATGACCTCGAACCCCGCCACCGTGAACGCCCCCGTGACCACCGGCTTCTCCCCGTAAAGCAGGCTGAGATAGAGCCGGTAGCTGTCTGAGATCTTGTCGTCAACGTCCGCGGGGATCAGGGCGGTGCTTTGAGAAGCGATATGGCGCAGGCCGTTCGCCACTTTCACGTACTGCACGTAATCGCTTGTCGTGGGCCGGCGCATCTCCCCGCTCCGGTTATCCAGGATGTTGAGCGCGGTCGAGCCGGGCGTGAAATATACGTTCTCGCCCTGAAAGTCGTGAGTTTCGTTCCCCAGGACATCGTAGAGTTTGAAAGAGCGCGGAACGGTAGCGAGCGCCCGGTCAATGAGGTCCTGTGTAAGACGAACGTCACAGCCGGCTTTGTCCACCTTCGCGCCGTGCTCGGCCAGCAAATCCAGCACGGGCCCATTGTGGATTTCAAATCCAAGTTCACACACCACCTCGCGCGCTTCCGAGATGATCCGGTCCCGCAGTTCGTCCTCGAGCAATCTAAGAGTTGGTCTCATGCGTCTCCTCAGCAAGACTTGGTAGCGCTACCTTCTCTCGCCTAGCCCTGCTTTTCCAGCTTCGCTTTGTTTTGCGCAAAACGTGCTGTTTTCGCTCCTTTCGAGCTCTGATTTGTGCTGATTTGCGCGCAAGAGGCGCGCAGTTTGCAGCATCCGGAAAAGCGATATCCTTTGTTTTCAACTACTTCTTGGCTTTGTTTCCACTGTTCTTGTATTTTCTCGCGTGCCTCCGGATCTCCGCCAGCCGGGCAGCGTCCAACTTGGGAGCATTCCCGCATCCCAGACCCCAGCCGGAGCGCGGGCGGCGTCAAAAAGCTCGAATTCTGTGTTAAATGCGCGCATTGAGCACTCAATTCGGGTTCGTTTTGAGTTCGTTTTGAGTTCGTTTTCGAAATGCCTCGTTTGTTTTCAATAACATACTGGCTTCGTTCGTACTATTTTTTGTTTTCTTGAAGCCACTCTCTCTCGAGTGTTCCAGGATCATTCCGCTCTTCCTTCCCCATCCGGCCATCCCGGTGCTCGCCTACGACAATGTGTCCACGAACAGACCATCGTAATAGGCTATCATAAGTCCGTGAAGCTGTCAAGTGGAAAATGCAAGAAAGTGTGCGGACTTTCCCGAATCCCCTCGCCCTACCTGGCCAGACCCCGCCAAGAAAGGTTGATTGCGACGAAATGTCGTTCCGCGGCGCGCCCGTCGCCGGAAAATTACAACCTGCCCCTTCCCCCAATCTCAGTTGCTCGCCGGAGCACATCAAGCGTTTTCCAACTTTCGGTCAACGTGTCGGCACGTTTTGGAATGGTGGCCGGTCGTGATCGGTGGTGGTCTGTCAGCCTTGCGGTCGGTTAGAAGAAACTGAATTCTCTCGATCCGCGGCCTTGCGGGTTAACAAGGGCTTGTTGAGGGGCGACCCCAAAGTGTGGGTTTCGGATGAACTGGTCCCAGTCGCTCATATTCCTGAGGGTTGTAAATTGCTTTGACGGAGCCAGGTAGACGACGACTTTTTTGCCCTGTTCCATGAGCCGAAGTACGTTGGCGAGCGTCCCCCGGCTTTTGCCATCCCAAAGCATGAAGCCGATAGAACCCTCGTCCGCCATCAGCCGATCTTTAGCTGTGTAGTACCCGAAATCGTGCTTTCGGCCAGCCGGAGCCGGAACAGGCCTGATTTTCCAGTTGCCCATATTGTTGCGGCAGCGTCCTTCCGTGCAGAAAACCTCGACTTGTTCGTACCCACAGGTCCGGAAATAGTCTTGAACCGCCTTGTCTGCGCCATTGGCGTCGCCGATGATGACCGGCAACTGCTTTCGGATAATCTCGTCGAGGCGGCCGCGCACTCGTTCGTCAAGCCGCGACACCCGTCGGGAACCTCCGATGAAGACTTTTATCATGACCGCCTCCGCGTGCGGGTGACGGCGAGTACATGGACCGCTGCGGCCTGTCCTTCAGCGCTCAAGACCTTTGCCACGGCATTCATCGTCGCCCCTGACCGATACAGGTCGTCAAACAGTAAAATCGACTGCCCCCCGATCACGCTTGAATCTGCCCGAAAAGCTCCATCGAGCACCTTCGCCCTCTCGGCATAATCATAAACGTTTTTGAGTTGCGGGGTCCGTCTAATCTTTCTCACGGCATCAATGCGGACATCCAGCCTTAATCGTTTTCCCAAGGCATCGGCCAGCACGAACACGGGTTGCGCTCTTCGAGCAGTGTTCGAGGGTGGAACGGGAATGATGATTGTGAGTCGCGGCTTCCAAGTCAACTCGACAAAACCCGCAACCACCTCTACGATCTCGCCAACCACAGAGCGCTCGGAGCGGGATTTCAAGCGAAACAGCAACTCTCCCAAAGGAGTGCGCTGGGTATCGAAGACCGGATGACCGAACTCGTTATACCCGATGCAGGTACTGGAAACTGTGTGGTAATCGAGCGCGTAGCCATCAAGCCACGCGCCGCGAATCGCCATCGGATGAATTATCGTCAAAGTCTATCTCCCTCCGCCTCCGTTCGCGCCCGTGGAAGAGCTGGTCGCCCGACTGCAAGCACTTCGCCATTGGCTCAGAGGTGACGTGCGAGCTCTTCGTAGCCTGTAATGATGTACGGCATCTGAGGAAGTATTGTGCTCATATCAACACTGACGAATGGATTATGGGCGGCAGAATCGCCCAAGAACTTGATCCCTTTCATTGCATTCGCCGTTTTGGGTAACAGCATCGGCAGGCCTGCCACCTTCTCCCTGCTTGCTATTTCCATGATCTCCTGTAGACCCTTCCACCCGCCGGGCCGCCCGCCGTCAGCGATCTGACTCTCTTTGCCAAGCTTTCCGAAAACTATGATTAGTAGCTTTTCCAAAATCTTGCGTAATAGAAAGGCGGTCGCATTTCCATACCTCCCAAAATTCCCCTGCAATTCGCCAAGTTCGACAGCGAAGGATTTCTGGAGCTTACGTGTTAGGTCTTCTGAGAAGAGTTGGTGTTCTAGTTCGAGTATGCGATTCTCTTTGCCAGCCATCAACAGTGCTTCCTGCCTGGAAACGCTTGCGAGAACATAATAGTTAACCTTGGAACCCCTTGGAGTTACTGCCTGAATCACACCCGCCTCCATAAACTTGCGCATGTATGTCTGGACGTGGCTCGTCTTTAATTTCCGCCCAAATTTCTCGCGGACAAGACGGACGACTTCGCGACTGGTGACTGGCGAGTCTAAGGATCCCTCAACTATAAGGTGCCTGATGAAATCGTACCTGCTGCCTCGATCGAATGTCATCGTCTTCGCAACGGCTTTGAGGTCATTACCAGACATACGCAACCTGACTCCTCCCTGCGATGCTCTTCGCGGATTTCCGTAGCTCCCTCCTGCGCACGAGACGGAGGAGGGCCATAAGCACGCGGTCGAGATCACAGTGGTATGTCTTTTGGAGCCGCTCGTGAACCTCATTTCCAGTGCGTGGTTCATGAAAGAAGCCCTGATTCCGCAGCTCTAGGATATGGCTCGGCAGGCTCTTTGAGGAGGGTGGTGCCGCTTTGGAAATAACACGGCGCGTGAAAACGTTCGTGCGCGACAATTCTGCGGATCCGTGATAGGTCTTCCCTTCTTCATCCGTAAGCGTTAATTCGATTCTCATATGGAATTTGCCTCAAGTTGAGATTCAACATCGCACATAGACGTACATCCCATCCTGTTTGAACCTTCGCAATTGGCGCCTTTTTGCTAGCTTCTGCATAGCCCCTGACAGCGTCGTGACGGGATAGTGATGACCCATGTCCGCCAGCCCTCGGCGAACCTCCCCAAGTCCTCTTGGAGACTTGAAGAAATCTTCCCGCTTCATGGTTTCAATCAAATTCGAAATAAGAACTTTCCCCGCTGCTGATGCTTCTTGCGATTTGAGTTCCTTCTTTCCCCGCCGTGTTTGGAGTGCGGGCCCGCTGCTTCCTGAGCGCAGTCTCCTGACAATCGTTGAAACTTCCTCGGGTGTGCCGCTCACTTCGACCGAAATGCCGTCTGGTGTTGTTATCTTTGCTTCTGCCACCTTGCTCCCTCCCTTGCTCGCTAGTAAATCGAGTATCTCCACACCTTCTTCGAGCCGTCCAAGTCCTGAGTCCGTCGCAAGACTTTCCTACGAACAAGTCGTGCGAGCGGGGTACTTAAGTAGTTTTGTTCGTAATGCCAGCCGCGTTCTGCGAGTCCAGCTTGAATCTCTGCCAATGACCTCTGCACTTTAAAGAAATCGTCATCGGCCAAACTCAAAATGCGTGAGACGGTTCCGGTCGGCGGAGCATCTCTAGGCCCACGCCTTCCGATCGTTGTTTGCACAGCGGGCGACGTCGGGTGGCCCCGCTGATCGTCCGCTTGGCCGCCGTCTAGCAAATGCCGCAGAATCGTTTCAAACGCCGCGACCTTCAATGGTCCGTCCGCCATTTCAGCAACTGCTGATTCGGCCTTCTTTCGCGCCTCTACGAGAACCTTCAATTCCATGTGCTCGTCCTTCGCTTCCGAAGATATCTTTCGACGTAATGATTATATATTGTCACTATGCCGCGCTGTCAAGCAGAAAATATCCCTGAGGCGCGCCCCGAGATCCGGCTTTTGTGGTCCCGCCCGCCTCGACGGCAGGACTCCATCAACAAGAGATTGAAACCCGGAATCCGCGAGCATTGCCAAGCTAATCTGATAATCAGCATTAAACATCCATTTCGATTGGTTTTAACCACCCTGGAGAGCCATGCCAAGTATTGATAGGCCTTGAACCTGACATTAGGTGAGAGGCTGCCGATTCTCGCGGCGCCGTACAGAGCAGCTCCGATAGTACGTTGTGCGAGAACTCACAGTCATAGAAATAAGTGATATTATAATCATAAGTCTATTCTATGGTGTAATAAATTTAGAATCTTGTAAGTACAACTATATATTGATAGTCATTAAGATTATTATGATAGTTATTCTTTTATCGACTTCGTACACGCCGTCGGAGACAACAACTGCTTGCCCACCTGTCGTTCGGCCCACTCCGACGGCAGGACTCCATCAACAAGAGATTGAAAGCCGGAATCCGTGAGTATCGCCAAGCTAATCTGATAATCTACATTAAACATCTATTTCGATTGGTTTTCACCCCCCTAGAGAGTCGTGCCAAGTATTGATAGGCCTTGAACCTGACACCAGGCGAGAGGCTGCCGATTCTCGTGGCACCGTGCAGGGCGGCTACGATAGCACGTATCGACATGGGGTGATTTGGCTGCAGCCGGCAGCTTACAGGGACCAGGAGGGGCGCGCTCCTCGGTGCGAAGAGGAGAGCCAGGACACGATGCGGCGTCGGTCGGCCGATCACTCTGCCGCTTGCGATGGCAACACTATACAAGCACAAGGGAAAAAGCCAGAATCCGTAAGTCTCGTGAGATACAGCTTGTAATCTCGATTAGACCCCGGTTTTTCGAGCCCTCTGCTAGTGGAGGGTCACGTCAAATACTGATACGCCCCAAGAAACCCACTTCGGGAGACTGGCTGCCGTCTCGGGCGAGCCGCCTAGATTGGCTCTGACGGCACCTCTTGGCATTAGGTCTTTGGGGTGATTCAGAAGATTCCTCCGCCCGCGGCAGGTGACAGGGAGTAAGAAGAGCAGGTGGCGCACAGGTACGCGAATTTTGCGTTGCTGTGCGGTCCTTCGGCTCCCATTCGCATGGATAGCATATAAACGCGCTTCGCATTTGGCGGGGAACCGCGGAAGAACGCAGACTCTAAAAGGCGGGCGTCTGATGCGCCGGGCGTTTTTCATGCTCATAAATATATTTGATTTGGGCGAATCCCGCGTAAGTTCTTATAATAGAGACTGTCATCACCCAAATTAACGGTCAAAACTCAGAGGAGAATTCCATGCCTAGGTTGCTCACCCGGCTTTTTCTGGGTCTGGTGCTGGTGGTTGGATTGGCGGGCGGGCGGGGGCTCGCTCAGACTTCCGCGCCGGCCGATAACCCGGCCCCGGCAGCGCAGGCCGCGGCGGGTTCCAATACTGCCGACCGTGTGGCTCAACTCGAGCAGGAGATTGCCGATGCGCGCAGTTCCGGCGACAACGCCTGGATGCTGACCAGCGCGGCGCTGGTGCTGATGATGACCGGACCAGGCCTGGCGCTTTTCTACGGCGGATTGGTGCGAAAAAAGAACGTGCTGGCCACCATGATGCAGAGTTTCACCATGATGGTGCTGGTGACCGTGCTCTGGGCTCTTTTCGGCTACAGCCTGGTGTTCCACGGAGGCGGGGGATTCCTGGGAGGGCTTGGCTACCTTTTCCTCAAGGGGGTGGGCGCGGCGCCTAATCCGGACTACGCCGCCACCATCCCGCAACAGACCTTCATGGTCTACCAATTGATGTTCGCGATCATCACCCCGGGCCTGATCACGGGCGCCTTTGCGGAGCGGATGAAGTTCAGCGCCATGCTGCTGTTCATGACCTTATGGACGATCATCGTTTACGATCCCATGGCGCACATGGTTTGGGGGAAGGGAGGCTTACTCAACGCCTCTCTGGGCGGCGCCGTCCCCACGCTTGATTTTGCCGGAGGGACGGTGGTGCACGTGACTTCCGGGGTGTCGGCACTGGTCTGCGCGCTCTACCTGGGCAAACGGCTGGGGTATCCAAAGGAGCCGATGCCGCCCCACAGCGTGGTGCTGAGCTTCATCGGCGCCTGCCTGCTTTGGGTGGGTTGGTTTGGATTCAACGCCGGGAGCGCGCTGGCCGCCGGAAGCCTCGCCTCGAGCGCCTTCGTAGCCACGCATTTTGGAGCCGCCGCGGCTGCCCTGGGTTGGGCGGCCGCCGAGTGGCTGACGCGCGGCAAGGCCAGTGTGCTGGGAGCGATTTCAGGAGCGGTGGCAGGCTTGGTTGCGATTACGCCCGCCTCCGGGTTTGTGGGGCCCATGCCTGCACTCGTGATCGGTCTGATCGCCGGCGTATTCTGCTATTTCATGGTGGCCAAGGTGAAAGGCCTGTTCGGTTACGATGATTCTCTTGACGTGTTCGGGGTGCACGGCGCGGGGGGCACCATCGGGGCGCTCTTGACCGGCGTGTTTGCCTCCCAAGCGGTGAATGCGATTTATAAAGACAGCAAGGGTAATGCGCTGCCGGTGGGCTTGATCGACGGCAATGCTCACCAACTCATGAACCAACTGGTGGGCGTGGTTATTGCCTGGGCCCTGGCGATCGTCGGCACGCTCGTCATCTTGAAGATTGTGGATGTGGTGGTGGGTCTGCGCGTTCCGGCCGAGCAAGAGATTCAGGGCCTGGACCTGTCGCAACACGGGGAAGAGGGTTACAATCTGGAGGTTTAGGCGATTGGGTTGGGAAAACCGATGCGTGTCATCCTGAGCGGAGCGAAGGATCTCTGCAGTTTGCTTAGCAGGCCGAGAAGGGCGGACTGCAGATTCTTCGTTGCGCTCAAAATGACAGCGAACGGGCTCATGTTGACAGACATTTGCCCAGGGCGGCCACAAGGGCCGCCCCTACAGGGGTGCCAATGAAAAAAATCGAAGCGATTATTCAGCCCTCGAGGTTCGACGCGGTCAAGGACGCTCTCCATGAGATCGGCGTGGAAGGCATGACGGTCCTGGAGGTGCGTGGGCACGGCCGGCAGAAGGGACACACCGAGTTCTATCGTGGGAATGAGTACAAGGTTGATCTGCTTCCCAAGATCAAGATTGAGATGGTGGTCCCGGACGCCCTCGCGGAACAGGCCGTTCAGGCCATTCTACGAGCCGCGAAAACCGGGAAGATCGGCGACGGAAAAGTGTTCCTGACGCACGTGGACGACGCCATCCGTATTCGCAACGATGAGCGCGGGGATGCGGCGCTGTAGTGGAAAATAGAAATAGAGGACTAATCTCCGCCTTCAGCCTCTCGGATTTCTACGCTTCAGAATCCCTAAGAATCCAGCAATCTTTCGACGGCACCGGTGATGGCTTGGCCGTGCTGCGTGGGCGTTCGGAGGTGGTGGACACGGCGGTGGCCTCGCTGTACCGCCACTACTTTTCCTCGCAACTCGATCAACCGGGCAAATTCTGCATGCTCGCTCTGGGTGGTTATGGCCGGCGAGAGCTCTTTCCGCATTCGGACATTGACCTGCTGTTCCTCACCGAAAGCAGCGCCGAGCAGGCCTCCCAGCGCATGGCGATCGCGGCCCTGCTGCGGGAATTATGGGACTTGCGACTTCGGGTCGGACACAGCGTGCACACGCTGGCGGAGTGCGGCCGGCTCTACCGGCAGAACCTCGAGTTCAACGTCGCACTGCTTGATTGCCGTTACTTGGCGGGCGATCCTGAACTCTTTAACCGGTTGCACGACGACGTTTATCCGCACCTGGTGTCGCGAGATCATCAAGACCTGTTTCGCAACCTGGCAGAGATCACACGCGCGCGGCATCGGAAGTATGACGACACCATTTTTCATCTTGAGCCGAACCTCAAAGAGGGCCCCGGCGGCCTCCGGGACTATCATGTTTGCCGGTGGCTGGCTCGCATCTCGGCGATCGCGAAGCACAAAGTCTGGAGCCCGCCGGAAGAACTTTGGCCGGCAGCCTGGCGCGCCGAGGTCGGCCCGGCGTGGGAATTCCTCTGCGCCACCCGCTGTTTTCTTCACTATTTCCGTGAACGCGACGACAATCAGTTGAGCTACGAATGCCAGGACGAGGCCTGCGCTCGCGGCATCGGCTTCCAGCGTGGCGCAGACCCGGACTGTGGCGGCACGTGGCTCCCGCCGCCCAGTCCCGAGGATTGGATGCGCGCTTACTTCCGCCGTGTCCGCTCCATCTGCCAACTTACCCTGCGCCTTCTGGACGATTACACGCCAGCCGGCACGGGACTCTATGGGCTGTTCCAAAACTGGAGATCACGCCTCTCGAATGCGGATTTCTCCGTCCTGCGGGAGAAGGTCTACTTTCGCCAGCCTGCGGTGCCGGCCCAGGACCCCGCGCTGGTTCTGCGTTTGTTTGAAATCGTGGCGCGGCACGGGCTGGAAGTGAGCCGCGAGGCAGAAAGAGCCGTTGCCGAAGCCGTGGCTCATGGAGTGACCAACCTCCTGGAGTCGGGCGTAGTTTGGAACCACTTTCGCCAAATACTTTGTTTCCCGGCCGCGGCCAAGGCCTTGCGGGAGATGAATCGGCTGGGTGTGCTGAGGGCGCTTTTCCCGGAGTTCCAGGCGATTGATTCTCTGGTCATCCGGGACTTCTTTCACCGCTACACGGTGGACGAGCACTCCTTCATGACTATACAGAACTTGCACGCTCTCTCTCGCCGGAAGCTGCGCGACCGGCCGAATCCGGATGCGGCGCCAGAGTGGGAAGATCGACTCGCCGAGATCCTGGAAGAACTTGAGCAACCGGAACTCCTCTACCTCGCCTTGCTTTTCCACGACGTGGGCAAAGGAATGGAGACACCAGACCACGTCGAGGGAAGCCGCCAGGCGGTGGAAGCAATCATGACGCGGATCGAGTTGGCGCCGCCGGACCGCACCACCGTGCGGTTTCTCATCGTCAACCATCTCGAGATGTCCACCACCTTGCAGCGGCGCGACATTTTCGAGACGGAAACCGTGCGCGCCTTCGCGGAGAAGGTGGAGACGACCGAGCGTTTGAAGATGCTTTCGCTCTTGACCTACGCGGACATCAAGTCGGTCAATCCGGAAGCCTTGACGCCCTGGAAGACCGAACTTTTGTGGCGACTCTACGCCTCAACAGCGAATCACTAGGCTCGCAGCGCGGATGACGAGCGGCTGACACTCGCTGTCGCCAGCGCCTCGGCGGCGGAAAGAATTCTGCCGCTGCTGACGCCCTCCATGACCCGGGAAAAGATCGAGCGTTTTCTGGAGGGGTTTCCGCGGCGCTACCTGGCGGCCCATTCGCCCGAGGAAGTTGCGTTGCACCTTGAGCGGGCGGAACGGCTAGCGTCGGCGCCGACGCAAGTTCAATTGAAGGCGCAGGGCAGTCTGCACGAGCTGACCGTCATTACCCAGGACCGGCCGTTTCTGTTTGCCTCGATCACGGGGACGCTCGCCGCGTGGGGCATGAGCATCGTGAAAGCCGACGCTTTCGCCAACGCGGCAGGAGTGGTCCTGGACACTTTCCGCTTCGGCGACCTCTATCGTACGCTGGAATTGAACCCTTCGGAGGCGGAGCGCCTGAAATCCAACCTCGTCGATGTCCTGGGAGGAAGGATGGAGCTCGCCAAGCTCCTCAGCGGACGGCTCCACGCCACGCAGACCCGGAAGCCCAAAGTGACCATTCTTACCAAGCTCCGCTTGGACGACTCGAGCTCTTCCCACAGCACCCTGCTCGAGCTGATCACCCAGGATCGCCCCGGATTGCTCTACCAAGTCAGCTCTGTCCTTGCCGAACTCGGCTGTAACATCGAGATCGCCTTGATCGACACCGAAGGCGAAAAGGCCATCGATGTGTTTTACCTGACCGCGCAAGGCAGGAAGCTCTCGCCTGAACTCCAAGCAGCAATAGAGAAGGTAATGTTTGCCAAACTGTAGCGCTGAGGTGCTGCCCGGCGGCAGTCGGGGTGGCGTGGGCGAGACGCCCGCGCTTCGTCTTCCAACACCTGAAACTTGACACTCGACACCTTTTTTGCACTCGCCTCGCTCGAGTTCAAAAAAAATTCAGGAAAAATCGCAGAACTTGAAATCTTTTCTTGACGTCGCCGCGCGCTTATTCTAACTTGCGAAATAGAGTCTGGAAAATTGAATTTCCATGCCATCAAAATTCCGGTGCGACGCATTCCAATCATTCGCGGCGCAATCCGATAGGAGCAAAGATGAAGGTGAAGGCGTTCTATGGTCTACTCGGACTCCTTTTCTTCGTTTTCTCAACAGGCGCAGGGTGGGCTCAGACGACGGGCACCATTCGAGGTTCGGTGACGGACCCCTCCGGGGCGCTTGTGCCGGGCGCCAGCGTCACCGCCGCACAGAGCGACACTCATGTCACCCGCACGGTGACGACGAATGAGAGCGGGGACTACGAGTTCCCCGCCTTGCCCGTGGGGCGCTACACCGTCTCCGTGCAGGCGCCCGGATTCAAGCTGGCCCGGCACACTGAAATCGACGTCAGGCTGGGTCACGTCACCGCGGTGGACGTCAAGCTGGAATTAGGTCCGGTGGCGCAGGTGGTTTCCGCCGAGGCGTCCGCTCCGCTCATCGAAATCGTCAGCACGCAGGTTGGGGCGGTCGTCAATGACAAGGCGGTGGTGGAGCTTCCCCTGAATACGCGGGATACCTACCAACTGCTGCAATTGCAGCCCGGAGTCCAGTCGCAGCTCGGCTCGGACCTCTTCTATGGCAGCGATCAGCCCGGAGTGGTGTCTGTCAACGGGGGACGCGGGCGTTCGAACAACTACACGGTGAACGGGGGCGACGCCAACGACCAGTTCGTGAATCTGCCGGGCGTGCAGCCTTCTCCGGACAGCATCGAGGAATTCCGCGTCTTGACCAACACTTTCGACGCTGAATTTGGCCGCAATTCCGGCGCGGTGGTCAACGTTGTAACCAAGTCGGGCACCAACGCCTTCCACGGCGACGTGTATGAGTTCTTCCGCAACAACGTGCTCAACGCGCGCGGATTTTTTGACACCGCAATTCCCGACTTCAAGCAGAACCAGTTTGGCGGCACCCTCGGCGGACCCATTCGCAAAGATCAAACCTTCTTCTTTGCCTCCTATGAGGGACGCCGCATCCGTGAGGGGACTCCTTCGCCGGCATTTCCTGTGCCGTCGGTCGCCGAGCGCGGCGGCGATTTTTCCGCCGGGCAGCCCTTTCCGGGCACTTTAAGCGATCCTAACGGCACGGTTTCCGCGCTCATGAACGCACGACCGGGATGCGCTGCGGCGGTGGCCGCAGAAGGCGGAGCGCCGATCGCTCCCGGAACTGCTTACTCCGCCATTTTTCCCAACAACCAGATCCCTCCGCAATGCTTTGATCCCACGGCGCTGGATTTGATGAATCAGTACGTGCCCCAGGCGAACTTGAACGGCACGGAGTATCAGTCCGTCCCCACCTCGCGTGAGTACGATGATCAGTTAACAGGCCGCATCGATCACAAGCTGAGCGACCACCAGCAATTCAACGCTTACTATTATTTTGACGTCCAGTTTTACACCCAGCCTTTTTCGTACTTTCAGGGCGCGGGCGCTAACGTCCCGGGCTTCGGAGGGCTTTACAACAACCGCTACCAGCAAGTGAACCTCACGCATACGTGGGTGATCAGCCCCAGCACGGTTAACGAGTTTCGCTTTTCCGCCTTCCGCGAGGCGCAAGGCGAATTCAACCATCCTCAGCATACCAACCTCGTCCAGGACTCCTGCAAGACGGTTCCGGCGGACCAATGCTTCTCGGATCCGAATAATCCCGCGCTCGGCATCAACCCCCACCTGGGGGCTCAGCACGAGGGCGTGCCGTTCATGACGGTTTCCGGGGGATTCGCCCTTGGGAACAACTACGAAGGTGAACTTCCGCAAATCGGGAACACTTTCCAGTGGATGGACAATCTGAGTAAGGTAGTCGGCAACCACAGCCTGAAATTCGGCGCCGACGCGCGCCGCCAGCGCTTTGACCAGCTTTTGTATTTTAACGTTAACGGCGATTTCTCCTTCCTGGGCGGCGGCCCGAATGATCCCGGGTACTCGGATCTTTACCCGAATTATCTTCTCGGACTTCCTGACTCGTATTTGCAGGGTTCGGCGCAGAACGAAACGGTGCGCAGCTCTTCGCTCTATTTTTACGCGCAGGATAGCTGGAAAATCCGCCCCGCCCTGACCATGAACTACGGCTTGCGTTGGGAATTGAACACCCCGCTCGCCGACATCGGCGCGCGCACCCAAACTTTCCGGCCGGGTCAAAACACCACCGTCTACCCTTGCCAACTCAGCGCCAATAATCCCTTTGTGGGTGAGTTTGGGACCACCAATTGCGGCCCTGGAAGCGCAGGCGAGGCGGTGTTCCCGCAAGGGTTGGTGGTGCCGGGGGACAAAGGTATCACCGACGCCTTGACGCAGACTTACTACAAGGCTTTTGCGCCACGCATCGGCCTTGCCTGGAGCCCTTCCTGGAACAGCGGAACACTCGCCAAGCTCACCGGTGGGCCAGGCATGACGAGCCTCCGGGCCGGGTGGGGACTTTTCTACAATCCCATGGAGCAGCTTGTGCTCGAGCAGTTCAGCGGCGAGCCCCCGTTCGGCGGCAGCATCAACCTCTCGGAAACCATGTTCAATACGCCCTTCCTCGGCCAGGACGGTTCGGTCTATCCGAATCCATTCAACGGAATACTTCACCCGCCTCGTGGTCAGCCGGTAGATTGGTCCACGTTCCGCCCGATCCTGATGTTCGGCGAACTCCAACCGAATCTTCGCGCTCAATACGCGGCTCAATACAATTTCAACGTGCAGCGCGAACTTACCGGGGACATGGTTCTGCAAGCGGCGTACGTGGGCTCGCAAGGGCATCGCCTGTTGGCTACTCATGACTTGAACTACGGTAACGCACAAACCTGCCTGGATCTCGAGAACATCTCGAACTTCTACTCCAGTTCCAATCCTGCACTTGCCTCCAGCTTTACCTGCGGGCCGTTCTACGCTGACAGTTCTTTCCAGATTCCCGCCAACTCTATCCCCGTGGGCATGAGCGTGCACCTTCCCTATGGCTCCGTGCCTGTGGTGACCGGGCCGAATAACCCCGCTATAAACTTGGTTGGGCTGCGCCGATACTCGTCGCCGTTTTGCGAGCCGACCACCGGCGCCGGATGCCCTCCGGACGGTACTCCGGTCTTCGCGAGCATCTTCGCCCAGGACACGATAGCCAACTCGGCGTACAACTCGCTGCAAGTCTCTCTCGAGCGGCGCTTCGCGAAAGGCCTGCAATTCCTCGCCGCTTACACCTGGAGCAAGTCGTTCGATGAGGCCTCGAGCTTCGAGAATACCCTCGATCCGCTCTGCTTCCGCTGCAGCCGCGCGCTTTCTCTGTTCAACGCCCCACAGCGCTTCGTCCTGAGCTACTACTGGGAGTTCCCCGTGCCGGAAAAGCACGGGCTGGTGGGGAAGGCGGTGAATGGCTGGGGCATGTCAGGCATCTTCAGTTTACAGAGCGGCTTCCCCGTCAGGATCACTTCCTGGAGCGACCTCGAACTCGAGAACAGCCAGGACTTCGAGTATCCCGGCGAGCCTGACCTGGTGAGCAAATTCGCAACTCAGAACCCGCGCAAATCTGGCTGCGCGATGGGAACCGGTCCCACGGCCGGGGCCGGTGCACCCGACTGCCAGTCGGTCGCCAATCAGTACTTTGACCCCAATTCGTTCGCTCCGCAGGCTCTCGGAACCATCGGCGACTCCCCGCGCTCGGTTTGCTGCGGCCCCGGAATCAACGAGGCCGACCTGGCTTTGCTGAAGACCACCCGGCTCGCCGAGCACAAAGAACTCCAGTTCCGCGCCGAGTTCTTTAACGCCTTCAACCACGCCCAGTTCTACGTGCCGGACGGGAATATCACCGACGGCCCAACCTTCGGCCAAGTCTCGAAAGCCCGTGACCCAAGGCTGATCCAGTTTGCGTTGAAGCTGCTTTTCTAAGTCGGGCGGAGACATCCGGCCACGCTCCCGAAGGGTTGGCGCAAACCTGCGGTCCAGGTCTGCAGCCCGCCCCGGGGGGCATCCCCTAGCCATTGCAGAAATAGCTACCCCCCTTCCCCTACCGAGAATGACAACATTCGGAGGTCTCGGATGTGGTATCGTAATCTGTCAACGCAACAACCCATGTCGCATCGGGAGAGTGGGACAAAGCTCGAGGTAATTTACGGCATTCACGCGGTCAAGGAAGCCGTGCTCAGCCATCCGGTTGAATACGTGCTGGTTGCGCAAGGGCAGCACAACCCGCGGGTGCAGGAAATCATTGACGCTTGCCGAGCCGGTGGCATCGGCGTGCGATTTGCTCCCCGGCCCGCGGTAGAGCGCATGGCGGGCAACACCCAACATCAGAACGTCGTGGCAGTCTGTGCCCCTCGAGCCTACGACGACCTCGAGACCCTGCTCGGCAGTTCCGCGCGGCCGCTGCTGGTGGTACTGGACGGGGTGGAAGACCCAGCCAATCTGGGAGCTATTGTGCGCACGTCAGTGGCTGCCGGGTGCGAGGGGGTCATTATTCCAGAGCGTCGCGCCGCAGGCATATCGCCCGCTGTGGCAAGGGCTTCCGCCGGGGCGCTCGAGCACGCCAAGGTTGCACGCGTCACCAACCTGGTCCGCGCCTTGGCGGAGATCAAAGAGCGCCGGATCTGGGTCTACGGTTTTGAGGCAAGAGCCGACAAGTCATACCTGGAGTTGGACTATGGCCAGGGCTGTGCGCTGGTCTTGGGGGGAGAGGGGGCGGGCCTGCACCGTTTGGTACGCGAAACTTGCGATCAACTGGCCCACATTCCCCTGCGCGGCCCTGTACCCTCACTAAACGTCTCCGTGGCCGCCGCTGTGGTGCTTTTTGAGGCCTTGCGGCAACGGGGGCTAAGGGCGGAAAATGGAAATTGGAAAATGGAAACTGGCCGCCCGTAAGCCCAAACATAGCCCTCATTTACGAGTTTCCAACTTCCATTTTCCACTTTCCAGTTTCCAGCTTTCGCGGCAACTTTGGGACGCGCGCGCACATCTAATCACGCGGGGACGTGCAGGGAGGGGCGAATGACTGTGAATGGCACTTATGCTTTCCTGAAATCAGCCTGGACGGTGATGCTGGTGGCCGGTTTTCTTAGCCTGGCGAGTCTTGTCTACTGCCAGGAAGGTGCGCAAAGCCCGCCGCGCCCAACCTCCGAGCATGAGTCTGCAACCGAAGCCAAGCCCCCCGAGGCTGACACGCGGATTCGGGTCCAAGCGAACATTGTGACCGCTCCGGTGACGGTAATCAATTCCAAGGGCGATTACGTTTTCGACTTGCAGGAGAAGGACTTTGAGGTGCTGGACAATGGAGTACGCCAGAAAATCGAACAGTTCAGCCTCGAGCAGCGTCCTCTGGCGGCAGTCATCGTGGTGGAGGCCAATGGCACGTCGGAGCCTTTGCTCAGCGAAGTCCGCCCTCTTGGTCCGGTTTTCTCGAGTTTGATGCTGGGACCGCAGGGGCAAGCGGCAGTCGTCACCTATGGCGATCAGATTCGCACCCTCCAGGACTTCACCCAAAACGGAGACGAACTGGAAACTGCTCTGCGCCGCGTCGAGGCGCGGGGCGGCTCTCAGCATCTGAACGACGCCTTGACGCAGGCCGTCACCATGCTTGAAAGCCAGCCGAAGGACGACCGCCGCATCATCGTAGCTTTTTCGGATGGCCACGACATAGGGAGCAGGACGACTAAGGAGGAAGTAGTGCAGCGGGCGCTGAATGCCGGCATCACGATCTATGGTCTGGGATTCAGCCAGTCGCACGCGCTGCTAACGAAACAGCCAAAGGCTCCCTCGCAGAGTGTCCTGGCTAGCAGCATGGCTCTGCCCGCCCCTCCTAACCAGGCGCAAACGCCCTCGAACGTTGAGAACACCTACGACAACATGGCCAACTTGCCGATCGTCCCCGTCATCCTGGCAAGCGGGGAGATGATCCGATCCATTGTGGCCAAGGACCCCCTCGAGTTCTATGCGGGGTACACCGGCGGGCTGAGTTACGGGGCCTGGTCAAAGAAGCCGATGCAGGATGAGCTCAACAAGATTGCCGACGAAATCCAGAGCCAATACGAGATCGCCTACGTTCCCCACGCGCCCGACAACAACGGCTTTCATCGCATCGAGGTGCACGTCGACCGGAGTGGAGTCAAGGTGCGGACCAGGGCGGGCTATTTCTTGGGCGGGGCCGGGAGCAATCCCGGGCAGTGAGGCGGTCAGCCGTCAGCTTTCACGAATAATCCTCGTAAGGCATCACTTCGACGCGCTTACCCGATTTCAACTCGATCTCGGCGAGGTAGGGCCGCATGGAAAGCGGGTCAACTTGCAAGACCATCACGTGGGTTACGCCTTGCTTTTTGCACACCACAGTGAAAAACCTATTGCGCTTGCCCGCTACCAGAATGCTGGGGTAGGTCTTCCACTTGAGCTTCAGGTTGCGGACGAGGGGGCTAATGTCGGGGCGGAACTGCATAAGCGTTATCGTCGAAAACGGCATATCCACTGACGCCCCCGGACATTTGAACAGCAGGCCGCTATCGGAGACTTCCAACTTCCCGGCACAATCGATTTCGATTTTCTCGGTTCCGCCCGCGTATTGAAAAATGGCTTCCTTGGCCTGCTCGGTTCCAGTCGTCGCGCCGCGCGGGGTCAGGAAGACGAAGACTAGTGGCCAGATTTTCCAAGTCCGTTTTGCCCAATCTAATATCATTAAACGCTCACTCCACCGGCGTTAAACGCCCGGCCGGTGGTCCACCTTCGGCCTACTTCCTGATTTTAGCGCCGGATTACCTTTTGGGGAAGGACTTCTCGGGCGCCGCAACCTCCTGCGACTACCCAACACCGGCCTGGACACTAGCGTGCTCGACGGGGACGTCAACGTCAAGGTACCACGGAACCGCGAGCGTGCCCCATCTTGCCGGCCGGAACGACCATCGCGTGATGACCCTCGTGGCCTTTTCCAATAAAGAGGGTATGCCCTTCAGAATCTCTGAATCGATAACTTTGCCGTCGGCGCCGACCAGCAAGCGCAGCCGAACGGAAGCATTAGTCGTGGCGCTTGTCCCTGGCCCGTTCAAGACCTCGGGAGGCTTCACTTGACGGCCGAAATCCGTTTCCGCTTGCGTGGGCATCAGGTCCATCCGGTTCGTGCGGAGAGAGAAGTTCACTTCCAGCCTGGTCTCGAAAGCGGTAGGGGCGTTCCCGCCCTTTGCCACATACGGGCGGTAGCGCCAAGCGGCAACAGCATTGAGGACAGCAGCAGCCAAGAGCGGATTGCCGCTCAGCACGTGCACGTTCACAACTTTGCCTTCGGCGTCAATTGTGAGCCGCACGCGAACTTGGCCCCGAATGTAATTTACTTTGGCCAGGACGGGGTACTCAGGAGGAATTTGGGTCACAAGCAGACGGGAAGCTTCTTTGGCGCCCAGTTCCGGTAGGTGCTGGTCTTCTCCAATCGCCTCGGCAGGCGCGGGCAACAACTTTAATACGCAAAGCCACACGATGCCCAGGCCTAGACAGCAACGGCACACTCTTTGAAGAAAGCTAGCCATCGGATTCAAATATTACCTGAGCAACCACGAATCGCCCGGCGTGTGAGATCGAGACGGCGGTCCGGACGACTCCCATTTGACGCGCAATTTCCTCCGCTTGACCTCGCAGTATCAATTCCGGCTTCCCGCTCGCGGTGTGGGTGATTTCCACATCGACCCATCGTACGCCGTGGCTCCAGCCCGTCCCCAGGGCCTTAAAGGCCGCCTCTTTGGCCGCGAAGCGCGCCGCGAACCGCTCCGCGGAGTTCTTAAACCTATTGCAGTAAGCGATCTCCGCCGGCGTGCATACGCGGTTCGCGAAACGTTCGCCGTGCTTCTGGAGAGCTTCTTCGACACGAGAAGTCTCCATGATGTCAACACCAGTGCCCACGATCATGTGCCACAAGCCGGGGCTGACTCGAAGTCCAGAGCGTTCATTGCGTTGCGCTGGCTGTTGTCTGAAGGCTCGCTGCGCGCTCGTAGGCCCGGACGGTGTAGTAGACTGCCTTATCGAAAAACTGGCCCAATAGGCGCTGCAACTCCAACGCGTGATATAGATCTATGGCAGAATCAGCTAAACCGGCGGCTCGAATATAGTCTCGTAGATGATACTTCGTCAAGGTGAGGGCGTAGACAACTTCGCTAAGCGGCACTCCCTCAGTCTGGCGTTGCTTCCCCAACTCGGTGTATCTCGCTTCGATGTCCTCTTCGGCCTTGCTGTTCAGCCACAAGCCGAGGTCCTTGTACACGTTATAGGTGCGAAGGTGAATCGCTTCCCGAGGGAATCTGTGGTAAGAGACGGTACGCGGGTTGGACTGAAGGTCTTCAACCAAAGCGCGGGTCAACTCATCTGCGTGGTGTTCGATTACACGCACCAGGCGATCCGATAACATCGTGCTCCTTTCTCACTACGTTGGATGTCTCAGTTTCGCTTCATGGTTGCAGTGCGTCATATAAGCGGTCGCAGAGCGAGACTTTTTTTCCTCAAATATCAGTCGTCCCTCTTCTGCAGAAAAGAGACTTTACAGGCCCCGGTCAAAGGCGTAGATTGCGTGATTGGTTGAACGGCCCCGTTAAGCCTAAGTCAGAATACCAGAGTGGCACGCAAGGTTCAACTGGCATCCGTGCGCACGGAACCTCGCTGAACAACCCGCGCGGGCGGGCTCAGGAAAACGGCCGGCGTATGCTATATTCGACTCTTGGGTCACCCTACTTCACATCTCGTCTCGCGGGGCGGGCTAGCATGGATTGAACACCCGCTCCTCACCCGCGATCCCTGGCTGGTCCATGCCTTTAGTACTCGCCGTGGCGGGGTGAGCCGCGGACCCTCCGCCGGCCTCAATCTGGGACTCACGAAGGGCAAGCCGCAGCTTGGAGTGCGGAAGAACCGGGATCTTTTCTTTCGGCAACTTGGCGCGGAACCCTTTGCGCTTGCGTCGGTACGGCAAGTCCATTCCACGGTCATTTATCAAGTTGGTCACTCCAGGGGCCGCGAACTTGAGTACCGCCTTGCCGGGAGCCCGTCGTCCAGTCAATCCGGCCTTGCTCAGCCTGAAGGCGATGCGTTGCTGACTGATCAAGCCGGCATCCTCCTGTCGGTGCGAACTGCCGACTGCCTGCTCTTGCTCCTGGCAGATCCAAAACATCGGGCGGTGGCGGCAGTTCATGCCGGGTGGCGCGGCGCACTAGGGCGCATCATTGAAAAAACGGTGGGGGAGATGCGCCGCATGTATGGTTCCTCGCCCTCGAGCTTGCTCGCCGTGCTGGGTCCTTCCATCCGCGCCTGTTGTTACGAGGTGGGAGAAGATGTGGAAGAAGCCTTTCGAGGCCGCTTCCCGAACGCGGATGAGTTCTTTCGCAAGCCGCCGGGACGCCCGGCGTCCCGTCCCCAGCGCTACTCCCTCTCATTCCCGATTGTGCAGCCGCCTGGGCACAGCGCCGATCCAAGACCCTCAGCGCATCTTGACCTGATTGCGGTGGCAAGAGATCAACTCCATGGCGCGGGGCTCGCGCCTCGCCATGTCGCCGCAGTCGATTTCTGCACCGCTTGCCACCCGGACCTCTTTTATTCCTATCGGCGCGACGGAAGCGGTACGGGCCGCATGGCGGCGGTCATCGGAATTCGGCCGGCAACCCTTCGCTAGCCTCGCGCGAACCACCCCGCCCCCCTTGCTAATCACGGAGGGGAATCGGCTCCCTTCCCCTTTGAGGAGGGGTCAGGGGGCAGTGTCGCCATTTCGCATTCCTTTCAAACGGAGCTGGCCGCAGGCGGCGCCAATATCCTGTCCTCGTGAAATACGGATGTAGGCTGGAATCCTGCATTCCGCCAGAACCTGTTGGAAGGCCAAAACTCTCTCCATGGGAGAGGCACGATAGGGAAGCTCGGTGCCGGAGTTGTAGGGGATGAGGTTGACCTTGGCGCGCAATCCGCCCAGCAGTTTTCCCAGGCGCTGGGCATCGGCGTCCGCATCGTTGAAGCCGTCGAGAAGAACATACTCGAAGGTCAGCAGTTCGCGGGGGCGCAGCGGGTAGGCGCGGCAGGCGCGCAGGAGGTCGCGCAGCGGGTACTTCCGGTTGATCGGCATCAGCTCCGTTCGCTGTTCTTCGGTCGAAGCATTCAACGAGACGGCCAGTTTCGGACGCCCCGGGTCACGCGCCATCTCGTTGATGCGCGGGACGATGCCCGAGGTCGAGATTGTGATGCGACGCAGCGGAATGCCAAAAGCTTGCGGATCGGCGAGTATATGGACGGCTTTCATCACCTGGGCAAGGTTCAGGAGCGGCTCGCCCATTCCCATGAAGACCAGATTGAGCCGAGTGCGAGGGAGAATCTCGCGCGCATTAGTTACCGCCATTACCTGGCCAAGAATTTCTCCCGCCGAGAGGTTTCGCTGCAGCCCCAAGAGCGCGGTGAAGCAAAAGCGGCAATCTACGGCGCAGCCCGCCTGACTCGAAAGGCAAAGCGTCGCCCGCGACTCCTCCGGCATATAGACGGTCTCGATCAGCGTTTTGTCTCGAAGACGCAGTAGGTGCCTGGCGGAGCCGTCCGTCGAGGTGAACACGGCCTGGACGCGTGGGTAGTCGACATCGTACTGAGCTGAGAGGGCCCCTTTGAAATCCCTATCGAGGTCCGTCAAGCCGGCGATGGCCGTTGCGCGGCGGCGGTAAATGGCATGATAGAGTTGGCGGCCGCGATACGGCGCCTTCCCCAGGGACTGTGCCAGTCGCTCCAACTCCTGGCGATCAAGCCCCACAAGGTTCTGCATTGCCGTGTTCATTGGATGCCCCGGTCTCAACTCATGCTATCATTCTGGCGATAGTGCCTCAAGCGCTTGCAGCATTGCGGCGTAACGCTAGGGGAATCGCTCGTGCTCCAACCACCCCTAGCCCTTCCTTATCCAAGGGGGGGAGTTCGCTCTCCCCTCCTCACCTGAGGAGGGGTTAGGGGTGGTGGGGCCGGGTCATTCTCACGGAAGCAACTGAATGAGTCCACGCCGAGTCAATCCCGAGCTCATCGGTCGACGACGAGAAGCCCTTCAGCGCGCAGGTTACGCGGAAGTTTTGGACCGTGGAATCGAGGCCACGACGCTGGATTCTGTCGTAGCCAGGGCGGAATCGAGTAAGGGCGGGGCGCTCTATTACTTCCGGACCAAGGAAGACCTCCTCTTCGGCGTTCTGGAGTGGCTGCTGCGCCAATTGAATCGCAGCCTGGACGAGGTTGTCCATTCTCAGGAGCCGGCGCGCACGCGGTTGGGAGCAGAACTGGAAGTCTTGTTCCATAGTACCGAGGTTAATCGCAAGCTTTACCTGGTCTTTTTCGATTTTGTCAGCCGCGGGGCACGCTACCCGCGATTTCGTAAGCTCTTTTCGGAGTTCTTCGAGGGGTGCCGACAGCGAGATCGGAAAATCGTGGAAGACGGAATCAGTGAACAGCAGTTCCGCCGGGTAAATCCTCTGGAGGCGGCTTCCACCATACGCG
>Ga0316363_10001122_pt1 | contig 25467 bp, 16 predicted proteins | sample Sb_taG_3_FD_200459 | JGI IMG/M metagenome (GOLD analysis project Ga0316363, IMG submission 200459) | Peat soil microbial communities from Weissenstadt, Germany - Sb_50d_a_PC metaG (v2) (version 2) | ecosystem: Environmental > Terrestrial > Soil > Wetlands > Peat | place: Germany: Weissenstadt...
CACCCCATCCCCTCACGGAAACGGAGGACAAAGTGTCAGGGATGTGCCCGGTCTAAAATGTCAGGGATGCCCCCGGCCATTCACTAAACAGTAAACTCCGTCCCAATCTGGGAAGGCGGCGGATCGAGCGGCGGGGACTATCGCCCTCTGCGGCCGACGAACACGGCAGACAAAACGCCGCTTTACTTGCCGGGAGGCACTGAGGCTGGGCGCGGCACAGGCTCCGGGTTGGTCGCGCTGTCGAGCCAGGCGGTGTACCAAAGATCCAGGAGCATCTGAGAGCCGGCCGCCAGTCTGTGGGTGGTGAAGTCAAAAGCTTCAGGGGAACCCTTGCCGGTGAAGCCACCCGCCTTCTCGATCGCATAAACCTTTTCCACCTGCCGATTCGATTCCCGGAGGTAATCGACGTAACCCGCAAACGGGTCGGCCAGACGCTCGGGAGCATGCACGAGCCTCGCAAAATCTTTGGCGGTTATGTTCTGCGCCACATAAGTGCTCTCGAACTTGGCGTGAATTCCGTGCTCGGCGGTGTAGCCCTTCGGGTTGGGCCCGACCCAGCCGTTGTAGTGAATTGTGGTGTGCAGTGGCTGGGATCCATCCGCCACACAGTGTCCAAGCCAGCCCGCGTAAAAGACCGCAGCGTGCTCCACAGCAGCGGTGGGCTGGTGCGCTTCCCGCCGATGCCGGTACTCCCGGAAAGCCGCCTTCAGCCGCCCGAAAATTTCCGCCGTGATGTAAGGCTGAAGCCCGACGCGCTCCGGAAGGTAATCGTCGGGATGGTCCGCAGTAGCAGCCCGCTTCTCGTAAAGTTTGCGGTAAAACTCGTACCGGCCCTGCGGCAGCGGATCGAGCCAGGCGACTCTCTCGAGATCAATGTAGTGGTCCGGCTCCTGGGCATTTTTGAGCGCGTACTCCGAGGGACTTCGCCAGCGGTCGGGCTCGGGGCCAAGGTAGGTAAGCTCCGCAACCGCATGCCGCAAGAATCGAGGCATCTCTGCCGGGATTCTCTCGGCAGCTACGCGGTTTATATATTCGTGGCCTTCATTGCCCCAGCCAAACGCTCCCATGCTCTGAAACAAGCACAGTGCGACGAGAGCGATGTTGATCAGCTTGCTTTTCAAAGGTGGCCTGCTTTCATTCCGCCGAGATCCTGGCAAACCGCTGCCTGAAATCCCGGTTAGGCTCAAAACTCCAGATGCAGCGCCATCTGGATGAAGCGCGGGCTGCCGATGGTGTGCTGAAGGACGCCTAGGTTTCCGGACGGCGGAAATGAGTATCCAAACGGCGGATTCCCAGTACAGTTGCCGGGCTGCGGCGGATAACAGAAGCTGGGATTGAAACTAACGCTGTTGCTGGGAATGTCAAAGCTGGGGTGGTTGAAAACGTTGAATGCGTTCACGTCGTAGCGCAAGGCAAAACGCTCGGTGACTTTGAAATTCTTAAAAACTCCGAAGTCGAAGCGCTCCTGGAAAGGACCGCGGAAGATATTGCGGCCACCGCTCGCGTAACCGTTCTCGAAGTTATCGCAAACTTTGACCCCGCTGCTTGAATCGCAGGCCGGCACACCGTTTGTCCCGGGCGTGTAGGGGGCGGGTATACCGAACGCCGCGGCATTCAATACGGGCTTATTTCCATTCACCCCCGTCGTGCCCTGGAGAATCGGGTTGCTGGCGGTGGCGCCAAATCCACCCACCGGCACGATCGGATTGGTAATGAAGTCCTGTCCGTCTCCCCAGTAGATGCTGGCAGCGCCTCCACTGTAATCAATTACGCTGAAAGGCTGGCCGCTCTGGAGAACGGTCACGCCGTTGATGCCCCATCCATTCACTAACTGTTTCACCCATCCGTTGGCGTGGGCCGCAGTCGGAAAGTCGTAGTGATAACTCGCGGTGAAAACATGGGTGCGATCGAAGTCGGAGCTTCCGTAGGCGGTCCGGGGGTTGTTGGGGTCGTTGCCATTGTAGAAAAGCCCCAGACCGCTCTGCTCATCCAGCGTGTGGGAATAGGTGTACGAGCCAGTGATTTGAAGACCGCGGCTCAAGCGCTTGTTCACGCCGACCTGCAGCGCATGGTAATTGGACATGCCGATGGCGCGATTGAAATCGGAATTTGGATCGTACCCAATGTAGGGAGTGCGCAGATCTACGTTGCCCGCGCAAAAGCCGACGGCAAGCGTGCAGACGCTCTCTGCGGCGACACCAGGAACCTGGGTGCCATAAGAGTAGACTTGCGCGTTCGCGCCGCCAGCCAGAGACGGGTTTTGCGCAGTCGCAATTCTGGCTTGATTGAACGGCACAGGAATGGTCTCATGGACACCGTGGTTCCCCACGTAACCGAGAGTCAGGACCAAACTGTTAACCGGCTGCCATTGCAGGTCCACAGTCCAGTTCTCCGAATAAGGCAATTTGTTTCTCGGGTCGTACCCCCCAAAGAAGAGCGGGCTACAGAAGCCTTCGCCGAGCGAGTTGCAGTAGGGGGTTTGTTGGTTCATGAGTTGGTTGGCATTCGGAACCAGAGCTTGGACCGACGACAAATTCGCCGGAGGCGGAGGAGGGGGTGTTGTGCCGAAGGGCACGCCGAACGTGGCGTTAGATACAGCGTAGAACGGCACCACGAAGGGCTCTTCAACGGTCACCCCAAAGGGTCCACTGATGCCTCCGCCGGCAGGCGGGGAAAGTTCCGTGAAATACTCGCCGCGATCGTAGTACATTCCCATGCCGGCGCGAATGACCACGTTCCTCAGGAAGGACGGACTGTATGCAACACCAATGCGGGGAGCGAAGCCCCACTGCCGTCCCGTCAGAGTGGAATTACTTACCCCCTTGGTCCCGAATGCTTTGTTGTTCCCCGCCACCACCAGGCCGATATTGTTGATCGTATCGGTTGCGACGTTGTAGGAGTAGTCTTGCGGGTAGAAGTTGGTCAACATTCCGTTCTTTTCGTAGAGCGGACCATCCCAGTCCCAGCGAACCCCGATATCAACGGTCAAGTTTGATTTGATGCGGATGTCGTCTTGCGCATACGCGCCCACTTGCTTGGCTCGGTAGTAGCGATTGGTCGCTCCGTTCAAGACCTCGGAGACATCCTGATTGCCACAGAAAACGGTATTGGGGCCCGTGTTGGGGGTGCAAATCAGGCCTTGCACAAACCCGGGGAAGTCCTCGAATGTAATGCGGGCCACATCGTTGTTCTTGTTGATCACGTTGAGCTGGGTGTAGTCGTAGTTGAATCCGGTGGATATGCTGTGCCGCCCATGAACCCATTTCAGGTTGCTCACCAATTCAAAGTTGTTCTGGAAGACGCCGGCGTTGGCGAAGTTGTCAGTCGGGCCAATCGATAACGAGTCGGTGGCATTCGGGTTATTGTCCGCGTTGCGGATAGCTATGGTGGGAAAGAGCTTCTGCCCTAGCAGGCTCATACCCACCGCCGAAGGCCCAAGGAACTGGCTGGTGGTGGAGAAGGCGCGCTGGCGGACAAATCCAAATCGCTGCTCCCATGTCAGGTTGGGTGTCAGTGCGGTAGTGTTATCAAGAGAAACCGTCTGGCTCCCGGCGTTCATGGTCTGAGGAAATCCCAACAACTGACTCTCGGCAAAGGGCGTGACATTGGGATCGCGCTGGTAGTAGTACTTTGCAGCCAGACGATCCTTGGCGCCGAAGTTATAGTCGATATTGCCGTTCACCTGGTCTGCGCTGAAGCGCGAGGCTGGTCCCTGGATAGTGGTATCGGCAAATTGGTTCTGCAATGACGCAAAATTCGGAGAAGCACTCGGGATGAAAAAACTGCCCCCCGGCGCCTTTTGCTGCAAAAGGGCCAGCGCCACGGGACTGACCTGGCTGGCCTGGATCGTCGTCCCGAAGTCGGCGTTCACGGCATCGGCGATGCCCTGCGCACTGCTTCGGCTGGCGTCCGTGAGGTGCGGCGGAACTGCTACGAAAGATGTCGCCAGCAGTTCATCATTGACACGCTGGCCCTGGTACGAGGCGAAGAAGAACAGCTTGTCTTTCTTGATCGGACCACCCACGTATGCTCCAAACACATTGCGGTGCATCGACGGGCGCTGTAGCTGATTGTGATTGAAAAACCACTGATTCGCGTTCCAGCCGGTCTGCTGGTGGTATTCGTACGCACCACCATGAAAACTGTTGGTTCCCGACTTGGTGGTCAACTCGATGTGGGCGCCGCTGCTGGCGCCCTGGGATGCGTCGTACATCGCGGAGTTGACGTGCATTTCCTGGACGGTTTCCGGTGGGGGTGTGGGGAGCGCCTGGCCAATGGCGCCGTAAACTGATGTGCTGGTGACGATCTCGCCGCTCGGATTGCCCGCGCCGCTATTGCCGTTCTCTCCGATGTTCACCGCGACTCGGCTTGAGGACACCTGGCTGGTGGACTTGCCATTGAAAATGTTGTTGGCGTTGACGCCATTAAAGGTGAAGCTGTTACTCGTGTCGCGCTGGCCGTTGGCCCAAATCGCCTGGTTGCCGAGACCTGCGTTGGTTCCAGCCGTGTTTAAAAGGTCGGCGTTGACACCCGGGCTCAGAATCGCGGCTTGGGTGAAGCTGCCGGTGCCGAGCGGTATTTCCGCAATTTGCTGGTCGTCAAGAGTGTAGCCGGTCGTGGTGTCCGTCGCGTTCAGTAGCGGCGTGGCGGTGACCGTCACCTCGGAAGCCACTGCGCCAGGCTGAAGCTTGGCGTTGACTGTCGCCGTCCGATTGCCCTGAACCAGAATCTGGTTATAGACCGCAGTCTTGAAACCATCCTTGGCAAAAGTGACTGCGTAGGTGCCGATAGGGAGATCGGCGAAGCTGAATGAACCGTCGTTTTTCGACTCCGCCGTCACTTCGAGGTTGGTGGCTACATTGCGAATCTTGACCGCAGCCTTCTGCACCACGGCTCCGCTGACATCAGTCACCGTACCGTTCAGCGAACCCAGCGTCTGCTGCCCAATTGCCAGAGGCGACAAGAAGGCGAGAGTCAGGAGCGCGATTAGGACCAGAGCGCAAAACCTAGAGGGACGAAGAGCGATCGACAGGCGACGAGAGTTCATGGCGACAAGCCTCCACAGCGGGAACTGGCCCTTATAGCACAGCCATGTTACGTCCCCATTAACAATTCTGTTGGGTCGCTGTGGAAAACTAGGCAATAAAATCGCGCCTCATGCATGCCATCACTTGCGATTCCTTAGCCGCCCTATCCCGCGGGGCCGCTTCGCGCGCCGCCAATCCTCGGAGATAAGAACCGGATGCGCTAATGAGCCCCCCTCTGGGTCTGGCCGGGGGTACCCGGCAACTGGTATCCCTACCGCGTGCAACAACCACTGAGCCGCCCGTCCATGAGATTGGTTTGGAATCAGTCATTCGCTTGAGTGGAGCGCTCCGGTTGCGCCTGGATTAGCGTTATGGTACCTTTTAGAATTGTCCCGGACATCTGGCAGGGATCAGAGGGATATATGCGCCCGCGAGGGCCCGTTGTCCCCGGCTGCTGGCGTAGCTCAGTTGGTAGAGCATCTGATTTGTAATCAGAGGGTCGGGGGTTCAAATCCCTTCGCCAGCTCCAGCATTGGATTGACTCAGCATTGGATTCGCAGGATCGGTTCCGGAACACAGGGCATTTGGCGCGGCGCGGCGGCGTCACAGATTTTTCCCAACAGCACTCCATAAGGATTTTTTTCCAAGTGTGGTGTTTGCGTGCGAGAGGATTTTCGCGCGCACTCTGTTCTTCTATTGGGTCATCGCCGCTGTGGCATCATTCTCCGCGCATGCGAAAAAGCCGTCGCTGGTTTTGGGATTTGTGGTCGGAAGGCCGGGAAGTTTGCACAGGTGGGTGAGTGGTTAAAGCCAACAGACTGTAAATCTGTCCCTCCAAGCGAGGTACGAAGGTTCGAATCCTTCCCTGTGCACCAGGAATTTGAGGTGTTGTGCGGGCGTGAGCGCGGCGGGAGCCCGCAACCAAAATCCCGAGCGATGCGAGGGATCTGGTGAAGCGACTAATTGTTGCGCTAGCCGCGTTCGTTGCCTTGGGAGTTTTGTCCTGGATCACGATTAGCGACCAGAGAATTCGCCTTGGGACGCTGGCGGTGCTGGTGATGTTCGCGCTGAAGACCTGGGTGCGCCGCAAAGATGTGTTGCACTCGGACGGTGGCAGCGATACGAGATAGGTTTGGCAACAGTCTGATGAAAAGGGTTTGCTGACGGCTGATTGCTAAGTGCTGGTTTTGGCCGATGTAGCTCAGTTGGTAGAGCACTCCCTTGGTAAGGGAGAGGTCATCAGTTCAATCCTGATCATCGGCTCCAGGGATTGGTAGTTGTGATCGGCGGGCCGGGGCTTTCGGTTTGGCTAAGAGCTAACGGCTAATAGCTGGTTTTAGGGCGGGAGTAACTCAGTGGTAGAGTCACAGCCTTCCAAGCTGTTGGTCGCGGGTTCGATTCCCGTCTCCCGCTCCAGAGTTTTCGTGGTAGAGACGTAGCTGGCTACGTCTCTACAGAGAATACGGAGAGAGCTAGGCAAATGGCGAAAGAGAAATTTGAGCGCAATAAGCCGCACTGCAATGTGGGGACGATTGGTCATATTGACCATGGCAAGACCACGTTGACGGCGGCCATCACCAAGGTTTTGCAGAAGCATAACCCGAAGATCGTGTTCCGGTCTTTTGACAGCATTGACAACGCTCCGGAAGAGAAGGCGCGCGGCATCACGATCGCGACGGCGCACGTGGAGTACGAAACGGCGAACCGGCACTACGCGCACGTGGATTGCCCGGGCCACGCGGACTACATCAAGAACATGATCACGGGCGCGGCGCAGATGGATGGCGCGATTCTGGTGGTGGCGGCGACGGATGGTCCGATGCCGCAGACCCGCGAGCATGTGCTCTTGGCTCGTCAGGTGGGCGTGCCTTACATCGTGGTGGCGCTGAACAAGTGCGATGCGGTGGATGATCCCGAGTTGCTGGATCTGGTCGAACTGGAAGTGCGCGAGTTGCTGAAGAGCTACAAGTTTCCAGGCGATGATGTGCCGGTGGTGCGGCTGTCGGCGCTGGGCGCGTTGAACGGGGAAGCGAAGTGGGAGAAGCAGGTGGACGCGCTGATGGAGGCGGTGGACAAGAGCATTCCGCAGCCGGCGCGCGAGTTGGATAAACCGTTCCTGATGCCGATTGAAGATATTTTTTCGATCTCGGGACGAGGCACGGTGGTGACGGGACGCATCGAGCGCGGCAAGGTGAAGGTGGGCGAGGAAGTGGAAATTGTGGGCTTCCGCGACACCCGCAAGACGGTCGTGACCGGCGTCGAAATGTTCAAGAAGCAATTGGACGAAGGCTTGGCGGGAGACAACGCTGGCCTGTTGCTGCGCGGCATTGGCAAGGACGATGTGGAGCGCGGCATGGTGCTGGCGAAGCCGGGATCGATCACTCCGCACACCAAATTCAAGGCGGAAGTTTACATTCTGACCAAAGAAGAAGGCGGACGGCACACGCCGTTCTTCAAAGGATACCGTCCGCAGTTTTACTTGCGGACGACGGACGTGACGGGCGTGGCGGAGATGCCGCCCGCGACCGAGATGGTGATGCCGGGCGACAATGTCAGCCTGGTGATTGAGCTGATCACACCGGTGGCGATGGAGAAAGGCTTGCGCTTCGCGATCCGCGAAGGCGGCCACACGGTGGGCGCGGGAACGATCAGCGAGATTGTGCAGTAGGAGAGATTAGGCTCACAGAAGCGAGAACACGACCAGAACCAGTTGTCGGTTTGCAGTTCTCGGTTCTCAGTTGTGAAAGCAAGGTTTGAGCTAAAGGCTAGAAGCTAAGAGCTAGGAGCTGTTTTCATGCCCCGAGAAATCATTACGATGCAGTGCGGTGATTGCAAAGAGCGGAACTACTCGACGACCAAGAATCGGAAGACGACTCCGGACCGGCTGGAGATGAAGAAATTCTGTAAGCGCTGCCGGAAGCATACGCCGCACAAGGAAGTGAAATAGTGGAACGCGGGCGGGGGCGCCCGCGCTACGCAGGCACAGGGGCGTAAGCTCAACGGTTAAACTGTCGGTCTCCAAAACCGAACTTGGGGGTTCGAATCCCTCCGCCCCTGCCAGAGATCGAAGCGCGAGAACGGAAGTTGGGGTGGAGTGATGGGAGTCGAGGCAAAGAAGATGGCAAAGTCAATCGCGGCCGCCGTAGACGAGAATAGCTTTGCGGGCCGGCTGAAGTCTTGGCCGGAGCGAGTCAAGACCTTTTATAACGACGTGCGCTCCGAAATGAAGAAGGTCACCGCGCCTTCGTTCAAGGACGTGCGGGCCACGACTACCGTGGTCATTATCACGGTCTTCCTGTTCGGGTTGTACTTCTGGATCGTGGACAACACCATTGGCAGCGGCATCAATTACCTGTTCAAGTACTTGACCCGTCGTTGATGCCAGGGAAGGAAGCTGAAATCTTACAGCGCGCTATGCAGGAAGAAAAAAACGCAACCGGAGTGGGCGGGGCAGAAGGCGAAATGCCGCCAAACGCTGAGGGCGCGGCTGCCCCAGAGGCTCCGCGCAATCCCAACATGAAGTGGTACATCATCCACTCGTATTCGGGATTCGAGCGCAAGGTGAAGGAGTCGCTGGAGTCGCGCATCCAGGCATTTGGGCTGCAGGAAAGAATCGGTAAGGTGCTTATTCCTACCGAGTCGGTCACCGAAGTGCGCGGCGGGAAGAAGTACACCAGTGAACGCATGTTCTATCCCGGCTACGTGCTGGTGGAAATGGATATGGACGACCACGTGTGGCATGTGGTCAAGTCCACGCCGCGGGTGACCGGGTTTGTGGGTACAGGCCAGCAGCCCACGCCGCTTTCCGAAGAGGAAGTTCAGCACATTGTGTATCGCGTGGGTGAGTCGCGAGACAAGCCCAAGCTCAAGGTCAAGTTCGAGAAGAATGAATCGGTGCGCATCACCGAAGGGCCGTTTGCCAGCTTCACTGGCATTGTGGACGAGGTCAACGAAGACCGTGAGACTCTGAAGGTGATGGTCACGATCTTCGGGCGCTCCACGCCCGTTGAGTTGGAATTCAATCAGGTGGAGAAGGTGGCGTAACAGTGGGCACGTTCAGTGTGAGGTTGCGAGTGTGGAATCCGGCGCAGCCGGGAGACGTGGAAGAACTGGATGCCTACGTCGATACGGGTGCAGCCTTCAGTTGGATTTCGCGGAAGCGGCTCGAGCGCTTGGGTGTCGGCTCGTCCCGAAAGATGGGTTTTCGTACGATTGAAGGCCGACTCGTGGAACGTGACATGGCGACCGTTTATGGCGCGACCGACAAGTATTCTGTTCCTGATGTGGTCGTGATGGCCGAAGCCGGAGAGATGGAAGTGATGGGCGCCCACACCATCGAAGGACTAGGGCTGGCAGCAGATCCGGTTCAGAAAAAGCTCGTTCCGACCGTGATGTTGGCACTGACCGCTGCAGGGGAAGTGCGGCGGCGGAGTTCGTAGGAAATAAACGCGAGCCTAGGCGCTCGGCTGAAGAGAGATTATGGCGAAGAAGGCAACAGGTTCGGTAAAGCTTCAGATTGCGGCAGGCAAAGCTACGCCCGCGCCCCCGGTGGGTCCGGCTCTGGGGCAGGCGCAGATCAACATTATGGAGTTCTGCAAGCAGTTCAATGCGCGTACCAGCGCGAAGGAACTCGAAGGACTCATCATCCCCGTGGTGGTGACGGTTTATAGCGACCGCACCTTCACTTTCATTACCAAGACACCGCCGGCTGCGATCCTTCTCAAGCGGGCTGCGGGGATCGCCAAGGGGTCGGGGACGCCGAACAAGGACAAAGTGGGCAAGGTCACCGCCCGGCAGGTGGAAGACATCGCTAAACAAAAGATGCCGGACTTGAATGCGGCTTCGGTCGAAACTGCGATCAAGAGCATTCGCGGGACGGCGCGGTCGATGGGAATCGAGGTCATTGGGTGATTGGGGAATTTTGAAATTGGGTGATTTGAATGCAGATCTCAGGTTTCAAATTGCTCAATTACAAATTACCCAATTACTAAATCTAGTCATTCACCACGGCTGATCGGAACAGCTTTCAGCGGTGGGAGACGAGGAAGCGACAATGAAGAAGTCAGGGAAGAACATCACCAAATCGCGTGCGGCAGTGGAGAAACGACCCTACCTGATGAAAGACGCAGTCACGCTGCTGCAGAAAGTGAAGTACGCGAAATTTGACGAGACGGTGGAAATCACCATGCGTCTGGGAGTCGATCCCAAGCATGCCGACCAGATGGTGCGGGGCACGGTCGTGCTGCCTCACGGTCTGGGAAAGTCGAAGCGGGTACTGGTGATCGCGAGCGGCGACAAGATCAAGGAAGCCGAGCAGGCGGGAGCCGATTTCGTGGGCGGCGAGGAAATGGTCGAGAAGATCAACAAAGAGAATTGGACTGACTTCGATGCTCTGATCGCTACTCCGGACGTGATGAAATCGGTTGGGCGGCTGGGTAAGGTTCTTGGTCCCAAGGGTCTGATGCCCAATCCCAAGACGGGCACTGTCACTTTTGATGTCGCCAAAGCGGTGCAGGAAGTTAAAGCGGGCAAAGTAGAGTTCCGCACCGACAAGACGGCTCTGGTTCATGTCCCTGTGGGCAAGATTTCGTTTCCTCCGGAGAAGTTGGTTGACAATGCCACGACCGTTATTACCAGCGTGGTGAAGGCGAAGCCGACCGTGGCGAAGGGAAAATATGTGAAGGGCTGCTATCTCAGCTCCAGCATGGGTCCGGGAATTTCGATTGACACCAGCGCTGTCGAGGCTGCGGCGAAGGCATAACTGCCGACCTTTGGCCGGCTGGACAGCCGAGGGCGGCTGTCCCCACGTGATTTGAAGGATCAAAAACATGGCTGTTACTCGAGCAAAGAAAACCGAGCAGGTTGAGAAGCTGGGCAAAGAGTTGCAGAACGTCTCCAGCTTGATCGTCACCTCGTATAGCAAGCTGACTGTCGCCCAGGACTACGAATTGCGCAAGGTTCTGCGATCGTCTGGCGCGAAGTACCTCGTGGTGAAAAACACTTTGGCGGAACGCGCGGCCAAGGGCACCAAAGTGGAAGAGGTCCTGAAAGACCTCTCGGGCGTTACTTCGATTGCCTACACTCGGGGCGATCCCGTGGCTTTGGCCAAAGCTCTTTCGAAATACGCCAAAGACAATCCGGAGTTCACTTTCAAGTCCGGGGTGGTCGAAGGGCGTGTGATCTCGATCAATCAGATCCAGGCGCTGGCCACCATGCCGTCGAAAGAGGAGATCTACTCCAAGCTTTTGTACCTAATCAGCGCTCCGGCACGACGCCTGGTGACGGTAATGAATGCCGTGGGACGCGATATCGCGGTTGTGATCAACCAGGGCGTGGAGAAACATAAGTTCAAGGAAGCGTAGCTTTCTGATTTGGTAATCGGGCAATTGAGTAATTTGGGAATTGAAAACCTTGGTCTTCAAATTGCCCAATTACAAAATTGCTCAATTACTCAATTCAATCAAGGTTTCGGGGCGGCGAGAGCCGTCCGAAAGGGTTTAGTTATCGGTAGGTCGAGGGTTGCGCGGTTTCGGTTCTGCTGCGTTGTCTGGCGCGGTGGTTCGGGAGTCTGGTCGCACTGGAAACTTTGACCGCGGATAACGAAATCAGCAATTGATACTCGTACAGACGTAGCTACTACGTCTCTACAGAAAAATTTGGAGATTGAGACATGGCGGATCTGCAGCAGTTAGAAGATCAAATCGTCGGACTGTCGCTGCTCGATGCAGCGCAGCTCGTAAAGAGACTGGAAGAGAAACTCGGCGTCTCGGCTGCGGCCGCGGCCCCGGTGGTCATGGCGGGCGGTGGTGGCGCGGCGGCTGCGGCTCCGGCGGAAGAGAAGACCGAGTTCAGCGTCGTCCTGAAGGAAGTGGGCGCCAATAAGATCAATGTAATCAAGGCCGTCCGCGAAGTCACCAGCCTTGGCTTGAAGGAAGCCAAGGATCTGGTCGACGGCGCCCCGAAGGCCATTAAAGAGGGCGTCTCCAAGGAAGAGGCTGAAACCATCAGGAAGAAGTTCACCGACGCGGGAGCCACAGTCGAGGTGAAGTAAAGTTTGAATGATGGAGGACCGGCGTCTCTCCCGTCCAACCGGGCGGGGACGCCCGGCCTCCATATTATTGTCTCTGGTGAAGCTTTCGGGACGGTGGTATCATCTATATCAATAACGCCGCTTCCTGCTTCATAGAGTGACTGCGACCATCCATAGTAAGGAGCCCAGGAAGCGGGGGCGTGGTCGCTGACACGGGTTGGCAGACTGTTCCGCGGGCAGGGCGGAACGGGAACAGGCCTTTAGATACTGGCGCGGAAACGACACATTTCAACAGAGGACAAGCGCTGTAACTGGCGCCTACGGGGAGTCATGTCCCTGCGGGCGCATACCTGTCTTTGCCATTTTATTGGTTCTTAACAGCACCGCGGCGCGGCTGACGCGCCCTCACATCCGCGGTTTTTGTCGCAGCCCAATTGCTGCGCATGAAAGTTTGGAGTATCCGAATGTCAAAGAGCAATGGATTCCGCACACGATTTGATTTTTCCAAAATTCCAGCAACCATCCAGATTCCGAACCTGATCGAAGTGCAGAAGCGTTCCTATGATCGCTTCTTGCAAATGGATCGTTTGCCCAGCGAGCGCGACGACGGCGGATTGCAGGCAGTTTTCCAGTCAGTCTTTCCGATCACGGACTTCCGCAACGTCTCGCAACTGGAGTTTGTCGACTACGCCATTGGCAACTGGGAGTGCAAATGCGGCCATTTGAAGGGACTGCATCACCTGCGCTCCACTTGTAAGAACTGCGGCAACACCATCGTTACCGATCCGTTCCATCCCGGCGACGTGCTCTGCGGCAAATGCGGCACATACAACGCCAACACGCCAGACTTCTGCAACAAGTGCGGCGACCCGGTTGGACTGCAACTGAAATACGACGTGAGCGAGTGCGAAGAGCGCGGCATGACCTATTCGGCCCCGCTAAAAGTCACCATGCGTCTCACCATCTTTGATAAGGACGCGGAGACCGGCAATCGCTCCATTCGCGACATCAAGGAACAGGAAGTCTTCTTCGGCGACGTTCCGCTGATGACGCAAAACGGCACATTCATCATCAACGGCACCGAGCGCGTGATCGTCAGCCAGTTGCACCGTTCGCCCGGAGTTTTCTTCGAGACTGCGAACAACCGTACCTACTTCCTCGGCAAGATTATTCCTTACCGCGGTTCCTGGGTCGAGTTCGAATACGACCAGAAAAACGTGCTCTACGTGCGCATCGATCGCAAGCGCAAGTTCCTGGGCACAATTTTCCTGCGCGCCCTCGGCCTGCGCTCCGGCGAAGACATTCTCCGCACTTTCTATACCGTGGATCGACTGGTGATTCGCGACAAGAAGCTGTTCTGGACGCTCGATCCAAACAGCGAGAAGCCGACCAACCTCTTAGGCATGAAGCTGGCGCACAGCATCAAGAACAAGGCGGGCGAGGAGGTTGCGCACTCTGGACGCAAACTGAATCACGCGACCCTGAAGGAGATTCAAAAGGCAAAGATTAGCGAAATTGAGGTCGACGTAACCGACCTGGAAGGCGCATGGGTCGCCGCGGACGTAGTCGACACGACCACAGGCGAGGTACTGCTCGAGGCCAATTCGGAGCTTACCTCGGACAAGCTTGCCAAGATTCTCGATTCCGGCGTGGTTGAACTCAGCCTGTTTTTCCCCGAGCGCGACGATGTGGGCACGGTGATCAGCCAGACCCTGAAGCGCGACTCGGTAAAGACCCCGCAGGAAGCGCTGATCGAAATCTACCGCAAGTTGCGTCCCGGTGATCCGCCCACGCTGGATACCGCGACCGCATTGTTCCACGGGATGTTCTTCGACCCGCGCAAATATGATTTCTCGCGCGTGGGCCGCCTGAAGTTCAACATCAAGCTGTTTGAAAACCAGGATGCCACGAAGCTGGAGAACCGCACCCTGGAGCCGCAAGACTTCTACGGCACCATCGCGTACCTGCTCAAACTGCGGAAAAACATTGGCTCGGTGGATGACATCGATCACCTCGGCAACCGCCGGGTGCGCGCGGTCGGCGAGTTGATGGAAAATCAGTTCCGCATCGGCCTGGTCCGCATGGAACGCGCCATCAAGGAAAAGATGAGCGTGTACCAGGAAATGTCCACGGCCATGCCGCACGACTTGGTGAACGCCAAGCCGGTGATGGCGGCCATCCGCGAATTCTTCGGGTCATCGCAGCTTTCGCAGTTCATGGACCAGACCAACCCGCTTTCGGAGATCACTCACAAGCGGCGCCTCTCGGCTCTTGGGCCGGGCGGTCTGTCACGCGAACGCGCGGGATTCGAAGTCCGCGACGTGCACCCAACGCACTACGGACGCATCTGCCCGATTGAGACGCCGGAAGGTCCCAACATTGGGCTGATCTCGTCGTTGAGTTGTTACGCGCGGATCAACGATTACGGCTTCATCGAGTCGCCCTACCGCCGCGTCAAGGGCGGCCGCGTGGTGGACTTCGTCAGCGTGGTGAATGCTGGCGACAGCGATCGCAAGGTCGGCGACCACGTGGAGAAACACGAGATCGAGAAGCTGAATGCCGAAATCAAGGATCGCCGCAAAAAGCCAGCCGAGGTCGAACCATTTTCTTTCTACCTTTCGGCTTGGGAAGAAGACCGCCATGTGATCGCCCAGGCCAACGTTGAATTGGATGACAAAGGCCGCATCGTCGGCGATCTGGTCAACGCGCGTAAGGCCGGCAACTTTGTGCTGGTCAGCCGCGATGAAGTTGACTACATCGACGTCAGCCCGAAGCAGTTGGTTTCGGTGGCGGCATCCCTGGTACCGTTCCTCGAGCACGACGACGCCAACCGCGCCCTGATGGGCGCGAACATGCAGCGTCAGTCTGTGCCGCTACTTCGGGCCGAAGCCCCAATCGTGGGCACTGGAATGGAAGGTGTCACAGCCCGCGATTCCGGCGCTGTCATTCTGGCAAAGCGCAACGGCATTATTGATTCGGTGGACTCGGAACGCATCATCGTGCGCGTCGAGGGCGAGCACCATCCCGGACAGCTCTCGCGCGAAGTTGGTAGCGATATCTACCAGCTCATGAAGTTCAAGCGTTCCAATCAGAACACTTGCATCAACCAAAAGCCGATCGTAGTGAAAGGCCAGCGAGTCACGAAAGGGCAGGTGATCGCCGACGGTCCCTGCACCGATCACGGTGAGTTGGCGCTCGGCCGCAACGTGCTGGTCGCCTTCATGGCATGGCGCGGATATAACTTCGAAGACGCAATCCTGGTCTCCGAAAAGCTGGTCAAAGAAGACTATTACACCTCGGTTCACATCGAGGAGTACGAACTGGAGTCGCGAGACACCAAGCTGGGGCCGGAAGAAGTCACGCGTGACATCCCCAACGTCAGCGAGTCCATGCTGCGCAATCTGGACGAAGCGGGCGTGATTCGCATCGGCGCCAGCATCAAGCAAGGCGACATCCTCGTGGGCAAAGTAACGCCCAAGGGTGAAACTCAGCTCACTCCGGAAGAGAAGCTGCTGCGCGCCATCTTCGGGGAAAAAGCCGGGGACGTGCGCGATGCTTCGCTTTACTGTCCACCCGGCATCGAGGGCGTGATCGTGGATGTGAAAATCTTCTCCCGCAAGGGTCAAGAGAAGGACGAGCGAGCCAAAGCCATCGAGGCCGCGCAGATTGGCAAATTGGAGCGCAACCTTTCGGACGAAATCCGAATTCTGACCGACGAGCGCCTGAAGCGGTTGGACAACATCCTCGGCGGCAAAGTGGTGCAGGCCGACCTGCACGACGAACGTACGAATAAGCGCCTGCTTACCAAGGATGCGGTTCTCGATCGCGACACCATCGAACGGATTTCTACCCGCAACCTCAAGCGCATTAAGTATGCGGATAAGGACCCGCGGGTCAACGAGCAGATCGACGAGATCGAGGAAATGACCTCGCGTCAGATCGACGTGCTCAAGAAAATCGTCAACGAGAGAAAAGACAAGTTGACCAAAGGCGACGAACTGCCGCCGGGCGTGATCAAGCTGGTCAAGGTCTATATCGCCATGAAACGCAAGCTGAGCGTGGGAGACAAAATGGCCGGCCGCCACGGCAACAAGGGCGTCATCGCCCGCATTTTGCCCGAAGAGGACATGCCTTACCTCGATAATGGCACGCCGGTCGAGATTGTGCTCAACCCGCTCGGCGTTCCTTCCCGTATGAACGTGGGCCAGATTCTTGAAACCCACCTCGGCTGGGCAGGACATGAACTGGGCAAGAAGATCGCTAAAATGCTCGCCGAGAATACTCGCGAAGATGCAATTCGGCGCGAACTCAAGGCCCTGTTCAAGGACACGGTTTTGGCCGACACCATTACCGACCTCAGCGATGAGGAATTGATGTCGATCGCGCCGACGTTAACCCGCGGCGTCTTCACCGGATCGCCAGTGTTTGACGGCTCCCGCGAAAGTGAGATCAAGGCCCTGCTCAAGCAAGCAGGTCTGCCGGAGTCCGGCAAGACTTACTTGTACGACGGCATGACTGGGAATAAGTTCGAGCAGCCGATCACGGTTGGATACATTTACATGCTCAAACTCTCGCACCTGGTGGACGACAAGATCCACGCTCGTTCGATCGGTCCGTACTCGCTGATTACCCAGCAACCGCTGGGCGGCAAGGCGCAGTTCGGCGGCCAGCGCTTCGGAGAAATGGAAGTCTGGGCGTTGGAAGCGTACGGAGCGGCGTTCATCCTGCAGGAGCTGCTGACGGCAAAATCGGACGACGTTTACGGCCGCACCAAAATTTATGAGGCCATCGTCAAGGGTGAAGCTGCCATGGAGCCGGGCGTGCCGGAATCGTTCAACGTGCTGATTCGCGAATTGCAATCGCTGTGCCTGGATGTGGAGTTGATCAAGGCCACGGAAAAGAAGCCGGCAGCTTTAGCCGCGGCAGATTAGGCGGCAGCTGTAGAAACGTAGCTTGCTACGTTTTTGGCCGCAAAGCCTTCAGAATTTTGTGGGAAACCGAGACCCGTTGCTGTGCTCTCGAGCAGGCGGGTACAAAGAGTCGTTTCAAGAGCCGCCCGCGGGGGCGTACGTCCGCAGGAAGCAGAGGATCACCTTGTTTCGTTCGAGCCCCTTTGACTTGGCAAATCCTATCGCCGATTTCGATGCCATCCGCATCAGCCTCGCTTCTCCGGAAAAAATCCGGAGCTGGTCGCACGGCGAAGTCACTAAACCGGAGACCATCAACTATCGCACCTTCAAGCCGGAGCGCGACGGCCTGTTCTGCGCCCGTATCTTCGGGCCGGTAACGGATTGGGAGTGTCTCTGCGGCAAGTACAAGCGCATGAAGCACCGCGGTGTCATTTGCGACAAGTGCGGTGTGGAAGTCACGCTTTCCAAGGTACGCCGCGAGCGACTGGGACACATCGAGTTGGCATCGCCCTGTTCGCACGTCTGGTTCTTCAAAGGACTGCCCAGCCGCATTGGCCACCTCCTCGATATCTCCCTGCGCGATCTTGAGTCGGTTCTCTATTTCGAAGCGTACGTGGTCGTCGAGGCGGGCGAAGCGCCGGTAAAAGACCACGAGGTCATCAAGGACGAGACCAAGTATCGCGAACTGGACCAGCAGTTCCGGCCTACCGGCTTCAAAGCCATGATGGGGGCCGAAGCGATTAAAGAGCTTCTCAAGCGCGTGGACATCGAAGGCCTGTCCACCGAACTGCGCGAGAAGATGAAGCATGAGAACTCGCTGCAGAAGCGCCTCAAGTATGCCAAGCGCCTTAAAGTGGTCGAGGCCTTTCGCAAGAGCGGGAACAAACCGAACTGGATGATCCTGGATGTAATCCCGGTGATTCCACCCGAGCTTCGCCCTCTGGTTCCTCTGGACGGCGGCCGCTTTGCCACCTCCGATCTCAACGATCTGTATCGCCGCGTCATCAACCGCAACAATCGGCTGAAGAAGCTGATGGACCTCCACGCGCCCGAAGTAATCGTCCGCAACGAAAAGCGCATGCTGCAGGAAGCGGTCGATGCTTTATTCGATAACGGACGCCGCGGACGCGTACTGCGCGGCGCCAACAATCGTCCGCTGAAGTCGCTGTCTGACACGTTGAAGGGCAAGCAGGGCCGCTTCCGTCAGAACCTGCTGGGCAAGCGCGTCGACTACTCGGGCCGCTCCGTCATCGTCGTAGGGCCGGAACTCAAGCTGCACCAGTGCGGTCTGCCCAAGAAGATGGCGCTCGAACTTTTCAAGCCGTTCATCTATCACCGGCTCGAGCAAACTGGGCACTGCACCACCATCAAGCAAGCCAAGGAAATGGTGGAGCAGCAGGAACCGATTGTTTGGGACATCCTGGAAGAAGTCATTAAAGACCATCCCGTGCTCCTGAACCGCGCCCCAACTCTCCACCGCCTCGGCATTCAGGCGTTTGAGCCGGTGCTGGTCGAAGGCAAGGCCATCAAGATTCACCCGCTGGTCTGCACCGCGTTCAACGCCGACTTCGACGGCGACCAGATGGCGGTACACATTCCGCTGTCCCCGGAAGCGCAGGTCGAAGCCAGTGTGCTGATGCTGTCATCGCACAACATCCTGTCTCCCGCTTCGGGTCACCCCATCACGGTTCCTACGCAGGACATGGTGCTGGGCCTCTATTACTTGACCAAAGCCAAGCCCGGCGCCAAGGGTGAGGGCCGCGCCTTCGCCAACATAGAAGAAGTGTTGATGGCGCTCGAATCCGGCGAAGTCGAAACCCTCTCTCCCATCCGTCTGCGCTATACCGGTGAAGTGATCGACCTGACCGCCGCCTACGACGATCAGGACATTACTCACACCGAACCCGTGCAGTACGAACGCAGCTTCCTGAACACCACTGTGGGCCGCGCCATTCTGAACGACAACCTTCCCGCAGGCATGCCGTTCATCAATGGCTTGCTGAAGAAGAAGGGCATCGGTCAATTGGTCAGCTACGGCTATCTCCGCTTTGGCCTCGAGGTGACGGTCAAGATGCTCGACGAGGTCAAAGATCTGGGCTTCCGCTTCGCCACTCGCGCCGGCCTCTCCATCGGCATCGACGACATGGTCATCCCGGATAACAAGAAGACCCTGGTTCGCGACGGCGAGAAGCAAGCGGTGCAGGTGCAGCAGCAGTATCTCGACGGCGCGATCACTAATGGCGAGCGTTACAACAAAGTCATTGAAATCTGGTCAGGCATCACCGAGAAAGTCGCGGACGAAATGTTCGGCCAGATGCAGCAGCGCGACAAAGAAGGTTTCATCAATCCGATTTACGTCATGGCCGACTCCGGCGCCCGCGGATCGAAACAACAGATCCGCCAGCTCTCTGGCATGCGCGGATTGATGGCGAAACCATCCGGCGAAATCATCGAGTCTCCAATCACGGCGAACTTCCGCGAAGGGCTGACCGTGTTGGAGTACTTCATCTCGACTCACGGCGCGCGAAAAGGCCTGGCCGACACCGCACTCAAGACGGCCGACTCTGGCTACCTAACCCGCCGTCTAGTCGACGTGGCGCAAGACGTAATCATCAGCGAATACGATTGCGGCACGGTCGACGGCATCTACGTCGCAGGTATCGTGGAAGCCGGTGAAGTCATCGAGCCCTTGCGCGACCGCATTGTGGGCCGCGTGTCGCTCGAAAAGCTGAAGGACTACGACGGCAATGTCGTCGTGGACATCAACCAGGAGATTACGGAAGAACTTGCCGGCACGGTTCAAGCTGCCGGCATCGAGCGGGTAAAAATCCGTTCCGTGCTCACCTGCGAGTCCAAGCGCGGCGTCTGCGTGATGTGCTACGGCCGCAACCTGGCTTCGGGCCGCCTCGTCGAACTTGGCGAAGCCACCGGAGTCATCGCCGCGCAGTCCATTGGTGAACCTGGAACCCAGCTCACCATGCGTACCTTCCACATCGGCGGCACGGCATCGCGAGTTTCCGAGCAATCGCGTTTGGAAGCCAAGACGAATGGCATCGTGCGCTTTGTCGGCATTCAAACCGTGAAGGCGAAGACCGGCGACTTGGTGGTCATGAATCGCCAGGGCTCCATCGCGGTCGTCGACGAAAAGGGCCGTGAGCGCGAGCGCTACGCCGTCGTCTACGGCGCTAAAGTAAAGGTCAATGAAGGCGATCACGTTCAACTCGGAAAGGTCATGGTCGAGTGGGATCCGTACACATTCTCCGTCCTGACCGAAATCGGCGGCACCATCCAGTTCAAAGACCTGCAGGAAGGTGTCACGCTTCACGAAGAAGTGGACGAGGTCACCGGATTGTCGCGTCACGTGGTGGCGGATTCGCCCGACGAGAAGCGCCAGCCCGCGATCGTGATCAAGGGCAAGACCAGCAAGCGTTACCTCATGCCCTCCCGCGCCCATCTTATGGTCCAGGACGGCGATACGGCTTATCCTGGCGACGTGCTGGCCAAGATCCCGCGCGAGACTACCAAAACGAAAGACATCACCGGCGGTCTGCCCCGCGTGGTCGAGTTGTTCGAAGCTCGTAAGCCGCATGAGACCGCGGTCATCAGCGAAATCGATGGCACGGTCAAGTTCGGCGAAGTCTCGAAGGGCCAGCGCAAGATGTATGTGATCGCCGACAACGGCACCGAAAAGGAATACTCGGTTCCGCGCGGCGTTCACATCAACGTGCAGGAAGGCGAGCGCGTCAAGGCGGGCGAACCGCTCATGGACGGCCCGCTCAACCCGCACGACATCCTGGCCGTGCTTGGCGAAAAGGAACTGCAGTCTTACCTGGTAAACGAAATCCAGGAAGTCTATCGGCTGCAGGGCGTGAACATCAGCGACAAGCACATCGAAGTCATCGTTCGCCAGATGATGCGTTGGCGCAAGGTGGAAGACGTCGGCGACACCCAGTTCCTGCTGGAACAGCAAGTCGACAAATTCCGCTTCGCTGAAGAGAACGAGCGCGTGATTGCGCAGGGCGGACGCCCGGCCACAGGCCGGCCGCTGCTGCTGGGCATCACCAAAGCCTCGCTCTCCACCGACTCGTTCATCTCAGCAGCCTCGTTCCAGGAGACAACCCGCGTGCTTACCGAGGCATCGATTCAAGGCGCCGTGGATCATCTGCGCGGCCTGAAGGAGAACGTCATCGTCGGACGCCTCATTCCTGCCGGTACTGGCATGGAGTACTACCGCAACGTTCGCCTCTCGCCAGAAATGGAAGAAGCGGCCGCCAAGGTGCAGGAAGAAGTCTCGCAAGCGTACGAGGAGGCCGAGCGGGCGCTCGAGCTCATGCGGCACGAAGGCGAGACCGAGGAACTTACGGCGGAGTAACGGCAAGAACAGAAGGGGCGGTTTTATTTAAGCCGCCCTTTCTGTTTTCTGCTTTTCTACCCCTATGGCCGCTAATCCGCAACAACTACAAGATAGAGAAGGGGACATCACTTCCCAGTTGCGCACCATGCCCCGCCGAACTACTCTGGGACCGGTGGTTCTCCGCTTTTTACGACTGCTGCGGCTGGCTTTCTGGCGCGCGTTTCAGCATGACGCGTTCGCCATCGCGAAAGCGTCTGCCTACTCCTCAATTCTCACTTTCTTTCCCCTACTGCTGGTAGTTGGATCGGTGCTGGCCAACTCTCGCAAGACTGCCGCCTACCTGCGCGAGATTACCTACGCCTTGGACAGAATCCTTCCCGCCGGAAGCCCCACCGCTCTTTCCTACCTGAAGGGAAATTCGCCCCGGTCGGTCGGGCTCCTGATCACCGCCTCCCTCATCACTTTGTGGACGGCCTCGGGCGTAATGATTTCCTGGATGGAAGGTTTTCGCCGTTGCTACGAGCTCCCGAAAATCTGGGGCTTGGTGAAAGAGCGCATGATTGCCTTCTCGCTAGTCATTCTCGCCGGGACTCCCCTGACCTTCGCGACCATCCTGGTGGCTTCGGGCAGCCGCATCGAACGAAACATTTTATTCCACTTGAATCACGAGTTCGGGCTTTATGTCCTGCTGATGTGGACCGCTATCCGCTGGCTCATCGCCACCCTCACCAGCATCGCGGTAATCGCGCTCATCTATCACAACGCCGTACCCCGCACCCAGCCCTGGCACAGCGTTTTGCCGGGCGCCACGCTGGCCACGGTACTGTGGTTCGCCTCCACCGCATTGTTTGGCTGGTATTTGCAGAACTACGCGGATTACAGCATCATCTACGGCTCCCTGGGCGCGGCGATTGCCCTGCTGGTGTGGATGTACCTGATCTCGCTCGTCATTCTGGTCGGAGCCGAGTTCAACGCCATGCTCTTCCCCCGCGCATTTCTGGGCAAAGAGCTAAAAGCAATGCCCGCCCCGCAGACCGCAACCAAGTAACCACAAACCGCGTACGACCTCACGCTTTTGGGGAGGGCACGACTTCAGTCGTGCCGCAAACTCGCAGACTCGATCCAGGGGGGTGCCCCGCTCCTTGCGGCCTTTTCGCAAGGGGCGGGTGCATGTGGTGAGAGCAAGTGCGAGCCGAGGATGTGACCATTTGACCCTCCCGCCCCTTGCAAAAAACGCAAGGAGCGGGGCACCCGGCACGAGTGTTTTCTAGTTACGCTCGGACAGCTTCACCTCGAGTACCGTAGCAATAAGCCAGCAGCAGGCCGAAGGAAGCAGCCAAAGAAGGGCAATTGGTATTAACTGACGTGATTCGGATGCGAGAGCCAAGACTGGAGCGAGTAAGATCTCCAAAACTACAATCGCAAGAGCGTTGCTGTGCTCGCGGATATGTCGGTAGGATTCGACGTACTCGCCTACGTCCTGAGCATGACCCACGCGCCTCCAGGCTAATCTTTCATAGAAGAGCATGATTGTTGGAAAACTGCCTTTGGAGTAAGCCCTCCCGATTAAGATGAACTGGGCTGAAACCAAAAAAAAGAAGGAAACAATCGCGAGTCGATTTACCAATGGATCAAACAAGCAGCAGTGCAGCAGTCGTGAGCAAGTGAACCCTATGGGCCAGATTTCACCAAGAATCGCCCCCACGACCAATGCTGGCACAGCCACCCATACCCACACCATCGCATCCAGTTTCGCGCTGGCCGCTTTGAACAAACAGGGCCGAATTACGTGTAGGGTGAGCATTGGGGCGCTTGCGATATAGCAATACGCGAAGCCGAGAGCGGCGAGCGCTGCCAGATTCTTCCATTCCACACCACTAGAAATCAGACTTGCCAGGGTCGTACGGTCGCTGGAAATCACAAAAATCACAGAGGCCCCCACGACTGTACCAACCAAGTAGCGAAGGACGTAATATTCCCACCATCCCTTGAATTGAAGCATCATGTCCCTTCAGGGCGAAAGACCAAGCCACAGTGTCAGACGCCTGGTACCCCAGGCTCCGGAGTACAGTGACACCCAGCCAGAAGTTGAACACGGAAAGCGCGGCAGGTCCATCACCGGGAGCGCGGTCGCCGATTGACACACCAGTCGCAAAATGGTACGTTCGCGCCGTCGCCGGTAGTTCGCACAAGACGGCGGTCTATATCCCAACACGTCCCGCAGAAAGGCCCGTCTGGCTTCCCATCTCGGGTTAGGGTGTAGGTGCCGTTACGTTGGTCAAAATGCAAGTCCTTTTCGATGTCACTCTGGTCTTTGAGTCGTGCTATCTCCGCACGAAGCTGTGAGTTCGTCTCAATCATTTGAAGCATATCCCGATACGCATCTACCAGCCTCACTGCCAGGTCTGCGTTTTTCGTCTCCCTCGCAAAGTCCATCGCCTCTTTGATCGTGTCGAACGTGGTCTTGGCGAGACCCAAGGTTGTGAATGGTTCAGGCATGCGAGCATGATACAACTACTCGTCTCGGTGGCTGGCCCATCTTTGCGGACGTAAAGGTGGGCCAGCCGCCTGGCGCAACATGGCGCAAGGCCAGAACGGTCAGGGAGTATGCCTGTCCGGTTAGTCCATTCGGTTCGGTTTTCGTTGCGTACACTATACGCAGGAAGCTCACATGATCAGGAACGTACTAACGGCTATCGCCATCCTGTTGCATTCAGCATTCGCTCAAAACGGAGTCGGAACCGGCACCATCATTATCTTCAACAGTACGGAGGATAAGCTAATAGTGGCTGCCGATAGTAGACTCCAGCCCTTTGTGAGCAGCACGCCAGATGATACGTATTGCAAAGTTGCGACATTGGGCCACCAGATTGTATTCACTTCCGTCGGTACCCCGGGCGCTTCCGGTGCGCTGAATTGGACGAATGTTGATGTGGCTAGTAGCCTGATGCGGTCTGCCAGACTAAACGGTCTCGATTTCCGTCTGCACGATCTCGTTGTTGCTTGGGGTAATTCCATCATGCACAGCTGGCGTGCCGCTTATCTCATATCTCCAGCTACGGTGATTGCGGCTGCCGAACGAAATGATGGTCACCAAATCACTTCTGGAATATTTGCTCGGGCTGAAAACGGAAAGTTCTACTGGGAAGGGGCGGCTATTACATTCGACAGAAGTAAGCTAGAGCCGATCGATTTCATAGTCGGGCAACTTAGCACGTGTTGGGCCTGTGGACAACAAGGGTCTGCCAAAATCTGCGCAGCTGGAAAAGTGGACGTTGCTAAGGACTTCTGCACCGAACGACACCCCGACGTTAGTGCGTCCCGTTCGTTGACTGATAGGATTGGCGAGGAAGGCGTTCTGGCCATCCGAGTTGCGGACTTCACAGTGACCTATGATCACAGTGGTGAGATCGGGGGACCTATAGACGCTGTAGAACTTAATAGAGACGGAAGAATCCGCTGGCTTGCACGCAAAGACAATTGCCCAGAAAACCAAGACTAGGGGCGGGTGGCCCAGACAATCTCATTTTACTCTGGAGGGTGCCCCGTCCAAGCTTCCGCTTGGGCGGGGTTTCCTAGTCTGGGCGCATCCAAAGAGCGGGGTCTGCAAAAGCGCGACAAATCGGTTATCCGAGAAAATCTTGTCAATAGGCAAAATTTACACGATTGGGCTTAACTCGTTGCATTCAATGGAAATATAAATCCGCAAAGTTGGCGGGTTTACCTATTTCAGGTTGATATAATAGAAGTATAAGCTTTCTTGCCGTCCTCGATTTTCCTACCTGAGCAAAGTGAAGTATTTTTGCGGCCATCGTTGGCTCGGCAGGGATTCCCCGCTTCGCTCGGATTGACGGGCTCGGGATTGGTGAGATAGCTTCCAAAATCTGAAAAGAAAGAGACGCGGCCTTCCCCGGCCGCGTTTTTTATTGGGCTTCGTTGGACCTATGAATTCCAGAAAGATGATGAGCCATCACAAACGCCGCGGCGAGTGGGCCGAGCTTCAGTTCATGGCAAAAGCGGCCAAGCTAGGGCTGCAGATTTCCAAACCTTGGTCAGAACTTGCTCGTTACGACATGGTGATCGGAGCCGATGGCCACTTCGTAAGCGTACAGATTAAATCAACAACCAACAGCAGCCCGGAAGGGG
>Ga0316363_10001128_pt1 | contig 25354 bp, 19 predicted proteins | sample Sb_taG_3_FD_200459 | JGI IMG/M metagenome (GOLD analysis project Ga0316363, IMG submission 200459) | Peat soil microbial communities from Weissenstadt, Germany - Sb_50d_a_PC metaG (v2) (version 2) | ecosystem: Environmental > Terrestrial > Soil > Wetlands > Peat | place: Germany: Weissenstadt...
GGTAAAGGATTCGAGGTCATCTGGTGGGCAGCTTCCGTCATTCCGTAGGCTTCGACGAAAGGCACGCCAAAGACGTCCTCCATCTTGTGAATGAGTTCTGGCGACAAGGGCGCACTGCAGGACCGAATGAAGCGCAGAGAGGCAGCTTCTACGGCCTTGTGGTGAGTGCGGTTGAGCACAAGCTGATGCATCGTGGGCACTCCCGAATACCAGGTCACGCGATGTTCTCGAACCGTCCGCCAGAAAGAAAGCGCGTTGAACTTTAGGGGAACAACCACGGCACCCCCGGAGAGCAAAGTGGCCATGGTTGAACCAATCAAACCATGAATGTGGAACAGCGGCATGACACACAGCGAAACATCTTCCTCGGAAAGCGCGTATGTGTTCGCGATATTAGCCGAGGATACGGCCAAGTTGTAATGCCGCAGGGGAACACGCTTCGGCCGTCCCGTGCTGCCGCTGGTGTGCAGGATCAGGGCAATGTCGTCAGCCGTGGGCTCGGTTGCGGAAACACCGGTGGCGGCGTCCAACAAGTGAACGTTGCCCTGGTCGCTCATTTCCACCGAGAGCACTGGAATCTTGCGGTCCGCAGCGGCGCTGCGCACGAATTCCGCGCCTACCGCGGGGCAAAGCAAAATGCGGGCATTGGTGTCACCGAGGAAAAAATGAAACTCCTCATAGGGATACGCCGGGTTCAAAGGGGCTGCGGTTCCGGCGATGGAGGCGGCGAGAAAGCTCACAATCGCAGGCAATCCGTTGGGCAATGCAATCGCTACCGCATCGCCACGGCGAATGCCCGCGGAGGCCAAAGCGTTCGCCATGGCCAAGACCTGCTGCCGCAGCGAATCGTAGGTGACACGGATTCCAAGCTCGGGAACGATAATTGCCGTGTGGCTGTCAGCGAAATGCAAAACGTCAAGAAGAGTGTGTACGGACTTCAGTGTCATTCGTTATTTCCTCTGCCCCCGGGGTCCTCCGTGCACCCCTGTGTACCCTGTGGTTAATGCCTTTTGCCGATACTTAATCGGAGTTTCCCTAGATCGAGTAGCCCTCTGCGCTCAGGATCTTTCTGAACTCTTTCAGGAAGAACTGCACGTTGTCTTCGGTGGCCAACGGGCCCATCACGCCAATGCGGAAGATTTTGCCGGCGAGCGGCCCAAAACCACCGGCGATTTCAATGCCTGGCTCGTCCAACAGGCGTTTTCGCACTTTCGCCTCGTCAACACCTTTTGGAACACCCACCGTGTTCAGGGTCGCGATTCGGTGCGCTTCCGGAACGTGCATGCGTAGACCCATCGCTTCTAAGCCCTTGACAAAGGACTTATGGCAACGGCGATGCCGCTCCCAGCGGTTCTCGATTCCTTCCTCGGCGATGACCAGGAGCGCCTCGCGTAGCGCGTAGAACATGGAAATCGGCGCCGTGTGATGATAGCGGTGCGATACCGTGGAGTAGTCGTAAATCAGCTTGAGGTCAAAATACCAACTGCGTACCGGAGAAGTGCGGGCGCGCAGCCAGTCCATGGCTCGCGGTGAAATAGCCATCGGAGACAAACCCGGCGGACAGCTTAGTCCTTTTTGCGTGCAACTGTAGGCGACATCGATACCGGTTTTGTCGAACTCCACCGGAACTCCGCCGAGCGAGGTAACGCAATCAGCGATCACCAGAGCACCGGCATCATGAGCGGCGGCACAGATGGCATGGCCCGATTGCAAGGCTCCGCTCGACGTCTCGGCCTGAACATAAGCCACAACTTTGGGCTTTTCGCGGCGGATGAACTCTCTCGCTTCATCCGGCGTGTAGGTCTCACCCCAAAGCTTCTCGAAGCGTACGACGTTGGCGCCGTGGCGCTTCGCCATCTCCGCGAGCCGATCGGAGAAAAACCCATTGGCGAACACCGCGAACTTGGCTCCCGGCTCCACGAAGTTCGCAACGGCCGCTTCCATGCCCGCGCTGCCGGTGCCGGAAATCACTAGTGTGGCGCCGTCCGTGGTTCCGAAGGGCGTTTTGAGCAATTGCTGGACGTCGCCCATCACCTGGATGAAGTAGGGGTCGAGGTGCCCGACAATCGGCTTCGACAGCGCCTCGTAGACCCGCGGGTGGACCATGCTGGGGCCAGGCCCGAACAGATAGCGGCGAGGCGGTTGCAGGGCGGGGAAATGATGTGCAGTATTTTCCTGTTCTATGACGCTCATAGTCCTCGTTTCTCTTCCGAGTTTCTCTTTGGAGACAGCTAGATATATTACGGTACGGAGCGGACAATCTCCAGAACCCCACCCGAAAATCTGACGTTCAAGGGGCGATGCAGTTTGGCAGGGAAGCACCGATGACGCAACTGCGCCGGTTTAGGCGGACCGGACTTTGGGCGGGAGAATTCTAGTTGCAAGAAACTTGTGACCAGAAAAACCGATCAAACTGGTCAATAGAATTAATTTATCAGGTGCGCGCCAGGTCCGGCGCAACTGAACCCTAATGCAAATCTTTGACTTTCTTTTTCAGTGCTACGAGCAGTGGCGGAGGCAGCGCGGCATAGCCTTCCTGGGCCGCAAACTGCTGGCCATCCGTGTACATCCAATCCAAGAAATCGCTTAACGCGGCGGCACGAGCCGGTTCAGACAGGGGTCGCAGGTAAGCCCAGGAGAAACTGGTAATGGGAAAAGCATCCGCTCCGGGTGTGTTGATCAACGAGGCGGAGAAGCCCTTCCAGCCTGGCGCCTCGGCTGCCTCGCATGCCGCGGTCATGCTCTCGGTGGAAGCTTTAACAAACTTACCGGCGCGGTTCTGCACCGCAGCTTGGGGAATACCGCCCTTCACTGCATATTGATACTCCACGTAGCCAATGGAGCCGGGGCTGTTTTTCACCTTGTCTGCCATATCGGAACTGCGTTCCGCCCACACCCCAACCGGCCACTTGGGTGAAGGCGTGACTCCAATTTGGGCCCGAAACTTGGCACTCGCCTTGGAGAGAAAGTCGGTGAAAACGTAGTTGGATCCCTTTCCTGCGGGGCGGTTAACCACTTGAATCGGAAGATCCGGCAAAGTGATCCCGGGATTGAGCTTCACGATTTGTGGCGCATTCCACGTCTTCACATCGCCGAGGTAGATCCCGGCCAGCACTTCCCCCGAAAGCCGAAGCTCCTGCCGGATATCGGGAAGATTGTAGATGGGAACGATCCCGATGATCACCACCGGCAGTTCGATCAAGCTGCCCTCTTTCCGCTCCTTCTCTGTAAGCTGAGCTTCCCCGGCGGCAAAGTCGCCCGCACCGTGTGAGATCTGCTTGATCCCTTCGCTGGTGCCGACCGGGAGGTAGCGCATCTGAAGGTTGGGGTTGCGCTTGTACTCCTGTGTCCAACGGTTGTAAAGAGGCGCCGGGACAGTCGATCCGGACCCCACCAGGACAATCGCGTTTTGAGCATGGGCAGGAGCAGGAGCGCTGCCCAGCCCGACAACAAGAAGGGACAACAGCCAGAGCGAGAGCCAACCGCAGTTAGAATCGCGCTGCGCAATGCTCGACGGCGAAAATCTTGCGGGTACCTTCATCGTGTTCCTCCTGAATTGTGGCCGGACTGTCAAACGCACCCATCCTCCCGACCACCGGGCTAATGAAATTAGTTGATGACTGTAAGTTACCACCGCTTTGAGTGAACCCAACGTCGCGTAGCGAGTAGCTGTGTTGTCAGACTAGGAACGGCCCGCCCAAGGTGAAAGTCTGATTTGTATCAGGGCACGCCTTTCAGGCTGCGGAAAAATTCCGATCAAAGCCGGTTTTGGGAAGGGCACGAGTTTACAGGTTGCGGAAAAACTCTGATCGAAGCGGGGTTTGGGAAGGGCACGAGTTTACTCGTGCCGTTAAGTCGTCGAAAATGTGTCTGCGCTTCAGCGCCCGAGGTGTGCTTTTTGCGGCGCGACGAGTTTTTCCGCAGCCTGTTCAGGCGTGCCGTAAGAGCCATGCTATGAATGCGCCTGTAGGCGCTGGTTCTTGGCGCTGGAGTTTCACCACCGCCCGCGAGAGGAGGGAGGCGCCAACCAACGGCTGGTGTTAAGATGCTGAACGTCCGGACGCCGCGAATCGCGCTGTGCACTGGTACAACCAGGGATCGCCGGATCGTACCGCAAAAGCCGAACCGACTTACGTCGCACAATTATGTCGCACAATGAGGTTGAATCTTTAGCGCGTGAACTGCTGTCCGCGTGTGAGACGGGCGCGATGGTCGCTATCCCTCCCTCGGGGCGCCCCGGTTTCGATCTCAACACCGCTTATGAGGTCGAAGCAACCCTCAAGCAGTTCCGCGAAGCTGGTGGACACAGAGCCGTCGGCCGCAAGGTTGGTTATGCCAATAAAGCCATGTGGCGTGCGCTCAAACTTGAAACCCTGGTTTGGGCCCACATGTACGACGACACGGTGCATTACAGTGACCGCAACTCCGCCACGCTGACCATTGCACATCCCCGTTCGCTGAAGATCGAGCCCGAGATCGTTTTCGGTTTGAAACAACCGATCGTTACTGAGGGCGCTGAGGGCAACGATGCCGCCGCTGCGCTCGCCTCCACGGATTGGCTGGCGGTGGGATTCGAAATCATTGATTGTCCCTTTCCCGGATGGCAGTTTCAGCCCGGCGATTTCGTTGCCTCCTTCGGACTCCATGCTGCACTCGTGATCGGAGAGCGAGTGCAGGTGCGGCCCGACGGCATCGCCGTGCTGCTGGACGAACTGCCGCGATTTAAAGTTCGCATGTCGAAGGACGGAGAGTTTGTGGAAGAAGGATCCGGCAGGAACTCCTTGAGGAGCCCCGCCTTGTGCCTCGCGGAACTCAGCTCAGCCATCGTGCGGCGGTTCCCAACCGAGCCGTTGAGCGCGGGGGAAATCGTCAGTTCCGGAACGCTCACATCCGGACATCCAACCGACCGAGGCGATCTCTGGACAGTTGAGGTCGAGGGGCTGTCGCTGCCGTCGCTGACACTTCGCCTCACTTGATCTATCTTTGATCTCGCCGGAAAAACAAAAATCCATTGCAGAGGAAGGCACGGATGGACACTGGCTTCTTACGGGACGTGAACTCCCTGAAGTGCACCTCGTCCGTTTGCGCTCGTAAAACGCGCATTTCAGGTAAAATTGCCTTGTCGCTCGACACAAATGTAAGCGCCGGGCTGGTTCAAGTTGGCTTTGAGAACGTCTTAACCCTGCTTCGTGTGAAACAGAACGCGCAACCACATCCGAACGGCAATATCACTGATGGAGCGATGGAGCGACGAACGCCATCATCCCTGGAGGCGGAAAATGTTAGTCAGCACTGAAAGCCAGGAAACGACAATCACGACAATGACGACGTTCGACCAGCAGGTCGAGGCCGCCAGGCAATGGTTCACAAGCCCACGGTTCGACGGGATCGTCCGTCTCTACTCCCCGCGCCAGGTGGCCGAGCAGCAGGGCACGATTTCCGGCGACTACTCCGTAGCGCGACGGGCAGCCGAGGAGTTCTACCCACGGTTGCGCGAGCTCTTCGAACAGCGCAAGCAGATCACTACCTTCGGTCCCTATTCCCCAGGCCAGGCGGTGATGATGAAGCGGATGGGAATGGAAGGCATTTACCTGGGCGGCTGGGCCGTGTCCGCCCGGGGATCGCTGGCCGAGGATCCGGGTCCCGATCTGGCCAGCTATCCGCTAAGCCAGGTGCCAGACGAGGCCGCCGGACTGGTGCGGGCCCTTCTCACAGCCGACAAGAACCAACACTTCGCGCGCATGAGGATGACCGAAGATCAGCGTAAGGCGACCCCGGTCATCGACTTTCGGCCTTTCATCATCGCCGACGCCGACACCGGTCACGGTGGGGATGCGCATGTACGCAATCTGATCCGCCGCATGGTCGAGGCCGGGGTGCCCGGCTACCACATCGAAGACCAGAAGCCGGGAGCGAAGAAGTGTGGCCACCAGGGCGGCAAGGTGGTTGTGGCCGAGGACGAGCAGATCAAGCGCCTCAACGCTGCCCGCCTGCAGCTCGACATCATGCGGGTCCCGGGCATCGTTGTGGCCCGAACCGATGCCGAGTCCGCGACCTTCATCGAGAGCCGGAGCGACGAGCGCGACCAGCCCTTCATTCTCGGCGCCACCAGCGTCGGCCTACCCAGCTACAAGGCTGGTTATCTAGCCATGTTGCGGAAGCTCTTCGAACTGGGCGTCGAAGAGGTCCGCGGTCACTTGCTTTTTGCCCTGTCCGAGGCCGAGTACGCGGCGGCCTTCGCGTGGCTGGAGCGCGTCGGAATTATGCCGATGATCGTCGCGAGTGCCCCAGCTCTCCGGGACGCGTCGGCGACCGAACTAGACGCAGCACTCGACAGGATCGACACGCGCTATGTGGACATCTGGCGGGCGGAAGCCGGGCTGATGACCTTTGGGCTGGCGGTCGCCGAGGTACTGGAGTTCCGCGCGGCCGAGGGCGACCGTTTCGACATGACCGTCGAGCAATGGCTGGCGTTCTCAAAACGCGCATCTTTCTACGAGGTGCGCGAGCGAGCCAAGGCAATGGGCATCCGGGTGATCTGGGATTGCGAGCTGCCCAAAACTCCCGAAGGCTTTTATCACATCCAGGCCGGGATCGATTACGCCATTGCCAAGTCGCTGGCCGTGGCGCCCTTCGCCGACATACTGTGGATGGAAACCAAGACGGCCGATCTCGAGGAGGCCAGGAAGTTCGCACACGCCATCCACGCGCAGTATCCCGACAAAATGCTGGCCTACAACCTCTCGCCGTCGTTCAGTTGGGACACCACGGGGATGAGCGACGAGGAGATGAAGCGCTTCCCCGAGGAACTCGGCAAACTCGGCTACGTCTTCAACTTCATCACCTACGGTGGCCACCAGATCGATGGCTTGGCTGCCGAGGAGTTCGCGACTGCATTGAAGCAGGACGGGATGCTGGCACTGGCGCGCTTGCAGCGCAAGTTCAGACTGCTGGAGTCGCCGTATCGGACGCCGCAGACCCTAGTCGGAGGACCGCGTCTGGACGCCGCCTTGATGGCTTCGTCGGGACGCACCGCGGCGACCAAGGCGATGGGCAAGGGATCGACGCAGTTCCAGCATTTGGTTCAGACCGAGGTCCCCACCAAGCTGTTGGAGGAGTGGCTCGCGGAGTGGAGGAAGTACAGCGGCTATCCGGCGAAAATTCGCGTCCAGCTGCGTCCGCACACGGCCGGTTCGGAACTGTTGGAGTTGTGCCTGCTGGACGAGCCCGGCGGGGAAAAGCTGGCCAACGTAATCTTCGCCAACATCCAGGATCGTCGCGGCCGCAGCATCCTCTCGGTTCGCGACCAGAACACCGTCGCGCCGCTCCGCAAGAAGCGGCTGATGACGCTCAGTCAACTGTTCCTGATCCACCGCTACAATGCCAGCTCGGTGCACTACGTCACTCCGACCGAGGACAACCAGTTCCAAACGCAGAAGATGAAGAGCTTGGGAATCTTCTCGAACGTGAGCACCGAGATTGGGCAAATCATCGTCGCGAACGTCAGCCAGGAACGCGTCGCCGAACTGCTCAGGCCTGACCGTGTACTGCTCCTGGAGATGATGAGTAAGGCGTCGCCGGCATTGGAAGTCCAGACTTAGTGCGTTTTCACAGTTGGTGCAGTCAGCCACCGCGCAGGCTGCGCCGGTTTTGGGTAGGGCACGGCTTCAGCCGTGCCGTTCAGTGCCGATAAAAATGCTGGCTTTAAGATTGCTGAAAAACTCAAGCTTCGTATCAGGGCATCGCTTCAGCAATGTCGCAAGTTCTTTGAATTGAGACGCCCCTTTAGGGGCTGTGCACCGAAAACCGGGTTTTTCAGCAATCTCTTTAGCCCCTGAGGGACTGCCGATGGCGCGGCTTACACCAATTGTGAAAACGCTATACACACCAGCCTTCATGGAAAAGGTCTGGCGAAGACGAGATTAAGATGAAATAAGGCGTCATTATGAGAACCCAAGCCCAAGAACTCAGGAGGGCCGAGCCTGTGGTGGCATTGGTCCGCGACGATATTCTGCAGCAGTTCCCCGGCCTCTTCGGAACCAAGAAGGTGAAGGGTCGAGAAATCAATATCCAGGAGACGATCGCCACACTCACGCGAGAGCTGGGTCCGGATATTGCTGCCGCCCTGACCGCGCGTCGGGCGCTCCTGCAATCTGCCGCGCCGGTGCGGGAGAAGTATGCCTGGCCGAAGTGGGACGCAACGTTTGCGGATCCTGCAACGGGAAAGCCCTGGACATTTCGCCATATCGTCCAAGGCATGATAGACAACTTTCTCGGCAAGGAAAGCGAATGGCGCTGGCGGCTCAACGATGAAGTGCCTATCCCGAAGGACGCGCACCCATTAATCAATCCCGGCCTGGAGCTCACCGGCCCTTGGCATCCGCTCGATATGGCCTTCAACGCGTTGAATAGTCCGGCGCCCATGAACATGCCGGACTTTGAAGATGCCTCTCCGCCGCATTTTCACCCTGATGGTACGCCGTCCACTCAGTCCGTGGGAATTTTCGCCGCCCTGCAGAACGCCAAAGAAATTCTCGAAGGCAGCTGGACCGACCGTCCCTACGAAGTGGTGAAGAAAGGCCACCGCCGCGCGTACAAGATCAATACGCCCCCGGCGAAGTGGCCGACCCGGTTTGCTCGGCCCGCCGGCCTGCACGTGCGCTATGACCACATCACCGTCGATGGCCAACCGGCCCCCGGTTTGATTGCCATCACGGTCCTCTGGCTCCTTAACAACTACGAGTCTCTAACGCATGCGGGCACCGGGGTGTACTACTACATTCCGAAGATTCAGACTCCTCAGGAAGCTCTCATCGTGGAGAATCTCCTGGCACGGCTGGAAGGCATGATTGGCGTTCCGACGGGCACGATCAAGATCAAAGTGCTTTACGAGGAGGGAAATGCGGGCCGGTTCTTGCCGGTGATCGCCTGGGTCTTACGGCGTCGGCTGCTGGGTACGAACGTGGGCCGCTGGGACTACCTGGGAAGCATGATTGAGATGTGGAAGGACGACCCGCACGGCGTCTTTCCCGATCCGCAGTCGATCGGCATGGCCTTCCCGAACATGATTGCCTATCAGCGCTACAACGCCCTGATGATGCTCATGGCCGGCATGAAGAACGGCGAGCTCAGCCAAGGTGCGCCCATCGGGGGCATGGCGGCAGTGATGATCTACCAAGCCAGCGATCCTTATGGGCGGTCAAGGTATAACCCTCTGGCCCTGCGCGCGATGGTTGTCGACAAGCTGCGAGAACGTATGCTGGGGCTCATGTTTATACCAGAGAAGCCTGCAGCCCAGCAACCGACCCTGGAAGACATCCTCGCCGGCCGAGTAAAGGGCAAACTCTATGACGCCTATCGGCAAAGCTGGGTGGCCAGCCCGGAGCCGGCCTACGTGGCTGCCGGCAATACGCCTCTCCAGGTTCCTGTGACCGAACTCCAAGCGATCCTCGATGCGCCCCAAGAAACTGCGGACGTGAATGGTAAACCGGTGGCAACCGTGGCCAGTGGTCTGCTTGACGCGGAGCGGCAGTTGCTGCAATCCCGAGGCTTATTGAACCCACAGGGCAAGATCATGCCGCGGGTCATTGACAAGGGCACGCTGGACACGCCCGAGAAGATCTTCACGCCAGAACTTTGGCAAGCCATCAACGACGTGCCCAAGGGTGAGATCACCATTGAGCACATCCAGCACGCGTTCTACATGGCGGCGAACTACGGCTTCCAGATCCTCAACGGCAATTTCGCCGCAGCCATCGACGACTACGAGCTCAAGCTGCGGTTTATGAATGACCTCGCCACCTACCGCATTGATGTTTCGTGGTTGTGGAGCCTTGTCCACCACCAAGCCGTTATCACTAAGGACGGCTACCTCAAGCGACCCGCCCTCACCGAAGATGGCGTTGTACCGGCTGCGAATGCAACTGAGGTCAAGGCCGGCTCCCGCTTTACCCGGGAGCTGTTCCAGAAGTTGTGGGATTGCCACAACGAATGGACGGCGGAGTTTTTCGCCGAGGCAGACCGTCGCGGCGATCCCGGCCGCTTCGACCGCTCGAAAGCGCCCATCATCATGGATCTTTTGAAACGCCAGCTGCTTTCACCGCGCTACATCCAGCACAGCGCCCGCGTGCTCTTCGTGGTGGGGCAAGCGAACCAGCAGCAACGCGCGCAGATTCTGGAGGCGATCTTCGATCTCTCCCGCGAGGAAATCGTCAAGCGCGTTCAAGCCGGCACCATGAGCAAGATCGCGTTGAACGCCCACGACTACATCTATGACATCTTCCCGGGAGTGGAACCAGAGCAGTGAAAGTCTGATTTGTATCAGGGCACGCCTTCAGGCGTGCCGTAAGGCCATGTTATGAATGCGCCTTTAGGCGCTGGTTCTTGGCGCTGGAGTTTCACCACAGGCTGCTAGGCGGGCTCGTTGAGCAGGCTGCGCGGCGTGGCGTCGACCCACCCCCTTGACCCGCCGCAGCTGCGACTTCCCCTTCTGCATGTGAAACCATTTGCACTAGCCCACCCAAGGCGTCGCGCCGTAACGAATAAAAAATCTGTTATCTTTGAGTTACAATCCGACTCGGTGGCATCCAATATGCATATCTAGGGTCCGGTCCTGGGGGGGTACCGTGTTTCTGGATAGGCTCCAATCCGGCTTCTTGCTCTTTCAAACACAACAGGGATTGGTGCGCGTTGAACTTTCTCTCAAGCAACGCATTTATCTGCTCTGGACGTTTCGCAACTTTCGCCAGCTCTCCATCCCCCTCCTGAACATGCGCCAGCGCGCACTGGTCAACACCCTCTTCCGCAATAACGCGGGCGTCGTGTCGCATTTTCACAACCGAACGCTAGCGATCGGTGTAGTTGAAAATTTCGTGCCGCCCCCGGCGCAGATCGAAGCTTCGCCAGCCCAGATACCAGTCCAGATAAAAGAACGGCAGGAGGATGTGGCAGCGCCGCACGCGGAAATCGCGCCCAAGCCTAACCTGGTTCCCTCATCTTCGCCCAGATTCGCCTGGTCTAAACTTGCGACGTCTAAACTTGCGACGTCCAGGCTAGCGACGTCCAAGCTTGCGACTTCCAGGCTTGCAACGTCCAGGCTTGCTACGACCGGCGGCGCGCTGTGCCTCTGCATCGTTTCCGTGGTCGCATGGCATCGAATCGAGGGAATACCAAGCTCCCAAGCCCTCAATCAACCTCGGCTTCAGCCGATCAACATGATCGCCGTGCCGAATTCTCCCCACGTCGCAAAGCCAGCAGCGGCCATTGCCGAGAGCCCCGACGCCATAGCCCCGCCGGGAGCCGCCCCGCCTCTCGCTGCCCCTGAAGCTGCCGTCATGGCACCATCGATCAACGCCGTCATCCCAGCTTCCATCCGAACGTTAATCCCAGCTTCCATCCCAGCTCCGAAGCGGGCGATTCGCATCCACGATGCGGCTTCGACTCCGAACCTCCCACTCTCCGTCCAAAACAGCGGTATCCAAGCCTCGAGAGCGCCATTGCGTTTCGCATATCCAGTCAATCCCGATGCCCGCGCTCGAGGGGTAGTCGCGTTGACAGCGCGGGTGGATTCCGCTGGCGCCGTGCGCACCGTGAGAGTCGTCTCTGGCAACCGTGCGCTCGCCGCGGCCGCAGTCCGCGCCGTTCGCCAATGGCGCTACCGTCCCTACGTCAAAGATGGCCAGCCCGTCGCGACGGAGACCAACATCGTCATTTCATTTATCTCAGACGACGCGATTTCCGTAAGCTTCCCCCCCAGCATCCCGGCCACCCGCTAGCTTTGCCCTATTCATGTGCGGAGCCAATTTCGGAGCCAAGTTAACCGAACAGCTCGAGAATACAGCCCCGGAGGGGCGAACTAACTTAGCCCAGCGCCGGGGTCCCCAGCGCGCCCGGTTTTGGCGTGATGGGGTGGAGCGCTTCAGCGCTGGGAAAAGTGGGAAGAATGACCTAAGTCCCGGAGAGCCTGCCCTGAGCGAAGTCGAAGGGACCCAGTTCTCACGCACACTCTTTAGGGGCTGGGCATCGAAAACCGGCTCTTTCCGCAGCCTGCTAATCGAGGCCTTGCGTTTCAACGTAGTCCTGTGCCTGGCGCAGCACCTTGCGCTCGTTGCTATAAGCAAGTTGGCTGCCCGCGTCGGCGAGGGGCACCCAGAGAGCTTGCTTGACTTCGATCCGCATGTCGGAAGCAAGGTTGTCGATTTCTCCGGAAACATAACGCATCAGGTAGAAGCTCACGATTTTGAAAACGCGTTTGCCATCGCCCCAGGTGCGGACGTAGACATACTTGTTGTCACAGAGTTTGGTGACGGGTTCGGCTACGATGCCGGTTTCTTCCTGCACTTCCCGAACCGCGGCAGCCTGCGGTTTTTCGCCCGCATCCACCAAGCCTTTGGGGAGGGTTAACCGAGCACGGCTGCGCTTGCGCGGCGTCTTTGCTGCTTTAGGGCTTTTTGGGGGCGGCTCACTTTTCTGTGGTTCAATCAGGGCGACATGCCAGGCGCCCGAAATCTGTCGCAGCACGACGCCGCCAGATGAAATTTCCCGTGGCATAACCTACACCTTATCGCGCGTGTAGCTCGTGTAGGGACGGCCGCCCTCGGCCGTCCAAGCCGAGCGCAGCTCGGCAGTTGCCGCCGGTCACCGCCAGTCACTGCAATGGTATCAGGGATTCCCCAGCGTCCCAGTCTCTTGCTGGATTCGCTGCCAGGCGCGCTCCACGTGACGGGCCTGAGTGTGAGTTTGGCCAACGCAAAACCGAAGCGTGAGTTTGCCATCGAGCTTGGTATGAGTAAAGTACAAGTCGCCGCTGCCATTCAGCCGGTCCATCAGCAGTTGATTGGCCTGATCTTGATTAGTATGACCTCCCGCGCGCAACCGGAAGCAGACAAGGTTGAGCTGGGCGGGCGCAGCGAGTTCGAAGCGTGAATCGCCGCGCACCCAGCCGGCGAATTGCTGAGCCAGGCGCACGTGCTCGCGAATGTGGTGCTGCAAGCCTTCGATGCCGTAATGCCGGATCACAAACCAAAGCTTGAGCGAGCGAAAACGCCGCCCGAGCTGGATGTGCCAGTCGCGATAATCAATGACGGCGCCGGATTCCGTTGCCTGGTTGCGCAAGTACTCCGGCAGCACGGAGAGCGTTTCGATCAAGTGCTTGCGGTCGGCGACGTAGAAGACATTGCAATCGAAGTTGGTGAACATCCATTTGTGCGGGTTGAAGGTGTAGCTGTCGGCGAATTCCACGCCATCGTTGATGAAGCGGAATTCCGGGCAGAGCGCGGCCGTGCCGCTCATGGCGGAATCCACGTGCAGCCAGAGATTGTGGTCGCGGCAGATGCGCCCAATTTCGCGGACGGGATCGATCGCGTTGGAAGATGTCGTCCCCACAGTGGCGCAGACGAAGCAGGGAATCAGGCCGGCCTTGGTGTCGCGCTCGACGTGGTGTGCCAGTGCTTCTGAGCGCATGGCAAAGCTCTTGTCCACTTCGATGTGGCGCAGGTTGTCCGAGCCCATGCCCGCGATCTTTATTGCTTTTTCAACAGAGGAGTGCGTTTGAGTAGAGCAATAAGCGACCAGGCGTCCATCGCAGCCCTTGCGATTGCTGGCGAACTTTGTAGCACGCTCCCGCGCCGCCAGCAGGGCGCAGAGCGAGGCGCTCGACGCAGTGTCCTGAATCACCCCACCACCTCCCGCGCTGCTGGTCGAAAGAAACTTTTCCGGCAGGCCCAGCATCGGGACCAGCCAATCGAGCACGTGCGTTTCAAGTTCGGTGCACGCCGGACTGGTGGACCAGAGCATGCCTTGCACGCCCAGCCCAGAGGAGAGCAGATCGCCGAGAATGGCCGGCCCGGAGGCGTTCGCCGGAAAGTAGGCGAAGAAGTTGGGCGACTGCCAGTGCGTGATGCCCGGAAGGATGACGCGCTCAATGTCGCCAAGAATCTGGTCGAAGGCTTCGCCCTGCTCCGGCGCGTTTGCTGGCAGCTGTGAACGAATTTCTCCCGGCTGCACGCGTGACAGAACCGGGAAGCTTTCAACGCGGGAATGATAGTCGGCGATCCAGTCGACGACAGCGTGACCCTGGCGGCGGAACTCCTCGGGAGACATGTGGAAAGATTTGGGCATAGGAAATTTTGTAATTTTGTAATCTATAATTTGGTAAATTGAACAACACTGGGTTTTAAATTACAAAATTACAGATTACAAGATTACACAATTCTTCAACTCGCTCCGCCCAACCTGCCGTAATACACGCGCGTGTTGTATCCGAATTCGACCTTGCCGTCGGTAGCATGGGCGCGAAAGATCCGCTGCAGTTCCTGCATCATCGGCGCGTGGCTGGGATGACCCTCGAGCGGCGCGTACGAAGAAGACAGCAGTCGTCCGGCAAGGCCTCGGTAGTCAAACTGCTGGCGCAGGTCGAAGACGCGCTCGTCGACCAGCGCGGGCGCAAAAAATTCATGGATGATAGCCGTCGTGCGTTCGTGGCGCACTTCCTTATAGTCGGTGCCGTAGGTCAGCAGGAGTTGCTCGTAGTCAAGCAGGAAAGGCGTGGTTTCGGTGCGACGCTCATTCCATATCAACACGCACCATCCCTCCGGCCTCAGAATGCGGGCAAATTCCGCACGGGCGCGAGGCAAGTCGAACCAGTGCGCTGCCTGGGCGGCGGTGACGAAGTCGACGGAAGCGGAGCCGAGCGTGGTTTCCTCGGCTGTTCCGGCAACGGAGATCAGCCGGTTATAGGATTCGAGCTGGCGCACACCCATTTCGCGCATTTCCGTGTTGGGTTCGACAGCAAAGACGGAATTCCCGTTTTCCAAAAGAAGGCGGGTAAACATTCCTGTCCCGGACGCGATGTCGGCGACAATGTGACTCGGCCGCAATCCGCATTCGGCGCTAAGAAGGTCCAGAACTTCAGGTGGATACCCCGGGCGACAGCGGACGTAATCCTCCACCCGATCGGAAAAACGAGCCGTCGGCGGCTTAGGCATCGCTCCCTAGTGTAACGCGCTCCAAAGTGTAAGGGGTTCCGGCGGCAGCTTCCTCCGCACGGTACAATCTTTGTTTCGTTGCTACATGTGTGGTGACGGGCCTCTGGCCCGTCCAGACGGGGCGGAGCCCCGTCACCACACTTGCCGAACTGCTGTGCGCGTGTATCGTGCCAGGCCTTATGCCGGCTGACTCGCCAATTTCTACAAGGAACTCCATGAAGCTTCTCTCGGGTGCAGTTCTGTTCTTGGTGCTGATTGGTTCGAACCTGCAAGCGTTTGATCAGGCCGGCAAGAATAAAGACAAAGACAAAGATAAGGATAAAGACCAGCCCGAGAGCTATGCCATCAGCGGCTTCCGCGATGTTGCCGGCGAGCGGGAAATCGAGAAGAAGTTTATGGCTGTGCCCGATCCCAAGCTGGCCGAAGAACACCTGCGCATTCTGACGCAAGCGCCGCACATCGCCGGATCTCCCGAGGACAAAGCGACCGCCGAGTACGTGGCCAAGAAGTTCCGCGAGGCCGGACTGGACACCGAGATTGTCGAATACAAAGTGTGGTTTAACTATCCGGCAGAGATTCGGGTGGACATGACCGAGCCGCCCGGAGTAGAGATGCATGGGCCGCACCGCGAGCACGTGGACAGCGACCCTTATCAGGACGATCCGCGCGTCGTGACTCCTTACAACGGCATGTCGCCCTCTGGCGACGCCGAGGCGGAAGTTGTCTATGCGAACTACGGCTCGCTGGCTGACTTTGACAAGCTGAAGCAGATGAACGTCGATGTGCGCGGCAAGATCGTCATCGTCCGCTACGGTGAGAATTTTCGCGGCGTGAAAGAGTTCGTGGCCCAGGAACGCGGCGCGGCCGGAGTCATCGTTTATTCCGATCCGAAAGATGATGGCTACTACCGCGGTGACGCCTATCCGAAAGGGCCGTGGCGCCCGGCAAGCGGCGTGCAGCGCGGATCGGTCGGATTCATGTTCCAGTTTCCCGGCGACCCGACTACACCGGGAGCGGCATCCACTCTCACTCTGCCGGAGGCGAAACGCTTGTCGCCCGCTGAATCCGAGCAGTTGCCGAAGATTCCCGTGACCCCGCTGTCTTACGCCGATGCCTCGCCAATTCTCGAGCACCTCGGTGGTCCGCTCTCGCCGCGCGAGTGGCAGGGAGGGCTGCCATTTACTTACCACGTTGGTCCGGGCCCCGCCAAAGTGAAGATGCACCTTAGGCAGGACTACCAGTTCCGCACCATTTGGGATGTTATTGGCAAAGTTCGCGGAACCTCTTCGCCCGATGAGTGGGTGGTGGCGGGCAATCACCGCGACGCCTGGGTGTATGGAGCGGTGGATCCGAACAGCGGCACCGCCGCGATGCTGGAGGCGGTGCACGGTTTGAGTGAGCTGCTGAAGTCGGGATGGAAGCCCAAGCGCACGATTGTAATCGGAAGCTGGGATGCGGAAGAAGAAGGACTGATCGGTTCCACCGAGTGGGGCGAAGATAACTCGCAGCAACTGGGAAACGCTGTCGCATATTTCAACATGGACGTGGCCGTATCCGGCAAAAAGTTCGGAGCTTCCGGGGTGCCTAGTTTGAAAGAGTTTATCCGCGAGATCGCGAAGTCGGTGCCTTCGCCGCAAGGCGGAACCGTGTACGACAGATGGAAGAAAACGAGTCAGCCGAATAACAACAGTAACAATAACGAAGATAACTCCCGGCCGCAGGAAACCGCCGCCTACCGCCCGCCTTCGGCGGCAATGCAGAACGATGTGCCCGTGGGCGATCTCGGCGGCGGTTCCGACTACTCCGTGTTCCTGCAGCATCTCGGTGTGCCTTCCATCGATATCAGTTCGAGCGGCGATTACGGGGTGTATCACTCCGTGTTCGATAACTTCGCCTGGTTCAAGAAATTCGGCGATCCCGACTTCCGCTATGAACAGCAGATGGCCCGCATTTACGGTTTGGAAGTCCTGCGCATGTCCAGCGCCGACGTGCTTCCTTACGATTACGAGGACTACGGGAAGGAAATTCTGGTCTACCTCGACGCTGCCAGAAACAAAAGTAAAGAGCGCTTCGGAGACAAGGCGCCGGACTTCTCGGCAGCCCTCGAAGGCGCCCGTCACCTCCAGGAAGCGGGCGCGAAAATGCTGCAAAAGCAGCGAAAAATGCCTGGAACGCCGGAGCGCATGAATGCTAAACTGCGGGATGCAGAGCGGGCGCTCCTGATTCCAGAGGGGCTACCCAACCGTCCGTGGTATCACCATGCCATTTACGCCCCCGGGCAGTACACCGGGTACGCAGCCGTGGTGATTCCTGGCGTGAACGAAGCGATTGATCGTGGGGATCTTCGCCGCACCGAACAACAAATCGCAGCGCTGGCAGCCGCTCTCAACCGAACCGTTCTGGCTCTGGAGTAATACCGCGAATCGCAGCTCAGAGCCCGCAGTGCAACCGCGGTTCGTATCTGGCATCGCTTTGCAGCTTGCGGAACAAGTAGGGGTTGCACTTGATTTTGGGTGGCGCAGCGGTTCACCGCTGCGATAACGAGCTTGCTTTCAGTGGCGGCTTTAGCCGCTGAGGGCACGGCTCTCGATCAGGAATTACTTTTTCCGCGAGCTGTTTAGCGATGCCGGACGATCTCCGCCGTCAGATGCCCCTTTAGGGGCTGCGGAGTTCCGTCCCGACCGTGCGGCAAGGTAAACGCCGAAGCGACTCGAGTTATGGCACTGGCAAGAATCATTACGCACTCTCAGGCGTGCTCGCGAGAGCTGGCGCTGGATCTTCTTGCCCGCGGCTATGCCGTCGAGATTATTTCTCCCGACTCGATCCCCAACGATATTGCCGATCTGGAATTGCGGGTCGATACCGTTCTCGGCAATCAGCTGATCGCGAGCGTGGAAGCGCACAATGGCGAGCGTACGGCTTCGCTTGAATTTTTGCACCAGCTGAAGGCGCCGATGGCGGACTTCATTCGCAGGTCGCCAGAGCCTCGTGAATCGGCTCACTCCCCGAAAGAGCCCGTCAGCTTCCACGCCGTGCCGAACGTCGAAGCTGTGGAGTTGCCTGCGGAAGCTCCGCAACCCGCGCCCAAGGCTGTTTCCCCGGCCGCCGACGTTTTGCCCGTTCCCGAACTCGATCGCGAAGAAGGCGCGCGTTTGATCTTGCCACCGGAGCCATTGCCGTCGGTACCGGTAGAACTGCCCAGCTCTTGTGCGGTAGAGGCCTCAACCATAGCCCAGCCAACTCTCGTCGAGCCAACGACGGTCGAGCCAACGCTGGTCGAGGCAACGCTGGTCGAGACAACGACGGTCCAGTCGAGGGAGAAACCGCAACCGCCCGATCGTCCCGCGGGATGGTTCTGGCGCGCGGCTCTAACTTTTGCCAGTGTGGTGCTTCTGGCCCTTGTTCTCGGATTCGGCATGCGCCGGACCGGTAAAGCTTCTGCGCAGGGTTCCGCAGCAGCGCCAGCGGAGAACGTCGCGGCCGCGTCAACCGACGTGGGCTTGTTGAGCGGCGCGATTCCCGAAACAGACCCCCAAAAAGATCCGGGACAAGTCTTGGCCGCGCCAGTACCGCCGCCAGCCACGCCAGCCATTAGATCGCAAGGGAATTCCAACCACACGCCAGAGGAATCGCGAGTCGCGAAGGCCGGAGCTGCGACCGCCTCGACTGCCAAACCTTCGACTGCCAAAGCCGAGGCCATGACTTCATATCGGCTCGGTGCCGACTTGATTGCGCGCGACACCGTCACTTATTTCGACGAGCGTGCTTCCAACGAAACTGCTCTGAGAGCCAAACCGGCGAAACGTTTCGCTCGGCAGCACCAGCGTTCGGGCAAGTATAGCGGCGGCGTCATCGCAGCGAATACGGTCACGTACTTCGACAAGAAGCCAACTCCGAAAGCGGCAAATCAGAACTCCGGCGTCAAGCGCCAATCGGAACCGAATTAGCAAATTCAGGGTGGATTTGATTGTGGGTGGCGCAGCGGTGCGTGAGAACCGGCGTTTTGGGCAATCCGGTGGGACGAAGAGCTCTAGAATCCAGCCCCGGAGGGGCGTCCGAGCTTAGCCCAGCGCTTCAGCGCTGGGAAAAGTGGAAGAAATGATTCAAGTCCCGGAGGGACGACCGAGTTCTCACCCACACACTTCAGCGCCGCGAAATTGTCCTGTCTTCGGCATCGGCGGTCTAGCCGCTGAGGCGACGCGAGAAAATATTTTCTCCACCCCCCTAACCTAACAGGTTGCGGAAAAACTCCGAACGAGGCGGGTTCGGGAAGGGCACGAGTTTACTCGTGCCGTTAGCTCGTTGAAAATGTGTCCGCGCTTTAGCGCCCGAGGTGTGCTTCTTGCGCCCTCGACGAGTTTTCCACCGCCTCTGGTGCGACGTACCCGCCCCGCCGCTGCCAGCGCCTCTTTATTCCATATACCGCCCGACCAGGGCGGCGCAGGACTCGATGAATTTCTGCTCTGTCGTGTTGAAGGCGTCCGCAAAGTAGCTCTCGATGCAGAGTTCCGCCGCCACCCGTTTCTTCACCTCGCTTTTCTTGACCTCGCTTTTCTTGGCAAAGATCGGCACGACAATATTCGACTTCACCAGATCCGACCCCAGATAGCGCGGATCGGCCCCAACATTGTTGACCACCACGGTCTCCCCGGAAGTGGCCGCCGCTCCGCACAATCCTTTGTCGAGCGGAATACGCAGCGTAGGCGAAAAGCTGCCGACGTAGGGTCCCAGCACCAGAGCATCGAAAGCGGGGGCCTCCATCAAATAAAAGCCAACCCAGTTGTAGCGCGTCATCTTTTCATGGAGGCGCTGAGCGATCTGCTGCATAAGAAACTTCACCCCGCGGCCGGAGCGGCCGAATGCCTCAAATTCTTGCAGCAGTTCTTCATGCCTGGGCATCGTGACCGGAATCTCCCTTTTTGGCTTTACAAACAGCCCGTCATTTTACGCTCATTTCGCCGGTTCTATTCTGAAAAAGGCCAAAGCCCCGCCCCGGCGAAGGGCGGGATAGCGGGCCGACGAGCGCCTTCACTATCAGCTATTGCCCAGCACCGACCAGGAATTGCCCGCGCTGAATTCACGGGACTTTTCGGCGCCGTGGGTGGCGTACCAGTTGCGCCAGGTTGCGGGGTCGTTCGGCAGATTTACGTTGGTGATTTCGCGCAGGGCCTGGTACACCCAGGAGCGAGTGGTCGCGTCGAGCGATGGGTCGTCGCCCAGGTCGATCAGGCCGGGCACAGCCTTCATGCGCTGTTGACGCGTCAGCATGCCGGACTTCGCCAGGCTGCAGCCGGCACGTTCCCGAACGTCGAGCGACGGGTCGTTGCGGAAAACGTCCAGAAAATTCTTGATGGTGTCGTCGGTTCCCAAGTGGGCTAGGCCCTCGACCGACCAGAAGCGCGTTTGCTGGTTCGAATCGTGGATCCACTCGCTCAGGAGTTCGTGAATGCGGTTCGCCTCGATGCCGCGATTCGCAAGCATTCCCAGTTCCCAGGCCGCGAACGGGCGATTGCCGGGATACTTTTGCGCCGACTCGATCAGGCGGTCGGCGGCCTCGTCGGTCTTCGCCAGGTTCACGACTGCCAGATTGATCTCGATGGCCGCAGCTCGTACGCGCAGGTCATTCGAGTAGAGCGCAGTGTCCTGCAAGGTCTCCCAGCGTGGCGTGCGCTGCAGTTTGCCGTGCCAGCTTTCAACCATCTCAGCGATCAGTTTCGTCGCGCCCACATCGTGATTTACGGCCGCACCGAGCAGGAACTCCATCTGTGTCTGCGGCGGCTGCGTTTGCACCCACTCGATATTGTGTTCCGATAGTTTGCCGTGATCGGCAGGCACCGGATGTCCCGGCACGGGTAACTCCTCTCCCGATTGCGGCTTGGGAGCGGACGAGGTCTGCGCCGCGGCAAGTAAGCTGGTTAAGAGCGCCATAAGTAGAGCGAAAGCTAAGACTCTTGTTTTGCCAGCCAAGTTACACGCCCGGATACACAAGATACTGTTCATACAGGCAAGTCTAAGTTAGGAGGATAAACCGGCAAGTTACGACAGTTTCGTCGAAATATGACGGGCCTCTGGAGGGTGTCCCGTTGGGAGGTCGAATGGTGCGCACACCCACACATTCGCAAAAAAAAGCGAATGTGTGGGGCACCCGGCTGGAGGCCACCGGGCTGCTAACAAAGCTCACGACCTGGCACAACGAGCTTCCTCAGGGAGCTCCTACCAGCAATGCGCTGGCCAATCTCGCGCTGTTGCGGATTGACTTGCGGATCACGAGGTTAAAAGAGCAACAAGGTTTTGACTATTCGCGATGGGTAGATGACCTCACATTCTCTGGCCCTGAAAGAATCTTGAAGTTTCGGGGATTGTTGCAGAGGATCGTTGAAAGCGAGGGCTTCAACGTGAAGCCGGACAAGACTAAGACTGAGCTCGCGAAAGACAGGCAGACAGTAACGAACTTTGTGGTGAACACGAAGGTAAACCTGTCTAGAGAAAAGCGATCAGCCATCAAGAAGGAGGTCGCCATGGCATGCGCTTCTGGTCAAGAGCTATCGCCATCCATCGCCGGTAAAATGTACTGGCTTCGTGCGGTCAATCCTGAAACTGGAGCTCGTTTGGTGAAAAGAGTGTTGGGACGTTAGTCCCAGTTACTTGATCGTAACCAGCTTCTCCACCAACTCCGAGTAGTCCTTCTTCTCCAGCCCATGCACCTGCTTGTTGTATTCGTCCACTTTGCTGGAGTAATTCATCGAACAGAACTTAGGCCCGCACATGGAGCAGAAGGCCGCCGTCTTGTATCCCTCTTCGGGCAGAGTTTCGTCGTGCATGGAGCGCGCCGTCTCAGGATCGAGCGAAAGCTCGAATTGCTTTTCCCAATCGAATTTGTAGCGGGCATAGCTTAGGGCGTCGTCGCGGTCGCGGACTCCGGGACGCTGGCGGGCTACGTCGGCGGCGTGGGCGGCGATCTTGTAGGCGATGATTCCGTCCTTCACATCTTTTTCATTGGGCAGGCCGAGATGTTCTTTGGGCGTGACGTAGCAGAGCATGGACGCGCCATACCATCCAATCATGGCCGCTCCAATGGCGGAGGTGATGTGGTCGTAGCCGGGAGCTATGTCGGTGACTAGCGGGCCGAGCGTGTAGAACGGCGCCTCGTCGCACCACTCGTTTTCTTTTTCGACCTGTTCTTTGATCTTGTGCATCGGAATGTGGCCGGGGCCTTCGATCATGACCTGCACGTCGTGCTTCCAGGCGATGCGGGTCAGTTCGCCCAGGGTTTTTAGTTCGGCGAATTGCGCTTCATCGCTGGCGTCGGCCAGGCAGCCGGGACGCAGGCCGTCTCCCAGCGAGAAGCTTACGTCGTACTTCGCGAAAATCTTGCAGATGTCTTCGAAGCATTCGTAGAGGAAGTTTTGCTTGTGGTGGTGAGTCATCCATTGGGCAAGAATCGCGCCGCCGCGGCTTACGATGCCGGTGATGCGCTTCGAAACCATGGGCACGTATCCAATGAGCACGCCGGCGTGGATGGTCATGTAATCCACGCCCTGCTGGGCCTGCTCTTCGATCACCTCGAGCATGACGCTCGCGGTTAGATCTTCGACGCGCTTGACGCGCGAGATCGCTTCGTAAATCGGAACCGTGCCGATGGGGACGGGCGAATGCCGGATGATAGCTTCGCGGATGGTATGGATATCGCCGCCGGTCGAGAGGTCCATCACCGTGTCGGCGCCGTAGTGAACGGCGGTGTGCAGTTTTTTGAGCTCCTCTTCCACGTTCGACGTGACGGCCGAATTTCCGATGTTGGCGTTGATCTTGCACAACGACGCTATGCCGATCGCCATCGGCTCCAGTTCGGGATGGTTGATGTTCGCGGGGATGATCATGCGTCCGCGAGCGACTTCATCGCGCACCAGTTCGGGCGCGATCTTCTCGCGGTGAGCGATGTATTGCATCTCGTCGGTGATTACGCCCTGGCGCGCGTAATGCATCTGGGAGAAGTTGCCGTCTTTGTTTTGGGCGTTTTCGGCCTTCCGCTTCGCCAGCCATTCTGCCCGCGGTTTCAGAACCGCATCCAAACCATCGCCGTTAGCGCCGTTTGAGGAACCACCATTGCCTGCGGACATTTTTGTGCACCATCCTTTGCGGAATCTACTGTTGAAATTATACCGCGCATCCGGGACGCGGCCATCTTTCCGGAAGGCAAAATGGAGTTGCGCCGCCGGGGAAAATGAATTTTCGCGCGAGGAAAGTGAATCGAACTATACTTCCGTTATAACGACAATTGCGGAGTATCGTGAAACGGCAGTGTCCCGCCAGGAGGAAATATGCTGAAGCGGCTGATGGCGACGAGTGACGATGTGAGCTTTACCATCTTGCGGCTGGTTCTGGGAGTGGTGTTCTTCGCGCACGGCGCGCAAAAAATGCTGGGCTGGTTTGGAGGCCACGGCTTTCACGCCACCATGGGATCCTTTGCCCACATGGGAATGCCCGCTCCCGTGGCATTCCTGGTCATCTGCACCGAATTCTTTGGCGGACTGGGATTGATTGTCGGATTGCTGACGCGCATTGCCGCTCTCGGAATTGCCGGCGAGATGATCGGGGCAATCTTCATGGTTCATCTGGCGAACGGCTTCTTCATGAACTGGATGGGCAACCAGAAGGGCGAAGGAGTCGAATATCATCTGCTGGTGATTGCCATGGCTGCGGCACTGTTGCTGCGAGGGGCCGGCGCTTTCTCGCTGGACCGGGCGCTCTCGAAGTGAGCGATCTGCCGCTCAACGGCGAATGCCTAACTGAAGAAGCACGGCTTTTTCCAGGGCTGCCAGATCGGCGGAGGAAAGACTTCCCATCTTATCGCGAAGTCTTTGTTTGGAAGCGGTCGCGATTTGGTCGGCTTTCGCCTTGCTCTGCTCGCCGTTGAGCGTGACCAGCGCTTCGCCGGGATAAACCTTCTCCGTTTTACTGGTAAGCGGAACGACAGTCACCCGGTTCAGGGCGGCATTTGCGGCGTTGTTGCTGAGAATCACCGCGGGGCGAGTCTTGCGAATCTCTCCTCCCACCGAGGAATCGAACGACACCCACCACACCTCACCCCTCCGCGGATGCATCGCCGATCAGCCCCTCCGACCACTCCTCCGCTTCGCGCTCGCGCTCCGCATCCTTCGCCATCGCAGTGTATCCTTCGATCAAACCACCGGGGCCACTCATCACGAGGTCATCAATCCGGTTCAGGATCACTTCTTGCAGCTCGTCGGGAAGGATGAACCAGGTCGCGTTGCCGCGCGACTGCGGATTGCCGACTCCGGGGCCGTCGGCACCATTCCAGCGAATTCCGATTCTGTCCTCTTCTTCCCAGTTCACTCGGGCGACAGACCAGCCTCCCGGCCCGGAGTTGTAGAGAATTTCCACCGAATGAATCGACGCTCTTGGAGCCCAAACTGTGGCCGGCTCTACGTATGCCATAAACATCACCTCGCAAAAGCCATACTACGTAATAAATGATGTAATGTCAATACGCATAGTCTGAGTCATAATGTATGTCTTAATACCCTAATTCCTAAGCGTCTTACCCGTCTTCAACGTGAACTGAATTCTCTCCTGCGTCTTCTTTTCGCCGCACATGGACTTGAAGGCCTCGCGCTCCAGGTCGAGCAGGTACTGTTCGCTGACGGGCGTGCCGGGTGTGATATTGCCGCCGCAGAGTACTTCGGCGATTTTCGTGGCTAGCTTCAGTTCGTGATCGCTGATGTACTCGCTCTGCCGCATGAGGTGGACGCCCAGTTTGAGAGTGGCGAGGATGTTCTCGCCCGGCGCGGGGATGTTCGTGCGCATCACCGGAGGCTCATAGCCGGCGCGCACCAGTTCCAGCGCACGTGCTTTGGCGTCGGAGAGAACGCGCTCGCGGTTCATGGTGATCCGGTCGGAGTTCGACAGGAACCCTAGTCCGCGGGCTTCCTCCGCCGAGGTGGAGACTTTCGCAGTGGCGATGGTTTCGAACGCTTTCTTCATCGCCTCCAACAGTTCCACCGATTCGCGGCCATCGGGACGAATGGAAGCGGCGCTGTCCACCGCGCGCAGCAGCATTTCCTTGCAGCCGCCGCCTCCGGGAAGCAGGCCGACGCCGACCTCGACCAGTCCCATGTAGAGTTCGGCGTGCGGTTGGCGAGCGGGGGCGTGCAGCGAGATTTCGCAACCGCCGCCGAGCGCGAGTCCGAAGGGCGCGACCACGACCGGCTTGGGTGAAAATTTGATGGCCTGCGTCATGCCCTGAAACTGACGGATGGCGAGGTCAACGTCGTCCCACTCTTCCTCCTGGATCGACATGAGCAGCAGCATCACGTTGGCGCCGACGGAGAAATTCGGCGCGTCGTTGGTGA
>Ga0316363_10001129_pt1 | contig 25311 bp, 20 predicted proteins | sample Sb_taG_3_FD_200459 | JGI IMG/M metagenome (GOLD analysis project Ga0316363, IMG submission 200459) | Peat soil microbial communities from Weissenstadt, Germany - Sb_50d_a_PC metaG (v2) (version 2) | ecosystem: Environmental > Terrestrial > Soil > Wetlands > Peat | place: Germany: Weissenstadt...
ATTCGGGCAATCGGAAAGCGTTGCCGCGAAGCTCGTTGCCATCCGATGAATCATGAGCAGTCGGAGGAGTGCCCAAGTTTAGAATGCAGTTGCCCGTCCTACGCGCCGGTCGCCTTTGCGTTGGCCGTCTCCCGCTCTGACGGCGCCATTTTTTGGAGCACGTCATTCCAAAGCGATGCGTTCGGATCGACCGCGGACACCCCGACCTGACCTGCCTCCGGAGTATCCTTTTCCCCTACCCACGCGAGTCGAAAGTGTTCCTTCTTGTCCAAGCGGGCGAGAGAAATTGTGCCCCCCGGTCTCAGTATCCCGTGGATGTCCTTCAACCGCGCTCCGCGATGGCTGATATTGATCGTCATCACTTCTTGATCCAGAGAGCGACCGCTGTGGTCGGTCCCTGTAAGCTGCACCGGCAGCGCTACAACCATCCGCGGGTCGCGGCGCCCGATCATGAACTGCTCGACCAGCTGGCGCAGTAGTGCGGACGTCTCCACCAGTTGCTGTGACGCTTTCTGGGTATCGGTGGCGCCTCGTGTCGTACCCTGCGCCGCCTCCGCCACGCCCGCAATGTTGCCGGTGATCTCGCCGCTGCTGTGCGCCGCCTCGCTCACGTTGCGCGACATCTCGTTGGTGGTCGCGTTCTGCTCTTCGACCGCAGTCGCTATGGTGCTGGAGATATCGTTGATCTGGTTGATGACCGCGCTGATCGATGCGATAGCATCCACTGCTGCTTTGGTGTCGGTCTGGATGGCTTCGATCTTGCCGCTGATGTCTTCGGTGGCTTTGGCGGTTTCCTTGGCTAGCTCTTTGACTTCGTTCGCCACCACGGCGAAGCCTTTGCCGGCTTCGCCAGCGCGGGCGGCTTCTATCGTGGCATTCAGCGCGAGAAGGTTGGTCTGCTGGGCGATCGCGGTGATGACCTTGATGACCTGACCAATTTCGGTGGAGGAATCGCCCAGCTTGGTCACGGTGGCGGTAGTGATTTCGGCGACTCTGACTGCGGAGGTTGCGACCTTCGAGGCTTCGGTGGCATTCTTGGCGATCTCTTTGATGCTGGCGCCCATCTCTTCAGCGCCGGTGGCCACGGTCTGGAGGTTCTGGCTGACTTGCTGCGCGGCTTGCGAAACGATGTTTGCCTGGGCCGAGGTTTGCTCGGAGCTGGCGGCGATCTGCTGACTGGTGATAACCATTTCCTCGCTGGCGCTCGCTACCTGAAGGGCGTTCTGCGAGATCGCCCGGATCATCTCGTCCAACCGGCCAATGGCAAGGTTGAAACACTTCGCCAGCTCTCCAATTTCGTCGTCGGAGGTGATATCGGTCCTCCTAGTCAGATCCCCCTCGGCGACGTCCCTGACCCGGTCCACGATGACACGCAAACGCAGAAAGATCGAACGCGAAGTGGCGATCGACACCGCCAGCAGAGGAATCAGGCAAGTCAGGGCTAGCCCTCCGGCCCTGAGGGCGCTAGCGCGCCAGGCCAAATCCACATCGTCAATGTAGATTCCTGTTCCAATCACCCAGCCCCACGGGGCGAGACGCTTGACGAAGGAAAGTTTGGCGACGGGCTGCTCATTGCCCGGCCTCGGCCAGAGATAGTAGACGTAGCCGCCGCTTGGATCCTGCGCCGCTCGGACAAATTCAACGAAGACCGCTTTTCCCGACGGATCTTTGAGAGAGGTGAGATCGGTGCCATCCAACTCGGGCTTCATCGGATGCATGATCATCGTCGGATGCTCGTCATTGATCCAGAAATAGTTCTTGCCTTCGTAGCGCATGGCTCGAATGGTTTCAATCGCCCGTCGTTGAGCCTCGACCCGACTGATCTTTCCTTCCGTCTCCAGTTGATATTGCCGCTCGATAAGGGAGTAGGGCACCTCGACCAGCTTCTTCGTTTGTTGTAGCTTTCCCGAGAGCAGAGCCGAGTGCTGGCCCTGAATCCAAAAGCCGGCCACGGCCAGCAGCCCGGCGGCGGAAACGGCAGTCATTACCCGGAACTTCGCTTTGAGAGTCATGCTCTTTTCTAGAAGGGTTGAATCCTCAGTAATACCTTCGGCCAGAAGCGGGCCGACTTTAGAAGGACGCTATCTATTCCTGCGGGGATCGGAGAGATTGGAATCCGAAGGCTTCTTGGTCACGACGCGTTGCACCCGGAATGTGTTGGGCCCAACGGTTTTGATTCGACCTGCAATAAGGCTACGAAAATTGTTTTACATTGACGCGAACATGGATTGGGGGGACAATGACATACGTTTTTGAGGTCAAGAAACGAAATTCCGGCTTGGACGTTGTGATCAAGCACAGATGTTCAGAGTTGAAGGGTGGCGTTTGCGGCGGACGGGCTGAGCGATGGGAATTGAATCGACTTTGGTGCCCAGTCACAGCCGATTAGCGGCTCCTATGGTTGCGCGTTTGGCCGATGTTGCAGAGCGCAGGGACTACGGCAAATCCCGAAGGCAGGTTCTCCGTCGTGTTGACCAATGTCAATGGAAGCCGCCGAGAACCCGGCGCGATCCAGTCGAGCTGTTGATCGATGCCAGCCGCGACCGGCTGCCAGAACTTCTGCCCATCAAGTGGGCACGCATGGTAGCTTCGCCCTTTGGTTTTTTCCGCGGCGCAGTGCCGCTGATGGCGTCTGATTTGGTCTCGCTACCTACCACCGGCATCACTGTTAAGATCTGCGGTGATGCGCACGTGCGCAATCTTGGCGCTTTCGCCTCACCCACCGGTGCTTTGGTATTTGATATCAATGACTTCGATGAAACCATCGCCGGTCCTTGGGAGTGGGACGTCAAGCGGCTGGCCGTCAGTCTCGTGCTCAGTGGCCGCGAAGCGAGCCACTCCGACAGCGCCTGCAAGGAAGCCGTCGAAAGCTTCGTGGCTGAATATCGCAAGTCGGTCAACCACTGCTCCGAGATGACGGTACTGGAAATTGCGCGCTATACGGTGCATCGGCACATGGAGGCGGGACCACTCCCAGAAGTGCTCAAGAAGGCCGAGCGCGCCACGCCGCAGCACACTCTGCAGAAGCTGGCCCAGAGCCGCGACGGCACGTGGCGTTTCAAGGAAGAAAAGCCGCTCCTGACGTCGGTTTCCGACAAAGTTCGCCACGACGTGCTGAGCGCGCTGCAGAGCTATTGCGACACGCTTTCGCACGAGCGGCGCCACTTTTTCGAACGCTACCAGCCCGTGGACGTCGCCTTTAAGGTCGTAGGGACGGGCAGCGTCGGCACGCGCGATTACGTCATCCTGTGCTTTGGCAACGGGAGCGAAGACCCACTCTTCTTGCAGATGAAAGAAGAGCCGCCTTCCGCTTACGCGCAGTATCTCAACGTTCAGGTCCCACGCAACCAGGGAGAGCGCGTCGTGCAGGGACAGCGGCTGATGCAGGCGCAGCCCGACATTTTTCTGGGCTGGACCAGAATGGACGGACGCGACTATCTTGTGCGCCAACTCGCCGATCACAAGGCCGCCATCGATACCGAAGATCTCACAGGCCGCGGTTTGACCGAATACGCCAGGATGTGCGGCGAGGTCCTGGGCAAGGGACACGCGCGCTCCGGTGACGCCTGCGTGTTGGATGGCTATTGTGGTGGCGTCGAAAAACTCGACAATGCCATAGCCGAATTCGCCGTCGTCTATGCCGACCAGAGCACGGCCGATTGCGAACTGTTCGCCAATGCGGTGAAGAAGGGCCGACTCGCAATCGCGATCTGAGGCCGGCAGACAAGCAGACTGTCAAAAGGCACGCCCTCTGGGTGTTGATAAGAAGGCGCAAGCGCGATGGGTGCGCGAGTCACGGGCGGCTCACGACCACGCGCGGCGATCTCGAAACGGTACGGGGTGAGGCTTCATGAAACTCCAGGTCAAGTTCAGCCTGATTTTTCTGCTCGTCTTTGGAGTGCAACTCGGGGTTGCGGGCTATGTCTGTGATGGGTTCCTGCAGAGAAGCGCTCGCGATCAGGTGATTCGCCAAGCACGACTGATGATGGAATCGAGCCTGGCGGCGCGCACCTACACCGATGAGCAGATCAAGCCTCTGGTAGATCGGAATGATCCCGTATTTCATCCCCAGATTGTCCCTGGGTATGCCGCCACCGAGCACTTCAACTACTTCCGCAACGCATACCCGGAATACAGCTACAAGGAGGCGACGTTGAATCCCACCAACCCGCGCGACCGCGCCGTGGACTGGGAAGCGGACATCGTAAGTTTCTTCCGCAACAATCCGGATAAAAAGGATTTCTCCGGAGAACGCGACACTCCGATGGGACCTTCGCTGTACTTGGCACGGCCCATCAAGGCCCTTGCCTCCTGCCTTGTCTGCCACAGCACGCCGGAAGTGGCTCCCCCCGGCATGGTGAAGGTCTATGGAAACATGAACGGCTTTGGCTGGAAGGCGGACGAGATCATTGGCGCCCAAATCGTCAGCGTTCCCATGGCATTGCCCATCCGCATGGCTAATGCTGCTTACCGGCAACTGATGTCGTCTCTGGTGGTGCTCGCAATCGTGATACTGCTGGTCTTGAATCTGGCGCTGCATTTTGCTGTGATCCGGCCGGTGCGCAGGTTTTCCGTGATGGCCGACGAGATCAGCAAGGGCAACCTGGACTTGCCGGAACTGCCCGCCAGCGGCAAAGACGAGATCTCAACCCTGGCCGGGTCCTTCAACCGGATGCACCGCAGCCTGGCCAAAGCGATGAAAATGCTCGATCGAAACTAGATCCGATGGATAATTTCTCCAATCCCGACCGCACCTGGGTGTGCAGCATCCTTTTCCTGGACATCGTCAACTACTCCTCCCAATCTGTGCAGTTGCAGATGGAATGGAAAACGCGATTCAACCATTACCTGGAAGAGGCCCTGAGCGATGTGCCGGAACCGGAGCGCGTCATCCTCGACACCGGCGACGGCGCGGCGATCTGCTTTCTTGGCGGCCCGGATACTGCGATGGCTCCGGCCTTGAGGCTGCGGAGCTTTTTTGAAGCCGAGCGCCCACTGCCAACCACAATAGTGGTCCGCATGGGTATCAACCTGGGGCCGGTGAGGCTGGTGCAAGATATCAACGGGCACCTGAACGCGCTGGGTGATGGCATCAACGTAGGGCAGCGCGTGATGAGCTTCGCGGCAGACAACCAGATCCTGGTATCGCGCTCGTTTTACGAGGTCGTGAGCCGCCTTTCCGACGGCTACGAGCGGATGTTTTCCTTTGTCGGCACCAGGAAAGACAAACACGCGAGAGAACACCCGGTGTATCAACTCGCGCCCGCCGGCGAGGGAGCATCCCCACCGAATGGTTCCGCAATTGCCGAGCCGTCCGCGCCAACAACACAGCCGACCCAATTCGATGCGGCTGCACTGGACCATCTTCAGGCCCTACTCGCGCCTGTCCTGGGTCCCATAGCGCGCCACGTGATCCAGGACATCAGCCGGAAACATGCCAACCTGGCAGACTTATGCTCTGAACTTGCGACCAACTTTGCTGGCGATAAAGAGCGCACGAAGTTTTTGGAGCAATGCCGGCAGCAGTTTGAGCTGGCAGTTCCACCCGCATCGAGCATCGCGGCCAAGGCGCCGCCGACTGAGCCGACTTCGGGCGTGGTATGGGACCCGGCAATGTTGGAAAAAACCAAGCGGGAACTTGCGGTTTACATCGGTCCCATGGCTAAGTTCATTGTCGATTCCACAGCCAGTGAGGTGCGTACGGTGAAGGATTTCTACGATGCGCTTTGCAGGGAAATACCTTCCAGCCGGGAGCGCGAGCGCTTCTTGTCGCGCTGCAAAGCCGGTACCTAAACCCCGGCGGACTGGCCGAAGGATCATCCCTCACCCGGTCTTCCCCATTAACCCGTGGCTCCGTCCATCCTTGCCCGGGCGACCAAAGCTCTCGCAGAGCTTTGGTCGGATCTCAGACCCTCCGAGATCTTTCGGAGACACTGGGCAAGGCCACGGAACGAGCCATCAGACGGGCTGGACGGGTATCGTGGGCAACTTGATCGACGAGTGGCGTCGCTGATGCTTCGGAGACGAGTGATTTCCGCGGGAATTCTGTTCTTGAGCCTGATCACCCTGAGCGCGCCGGCGAGATGGAACAGCGTCAACTCACCACACGAATTGCCAACCAAAGAGCTTCCGGCGCATGCTTCCGGTCCCGGCCCTCAATCCCTTGCCCGGCACTCCCATTGTGCGCGGTTCCGGAACATTCAGGTGGATATTGCCGAGACGGATCAATGCCTCATGATCATGGGTCCATTGGTTCGTATACAGTGTGATGTTTTGCGTTGCGCTCCCGGCTACGTCGCCGCCCGTGTACAACATGCCATTGATCGCGCCCGATAGCGTAAAGTTATCGGTGTACTTACCAATTTGGCTGACCAAGGTCCAGGAAACAGGCCCGACGAAAGCGCCGTTGAAAATGGTTCCCTTGGGTTGGCCGTTGTCGCCTACGCCCTTCACCAAAAAATTGGAACCCCCGCTGGAAAAGGTCCCGCCGGTCAAGATGCTGGCGCCCGTGAAAGCGCCGGTCGAAAAGCTGACCGCGCCCAGGGCGTGTCCCTGAGGCGCGGTGATCCCATTGAAATTTACCAGCTCTGACCCTTTAGATAGGATTCCGGCGTTAGTGACATTAACTGTCCCAAACTGGTTAGTAAGATCAATGTCTTTCGTTGAAGGGCTGCTACCGCTACCGCTACCGCTACCGCTACTGCCCGAAAACCCCGCGAACCCCAACCCCAATCCCAGTCCGGCAGCCGTTCCTATGCCGATCAAAACTTTTCGCAGCCTGCGCGTATGCACTTTGCTCACGCTCACCGGCTGATCGGGAACGTAGGTGTCCTGCAAGCTCGCCTCCGCCACCGCCGCTGGAGTCAAAATTGCTTGGTACCCACCGGGCGGGATATCCAGTCCGATGACGACCATCTGGCCCGCGATCAGGATCACGGTGTTGGCCGAATCCCTCGATTTACTGTCGCTTTTGAGCACTTTCACCCCGGACGCAGGCGTGACCGCAACTTTGCCTGCGTAGCAGATCACTGTGGTCTGAGCGTTTGCATAGCTGACATAGAAATCAGTTCCAATTACACCGATCACCGCGTTCGGCGTTCTGACTTCGTATTTGCCACCCGGCTTGGTGATCTTGTCCACCTGGTTGCGCAGCTTACCGTAGTTCACTACAACAAAGGTTTGCTGCGAGACGGCATCGTGCTGCACCACTTGGAGTTCGCTGTTGGAGCCAAGACTGAGAATGGAGCCGGCGGTGAGGCCGGCCCGCAAACGTCCTTGAGCGTCAGTTCTTAGCAGATCATTCCACTTGAGGCCGTCTTTGACCTGTACCGGCTGTGCATTTCGCGATGCGGCGGGAATGAGCGCCTTCACTTCTCCAGCTGTTTGGTCATCGGCTGGAGCTGCACACAGCGGCGCTGCAACCAGAAGCAGAGACAGCAAAATCGACAGCAGTGACTTAAGCAACGGGCTGGAATCCGGCACGAATCTCCTTGTCTGACTTCAAAAGTGTCGAGCAGTGTACACCATCTCGCACTCCTCGCGATAGTCTGAAAAGATCTTCATCTGGAGTACAGCGGATCGGTATGCGGATCCCTACCAGCATTGCCGGAATTGCGCCATTTTCGGCCCACTTTTGCGACACCTCTTCTTCGTCCAACTCGCTGGAGACAGACTTCGCTGCCGACCTGATCACCGTCTATCTATCCCGTCGGTATGGGCAGGAGCGCGATCCGGCCTCAGATTGCAGGCCAGCAGGCTCAGCGCCAGCAGAAGAGTGCAGTGGCGAGCGGCGACGACTGGGACACATCAGCAAACCGGGCAACGCTCGGCTGCGTTTTTTGCTGGCGGAAGCGGCCCAAGTCACGATGCGCAGCGCCCCGGAATGGCGAAGCAAGGATTTCTACCTGGCAATGCGACGGGGACGGAAGATCGCCAAGGTAGGTGTGTCCGCTCCACACGACGCGATGCCGCCGGACACTACGCTCTCTGCTGACGGTAACGCTGCAGAACTTCGTTTTCCGCTCGCAGCCAGTCCTCAGTTTCGTGTCCTGGCACAAATCCGCGATGCTGGGAAAGTTCATAAGCCCGACGGCGGATTTCATCTTCCAGATTGATGGGCACGACGCTGGCCCGCGAATCGGTCTTCATCACTTCCAGTTTCGACGCTTCGCGTGCCCCGTTACCCTTCAAGGGTTCTGTTGCGGCCACGGCTGCCACAGGCGGCACTACGGCCGCATTGTCAACGACACTCTCATCTTTACGCTTCCTACCGCTGGCGAATTTCGACCGCGCCATGATTGGATACTCCTTAGCCGATATTTCCTTCTTGACTTCAAAAACGGCGATTAGTGTACACTCCTCTGGCCCGTTCGCGACACTCTAAAATTTTTCTTGTGTGCCTAAGGATACGGCTTGACACTATCGTCAGCTCGTGGTAGCTTCGCCAACTTGGATACGAACAGGGATTGTGGCGCAATCGCAACGCCGTCCCGCGGTGTGGCGCAGCCAAGGTTGGGATCCGTTGACCCGGTGGATCAGTGTGGTTTGCGAGGAGTCGCACTCAGGGCCAGGATTTGGGCTACAATACCGGCGGCGCGCAGCGTACGCAGGCCACCGGAGAACGTCGTCGGCCGGTGAAACTTTGGTCCCTGTTGGCTGATGGCTTCGATTTTGTGAAGAAACCCTCGCTCGGAATACGATTGGCGGCGGGGAGGACTTGTGAACCTTAAGATTAAGATGAGGACCTTAGAATGAACGTTGACTTCACGTTCTCCGATACCGTAGCGGGTTACGTCAGTTCTTATAACTCCCGCGAGAGCTGTTTTACCCTGCGCACCTCCGACGATCGGGAATTCGCCGTATATCTGAATTCCAACACGTTTGCGCGCTACGCCTACAACCTGTCGGAATCCTATCAGGATGCGACTGGCGATATGCCCAGGCTCCTGGCGCTGCCGCGCCAGTTTGTCTTCGCTTACGGCACTTTCTACCCGGCAGGCGAAACGGGACGGTTCGAAGCGCAGTGGATGGTATTCCCGGGTAATGGACCCGGGGCATACCGCCACGAGGAGCCGGGTTGGTGGATCAACCAGTCGCGTTCGATTGGTAAGTCTTATCTGAAGTGGCAGTTCAACCACCCCGACGAGCAGATTAATTACCGCAACTACCGGACGATGCTGCACCTCGCTGGAACCAAGAAGGGCGACTTCCTCCAGGAAACCGACACCATCAGCCGCATGATTTACGGTCTCTCGACGGCTTACATGATGACCGGCGACGAGGCGTTTCTGGAAGCTTCCGAAAAAGGTTCCCAATACCTGCGCGATCACATGCGATTCTACGACCAGGATGAAGACATCGTGTACTGGTATCACGGCATCAGGGTCGAAGGCGACAAAGAAACGAAGCTGCTCACCTCGGAATTCGGCGACGACCAGTATTCGATTCCGATGTACGAGCAAATCTATGCGCTCGCCGGCCCCACCATGACCTACCGTTTGACGGGCGACCCGAAAATCATGTGGGACATCGAGAAGACGGTCAAGATATTTGAGAAGTACAAAGACAACGACAAGGGCGGATATTTCTCGCACATCGATCCCGTCGAACTCAACCCGCGGCACGATTCCCTGGCTCATAACCGCGCCCGCAAGAACTGGAATTCGGTCGGCGACCACGCACCCGCGTATTTGGTCAACTTGTATCTAGCCACGGGCAATCCGGCGTACGGCAATTTCCTCGAATACACCTTCGACACCATCGCGAAGTATTTTCCGGATTACGAAAACAGCCCCTTCGTAAACGAGAAGTTCCACGAGGACTGGAGCCACGATCAAACCTGGGGTTGGCAGCAGAACCGTGCCGTGGTCGGACACAACCTGAAGATCGCCTGGAACCTCATGCGCATGGACTCGCTAAAGCATAAGAGCGAGTACGTGGAACTGGCGCGCAAGATTGCCGAACTGATGCCGGCAGCCGGCAGCGATCGCCAACGCTGCGGCTGGTACGACGTTGTGGAGCGCGTGATCAAGCCGGACGGCAAGCATGCCCGCTTCGCATGGCACGATCGCAAGGCCTGGTGGCAGCAGGAGCAGGGCATCCTGGCGTACATGATTCTGCACGGTATCTTGAAGGATGAATTCTACCAGCGCATGGGGCGTGAGTCGGCGGCCTTCTACAACGCCTTCTTCCTGGACCACGATGACGGCGGCGTCTACTTCAACGTTCTCGCCAACGGTCTGCCGTACCTGCAGGGCACGGAGCGCTTCAAGGGCAGCCATTCCATGAGCGCATATCACTCCATGGAGTTGTGCTTTCTATCCGCTGTGTACACGAACCTGCTCGTCACGCGCCAGCCCATGGAATTCTATTTCAAGCCCTATCCGGGCGGATTTCCCGATAACGTTCTGCGCGTGTCGCCGGACATCCTGCCGAAGGGCAGCATTCGCATCGAGGGGTGCTGGATCGACGGGAAAGCTCATAAGGACTACGACGCCAACGCCTTGACGGTGAAACTGCCTGCTTCCGACCAGCGGCAGACCGTGAAAGTGAAGATCTCGCCAACACAGTGGCTGGAACAGTAAGCAGGCAGCTTATGAACCTCGAAACCTCAGAAGCGAATGGCATTGGAACGGCTCGGCTGGAAGGCAGTTTGGACGGCAAGACTGCACCCGAAGTGCGAGAGCAGTTGCGTCCGTTTCTGGCCGCGAACTCGAAGCTGATCCTCGATCTTACCAAGGTTGACTATCTGTCCAGCGCCGGCTTGCGCCTGTTGCTGTTGCTCTACCGCGAGATTTCCGGAAGGAAAGGCAAGCTCGTTCTGGTTGGAGTCTCCGAAGATATTCGAACTGTGATGTCCCACACCGGGTTCCTGAACTTTTTCACGCTAGCGAATTCGGAAGCAGAGGCAAAGCAGGCGGTTGCGTGAGGACGGCTTGTTTGATAGTTTCTTGATGCTTTGACATTTTCATGAGCCCAGCCACAGAAGAACGCATCGATTTTTATCCCACTCACGAGGCGGACGGCGTCCGCTTCCGGCGGGGCCGGCCGCTTCCCTTCGGAGCCACCATGGTTCCGAATGGAGTCAATTTCTCCGTCTTCTCCAGTTCGGCTGATTCCTGTACCTTGGTGCTCTTCCGCAAACACGAACCACGGCCATACGCTGAAATCGAATTCCCTCGGGAATTCCGTATCGGCGACGTCTATTCCATCATCGTATTCGATCTGGATTACGAGACTCTAGAATACGGCTACCGCTTTTCAGGTCCTTGGGATCCCGCGACCGGACAGCGCTTCGATAAAACCAAAATCCTTTGCGATCCTTACGCGAAGGTGCTGGGGGGACGCGACGTGTGGCGCGCCCAGCCAGATTGGAACGACATTTACCAGCATCGCGCCCGCCTCTCGTTCGACGACTTCGACTGGGAAGGGGACACGGCCATCGAGATTCCCACGAAAGATCTCATCATTTACGAGGCGCATGTCCGCGGTTTCACGGCGCATGCCTCCTCGAAGGTCTCGGCGCCGGGCACATTCGCGGGACTTCGCGAGAAGATTCCCTATCTGAAATCCCTGGGCGTCAACTGCCTCGAGTTGCTGCCGATTTACGAATTCGACGAATGGGAGAACAACAGGAAGCACCCTGAAAGCGGAGAGCTGCTGCTCAACTATTGGGGATACAGCACGGTCGGGTTTTTTGCGCCGAAGGCCGGATACGCGGCCACGGGAAACCTCGGCATGCAGGTGGATGAGTTGAAGAACCTCATCAAAGAGCTGCATCGCGCCGGAATTGAGATCATGCTCGACGTTGTCTTCAACCACACCGCTGAAGGCGACCAGCGAGGTCCATACATCTCCTACCGGGGCATCGACAACCGCACTTACTATATTCTGACCCCGGAAGGTTACTACTACAACTTCTCCGGTTGTGGCAACACGTTGAACTGCAACCATCCGGTGGTCCGTAACATGGTACTCGATTGCCTGCGCTACTGGGCATCGGAATACCACATCGACGGATTCCGCTTCGATCTTGCGTCCATCCTCGGACGCGATCAGAATGGGGCGCCGCTTTCGAATCCCCCGTTGCTGGAATCGCTGGCCTACGATCCGGTCCTCAGCAAGTGCAAGCTTATCGCGGAAGCTTGGGACGCTGGAGGGATGTATCAGGTTGGGTCATTCCCCGCTTACGGACGATGGGCGGAATGGAACGGTAAGTACCGTGACTCGGTTCGGCGCTTCATCAAGGGCGACCACGGGTTGGTCGGCGAGATCGCCGAACGGATCCAAGGTTCTCCGGATTTGTACTGGTATAGGGGTCCCACGGCAAGCTTGAATTTCATCACCTGCCACGATGGATTCACTCTCCGCGATATGGTTTCGTACAACGACAAGCACAACGAGGCCAATGGCGAATGGAACAACGACGGCAGCAACGATAACAATAGCTGGAACTGCGGATGGGAGGGAGAAACTAACGACCCCGGGGTGAATGCCCTGCGTCGTCGACAGATGAAGAACGCCGCGACCCTCCTTTTCCTCAGCCGCGGTGTACCCATGTTGCAGATGGGCGATGAAGTCGGGCGCACGCAAGGTGGCAATAACAACAGTTATTGTCACGACAATGCCCTGAGCTGGATGGACTGGAATTCCCTGGAAAAGGAAAAGGACCTGCTCCGTTTCTTCAGCAAGCTCCTCGCATTCCGGCAGGCTCACCCCGTGCTCCGTGGCAACAGGTTCTTCGAGCATCGCGATTACGTGGGAAGCGGTAACCCGGACATCGGTTTCCACGGCACGCGCGTTGGTCAACCGGATTGGGGAGGCGTCAGCACATGCCTGGCCTATCGGTTATGCGGAAAGCACGCCATTCCGCAGGATGACGACATTTACGTCGCCATCAACATGTACTGGGATGGGTTGCCGTTCCAGGTTCCCGCGCCGCCCGCGGGAAAAAGCTGGAGGGTTGCCATCAACACTTCCATGCGGTCGCCCGAAGACATCTTCGACAGCGAAGGCGGTCCGCGGGTCGACTCTGCCGAAGTGATCGTGGGCGGACGATCCATCATGGTTCTGGTCGCGTGAAGGAATGCGGTTAACAAGGGAGAAATCATAATGGCACTGGACATCGAATCGAAGGTTGACGGGAACACTGCGCGCATCGCCCTTTCGGGAGAACTGGACGGAAGCACTGCCCCCAAATTGCGCGAGACCGTAGACAAGGTTCTCAGCGGGAAGCCGGCGCAGTTGGTTCTCCAGGTGGAGAAGCTGACCTTCATGGCTTCGGCCGGACTGCGAATCCTTATTTTCGCCAAACAGAAGCAGCCGAATTTGAAAATCTACCTCGTGAAGCCGCAACCCGCCATCGTGGATACGCTGCACAAGACCGGCTTCTACGACGGCGTGTTCGTGACTTGGGCTGAGCCTGCCAGCGCCTAGAACGGGGGCTCAGTCATGGACGCACTTACGCTTCCGGGGAATCTGGACGCACTGAGTCCGATTCGAGACTACGTGAAGGCCGCGGCGAACACGGCTGGTCTTGACCACACCGCAATCTACAACTTGTTACTGGCCGTGGATGAGATTGCCACCAACGTGGTCGTTCACGGATATGAGGAAGCGGGACTTCAAGGCGACATCTCGATCGCTGCCAAGAACGAAGAAAATCGTCTGGTCATCGAGCTCTTGGACCACGGAAAATCCTACGATCCCAATCTTCACAAGGAGCCGGACGACGAAGGGCTTACAAAGGAGTTGTCGGATCGTCCGATAGGCGGCTTGGGAATCATGTTGGCTAAGGACGGTGTCGACGATCTTCAGTACCAATCTACGGAGTTGGAGAACGTCCACCGCTTCATTGTCCATTTGAAGCCGTCCTCTGAAGCGGCCAAGCCTGCGCCGAAGCCAGCGGTGTTGGACGACCACCGCAAGCTCGAGATCTTGCTGAGGATCTCTAAATCGCTCGGTCTTGAGATTCGACTCGACCCATTACTCCAGCTGATCGTGGCCGAGGTCACGGCGGCGATGCAGGCCGAGAGAACCACATTGTTTCTGGTGGATCGCAGGAAACCCGACCAACTCGTTAGCAGAGTAGCCGAGGGATTGGTCGCGAAAGAGATTCGCGTGCTCTTTGGATTCGGGATCGCGGGTACAACCGCCCAGATCCGGCAGACCATCAACATCCCGGATGCCTACAACGACAGCCGGTTCAATCCGGTGTTCGATAAGTCCTCGGGATTCCGGACGCGATCCATCCTCTCCATGCCGATCATCGATCAAACCGGAGTCCTGATCGGCGTGGTGCAGGCTTTGAACAAGAAAGGCGGAGCGTTCACCAAGGAAGACGAGCAGTTTCTCGACGCCATCTGCGTTCATCTCGGCATCGCCCTGAAGCGCGCCGAAATGGTCGACCTGTATCTGCAATCGCAGATCGTGACGAGCTCTCTCAAAATCGCGCGGGACATACAGATGGGTCTCGTACCCAGGGACTTCCCAGCGCTTCCGGAGTTCAAAGAGGTGGATATTTTCGCCACCATCGTTCCGGCGCTCGACGTGGGCGGCGACCTGTACGACTTCTTTCCCCTGGACAAGGATCGAATCTGCTTTATCATCGGGGACGTCTCCGACAAAGGAGTTCCGGCAGCGCTGTTCATGGCTATGGCGCGCACCGCGTTCAAGATGTCGGCCATCGCTTCGCCGGATTCGATTGGGCCCACGATGGGCAGAGTCAATCAGTTCCTTTGCGAAAGCAATCCCCAGCAAATGTTCGTTACCGCCTTGGCTGGCATTCTCGATTTGCGAACGGGACGGGTGGAATATGCTGACGCGGGACACGAGCCCCCGTTTATAGTGCAAACTTCGGGCGCGGTACTGGAAGTGGAAAAGGTCGGCGGCATCGTGCTGGGTTTCATCCCCGGCCAAGAGTTTACAAGCGGCACAATGCAACTGAACCCGGGCGACACGCTGGTTCTCTACACCGATGGAGTGACCGAGGCTATGAACGTTGACCACGAGCTCTTCGGGGCGGATGCGATTAAAGGAACGCTTTCGCAAACTGGGCAACCCGCCGACAGCGAGGCGATCATCAAGGCGCTGCTCGAGAGCGTGGGCGAGTTTGTTGGAGAAGCCCCCCAGCACGACGACATCACCATGCTGGTCATCCGGTATCGCGGCCGGAGCGCATAACGGAGGATTCCAGAAGAACGTCAGTCTCGCCTTTCCGGTGTCTTGTAGGCTCTCTAATGAAGGCTGAGACTGATGAAACTCCAGGTGCATACCGCGAGTAAAAACTATTTCGATTTCATCACATAGACGCCGTCCCAGTCGGGCTCCGGCGCTTCCTCAACGTATTCAACGCTGCGCTGCAGCAGGATCTGGGTGGGACCGTCATCCGGATACACCGCCAGCAACTCGCCGAACGCTCCGGCCGCCTCCCGCCAATTCTGGCTGCGGTATACGTCGAGCGCCGCATTGTACTTTGTCAGCAGTGCTGCATAGGTGCCGCGTTCGGAAATTGGAGCCAGCAACTCGTAAATCACCACCGGCTTTTTTTTCCCTTTTACCCGGATGCGGTCGACTTCGCGTGCGACAAACTGATCCGCCACTTGGGCATGAGTGAATTCGCTGATGATCACGCGGTTGCGATATTCCTTCGTCATGCCCTCTAGACGAGAAGCCAGATTGACGTTGTCTCCCATCACGGTCCATGCCAGGCGCTTGTCAGATCCCATGTTGCCGACGTTCACCGGGCCGGTGTTGAGCCCGATGCCGATGGCGATCTGACGCCGCCCCTGCTCCGCCCACTTGCGGTTCAGTTCTTCCAGACCGGCCATCATCTCCAGGGCGCAACTACAGGCGCGATAGGCATGATCCTGTTGCGGAAATGGAGATCCCCAGAACGCCATAATGGCATCGCCGATGTATTTGTCGAGTGTGCCCAAATTGCGAAACAGAATGTCGGTCATCGCGGACAGATATTGATTCAGCAGATTAACCAGTTCGTCCGGTGTCAGCCCCTCGGAGAGCGTGGTGAAATCGCGAATGTCGCTGAACATCACCGTCAGTTCCTTGACTTCGCCTCCGGGACGAATGTACTCATGCGGATCCTTGGCAATCAACGCGATGACGCCGGGTGAGAGGTATTGCGAAAATGTCTTGCGGATTTTCCGCTTCTCGCGCTCCTCGTGAATCACCCGAAAGCTGGTGATGGAAGCATACGAGGCCACCAGCGTCGCCGCCGGTACGACGAAGCTGTACCAGCGCCCCCAGTGCACAAAGCCGAAGTAGACGAACCCGAAGAATGCACCCAGCACCACCAACGTTGTGAGGGTTGCCACCAGAGGACGGGAGCGGCCGCACCAAAGTCCCAGCCCGATGCCGAAAAGGACAATGAAGACGATGTCAACGATCTCTTCGTTGAAGCCGCGGATGAGAAAAGTGCGCTGCGGCTCGGCGCTGTGCAGCAGATTGTCGAGGATGTTGGCATGGATTTCTACTCCCATGTAACCGGTGCCTTGCTTTTCAAACGGCGTGTTACGCAGGTCGCCGATACCGAGCGCGGTAGCGCCAACAAAAACAATTTTGTCGCGAAACGCATCTGCTGGCACAGTCCCATGGAGTACGTCCACCATCGAGTAGTGCGGATAGGAGTGATACGGGCCAACGTAGTTGATCAGAGCACTGCCGTCTTGCCAAGGATACAACTCGTGATTTCCAAACTGAATGCGCTCGATACCGTCCGCCCCAATGTAAGCTGCGATTTGCTGGTCGGGAATGCTTTCGTATTGCCGCAGGACCTGCAACGCCAGCGACGGGAAGAAATCCTGATCCTGGTAGCGAATCACGAACAGCGCCCGCCGAATCGTGCCGTCGGCATCCGGGTTGATGTTGAAGAAACCATAAGATGCGGCGGCTTCGGCCAGTTTTGGAAGGTTGGCTTCCACGCCAGCGTCCACCGACCCTCCAGCCTGAATCCACGCCTGGCTGAGATCGAAATCGTGATTGCCGGATTTGACCTTCAGGACCTGAGGGAAGGACTTCGCCCATACGATGTTGAAATAGGCCTCGGCCTGCTTGGGGTCGGAGAATTTGGAAGCTTCGGCACTCAGAAAAAGATGACCGAGAACCACGTTTCCCGCGTCTTTGAGGGCGGCCGCAAACTGGGCGTCGACATCAGATTGTTGCTCCAGCTGCAGAACTTTATTTTGCAGTTCCGCGGGCGCGGAGGGTCCGATTTCGCTGCGCAAGCGTGCCAGGACGTCAAGCGCTTCGCTGCTGGCTGCCGTAGGAAAGGTTACGTCGAAGCCAACAACGCGTGCTCCGCTCTGTTTCAACTGTCGCACCAGTAGAGCGTAGTTACTTCGCGGCAGGGGGTAGGAACTGATCGTCTGCAGCGTCTTGTCGTCAATTCCAACGATGACGATGCGAGGATCCACAGGGCGCTTGCCGCGCAAGGCAAAGCGAAGATCGAGCGTGCGCTGCTCGATGTCCTGGAGAAACAGAAAGCCGGCACGCTGGTTGCCGCCGATTCCGGAATAGGCGAAGAGCCCCAGACCAATGGCCGTCACCGCTATCGCGATGGCGGCATGGGGCTGGTTCGAAAACCATCTGGCTGCAACTCTGAAATGCGCCCATATCCCCGCTGGTCCGGCCATTACGCGCTTAAGAAAGCGCGGGCGGATTGGACTCGTCGACATAACCCTGGTTCAGTTCCACAATGTTGCCTTCCGGATCGGCGATCCATGCCACTCGCATGCCCGGTATGAACTGGCCCATGTCGAGCGGTCCGAGCGACAGCTTTGCTTGCGATCCCATCGCAGCTAACTTGGCGTCGAGGTTGTCCACGAGAAAAGCAACGTGCCGGATACCGGGATATTCCGTTCCGTCACGTTCAACTGGGGAGGGGCGGTCGCCCTTCGCAGGAAACAGTTCGAGGGAAAGCGGTCCGGATTTGATCACAACTACCTGACCAGGCCCGGGTAGATACACGCGACTGCGGCTAAAGCCGAAGTGCTTCGTGTAGAAGCGCTCGATCAGAATCGGGTCCTTGCAGTTGATTGCAATATGATTGAAGGCAACACTAGACATTAGCGGCGCTCCCAGCGGGACGGCCCGACGAGATCATGTCGATGATCTTGCGGGCGAATAGATGGCAATGTCCTCCGGTTCGCCCGGTCACCAGGTCGCCATCCACCACCACGTCTTTGTCTTCGTAAATGGCGCCATAGTTCTTAACATCGCCGAGCAGGTTGTTGTGCGCCACGATGTGGCGCCCGCGGACCAATTCCGGCACGGGCGAAACCAGCCACAACCCGTGGCAGATAATTCCCTTGATCATGTTCTTCTCGGCGAAAGCACGCTTCAGGAACTCCACTGCGGGAGGCAGCTTATGAATGTCTTCCGTCCAGCGTAGCCGGTCGGACACGATCCCTGATGGCACAATCACCGCGGAATAGCTTCGCAACTCCGCGTCGCTCATGTTTTCGAAACTCTCATGGCACTCGAATGGGTAGTGTTCTTCGTGGCCTTTAAACGTGATCGACGGCTGTCCCCAGAGACGCGACATGAAGTGAACTTCCATGCCTTCCTCGGGAAAGCGGTGCTCATAGTAGAAAATTTCCTTTTCGTAGAAGTCGCTTTCGATGAGGACAGCGACCTTCTTAGGTTGCGTAACCATTGCTATCCCCCATTCCTAAGCGACGGATCCGTCCGGGTACTGTGTCATTCCGGCGAAGTGGATTGCGATCTTGCCGCCCTTCAGCACCCAACTGTCGGCGAAGCGCATCTTGGCGGTGCCTTGATCGGTCGTTATCTCGATGGCTTCTACGATCATCAGCGCGTCGGGTGTTTCTCCCCAAAACGCAATCTCAACTTGCAGGCCCTTCAAGCCGAGAATTCCTTTGAAATGTTCGCGCAACTGCTCTCTTCCTTTGAAGTAGAGTGGCTTACGATCACCGGAGAAACTGCTGATCAGCAGGGCGTCGGTTGTGTACTGGTTAAGGATCCCTTCGATATCCTTCTTGAGAATAAGATCTATGTGTTCCCGGTACAGGCGCCCCAGGGGGCTATCGGGAACGCCCTTTTCTGTACGCTCGACTGTTTCTGGCATTAGGTTCTCCTCTCGACTACAGTTTGGCCGAGCCTGGGTGATAGTTGAGACCATTGACGTTATACATCGTGATCTCAAGGCCGCCGGTGCGCTCGGAACGCCGCACCTTCCATGTCTGGTCCGCGTCCAGTTTGATTCGCGCCGAATTGGGCGCTGGGGGATTCCATACGCTGGCCTCCCATTGCACTACCACGTGCACTTCGGCTTCATTGCCGGAGATTTTCGGCGTGCACTCTTTGACCGTGTGAACTTCGTCAAAGAAGATACGGATGACGCGTTGAAACCAGCTTTCAAAGTCAGCCAAGCCGCTGGCAGTCGTTTCCGGGAATTTCATTATCAATCCTTCTTCGGCCAGGAACGGAAGGACCTCGACCATAGGTGCGTGAACATCGAGCTTGCGGTACCACACGGCCGCGAAGTCTGAGATTTCCTTCGGTGTCAGCGAAGGCTGCATCTGGCGAACTGTAGACATAACTCCCCCCTTTTGATTTCGAGACTATTGCCCACATCTGACGCCAATCAGATCCGGACGCATGTCTCCTTCAAGAACAAGTTCAATAAGATAAGGCCCCTCGGTAGCGAGGGCCTCGCGTATGGCAGGTTTGATCTGTTCCGGCTTCTCCACCCGCGTCGCTGGCACCCCCATCGCTAGCGCCATGCCGGCGAACTGCAATTCCGGTTTGGACAGGTCGAAGCTGAGCGGAAACTGATGTTGGGGAATGCCGCGTTCTTTCCAGTAAGCGGAAACATTCAGTTGCAGCAGACGATAAGAGTGGTTGTTACAAACTACGAACTTGGCGCCAATCTTGTGGCGGGCAGCAGTCCAGAGCGCCTGGATCGTGTACATCGACCCGCCATCGCCGGTGAACCCGAACACGGTTTTGCCCGGATTTGCCAACTGGACTCCCATCACACCCGGGATGCCCACTCCGAGCGAACCCCCGCGGGTCAGAAAATACTGCCCGCCTTTCTTGGGCGCAAAGTATCGGGACACGGCGGGAGAATTCGTCAGTGCCTCGTCGAAGATAATGGCGTCGTCCGGCAGTTGGGGCGCCAGTTCTTCCATGAAACGCGCCATGTGCATGGGAACGGCATCGCGCGCCTGCTTATCTTTCTCGAACTCCGAATTGCGCTTGGCTTCCTTTTGGCGCGCCAGTTTCTCGGAGCGGGCCTTGGCCGATTGTTTCAAGTCAGGCCACTGCAACGATTCCAATTCCTCCGCAAGCGCCGCCAGCGACAGCTTCGGATCGCCGAGCAACCCCAGATCGACGCGATGGTTCTTACCTATCTCGTACAAGTTCAGGTCGATGTGGATGACCTTTGCCCCCTCGGCGAAAATACTCCCCAATTCGGGGAACACTTCCGGCAGCATGTAGGTGCCGCACACCAGGTTCACGTCACCCTTGGTGGTCGTGGGGAGGCTGCTATACCCGAACATGTGCCCTGTCGATCCTTGGTACAGCGGATGTCTGTAGGACATGTTCACTTCGCCAGCATCGGCCTCCCACACTTCCGCGCCCAGCATTTCGGCGACCCGAGCAAGTTCTTCCTGAGCGTTGGAAAACGCAATGCCATCGCCAACAAAAATCATGGGACGGGAGGCCGCCGCGAGCATCTTGGCTGCTTCGCGGATCTGTCCTCGCTCCGGAACCACACGAGTTGACGGAAGCAGGGTGGGGTAGACATTCTCAACTCCCGCCTCGTCAAGGATGTCCATCGGCAGACAGACGTACACCGGGCCCATCGGTGGAGTTCCGGCAATCTTCGTAGCGCGCCGCAGAACCCGCAGCGCGGACGAGGGATCCATCACCATGGTCGACCACTTGGTGACGGGCTTGGCCATGGCTACGAGATCCCCCGCCATCTGGGCATCCATCGCCTGATACTTGATGCCGGCGTCTCCCCCGATCACAACCAGGGGAGAATGGCCCCGCATCGCCTGGTATAGCGCGCCGATCGAGTTCCCCAACCCCGGTGTGCTGTGGATCTGCACCAGGGTTGGTTTATGAGTACAACGCGCGTACCCGTCCGCCATCATCACGGCCACAGTTTCCTGCAGCGTGAGAATGTACTGCAGTTCAGGGTACTCCCATAAGGCGTCGAGAAAGCCTTGCTCGACAGTTCCAGGCTGGCCGAACATATGGCGCATGCCATCGGCGAGGAATTGCTCTAGGATGAAATGGCGCGACGTCTTCTGCCCCGGCGCGATGCGTTGTGCGATGGAATGCATTTTCACCAACCGTAGCGTTTTAAGCCTTTTTCGAGCACTTCCACAAGTTTGTTACCCGTCGTGTAGGAATCCGCCGTGGACCTCCCGGTTACGAAGGGATAGTCGACGATCACCGAGATTTCCTTGCCAAAATTGCCGATGTACGCTCCGTCGGGTGCAGTGGCGTCACGCAGGATGTACTCCAGTGGATAGGGCGGCGGCCCCATGTTGAAATCCACGCCAATGAAGCCGGTACCGTCGTGGTAGTCATATTCCAGACAATGTCCGGTGACGTGTTTGTTCTTGATGATGCTTTTTCTGTCTTCGAGGTTCCGAGCAAAGGCGAGGCAGGCCACACCGTAGCACTCCGCCGCGACCGGCTTGCCCGCGTTGTAGAACCCAAGAATCAGGTCATGGACACGCTGGTTGTTAACCATGTCCACGATGGGACCGCTGCCGCCGACGAGGACTATCGCTGCATACGGCTCCAGTGTTTTCCAGGCGGCGTCACGCTGGTTGTAGTACTTTTCGAGCTCGCGCACCAGGTAGGAAGCGCTGTAGTATGGCCGCTCCGGAAACCATGTACTTAGATTCAGCGTCTTATCCAGCCGCGGCGAACTGTTGATCGCACGAACTTTGGCCGCCATTTCCGCGCTGGTAACACCCCGGCCCAATGGCGGATCGATGAACTTTTCATCCATGCTGGGCGGCAATGCAACCGGTCGCTGGCCGCGCGGGGTTACAAAAACCGTTTCGTATCCAGCCGACTCAAGCGCCTCCAGCGGACCGATAAGTTCTTCTCCCCAGAATCCGTATCCCGACAGGACCACAAGAACTTTCTTGCTCACTGAACCCTCCTTAGAGAAATTAGCAGTCCCCACGCAACGCTTGAATCATTCTCGGCGCCGCTGTTCACAAATGCTCACGTTGGCGGATTTGTTTTTGAAGCGCGCTGACAAAATTAAAACGCGGAGAGACTCCGATCTCGCATTTTGTAGTTCTTTACAGCAGGCAATGTACACCATGAACGGGCTGCGAGCAACAGCATCATCAAAGGGTTTGTCACCTGTTAACGAAAGCCCCGTCCTCAGACCCGCTCCCCACAGCGGAGATCAGCTCGTCACTGACGCGCCACATTATAGCGCCGACCCAAGGATTGTCAAGCGCCGAGGGAGTCGTCAGAAAATAACGCTTCCGGTGGTGGGGCTCATGGTGCGGCTAAGCGCTCAGTTCCACATTCTCGGCCGCGAACACGATGCGTGAACTCAGTTTCATGGCTGCCGCCTTTGCCCGGCATTCGGCGTAGAGCTGGTCCAGGCAATCGTCGTCGTGCATGGGATCGTGATGATAGATGACGAGATTGGCGACGCCGGCGTCGCGTGCCGCTACCAGCGCATGCTCGAACGTGCCGTGTCCCCAACCGCGGTGCGCGGCATACTCTTCGCTGTTGTATTGCGCCTCGCGAATGTAGATGTCGGCGCCGCGCGCGAAGTCGGTCAATTCCCGCTCCCGCTCGAGGTTCTCGACGGTATCCCCGAACCGGCTGCAGTACGGTTCGTGGTCGGTCATATAGACCACCGACTTGCCGTCGACATCAATGCGGAAGGCTGAGGCAAGTCCGGGGTGATTCACCTGTTTTGTGGTGACGGTAGCCCCGTCGATTTCCACCGCACGCGTGAACTCGACGAACTCGATCCGCGATTTCAAATGGTCCATCGGCAGCGGGAAAAAGGTCGCGTCCATTTGTTCTCGAAACGCTTCCGCTAACGTGCGATCCGGGCTACACAGACCGTAAATGGTAATGACGTTTGTGGAGGCGTAGGCGGGCGTAAAGAAAGGGAAGCCCTGGATGTGGTCCCAATGCGTGTGGCTCACGAACAAATGAACGTGGATGGGGATGCCGTTGAATTCGCGTTGTAAGGAATTTCCGAGCTCACGAATGCCCGTGCCGCAATCGAAGACCACAACAGAATTGCGATAACGGACTTCGACACAAGCGGTGTTTCCGCCGTATCGCAGTGTTTTGGGGCCCGGAGTTGCGATGGAACCTCTGCTGCCCCAGAATTTGACTTTCAGAACTTGGCGCGCGCTGTTCCCATCCGCTGCCATGAGCTAAACCCCCGGCGCAATCGCAGAACAGTGTAACTCAGCTAATTGTTGGCTTGCGCTAATAATTCGCAGATCCTGCCGTCGAACGCGCCAACCGCACCCGCACCGAGGAGTTCTATCAAGTCACGCCCTGCTCGCTGTAGATGGAAAAACTCAATCGCGAACTTTGGCATTGGAAGAAAATCTACAACACCGTCCGCCCTTATCAAGTGCTCGGCTACTTAACCTCGCAGCAGTTCCTGCCGCAAATCTCATCCCAACGAGAAAAAGAAAATGTCACTCATGAGACGAGTACAAGTACTTGACAATTCTTCGGCCAGTGCCATATCGTTGCCGGGATATTCGCGGACTGTCATCATGCCGGTGAACTCAAACAAGTACATCGCGCTACGGTATTTCCAGGAAATCATGACCGAGGGCAGTCTCGCCGCGGTCTAAGGAATCAGGATCAAAGTGCACCGCTGCTGAGGAACTGGGAAAAATGGACACACCGCAAGAGATTCCAATTTCGGTGAAAGTGAACGGGCAGGTACACAACGTCTCTGCTCCGCCACATCTTCTGCTGTCGGACCTGGTGCGCGACCGCCTCGGGTTAACGGGTACCAAGGTGGGCTGCGAGACCGGCCAATGCGGGGCGTGCACCCTTCTGGTCGACGGCGTGTCGGTGAAGAGTTGCACGATGCTGGCGGCGCAGGCGGACGGATCGGACGTCGTAACCATCGAGGGACTCTCCCCTATGGGTTCGATGACCGAATTGCAGACCGCATTCTGGGAGCACCATGGCGTCCAGTGCGGTTTCTGCACGCCCGGCATGATTCTCTCGTTGACGGATCTGCTGAAGCGCAACGCGGCTCCGGACGAGGCGGAGATCCGGCGGCAGATCGACGGGAATTTGTGCCGCTGCGGAGTGTATCAGCACGCGGTAACCGCGGTACAGAGTTTGGGAAAATCCGCGGCGGTGAGCGCGCAGCCGGAGCAGAAGACGAAGGAGACGGCGCCAGCCCAGGGACTCGGCGCTTCGATCAAGCGCCGTGAAGATCCGGAATTCCTGAACGGAGACGCAAAGTTCACCGCGGACGTTGTGCTTCCCGACATGACCCACGTCGCCATCCTGCACAGCGACCACGCTCACGCGAAGATCAAGAGTATCGACACGAGCGCCGCGGCAAAGATGCCCGGGGTGGTCAGGATCTTCACGGGCGCGGATCTGGCCGGAAAACTGATGCCGATGGTCTGCATCTGGAAGCCCGCAGGAGTGGAGAGCCACTTCCCGCCACACCCGTACGGGCTCCCCGGCGCTCAAACCGCGCTCGCCACGGATCGGGTTCGCTATGTCGGCGAGTGGGTGGCCGCGGTGGTGGCGGAGACTCGCCAGCAGGCTTACGATGCGCTGCCGGCGATCAAAGTCGATTACGAACCGCTGCCTGTGGTCACGAACGCCGAGGCTGCCCTCAAAGAAGGCGCGCCCCAGTTACACGACACGGTCCCGGGTAATTTATGCACTCACGTGACGTATGGAGACAAGGTAGCTACCGACGCGGCGATTCAGAGCGCGGAAGTCGTGATCCGGCAGAAGCTTTCCATCCCCCGTCAGATCCACCACCCTATCGAGACCCGGGCCACGCTGGCTCAATACGACGCCGGGACCGAAGATTACACCCTCTGGACGAACACCCAGATCCCGCACGGCAACCGGTTCATGATCTGTGGTCTGGTGCTGGGGATTCCTTACAACAAGCTGCGGGTGATTGTGCCGAACATCGGCGGAGGCTTTGGTTCCAAGGGTTACTTGTACCAGGATGCGCCGCTCATGCTGGTGCTGGCCAAGGAAGTGGGCCGGCCCGTGAAGTGGGTGGATACTCGGGAAGGCGTCGCTCGCACAAACGTGCAT
>Ga0316363_10001132_pt1 | contig 25206 bp, 19 predicted proteins | sample Sb_taG_3_FD_200459 | JGI IMG/M metagenome (GOLD analysis project Ga0316363, IMG submission 200459) | Peat soil microbial communities from Weissenstadt, Germany - Sb_50d_a_PC metaG (v2) (version 2) | ecosystem: Environmental > Terrestrial > Soil > Wetlands > Peat | place: Germany: Weissenstadt...
CGAAAAATCGCCCCTCATCGTCCGCCGCCGGCCGCCACTCGATGTCTTTTTCCAGCCCCGCAACGTCGCGGTCATTGGCGCCACCGAGGAGAAGTCCAGGAGACCGCAAGCCAGAGCCGTGGACGCAAGAAGAACTATCTGCGCCGTTGGGGCGCACTACCTCCCGCTAAATCCGGAGTTCTCCTTTCGCGAGGATTTCATCTTCCGATCCCTCACCCGGATTCTTGAATTCATCCGGATCTTCGCCGAAACGGTCGTTGATGCGCATCTGCGAGAGTATCTGATGTATTCGCCTCGCGCGCTATTGGAAAGCACGGCCGGGCTTCAAGCGGTGGCGAGCAATGTTTGGACATTGACCGATGAACTCTGGCAGGGGTATCACCACATGCTTCAAGAAGAGCCGACTAGGCGGTCTGTGGTGTCCCTCTTCGTCGGGGCGGCAGGCACGATGGAGCGTCATCCTGAGATTGAACCACGCCGACACCCCAGAGAGGAAAAATGGGCCGCCTTCCTCGACCGGATGAGTGAGCCCGACTCGGCCATGACACGTCTGAACGAGCGCTATGAAAATACGCTCAAACAGACGATCTCGCACCGAATCCGACACTTCCAACAAGAAGCCACACGCCAACTTCCAAGTCAAACTGCCCAGGCTGCAAGGAATGCCAATCAGCCCAGCGAAACGGCTGAGAGAAGATACCCCAAACTTGACAGTGGTTCCTTCTCCGAAATCCCCATCCCGGAAGGTACTGAAAGCCGGGTTCCCAGTGCCGGACACGATATTCCATCAAAGCCCACGCTGGCGGACACGGCTACTCGTAATCGCCGTCGTCAAATAGTTAAACGATATCAAGAAACTCACGACATGAAACGGACGGATCTTGCTCGGCGCGTTGCCATGAGCCCCACGGCGATCGAAGGGATGATCCGGGGTGATCGGAGCCGCTACAGCGAGGAGAAGCTGCTCAAGTTCTTGGAGCAGATTGGCGTGAAACCGGAGAACTGGTAACTTCTCGTCGCCCTTCCCTTTCTCCTCGCGCCGCTAAACGACCGAATTCACAGGCCCACGAAAATCTCCTCATTTTTCCGGACCGTTCTCCTCGTTCTCCGCTCTACACTGCGATCACGTTCGTAGCCCAGCTACCACGAAAGGATCGCATGGCATCTCCAAACAACCTTGAAACGCTGCTGACTGAACGAGAGGTCGCAAGACTACTTAGGGTCTCGGTCGCGACCATCAGGCGCCGACGACTCTATAGTCAGCCTCCACACGCGGTGAAGATCGGCGCGAGCGTGCGCTACAAGCCGGAAGCCGTACGGAGATTCATCGAGGAAAGCGAGAGCAAGACGACCAAGAAGAATACGCCCGGCAGAGGCAACGGGGATTCCGGGGCCGCCTAATGACCAACCTTCTATCAAACAGGGAACGCGTGCCTCCCTCCTGGGGCCGGCCGTTGACCGAAACCGACTACGTCACCCTTGAGGCTTCCTGGATCAACCGGGAGTTGGCGGATCAGGCGATGCTCCGACGTGTGGACGATCCGGAGGGACGTGAAGTTGTTGGCCAAAAAGGAAACCGCAACTGCGCCGGTTTATTGATTCCTTACTACTGGCCCGGGGAGCCGTCGCCGTTCGCCTACCGCGTAAGGCGGGACAACCCTGAGGTGGAGCAGGGAAAGGATGGGAAGGTTCGGCTGGTTCGGAAGTACCTCGCCGCACCTGGCGACCGGAACCGGCTCTACATCCCACCGGGCGTAACGCCTGAACAACTATGCGATAAGAGCATCCCGATCGTTCTGGTGGAAGGCGAGAAGAAGGCCCTCGCGCTTTGGAGGTTGGCCAACTACGAGGTCGAATTACCTCGATTCATCCCAATCGCCCTGGCTGGTGTCTGGAACTGGCGGGGCAAGGTTGGAAGGACCGGCGGACCAAACGGCGAGTGGCAGGACGTCCACGGGCCAATTCCGGATCTTAGTCGTATCGATTGGCTTGGGCGGACGGTTTTCGTCCTGTTCGACGCGAACGTCCATCGCAACGACAACGTCAAGTGGGCGCGGCGGGGGATCACCAAGGAGTTGGCAACGCGCAACGGGGAGGTGAGATTAGTGGATCTCCCTGAGGACTGCGGTGTAAACGGCGTGGATGATCTGCTGGCGATCTGGGGACCAGCGCGTATACTTGAACTTTTTGCAAGTGCCGAACCGGCGTCAGCCCAAGGGAAGGAGCCAAAACGCGCACAGGCACTGATCGAGCTCGCCGCTGAGGCAAAGCTGTTCCACACGCCAGAAGGTGATGCGTACGCTCAGGTGCCGATTGGTGCTCATCACGAGATATGGCCCCTACACAGCAAGGACTTCCGCCGTTGGCTGACACGGAAGTTCTATGAAGCGCGCGGCAAGCCGCCCGGAACGGCGCTTCCAGAGGCGATCGCAGTGTTGGAGGCCAAAGCCCAGTTTGGTTCTCCTGAATACTCGTTGGCTCTGCGTGTTGCCGGCTATGAGGATCGCATCTACGTGGATCTCTGTGACCAGCACCGGCAAATCGTAGAGATCACCCCCCAGGGCTGGCGGCTTGTCAGTGATCCGCCCGTCCGGTTTCGTCGAGCGAGGGGCATGCAGCCGCTCCCAATACCGGCAGGCGGTGGCTCCTTCGCCCTACTCAGAAGGTTTCTCAATCTCGGCGACGAAAACGACTGGGTTCTTTGCGCCACCTGGCTGGTGGCCGCTTTCCGCCCTAAAGGGCCCTACCCGATTCTTATCCTTCAGGGCGAGCAGGGTTCCGCGAAGAGTACTGCAGCAAAACTGCTGCGCAGAATCGTCGACCCCTCGGTCGCCCCCCTGCGAACCCCACCCAAAGACGACCGGGACCTGCTGATTGCCGCGAATAATTCCTGGGTGCTCGCCTGCGACAACCTCTCTGGCATTCCAGCGTGGTTGTCCGACGCCCTCTGCCGGCTTGCTACTGGAGGTGGGTTTTCCACCCGCGCGTTGTTTACCGATACCGAGGAGGTTTTCTTCCAAGCCGCGCGACCGATGATCCTGAACGGGATCGATCATCTCGCGGAACGCCCAGATCTGGCGGAACGGGCGCTTCTGCTGAGTCTTCCAGCCATCGAGGAAGACCAACGGAGGGATGAGGCTCAGATCGATGCCGACTTCGAGAGGGAGCTTCCGCTCATTTTCGGGGCACTTCTTACAGCAGTAAGCGGTGCGCTCGCCAGACTGCCGGGAACCAAGCTAGAGCGCAAGCCCCGGATGGCTGACTTCGCCTTGTGGGCGACGGCTGCGGAACTGACGCTTGGGTTCCAGCCCGGAGCCTTCCTGCAGGCCTATGGCGGAAATCGTGCGGAGGCGATTCGGGAAACGCTGGATGCCGACCCGCTCGGCTCCGCGATCGTCGCCCTAATGGATTCGCTGGCGGATCAAGAGGAGCCGGAACGCTGGGAGGGCACCTGCAAGGACCTGCATCAGAAGCTGGAAGCTTTTGTTGATGACGCGACAAAAAAGTCGCCTTCATGGCCGAAATCACCGCGAGCGGTCGCCGGTCGGCTGAGGCGGCTGGCGGTGGTTCTAAGAGAATCGGGGATCGGCATCACCTCGCCCTCCAAATCCGCAAGGGGCCGGAGAGTCCTGACGATCACGAGAAAGGCGGGGCTTCCGACCGCCACTACCGCCACCATCGCCACCCAGACGTCGGCGGATGCTGAGAATAAACCGCTTGCGATTGACGACTCGGGTGGCGGTTGGGGCGACGGGGTGGCGGTTGAAGAGGCGCTTGAAGATGAATCGCCACCTACATCCATACACTCCAATGCCTTGAAGGAACAAGAGAAACCGTCCGATGTGGCGGAGGTGGCGAAGGTGGCGATTGTTTCCGGCCCCGTTCCAGGCACCGGAGTTCCCGACGATGAAGGTAATGATGTGTACACGTGCGCGAATTGCGGCAGGGTTGAATGGTATTGGGACGGACACGCATGGATGTGTCCTCGTTGTGGGGCGCCGGCTCCGGGGCAGCAGTCTAGTGGTATTGACGTCGAGCGTTTCGAGCTATGACCGGGGCCTCCTCCCTGATCTCTCGGCTCCGCGCCGCAGGTATCTCGATCAGCTCCCAAGATGGCAAGCTCCTTGTGGAAGCGCCAAAGGGTGCGGTTACCGCGGCGATCCGTGCGGAGTTGGGCGAGAACAAGGTGGAGTTGATCGCCGCACTGGCGGTGACGCCGGCACTCTCCGATGAGGACTCCAGAGTGGGTGCAGCCCGGCGCGAGATCGCCCGCCTACTGGCGGCCGCCTACCGTCGCTCCCAGAAGGTTCATCCAAACGGGCTGAGCGTGACGCGGATCTCAGGTAATAGCGAACTTGCTAATTCTCGGACCGTGAGCGTTCATGGTGGTGTCTCATGAAAGCCACCCTTCGCGTCGTAGTCCGCACGGAACCAATCGATCTTGACCGGCTTGCCCGGATGCAGCCGTACGAGTTACAACGGCTGCACCAGAGATTGTTCAAACGCGCGGTTCCATCAGGAAACTCCGAGCTGGCACGACGCAGAATCGCCTGGCACGTTCAGTCCGAGCGGGAAGGCGGGTTACCCGAGTCCGCCAGGCAACACGCTCTGGCAATCGCCAAGGAGGCCAGCCTCCGGATTCACGCGCGCCAGGCCAGCACCCAATCGCCGCTCCCACATGCGACCGTTACGGGTATCGTGTCGGATCACGATTCCCGTCTGCCTATGCCCGGAAGCATCCTTATTAAGGAGTTTCGTGGCCAGACCTTTGTGGTCCGCGTGCTCGATAACGGATTCGAGTGCGACCGCCGGCGTTTCACGTCGTTGAGCGCCGTCGCCAAAGAGATCACCGGCAAGAAGTGGAACGGGTTTCTGTTCTTCGGCTTGACCAAGGGGAGCAGCAGTGGCCGCTGAAGCCAAACGCATCCGCGCCGTCCCGGCCGCGTCGCCGGCCCATGTCCGGTGCGCCATTTACACTCGCAAATCTACCGACGAGGGACTCGATCAGGATTTCAACTCTTTGGATGCGCAACGAGAGTCGGCGGAGCAATACATCCTCAGTCAGAAGCACGAGGGATGGATAGCGCTGCCGGGCCGATACGACGATGGCGGCTTCACCGGGGCGAACATGGACCGGCCCGCCTTGAAGACTCTCCTCGCCGACATCGAGGCAGGCAGAGTCAACTCTGTTGTCGTGTACAAAGTTGATCGGCTCACGCGATGCATGAAGGACTTCTTCAAGATGATGGAAATCCTGGAGCGGCGGCAAGTGACCTTCGTATCCGTGACGCAGCAGTTCAATACCACGACCTCACTGGGGCGCCTGGCATTGAATATCGTGATGTCCTTCGCGGAGTTTGAGCGCGAGACGATCTCTGAGCGCACCCGCGACAAGATGCGCGCGGCTCGTAGAAAGGGGAAATGGATTGGTGGCTACCCGGTCTTAGGCTATGACGTGGCGCCCAAAGGCGGTGCGCTCGTGGTGAATGCGGCGGAAGCCGAGCGGGTTCGTGACATCTTCCATCTATACCTGGAACTGGGCTCGCTGATTCCTGTCGTGGAGGAATTGGAGCGGCGGAATTGCCGAATGAAATCCTGGACCACGCGCGAGGGCCGTGACCGCCGGGGATCCCTGTTCAGCAAGACGACCCTCCACTCGCTCCTAACCAATGTGATCTACACGGGCCGAGTGAAGTTCGAAGGAACGCTTTTCGACGGTGAGCACCAGCGGATCATCGACGACGAAACGTTCAACCGCGTGCAAGAACAGCTAAGCCGAAATGGCAGGAACGGCGAGCGCAGGGCCCGCAACAAGTACAGCGCGCTTCTTAAGGGTCTGGTCCAGTGCGGGAGCTGCGGCGCGGCGATGATCCATACCTACGCTCAGAAAAAGACCGCGCGATACCGATACTACGTTTGTATGAACGCCCATCAGCGCGGCTGGAGCAAGTGCGGGACCCGGTCCGTGTCAGCTCCGGAGTTGGAAGGAGCCGTGATCGAGAACCTCCGCAACTTCGCTCAAGATCCGGCCTTGCTGTCCGAAGTCCTACGGCGGATCGAGGAGGGCCGGCTGCCGGGTGAGTCAATGGCCGAACCTGCCGACGTACAGCAAGCCTTATCGGAGTTCGATCCCCTGTGGAGCCAACTCACCACCTGGGAGCAGGAGGCGTTTATTCGCACCCTGGTCGCGCAGGTGAAATACGACGGTAGAACCGGAAAGGTCACGGTCGGGTTTCATAGCGAGGGCATCAAGCAGTTGTGCGCCCGCGGCGGAGTCGGCGCATGAATTCACACGGGCCCCTGGAGATTCAGTTCAGCTTGCGGACAACGCCACGGCCTGCGAGCGACGGGACGCGACAAGTTGGCTCCATAAGAGCCGGGCGGCTGCCGCGAGTCACCCAGGTGCTGGCGTTGGCGATTCATCTGGAAGACATGATCCGGCGGGGCGAAGCCAAGGATTACGCTGATCTTGCGCGGTTGAGCTGCCTCTGCCGGGAACGGATCAGCCAGATCATTCGTCTGAGCTACCTCGCGCCTGACATTCAAATCGAGTTGCTATACCTGCCTCCGACGCCCACCGGGAGCTATCCGATCAGCGAGACGGCCGTGCGCAGGATCGCTAACCTGCTTTGTTGGGCCGACCAACGGCGGGAGTGGGCGGTGCTCAAACAACGCCACCACTTGGGTGTGTCAGCAGCCCTGAGCATTGCTGAGCGCTCTTGATCTATCTCTCTGTAAAAACAAGCACTTAGCTCTAGTTATTTCTTCGATCCTTGTGTAGATTGGTGTTTGATATGGCTCATCGGCGCGCCAGCGGGACAACAGTGGGAACACGGCAGGTGGCCGGCGCGAGCCGACGCGACAGCGAAGCGCGGATTAATCGGCGAAGCCAAGCGAAGCGGTCGGCTTCGCCTGCCGACGCGCAGGGGGAGGCCGGTCAAAAAGCTACAGCGGTCGGCCGTGCGAGCGCGGGGCGGGCCACCGCGTGTGGTCGCGAAATTGGATGCCCGGGGTAAGGACCATGGAACTAGCCAAAACGAAAGATCTGAGGATTGAGTGGTGGCCGGTTTCCCGGCTCATTCCGTACGACAAGAATCCCCGCAAGATCTCCGACGCTGCTGTTAGCAAAGTGGCTGATTCCATACACCGTTACGGGTGGCGCCAGCCGATCGTAGTCGACCCGCAAGACGTCATCATCATCGGCCATGCGCGCCGTCTTGCCGCTTTGAAGATGGGGCTGGACGAGGTTCCCGTGCACGTGGCCAATTTGACCCCAAATGAGGCCCGATTACTGCGTTTGGCGGATAACCGCTCGGGAGAGGAAGCCGCTTGGGACATGAAGCTTCTGGGCGCCGAGCTTTCCGATCTGTCGGCGGGCGGCATCGATCTTGGGGGTAGCGGCTTCGATGGTTCGGAGCTCGACCGGTTGCTCCGACCCGACACCAGCGCGGCGGATGAGGTCCTGGTTCCGCCCGAGGATCCGGTAAGCCGCCCGGGCGACCTTTGGCTCCTGGGGAAGCACCGGGTCATTTGTGGGGACTGCACCAGTCCGGAGGTCGTGGAGCGGCTTCTGGCCGGTGGGAAGCCCCGGCTCATGGTCACCGACCCGCCCTACGGAATCGAGTTGGACTCGGAGTGGCGCGATCGCGCCGGACTGAATGGCTGCGGGCCCGCCCAGCCGAGCTACATGAAGAAAAAGCGTACGACGGGCCATATCGAAACATCGATTTCCGGCGATACACGCGCGGACTGGTCCGAAGCGTTCGCTCTGGTTCCGAGTCTCGAGGTGGCCTATGTTTTCCACGCTTCGAAGTTCACCGCCGAGGTCCTGGCCGGCCTCCTCAAGATCGGCTTTGTTCACCACCAGCAAATCATTTGGAGCAAGGGGAAAGCTGCCCTGACGCGGACCCACTATTGGTTCAGCCATGAACCGGTCTGGTACGTTAGGAAGCCAAACGCCGCTTGGTATGGAAAAGCTGGCGAGAATTTGACGGTGTGGGACTCGCCGTCGCCCAAGATGATCTTTGGCGGATCGAAGGAAGAGAAGTTCGACCACCCGACTCAGAAGCCCGTGGAGCTGATGCGCCGGTCGATCGTGAATCACACCAAGGCGGGCGAGCTGGTTTATGAGCCGTTCCTCGGCAGCGGCACGACCCTCGCGGCCGCGGAACTGACGGGGCGCGTCTGCTTCGGATCGGAGATCTCCCCAGCCTACGTCGATGTAGTGATCCAACGGTGGCAGAACCTAAGCAGCAGCATCGCTTGTCTGGAATCCGGCGAAACATTCAACAGTGTTGCTGCTGAACGAAAGAAAGGAACTCAGCATGAAGGGACGAAAGCCTAAGCCGACGGCGATTAAGCAAGCCGAGGGCAATCCCGGCCGACGTCCGCTGGCGAAAGTCGATCTGACCACGGCGCCTGAAGCCCCGGCGTGTCCCGATTGGCTGGACCCGGGTGCGCGCCTGGTTTGGAAGCATCTGGTCGCTAAGCTCATGGCGCTGGGAATCCTGCGTTCGGTGGACCAGATCATGTTGGCAATGCTTTGCGATTCGGTGTCGATGCTAAAGGCCGCGCGCCGGCGGCTCGATCGCGAAAGGATCGAGCTAAAGAAATCCAACAAAAACCAGGACGACGCCCTGCTCTACAAGACGCCCGGCGGCACAGTCATCCAGAGCCCGCTGATCGGCATCATCAATCGGGAAAAACTGAACATCCAGCGCCTCGCCACGGAATTTGGCATGAGCGCGGCCGCGCGCGCCAGGCTGCTATCGGATGATGGCGGGCTTGGCGCTGATCCAGACGCCGGCTATGAGAAGCTGCTGGAGAAGGATCGGCCGGGCTTCGACGACGATGAGCTTCTTATCAATTAAGGGACCCGTGTTCGATCGGGCCAAGGCGAACCGCATCTGTAATTTCTTCGAGGAGACGCTGAAGCATCCCTCCGGGGGAATGACTACGTTTCACCTGCTCCCGTGGCAGGAGCGGATACTCCGCAAGATTTTTGGCAATGTCGACGAACGCGGGCGGCGGATCATCCGGCGTGCCTACCTCGAGGTTGGGAAGAAGAACGGCAAGAGCGAGTTCGCCGCCGGCATCGCGCTCTATTGCCTGGTGGAGGACCATGAGCCGGCATGCGAGGTGTATTCCGCGGCTACCGTCAAAAAACAGGCCGCGATCGTATTCAACACGGCGGCGGCGATGGTCCGCGCGTCTCCCTATCTGCGGCGGAAGCTCAAGGTGGTCCGCTCAACGCGGCGCATTTACAAGCGCGACGACCCAAGCTCCTTCTATGCGGTGATCTCGGCCGACGGCGACGCGGAAGACGGTATTAATCCGCATTGCGTCATCATCGACGAGCTGCACCGCTGGAAGACCGCCAAGGCCCGCGAGCTGTATGAAGTGTTAGTCAAGGGCAGCATTGCCAGACCCCAGCCGCTGATTTTTCAAATCACCACGGCCGGTTCCGGCGAGCAGGACAGTCCGCTATGCTGGCGCGAGCATCTTTTCGCCCTGGGATGCCGTTCCGGGGAGTTCACCGATCCGAATTTCTACGGCGAGGTGTTCGCGCTGGACCCTGGCGACGACTGGACCGATCCGAAAATGTGGGAAAAGGCGAATCCGTCGCTTGACACGCTTGGCGGTTTCCTGGAAATCGACAAGCTCAAGGCCGAATGCAACGAGGCCGTCCAGCAGCCCTCCCGACAGCCGGCGTTCAAACGGTTCCGTTGTGGGCTCTGGTTATCGATGGACGAGGACTGGATGCCGCCCGACGTGTGGGCACGTAACTCGGGGACCACGCGGGGCCTGATTGAGCGCCCCTGCTACGTTGGCCTCGATCTCTCCGAGACTACGGACCTGACTTCCCTTGTGCTGCTGTTTCCGGATTCCTCGGACGATACGTTCGATGTGCTTCCGTTCTTTTGGATGGCACGCGAGCGGGTATACAAGCGCGAGATGGCAGACCGCGTTCCCTATAGAACATGGGTAGAGCAGAAGAAGATTGAAGTGACAGACGGCGACGTGATCGACCTCCGGACCATCAAACGCAAGATCCAGTGGGCTGCGGAATGTTTCTCGATCCAGGAAGTCGCATTCGACCCGCACCACGCGCTGCAACTCTCGATTGAGTTGAACGAGGAGCTAGGGCTGAAGTGCATTCCGGTTCCCCAGCGCTATACCCACATGAGCGAGCCAATGAAGAAAGTGATGGAATTGGCCTTGCAGGGCCGTCTTCGCCACGACAACCACCCGGTGCTGAACTGGAATATGAAGTGCGTGCGCGCCCGTAACGACGGCAACGACAACATCCGCCCTATCAAGCCCGATCGCGCCATGAGCGGCAAGCGCATTGACGGTGCCGTGGCATTGATCCTGGCGGCGTCGCGCGCGATGTTCTACACTCCGTCCGTCTATGAAACACAAGGGCTGACGATCCTGTGATCGAATCGAGGGACGGAACTGGACTGCCCCGTCATTTTGGTGCCGGTCATTAAGACGAAACGCCGCCGGGAGCGAATCCCGACGGCGCGAAGGGGAGGCGAAGATGCTTGGCTTAGGCTTTGATCCGGTAGGCACGCTCCTTATCGTCGGTGCGGAAGGATTCCACCTTGAGGCCTAGCTTCTTAGTGACCGTGCCGCTGATAAAACCGCGAACCGTGTGGGCCTGCCAGCCAGTTTTCTCCATGATCTGGGCCAGCGTGACACCATGTTTGCAGCGCATCAGGTCCAGAACCTCGGCCTTCTTGCTACCCTCGCGCGCTGCACTTGCGCTCTTTTGCGCCCGGGCGCGCCGGGTAGCTTTCGGAGGGGACTTCTTCGACCGTTGGCGCTTCGGCGCGACGTGTGGCGTCTGTGGCGCAGCGTCGGGCAACAGTCGCCCAACCGCTTGCCAGATTCGGGCCACCGCGGCCTTGCGGCTGGTGAACTTCCGGACTGGCTTCAGATCGTCGAAGGGAGCGACGCCGGCGAAGCTGTTCCAGATTTCGACCAGCCTCGCGGCGGGCCAGGAAGCGGTGAGCTTGGCCAGTTCTTTGGGGGTGGAAAATACCTCGGCCGGATTACTACTGGCCGGGGCTTCGGCAAAAGCCTGAATGTTGTTGTCGGAATCGATCGTGAAGGTGCTCATAGCGACACCATTCATCCCTCTGTTCCAACCAAAAGCCAAGCGAAATGTTTGCTTAGAAAGGAGGTCCCACGCTATGGCGGAGGAAAGCGTAGGGGACCGACCGGTAGGCTCGCCCCGTAATCGGGGCGCTTTCGCGACTAGCACAAAGATCGCCGGTCAAGGAATCAGTGGCCTCTGTGCCTTGACGGTCGTGATAGAAGTTGTCCGATCAGGTCGAAGGGGTCCAAGTGGAGCGCCCGCGCCACTTCGAGGAACTCGATTACGTCCAGCCGACGCTCGCCGCGCTCGAACTTCGAGACGTAGGACTGGGGGCGCTGGAGCTTTTCGGCGAGTACCGCCTGGGTCAGACCCGCTTGTTCTCTTGCCTCAATGAGGAGCTCGCGGAAGCGTGCGTAAGTGGGTGTAAAGACGGATTTGGTCAAACTGGTACCGACCCAGCAACGCAGGGCTCAAACAGTTTGAAACCTATCTTGGGCTAAACCCAAAACGGGTTTCGTCCGATAGACCACTGGGACACCATGAACTTCTTCGCCACCCAACAAAAACGCGCTGCCGTAAGTGGCACGGTCCTTATCTTGGTTCCCCTGTTGACGCTTCCGCCAGTAGCGGCGGAGAATCCATCCGTCTACGAGAATTCAAAAGCGATAGAAACGTCTTGTGACAAGGCCTGGCCGGTGGTTCTCTCGGTGGTGACGAAAAATGGCTTCACGCCTGAGCTCTCAGACAGAGCGGGGGGCGTTCTGAAGGCCCGCTTTACCCGCGGTGATAGCCTTTATGGCGGGGCGCGAAACGACATGAACACACTGACGCTTAAGCCGCTCAGCCGTTGGTCCGTGATCGAACGATTCCGGATTGAAAGCGTGGTTGTCACCGTCGCCGGAGCCGACGCGGCATGTCAGGTGACCATGCAGGTGAGGTACGCCGCTTGGCGAAATAATCTCGCGGAGAAGGGATGGGTGGGGCTGGAGAGCAACGGGCGCTTGGAATGGATGATGCTCGCGGAAACCGAACGCTTCGCAGCAGCCGGGGGCAATCTGCCCACCCCATCAAACGACGCAAAGCGAGTTCGCCCGGAGACACCGACGCCAGTGGTCGCCGCACGCGGGAATGACCCTAAGGAGGGGATCGTAATTCGTGTAACCTCAAACCCCGCTGGAGCCGAAGTGGACGTCGACGGGGAATACTGGGGGAGCGCACCTGCAACCTTAACTCGACTAGCCGAGGGGGCCCATACGATCATGGTCAAGAAACCGGGTTACCAAAACTGGGAGCGAAAAATCACGCTGACGCCGGGCGATAACCGCACCCTAAACGCCGAGTTGGAGGCCAAGCCAAACGATCCAACGAAGCCGCACATCATCGGATTGGACTAGACCGGCCATCCGGTTACTCAACTCGACCCTAAAGCGGACCACGGACAATCCCACCGCTGAAGCCATTGAATCCGTTTACGCGCTACTAGAGGCCGGCTCGGTTATTCTGGAGCTATGCAGCCGATTACGGAACTTCGAATGCCACGCGCGGAGACCCCTTGGTTCCGGTTTGACGCTGTGGCGGTTCCCCAGCCCAACGCGCATCCTTACAGCGAAGCCTACGTCTTCAACAACTCTGACGGAACCGTGGTGAGATTCGGGCCAGGCGATCACCTCCGGGCGTGGCGGAACATCCCAGGCCCCGCGCATGACCTGCTGGCCGCGTTCAACAACCGATGCCTTCACTCCCCCGGATCTGGCGATGTCTTCCGCGAAGATGCTCTCGTGGCGTCGCTCGATGGCGTGCGCGTGCTGGAAGTGGTCAGCCGCGCTGAAACGCTCGAAGAAGTAGATCGCCGCCTCAACCGAGGCCTTAACATCACCGGCCTCCCTTGGACCGTTTTCGCGAATTGTCAGGACCCATTGAGCTGGATCGTCACGGGCCGCGCATCGAGCTACCAGCGGGATGCCGCTGTCGTGGCCGTAGTTGGAGTCGGTTTTGGTCTCCTCCTTGCCTTCAACTCTAGTGAAGCTCCCAAACGCCAGCGCCGCCGCACACGGTAACGTCAAGCGAGCGGCCGTCGCCTTCAGCAAATCATTTAAGTGGGAGCCTGGGTGAGCTAGGTCTTGCGATTCGCCGCGGCGTCCGCGTTCGGTCCGATAACGGCCATCCGTCCAGCTTTCGCCGACGGACTCTTCCGTGACGCCAAGGACAAGAGGGTTCCGACTTTCGGCCCGTTCGGACTGCCATCTCGCGCCCCGCGCGGCGCAAATCGGAGTTCCCGCTGGATGAAATAGCGACTACCTATGTGCGTGGCGGCAGCCTGAAGCCTTTTCGTGACGCCACGAACGCTCAGCGCCGGAGGTCCTGCGGACCGCTCCCTTCGTCCACCAGAGTCTCCACCCAGGCGGATTGCTAAAGCGGAGGTCGGCGGAGGTCCACCCGACAGGGTCGCCCGCCGTCGGACAGTTTCCTGCGAAGGACGACGGAATAAAAGCACGTAGATTGGGACCCTTTCCGCCGATAGAAGAAATGTTGTGAGACCCGTTTTCAGATCGTGCGCTGTCGTGCTTCTCAGCGTCTGCCTTAAAGACGCTCTTCTCGCACAGGCGATTGCACCCCGCAGGTTTCGGGCTGCCGCCGGTGAATCCCGCACGGCGACCGTGCGTGACGGCGTCCCGCCAATGACAGGTATCACGTCCGCGGGGACCGCCCCGCCACTGGACTTCCCCATTCGCGTCCAGACGACGTCCGAACCGGAAGCGCTGGGGTTAAAGCTCGTGATACCGCCCGCAACGCCTCCGGGAGACTACACCGTCGAGGTTGCGGGACGCGGTCCGAACGGTCGGAGCATAACGACGACGCTCCAGGTGAGGGTAGAAGCCGTGACCCTCGCTCCCGCGACCGTCGCAGCGCGGCCTCCCGTCATCCTGCTCAATGGATTCCAGCTCGTCTGCGGGGATACCGCCAGTACGCTCGCGGCCTCCGTCGATACGTTCGGCCAGCTCGCTTCTCTTTTGCAAGCAGACGGCGTGGGCGTCGCCTATTTCAACAACTGCACCTATGGCGATATTTCCATCGAACAACTGGCCGGGCAACTCAACAACTACCTCGCGGGACTTCACTACACAGATGGCACACCCGTCAATCAGGTCGATCTTGTCGTTCACAGCATGGGTGGCCTGATTGCCCGCGCCTATCTGGCTGGGAAAGGTCAGAGTTCGGGCGCCTTCTCGCCTCCCGCCAATCACAAGGTGCGCAAACTCGTTGCGATCGCGACACCACACTTCGGGTCCTTTCAGGCCGGCAACATCGGCACCCAGCAATCTGAGATGGCGCTCGGGAGCCAGTTTCTCTGGGACCTCGCGACGTGGAATCAGGGACAGGACGACCTGCGCGGCGTAGACGCCCTGGCGATCATCGGCAATGCTGGGGTATTCGGAACTACGCTCAACGCCTCCGATGGCGTTGTATCCCTGACCAGCGGTTCGCTGGGCTTCGTGGAGCCGGATCAGCGTACAAGAATCGTCCCTTACTGCCATATCACATCCGGCTTCTTGACAGGCCTCGCCATGAGCTGCTCCAATCATCAGGGCATCGCCGATATCGACAGCGCTTCTCATCTTAGTGCGCAGATCGTGCGCTCCTTTTTGGCGGATACCACGGCATGGCAATCGCTGGGCGCTCAGCCCAGCAACGACCCATACCTGTCACCCAATGGTGGCGCTTTACTGGCCCTGAAAGGTACGAACGACGTGTATTTCACGGACTTGACAGCCGTGCAATTCGATAACGGGACTCGGTCGCTCAAGGCGGGACCGAGCAACGCCGTCGCCAGCCTTTACTATTCAGAATTCATTGCCGCCGGGCCGCACGCCTTCTCCATGACTCATTCCAACGGACAGGTGACGTCCGGCACAGGCGCGTCCGTTGCAGGTGCCCCACGCGCGCTCCTCTTCAAATTCGGGCCGATCATCACTGGTGTTCGGTCCGCTACGGGTGTCTTGCAGGGCCTGACCGTCGCCTCGGGTTCGAATATAACCGTATACGGCGGAGGCTTCGCTGGCTCCAGCACGCAAGTGACGGCCAATGGCGTGCAGCTGACCATCTCCAGTCTCTCGGATCAGCAGATCACAGCGTTTCTGCCCAGCGGCTACAACGGGCTCGTTCAGTTGAAAGTCACCAACGCTAACGGACAGCATTCGATCAACATTATGACGGTTCCGGCGCCGCCGCCCACGATCTCCCTTTCCACCAGCCAGGCCAGTTTCTCCGTGACCCTCGGTGGCGGCGTTCCGGCTTCGCAGGTGGTCGATATCACGAATGGAGGCGGCGGTTCTCTTGCTTGGTCAGCCGTTTCTGGCGCGTCATGGCTGACGGTGTCGCCGAGTTCCGGTCTAGGCTCCGGGACCATCACACTCGGACTCAACCCTGCCGGGCTAAGCGTAGGAACCTTTAACGGTGCGATCAGCGTCGTGGCGCCCGGAGCCGTGAACAGTCCGCAAACAATCGCCGTGGTACTGACGGTCAACCTACCGACGCCAGCTTCTCCACTTGTAAGCACTGTCGCAAACGCGGCAAGCTCGGCGTACGGTGCTGTCGCACCCGGCGAACTGGTGGCCATTGGAGGTTCGATGCTCGGGCCTTCGGCAGGCGTGACAGGATCGGTCGATCCTTCAACCGGCAGGATCGTTTCGCAGCTTGCGGGAACAAGGGTTCTGTTCGACGGGATTGCCGCGCCACTGCTCTACGCTTCCACAAAGCAGGTCAACGCCATCGTTCCCTACGAAGTGGCGGGCTGCACGCAGACAATGATGCAGGTCGAGTATCGAGGCATCCGCTCCTCGGGTACGGCACTCCCGTGTGTAAGCGCAGCACCCGGCATTTTCACGTTCAACTCGACAGGAACAGGGCCGGCCGCCGCAGCCAATCAGGACGGCACTTTGAACGGCCCGTTGTCGCCGGCCGCGAAGGGCTCCTATGTGACGGTGTATTTCACGGGCGGCGGGCAACTGAACCCGCCGGGCGTCACTGGTTCAATTACCGATTCCTCCGTGCTGAAATGGCTGACACAGCCGGTCTCGGTGACGGTTGGAGGCGTCGTTGTCACTGTGATGTTCGACGGCGCCGCTCCGACTTTTGTGGACGGCTTGTCGCAATTGAACATCCGCCTCGCTGAGAGCACGCCATCTGGGAATGCCCTGCCCTTGGTCATCACAGTCGCTGGTACCACCAGCCCGGTCACTGCAACACTGGCTGTACGATAATAAGCCACTCGTAGCCGCGTCAACCCGAATTGTGAGCGTTTCTTGTGACGTCACCGGTCCGTCACCTCACTTACGTCAAGGATGTCCCCGGCCGGGTAACTTTCAGAACTGGCGTGTCCAACGACCGCAGAAAACGGCAACGCCGCCCCGGTCGGAACCGGCAGCGACGTTTACAAGGGCCGACTTGGTGGGCGGCAGCGCTACTTCACGATGCGGTAGCTGCGCTCCCCGAGCGCCGGTCTGCAGGATTCGATGTGTTCCGTTCTCTTGCTGCTGCTGATGCTGACAGGCCCGGCACTGTGTGCTTCTGCCAACCCCGCGATTTGGTTACACCCCTTGCGCGTAAGAATCAGGACGGCACCTAGCGACTCAGGGGAGATTCGGGGGGCGTCGCGCCCGGTTCTTTTTTAAAGGGCGACAGAATCAACGAGCACGAGGGGCGCGGTTACGGTGAGGTCGAACGCTCGATCCGGGTGGGCGGCGGAAAGGTGCAGCGTCAGTTTTGAAACCTGCCACAGCGACCGGAACCACAGTAAAAACCGCATGTACCACCGCAGTAAAATGAACTGAAAGATCGGAATACCCACATAGGCGTACCAGTAGCCGGATAGAGTGAGATTCATGTGCGCTGCATCCGGCATCGCATACCACGTTGCCACTCCTAGGGCGACCTAGCTCCGCCAAATCCAGGGCCCCAATGTATAGGCAGGGGAAACCTATCACGCAGGGAGCTATAATTCACCCAGCATTGATGCCGAACGCGGTAAAGCCCGCCGACCCGGATGTAAGCGAGATCAGCTTGCTCCTGCGCGCCTGGAGCGGCGGCGACCGCGAAGCTCTCGACAAGCTCACGCCCGTCGTCTACCGGGAGCTTCACCGTCTGGCCCGCGGCTATATGCAGCGCGAGCGCGCCGGCCACAGCCTCCAGGCCACTGCCCTGGTGAATGAAGCCTACATGCGCCTGGTGGACTACAAGCACATGCAGTGGCAGAATCGCGCCCATTTCTTCGCGGTGTCCGCCCAGTTGATGCGCCGCATTCTGGTGGATCGCGCGCGCCGCCACAATCTCAAACGGGGCGGCGCCGTGCCGCACGTTTCGCTGGACGATACCGCGGTGGTGAATGCCCATCCGGCCTCGGGACCCGCCGCGGAGTTCGTCGCGCTCGACGACGCCTTGAACGCCCTCGCCAAGCTCGATCCCCGAAAGGTTCAGGTGGTCGAAATGCGCTTCTTCGGCGGGCTCAGCGTGGAGGAAACCGCCGAGGTCAAGGTTTCTGCCGTAACCGTCATGCGTGATTGGAGCACCGCCAAAGCGTGGCTCTATCGACAACTGAACCGCAATCCCGATGGACTCCAATCGCTGGAAGCAAGTCGATAACCTGCTGCAAGCGGCGCTCGAACGCCCGCCCGAGCAGAGGGACGCGTTTCTGCGCAACGAATGCGCGGGGGATGAAGAACTGGAGCGCGAAGTCCGTTCCCTACTCGCCGCAGGGCGGGAAGCGGGGGGCTTTCTTGAGAATCCAGCCATCGAAGTCGCCATGCAGTCCCTAACCCGGCAGCCGAGCGGCAGCGACTCCCTGATCGGCCACACCGTTTCCCATTACAGGGTTATTCAAAAACTCGGCGGCGGAGGAATGGGCGTGGTCTACAAAGCCGAGGACTCGCGCCTGGGCCGGTTCGTGGCGCTCAAGTTCCTGCCGGAGGACGTTGCTGGCGATCCCTCGGCGCTCGACCGGTTCCGCCGCGAGGCCCGCGCTGCCTCGGCTTTGAACCATCCCAACATCTGCACCGTCCACGATATCGGCGAGCACGACGGGCGCTCCTTCATCGTGATGGAGTTTTTGGAAGGCTCGACGCTCAAGGAGCGCATCGCCGCCGGGCCTCTGGATCGCACCACGTTGCTCGCGTTGGCGGATGAGATCGGCGACGCCCTTGACGCTGCTCACCGGGCCGGCATCGTTCACCGCGACATCAAGCCGGCCAACATTTTTGTCACCCAGCGCGGAATCGCCAAGATCCTGGACTTTGGCTTGGCCAAGATCGGTCCGGCAACACCCGGCGCCGCCGCTGAAACCACGCTGACCGCCTCCGGCGCCGTCATGGGCACGCTCGCCTATATGTCGCCGGAGCAGCTTCAAGGAAAGCCGCTCGACGCGCGTACGGACCTGTATTCCTTTGGGGTGGTGCTCTATGAAATGGCCACCGGACAACGTCCGGCCCCCACAGTCCGCTCCAACGGTGCCTTGGCTCCGGAACTTCAGCCCATCGTCTCGAAATGCCTGGAACAGGATCTCCGTGCGCGGTACCAGTCATCTGCGGACATTCGCGCCGATCTTCAACGCCTCAAGGCGGATTCGGAACATCCCAGTGAGACCCAGGGCGCGCGCGCTTCCACGAAATGGTGGAAGCCCGCGGCGGCCTTAGCCGCTGTGGCCGCGCTCGCGGCCGGAGCGTACTTCTACCTTCGCTCGCCGAAGCTCACCAACAAAGACACCATCGTCCTCGCCGACTTCGTGAACAATACCGGCGACCCGATTTTCGACGACACTCTCCGTCAGGGCCTGACCGTGCAGCTTCAGCAATCGCCGTTTCTCAGCCTCGTCTCGGACCAGAAAATCCGTCAGACGCTCCAGCTCATGGGCAGAGCACCGGACCAGAAGTTGACCGCCGAGGTCACGCGTGAAGTCTGTGAACGGACCGGAAGCATAGCCATGCTGACCGGTTCCATCGCGAGTCTCGGAGCCCGGTACGTGTTGGGTCTCCACGCCGCGATTTGCTCGACCGGTGAAACACTCGATGATCAGCTACAACAATCGGAAAAGAAGGAAGACGTCCTAAACGCACTCGGCGGCATGGCGAGCAAATTTCGGTCCCGGGCGGGCGAATCTTTGGCCGCCATCAAGCAGAACGACGTCCCTCTGCCAGAGGCGACAACCACGTCGCTCGAAGCTTGGAAGGCGTATACAGCGGGCCTCAAAGCCATCGCAACGGGGTTTAGCTCCACGCTGCCTCTGCTGAAACGCGCTACGGAACTCGATCCGCACTTCGCTTTGGCGTGGGCTGATTTGGCCCTTCGTTACAGCGACGTGGGCGAACAAGAACTGGCGCGCGAAAGCAGCGCTAGCGCCTATAAATGGATGGACCATACGAGCGGTCCGGAAAGGTTCCACATCGCCTATGTGTATGATCGCAACGTCACCGGGAACCTGGAGAAGGCGTGGCAAACGGTTTCGCTCTGGAGGCAGACCTATCCGCGAGACGCCTTCGCGCTCGATCTTTCGGCCGGATACGCGGCTCAGGGTACGGGCCGTTACGATGCCGCGCTCAAATTCGCCGGAATGGCGAATGCGCTCAAAGGAGGCCCGCCCTCGGTGATTGAAGACATCGTCGGCTGCAACTTTTACCTCGACCGCTTCGTCGACGCTTCGAAGGCCATTCAACTCTACGCAGGTCGCGACAATAATTCGGACGTAATACTCGTAATCCGTTATTTCATCGCGCTCCTTCAAGGGGACCGAGTGGAGATGGATCGAGTTGTTTCGGAGAATAGACACCGTCCCGAAGTGGAGGAAACGCTCGACCATATCCAGGCGCTTGCAGCCGCGCAGGCCGGCCGCTTGCGGGATGCCGACCGCCTCTCCCGCCGTGCTGTCGACATCGCTCTGCGCGCGGGCTCAAAAGAAACCGCCGCAACCTTCATCGCGTCCCAGGGGGTCTGGAACGGGTTTTACGGAAATGCGGCCGAAGCCCGCCAAAGAGCGAAGACGGCGCTAAGCACGGCAACCGGCCGCGATCTGAAGTACGCCGCCGGGTTCGCGCTTGCGCTGGCAGGCGAACTCGCGCAATCCGAATCGATTGCCGGCGAGTTGGACAAAGCTCACCCGGAGGACACAATGGTTCAGTCCGGCTACGTACCCGCGCTTCGCGGCTTAGTGGCGATCGGCAAGAAAGACCCGCAAGAAGCGATCGACTTGTTGCGGGCGAACACGGCGTACGAGTTCGGAGTGCCTCCCCTCGATTTCAACACGTACTTCGGAGGATTGTATCCGGTTTATGTGCGCGGTTTGGCTTATCTGGCGATGACTCACGGCGCCGAGGCTGCGGCCGAATTTCAGAAAATCCTCGATCACAAGGGCCTGACCGCCGGCGATCCCGTGAGTGCCATGGCTCGATTGCAGTTGGGCCGGGCCTACGCCCTCGCGGGCGACTCCGCCAAGGCCAAAGCCGCGTACCGGGATTTCCTAAATCTCTGGAAGGACGCCGATCCGGGTGCTCCTGTCCTCAAGCAGGCGAAGGATGAATTGGCGAAGCTGTAGAGAGCTCTACTGACCGGGTGGTCACGGAGTTTGCCAGGCGTACCGGCGCCTGACCTTCCGGCGGCCGCAATTCTTCGCCGCCAAGGCTTCGTTTTGCTTGATGTGTCCGCCCACCAGAGGTAATGTTCAGGTGGCCGATAGTGCCCAACAACGGGACCTAAAATGGAAGGCTTGACTTGCTAGGGAAAGGATTGCGTTATGGCAGAATGTGAGAGGGCATGGTCTGCCCAATGCGCTCTGCGACCGCGGGAGGGCGCTGTTGCGCAATCGCGGCTGCGGCGTTCAGTTGGTCTGAGGCCGCCGCGCTCACTTTTCCAAGGTTCACCCGTCCAACCTCAAGGCCCGAGGCACCGTTAAGACCATCGAAGCGGCCAGGACGGCCACCCAAATCGCGCTGATGTTCGGTGTCCACCGAATTATTTTAGGATTTTCACTTTAGCAAAAATTCCCTATAAATTCTAACCGCAACAAAACTCAGGTTTATTTTCCACTATCGCCGGTCTGCGCGGCACATTAGTTAATGTATAGATTAGCTGGCCGCCGCGAGGCATGCCTGTCACCTACCAGTAGGAGCTGGAGCGGGTCCCGAAGCCTCAGATTCCGCCAGCTCGTTTCAGGGTGCCCTGATCCCATTGCGAGTCAACTGCTGTCCCTGCGGTGTTCCCCTCCTATCGGCAACCCTCTCAAGAAACTCAATCGTCTGCTCCTTCTCTGCAGTCTTGAACTCTTCGCGTTGGAGCACCGTTCCCCAAATTACGCCGGAGAGTTCTCGAAGCAGCCGGCTTTGCGGTCCTGGCCCGGATTCCCAGCTCAGAAAGTCCAGGTAACGGGCCACCGCGGCACCTTCGCGGAGACCAATGGGCGGGGTCTTGTGCGCAAGTGTCGAGAACAGGAAATCCAGCAATGCTACTTCAGCCGGCTCGGAATCAAAACTCACGCCAACTCTAAGGTCTGGGGTCAGTGGGTGGGCGAGGATCCGCCCGCGGCCGGAGGGGCGATCGTCTTGGAATGGGTCGCGCGCTGCGACCCGAAGCCTCTCATCATCATTGACAGTGTAATTGCCTTTCATCCGGGCGCCGAAAACGATTCCAGCGAAACCCACCGTTACAGGGCACAGTACAAAAGGCTGACGGCCATGGGCGCGACCGTTGTGCTGCTACACCATGTCGGAAAGAGTGAGACTTCTCGTGACTACCGCGGTTCCAGCGATTACAAGGCGAGCATCGATATCGGCTACAAACTCACAAACCTGGGCGACGGTGCCAGGTTGTCCGCGTTGGACCTGAGACCGTTCAAACAGCGCTTCTCCGTCGCGCCCGTGCTCTCGGCTACATTGCAATCGCGTCTGGGGCGGATGCTCAGTTTGAAGATCTTCGCCAGGATGACGAGCTGAAGCCATTCCTAAGCAAGTTTGTAGATGCTGAATCCGTCGACGCGATTATGGCCGTTCGCTCCCCAAAAAAGCTCATCCAAGAAATCGGCGGCCGCCCAGGCTCCCAGGCGACACCGCCCGCTCAAGTTGACAGCGCCCTCAGAACGTAAAGCGCCCGACGAGTTGACCCGAACGCGGATTGGCCCCGGCTCCTGCAAGCGTCGAGACGAAACCGTATCCGCCAATGTTCACACCGCCCGTCGAGGAGAGCGGCAGGTTGGCGGAAACCGCGCTACCGTTGCTATTGGTCAGAGGCGGCGAGAGGAACAGCCGGTTGAAGATGTTCTGGAATTCGGCCCGGATAGACAGATTGTAGCGGTTCTCCTTACCCATCCGGAAGTTCCGCCCAAGGGACATCGACTCGGCCGGCTGCCGCTGCCAACGGTAGTTGTTATAGAACGGAGCGGATACACCCCAGGTTCCGGCCGGCGCATCCGTCCACGCCTTCGGATTCAGGACCTGGGTGGTTTGGGGGTTGAAGCAACCGCAATTCGGGTCTACCGCCAGCGGATTCACGCCGGGCACGTAGTTCTGGAAGGTCGGGTAGGCGCGCTCCAGCATCAGGTTGAGCTGATTTTGGGAGGCCGGAGACTCAATCAGCGCCCCGTTTTGATACCGCAGCAGGAAGCCGATCTGCCAATCCCGGACCCCTTGGGACAGCACTTTCATTCCGGTGCTGTCCGCCACGAACTTCGGAGTCGTGTAAGCACCGGATATGACCAGGGCCTGCGGCCGGGTCAGTTGGTTAAGCTGCTTATTGGTCCCGTAGTTAAAAATATCGCCGACCACGGCTTCACCCTGCAGCGTATTGATATTGCCGGCCTCCGTCCCTAAACCGATATCGGTGGCCTTGGACCAAACGTAGGATGCCTGCGCTTGGAGTCCATGTGAGAAACGCTTGGTAATCTTGGCCTGCATCGCGTCATACCACGATTTCCCTACGAACGGACCCAGAGTAGGCGTGGTCGTGCTCCACTGCGGAACCGGGCGGAGCTGCTGGGCGACGAGCTGCGAGGTCGGCATTCCCGGGTACGCCGGATAGAAGCCGCGGGCCGCAGCTTGCGGAGAACCGATTTGGCTAACGAGCAAGGCACGGTCCGCCGGATTGGAGAGACTGAGCCCATAATGGGCCAGGGTCGCATAGGTTATTGGGTTATAGGCGTATTGATCCATGAAGGTCGCGACCCCCCAGACCTCGGTATTCCCCACGTAGGAAACCTCCGCCACCGTGTCCTTGCTCAATTCGCGCTGGATCCCGACGCTCCATTGCGCAATGCGGGGAGGCCGCGCAGAGGGATTGAAGAAGGTGCCGGGGTTTCCCGGCGGCAGCAGCCCGCCAGCGGCAACCGGGTATTTGCCGGGACTGAAGTCGGGCCACACGATATTCGGGTTTGGATTCCCACCCTGGAGCCCGTTGGGCATCGGACTGATGCCGAACCCCTGGGGGTTGAAGGTGTAATAGTCGGCGGCGCCGTAGGAGAGGCCGTTGGGCGTGTGCATCACCCCGTAGGAAATGCCGGCGCCGGCGCGCAGCACGGTCTTGGTGTTGATCTGGAACGCCACTCCCACGCGCGGCCCGAAAGCGAGCGGATAGATGTGGGAGAACGTGCAATTGCAGCGCCCGCCGCCGTAACCTTCGTAGATGCCCGCGCCCAAAAGCCCTCCCACCGTGGGGTTGGGGGTGGTGAAGGATTCCTCCTGCTCCCGGCCGTGTTGTTCCTGGACGTAGGTTTGGTAATCGTACCGGAGGCCGTAATCCAGCGTCAGCCTCTTCGTGACCTTCCAGCTATCCTGCGCGTAGAAGCCCGTAAAGCGGCTGCCGAGCCGGGTTTGGGTGATGGTGCTGAGCTGAAGCTGATCCAGTAAGCCCAACATAAAGCTGGCGTAGTTGTAGCCGGACCCGCCGATCTGCGGAGAGCCCGCACCGCTGGCATTGGGGAAGTTCAGCGCTTGGCCATTGACCCACGGGTCAGCCGTCTCGTTCGCGGAGAAAAGGAGGAAGCCATTGGCGCGCCAATTGCTGTGATCGATATACCCCTCCAGGGTTGCTTCTCCGCCGTACTTGAAAATGTGGTTGCCTTTCACCCACGTCAGGCTGGCTACGGCGGTGGGCTTCTCCTCCCAGATGATGGCCTTATAAAAGCCCCCGAGACCATTGGTATTGCCAAAAGAGGCCCCGGCGCCACACGGGACTCCGTTGAGGCAGGCCCACGATCCCGTATTGGTGTTCCCGATGTTGTAGATGGTCGGGAAGAGCGACTCGTCGTAATACCCCTTCCAGTTGATCTTAGTCGCGTCGAACGCAGGGGGAACGGTCGGTTCCATCTGGTGATAGTAGCCAACTCCGACGTGCAGCAGCAGCGTGGGCTTGATCGATTGATCGTAGTTGACGCGCGTGGTCCAGTTGCGGAGGCCCAAGGGGATCGCGCTAGTGAATCCCTGCGTAAAGCCGTTGGCGTTGGGCGTGTTCTGCTGAGTTTTTGTGAAGTACCAGGACAGTTTGGTGGTCGCGCTGACGGCGTGATCCACCTTGAAGGCCCAATTGGTCGTATGGAACCAGTTGTTGTAGGGCGCAAAAGAGTAGTTTCCGACGATGCCGGGCTGATTCGGCAGGGGCAGCATGTTTTGAATCGCCGTCGAGACTGCATCCATGCGCGTGAGCGGGATGGTGTTGTTGGGGAACGGGCTGCGCACCTGGGCTCCATTAACCACGCGCGTAGAATTGGGATCGAAGATCTGCCCATAGGTTAAATTTGTCCCGGCCGGATCGATAGCCGCTGCACCGCCGATGGTCAGGGCCTGGGTGGGCACCGCGCATGAGCTCCCTACGAACTTGAAACAACCCGCGTTAGAGAAGTCGCCGTTCCTCATCGCTTGAGTGGGCACATCCATCAGCCCGTTTGAAACCACCCGGTTTTCGCGGTACTGCTCGAAGTTGAAAAAGAAAAAGGTCTTGTTGGTTCCGTGTAGAGTCGAGGAAGGGCGCTGGACCGGGACCTACTGGCAGCCGGTGGTTTCCCTTCCCCGCTCATCAAACCGGACGTGCCCATTTCGAGCATCCGGCTTTCCGACAGACTTCACCAACAAGCTCAC
>Ga0316363_10001138_pt1 | contig 25155 bp, 14 predicted proteins | sample Sb_taG_3_FD_200459 | JGI IMG/M metagenome (GOLD analysis project Ga0316363, IMG submission 200459) | Peat soil microbial communities from Weissenstadt, Germany - Sb_50d_a_PC metaG (v2) (version 2) | ecosystem: Environmental > Terrestrial > Soil > Wetlands > Peat | place: Germany: Weissenstadt...
GTACCATCGCACCCACAAGCAAGTGTGTTCGTAGTGAAAACCAGTTCTCACGCACACACTTCAGCGCTGGGAAAAGTGGGAAGAATGATTCAAGTCCCGGAGGGACGACCGAGTTCTCACGCACACTTTAGGGGCCACGCTTTAGAATGAATCCGCGATCAGGCGTTGGACACCGGAAATCAATTTTCACCAAATGCATCCCAGAATCGACGATCCCGGACACATCAAAGGCGTGCGCACCGTCGCCACCGTTGAGTTTGCGAAAGGCATCATCGTCGTTCTCGCCGGCCTCGGCGTGTTCTCGATGCGCCACAAAGACATTTGGGGAGTGACGGAGAGCTTCCTGGAGTTTTTTCACCTTAATCCTCATCACCACCATCTCGTCGGGGTTTTTGTCGCCCTGATGCACCGGGTCAGCGACGTGCGCCTATGGAAGATCGCCACGGTGGCGGCTGTCTACGTGACGCTTCGATTCGTCGAGGCCTATGGATTGTGGTTCGTCCGTCCCTGGGCGGAATGGCTGGCGTTCGCCTCCGGAGCCATCTACATCCCGTTCGAAGCCGTAGACCTGTTCCATCGCCCCGCATGGTTTCGACTCCTGATTATCGTTATCAACGTGGGGATCGTGCTCTACATGCTGATGCTGCGCCTGGAAGCAGCCAAGAAGCGCCACTCCGCGCAGCACGCGGCGGAATCAAGATAAATCGCGTGTGTAGAGACGGGGCTCGCCCCGTCTCAGCCTGCGGAAAAACTCTGGCCTCGACTTTGTTTTGAAGGGGCGCGGCTTCAGCCGCTGAGGTGAGGCTGCGATGCGGAAGGTCCTTTTTCAGCAGCCTGATAGCCTGTCATCTTGAACAGAATAGATTGTCATCTTGACCCTGAGCGGCGCCGAAGGGGAAAGACCTATGCATGTGCGCGCGGAACGAAACAAGTCCGTCGCTTCCGCCTCCGTTACTCCCTTTTTCGACCTGACTTTTTTCATCACACCCAACCTGTGACCGCCACCACAGCCCGCCAACCCAACCGGCGCGATGATATTCGCTGACCGGGCTGGGGCAAGCATCAGGGCGTCCCCAGAAACAGACTCGGGTCTGCCACAGGAGTGACCGATGCTAATTCTGCCCGAAGAACTACCCCTTCACTTGGCCAAGATGGACACCGGCAATGACGTATGGCTCATCGCCGTCGCCAACGTCATGGAAACCCAAAGCGGTCAAAATCTTCTTTTGAAATTGACACTGGAACAAAGACTTGACGACGAAACCTTCCGATCACGGGAGTTGTCTCTGATGGCGCCCGCCGCCCTTATGTTTGAAGCCGAAACGAGCGCACAAGTCATCGATCGAATCCGGGACTGGGTCGAAGAAAGTGAAGGTGACGGCTTTCTCGATCTCGTCCGGAATATAGGAGAGACAAAGCCGACCGCCTCCATCCTTGCGAGTTCTGTGCGCGAGATAGGGAACGCCACACTCGGGTGAAGCGTATTTTTTTCATCACACCCAACCAGTGAGCGCCATCACAGACATCCAACCCGACCGGCGCGATAATATTCCCTGACCTGTGTGGCAGGCCTGAGGTGTGCCCGTCTCCGAAGACGGCCCTCGAAGCTGCCCCAGCCCCATTGTCAGCGCTCTTTGACAACACGAATTTGAGGCGACGAGCGGGCGTGATCCCGCCGCCGAAATCCTGAACCTTCCGATTCAGGTCGATTTCCCGCCGCTAAGTCCTTATTCCGGAATATTTTGCCTATAAGTCCTTTAAAGTCAAAGATTTTGCGGGAATTTCTTCCTAACCCCATGATTCCAAAAGGCCGGGGGGGGGTACCCACCTATCGAATTGGTTATTGCCTTCGAAGTAAATAGGCAGGATACAGAGTCTACTCGTTCAGCGAGCAACTGCAATCCGCTGGCGGAACGTGGGCTTTTAGGAAGTCGGCTACTCGCTTGTAGGCGTCGATTTGATTTTCAACGCGAGCGAAGCCGTGGCCTTCATTCTCATAGACTTTGTATTCGACCACGCCGCCGCGCTTCTTGACCGCGTCCACCACCTGCTGCGCTTCTTCCTTGGGGCAGCGCGGATCGTTTCCGCCCGCCAACAGATACAGCGGCGCCTTGATCCGGTCCACGAAGTTGATGGGCGAACGATCTTCGTACAGCGCCTTGTTCTTCACCAGATCGCCCATGGTCGCAAGGTCCGACTGCTGCAGCACTGGATCTTCGTTCTGAATCTCAGTGAACCAGTTCACAAAAGGCACAATCGGAACGCCCGCCGCCCACAGCTCCGGAGCCTTGGTGACGCCCATCATCGTCATGTAACCGCCGTAGCTCGCGCCCATCAGAATGAGCTTCTTGGGGTCCACGTAGCCAGTCTGTTTGATCCAGTCGGCGGCCGCGAGCACATCCTGCAAATCGCCGCCGCCCATATCGAAAAGATTCGCCTGCTGGAATTCTTTTCCGTACCCAGTCGATCCGCGATAGTTAGGCGCGATCACGATGTAGCCCTGATTGGCCATGTACTGGGCGAAGCGATTAAAGGTGTTCATGGTCTGCGCCGTAGGCCCGCCGTGAACAAACATGATCGCGGGATGCTCGCCGTTGCGCGGCAGGTTGTAGGGCACATATACGAACGCGGAGATCGTCCACTTACCATCTTTGCTGGGGTAATGCACAAGGTGAGGTTCGACCATGTCCGCGGATCGCACGCCGCCCACGAGCGAGTGCGTAAGCTGTGACGACTTGCCATCCGCCAGGCTGTAGACCCATAAATCGCCGGGAGCGGTCGGGCCCGTGTAGTAATAAAGCAGCCGCGAATTGTCGCTACTGAAGGGTGAGGTCCTGCCGGCAACATAGTTCACCCCTTTGGGCAGAGACAGGGCGCGCGCCTTTCCAGATGCGATGTCATACAGGTAGATGTCGGTGTTGCCATCTACATTAGCGGTGTAAGTTAGAAACTTGCCATCGGGAGAAAAGCTCGTGCCAGAAACTTCCCACTTGTCGTTCGTGAGCCAGCGGATTTTCTTGCTCGCGATGTCGAGCAAGCCGACGTTGTCGTAGCCATCGCCGGCATTGGAGGTGATCAGAGCGTTCTTGCCGTCGGGCGAAACGTCATTAGCCGAGTAAGTGTGTTCGCCATCATGCGGCGTCAGCAGCGTGCTTTGCGCGCTGGCAACATCCACCAAGAACACATTCGAGTCGGTCCCTTTCGACTGCTCCTGCGTGTAGACGATGAACTTACCCTCCGCCGACCAGATGGGCGCAACGTTCATGCGGTCTTTGGCGGTTCCGGTGGTCAAGTGCTTCACCTCGCGCATGAGCGTGTCGTAAACGTCAATCTCGAACACCGACGACGTCTTAGGTTTGACCATGTAGGCGAGATAGCGTCCATCGTGCGACCATGTGGGACTTTCCTCCGAGATCTCGCGGGTGTTAGTCAGGTTCACGACCTGTCCGGTTTTGGGCGACACCAGAAAAATATCCCATTGCTCGTCGCCGTCGTAATCGGACATATAGGCGATCCACTTGCCGTCCGGTGACCACGTCGGGCTGGTCTGGCGCTGATCGCTCACCGTGAGTTGCATCGGCCATCCACCTTCGGACGGCACGAGCCAAAGATTATTGCGGCCACTCAAGTTGCTGACGAAGGCAACTGTCTTCCCATCCGGCGACCAGGTCGAACCGCCCACCTGGCGCGTCATGTAAAGCTTCTCAATCGAAAGACTCTTCTCCACCCGCGCGTCGGGCTTGGAAGCGATCTGTTTCGGGTCAGTGATGGCCTGGGGTGCAGGCAAAGTCTGGGATGTTGCGAGGATGCTCGTCATCATCAGTACGACCATAACAAACAGGCTAAGAATGCGCATGGTGCCTCGAAGTGAATTCGGGAGTGTGAACAATTTAGCAGCGTCACTAGGCTCCGGAGCAATGCTAGTCGACAGCGACCTGGTAGTCTCGCCCCTCCCAGCGCGAGCCATTTTTCCAAAAGAACGTGAAAATGATTTGGCGCCCTACGGCAAGAGTTTCTGTTGGTAGATCAACATGCTGAAGATTCCATCCACTTTCCTCGGAGTTGCTGTCCTGACTGGTTTGCCAGTTGTCAAAGCTCCAGTGCACCATTGCCGGTTCCATCAAGAGAATCCGAAGCTTCTTTCCGCACGGCATGGTGCGAGCTTTGTTGTTAAAGCGCCAGTTGAAGTACTGTGCCGATGTCTTCTTCTTCAAATAGCGTTCTACCGTTTGCGGAGGCTGATCGAAAATCTTTCCGTCGACGAGCGACCGGCGCAGCTTGATGTATTCGGAATGCGCCCACACCAGCGGGCACGCCGACCCCGACCCTTTTCCCGCGAACAGCTCGCGCTCCGGGATGTCGGTTGTGTCCCAGACTTGTTCGGGAATCAGGCGGCTCGCTCCCGTCGAATTTTCCATCACGCCCAACAAGGCCTCGGCGGAAGCGGCGTGTCCGGCGGCCAGTTCGTAGTGGGCTCGTTCACCCGCCAGCAGCGGCCATGGGCGGCCAATCCCGTTGCCGTCGAACGGAGATCCATCCTCGTGCTCCCCGTATCCGTCGCCGTTGTAGCGGTACCAGCCCGGACCTTGCGGAAGTTTTATGCGCAGCAGTTCATCGACGACCTTGATCGTGTTCGCCATTCGCGGATCGTCGGGCGGGCGCAAGCCGAAACGCACCAGAGCCAGCGCATCCGGACTGACGATCTCCACCGCCGGCGCTTTCGAATTGCCGATGGCGCGATTCTTGATGGGGACGAATCCCTGCAGAGGTGATGCGGCTCCATCTTCCTCGGGAGGCGTGATGCGGACGTAGTAGCCTTGCACGCCGATCTGCCGGGCGAGATCGCTGTTGACCGCGTACGTCCAGCGTTCGATGTTGTCGTTCCAGGTGTCGGCCATCTGGCGCAGAAATTCGGCGGGCTGAGACTGGCCCATCGACTGCGCGAGATCGGCGGCAATCAGCAGGGCAGAGACTTCGGCTGCCAGGGTGAACGGTGAATAGCCGCCGTCCTCTTCCCAGCGGTCTTGCTGCGTAACCGGGCCGTTGGCCACAATGAATGCGGCCGCTTTGCGCACCATCGGCCACCAGCGACGGCTGTCACCGAAGCCGCGCGGCGATTCGCGGCGCAGCAAATCGACCAGCAGAATGGGAAACGCGGTTTCATCCATCTGCGAGCCGCTCCAGTACGGACGCCCATCCAGCCACATGTTCTGCGCCCAGTGTCCGTCGGCTTCCTGGGTGGCCTCGAGGTAATGCAACACGCGCAGAGCGTCGTCGTGAGCGCCCGCTGCCAGCAATCCGCCGGCATTCTCCACCAGATCGCGAGGCCAGATAAGATGGTAGCCACCCAGGTCCTCGTCGCCCTTGTTGAAGCCCCAGGGAATGGAGAGGCTGGCGATGACTCCGCCGAGGAAGTCCTTGGATTCGTGCGTGCGCAAAACCGCCATGCTGGCCCGGTACAAATCTTTTTCCCGAGGATTCTCGTCGAGCTTCTTCAGTGTCCGCTGCCAGTTCTGCCAGTGAAAGACGTAATCTTTGCGGATCGTTTCATAAGAAGTGAGCAGGGAAGAGACGGCTTGCTGACCGGCTTCCGCCCAGATTCCACCAAAGCCGAGTGCGAGGATGAACTCGCCATTGCAGGCGGCCAAATCAATTTCAGCGGTCAGCGCGATGTTTCCGTTTTCCGCGCGGTCGTACTCCCAATTCATTTGGAAATGTTGCGACAGGTCCTGCCAGCCGTCCGAGACACCGACAAATCCGACGGAACGTTTTGGCCACGGCGCGGAGCAGGCCAGGGCGAGCGCGCTGGAATCGCGCTGGGCAAAAAGCATCGGCTTGCCTTTGTAATCGCCCGACCAGCCGGTATTGCCATATCCGAAATTAGCCAGGTGCGACGCCAACAGTGCATAGAGGCGGTAGTCGCCGAGTTTTCCCTGAAGCGGTACGAATCGAATTTTCTGCACCAACACGTTTCGCCACGGATCGGTCAGCACTTCTTTTTCGATCCGGTACCGGCCCAGCGTGCATGTATTGATCAGTTCGTAGACCGGCACTCCGGGTTCGATCGGAAGGTTTTGGAAGGTACAATGCCGTTTTTCTTCGGAGAAGAAGCCACGGCCATCGGTGACAATCAGGCCGAAGTCGCGGGTGCAGGCTTGGTCCACCCGGGGAAAATAGATTTCATTGAGAATGCCGTGACTCAGCGTGAACCAAACCCTGCTGTGGAGGTTCAGCGCGGTGCCTACTCCGGTCTTGGCGCTCGAAGTCCAGCGGGGTTCGATTCCGGGCCAACCCGGCGCATAACGAAGATCATCGCTCACAGTGGGTCGTCCTCACCGTCAAGCAGTTTGCCAGAAGATGCGGATTTGTGCTCGATTTCCACCGGAAACGTGCATCGAATCCAACACATGTTTAGATGCCGCCTCGCGACCGCGACTCGACCAGCACAGCAGCCGCTAAGCACTTGGAGCCAAGTGCGTTCATCAGAAATTCACCCCGCTGTAACCTTCCTTTAATACTTCGCCCATAAAACTATTGCTTCGCCGATAAAACCAACTTGCGCACTTGAATTAAGCAGGAAGAGGACCCGTCTAGTGAACCATCGCATTGCGCTGCTGTTGGCAGGTCTTACGCTGGCGCTGCCCGTCATGGGGCAGACCACGCTGAATGGAGCGGGCGCCACCTTCCCGTATCCCATGTATTCCAAGTGGTTCAGCGAATACAACAAGCTGCACCCAGACGTGCAGATCAACTACCAGTCGATCGGCAGCGGCGGCGGTATCCGCCAGGTTTTGGCCGGCACGGTTGATTTCGGAGCCAGTGACGGTCCGATGACAGACGAACAACTGAAAGAGGCCAAAACCAAGATCCTGCACATTCCCACGGTGTTGGGTGCTGACGTTCCTGCATACAACGTCCCTGGGATCAGCGGAGAGGTCAAGTTCACGCCCGAAGCTCTGGCGGGCATCTTTCTCGGCAAAATCCAGAAGTGGAACGATCCTGCCATTACTCAGGTCAATCCCGGCGTCAAATTTCCCGACAAGCCGATCATCGTCGTTCACCGCTCGGATGGAAGCGGCACCACGTACATCTTCACCGACTATCTCTCCAAGGTCAGCAAGGAGTGGGAAGGGACCGTTGGGAAAGGAACCTCGGTGAAGTGGCCCGTCGGTTTGGGCGGCAAAGGTAACGAAGGTGTGGCCGGACAAATTCGGCAGTTGGAGGGATCGATCGGCTACATCGAACTGATCTATGCCGTGGAGAATAAGATCACGTACGGATCGGTCAAGAACGCCGCCGGCAATTTCGTGAAAGCTTCGCTGGATGGAGTAACCGACGCGGCTGCATCGGTGAAAACGATGCCCGCCGATTTTCGCGTCTCCATCACGAATGCGCCCGGCAAAACCGCATACCCCATTTCCAGCTTTACCTGGCTCTTAATTCCTGTACAGGCCAAGGACCCGAAGAAAGGGAAGATCATCGCCGATTTTCTGGACTGGATGCTCAGCGACGGTCAGAAGATGACAAGCCAGCTCAGTTACGCGCCGCTGCCCGCAAACGTGGTGGAGAAGGTCAAAGCGTCCATCAAGCAGATCCACTAAAGCGCTGGAACGCCTCTCGCTTGCTGCGCTTCCGGGGAGAAGTATCGCCTAGTCTTGCAAGCTGCGGGAAAAGTATCTTCTGCGCTCCGCAGTATGACCGCCGCGGATAAAAGTCGCACTCAAAACCGTCCGGTTACCGCAGCGCTGAAGCGCTGCGCCACCCAAAATCAAGAGCGAAGTCGAGGCTTTCCGCAGGCTGGGGGCATGGCCATGATCTCCTATTCGGAGTCCGCAAGGCTGTTTCCTCTCTTTTCAAAACCGAGCTTTTCCTAGAAGCCGGTCGTCTGATATTGCAGGACTGCCAGGGCAAGCCGGCAGTCATAGCCCGCCTGCGCATTGGTGATTTGAGCCTGTGTCTGCTGAAGCTGCGCCTGACTTAATTCGACAATCGAACTCAGTCCCAACTTGTATCGTGCCTGCGCGAGGGCCAGCGCGAGATTGGCTTGCTCCAACAGTTGCTGCGTGACTGCCAATCGATCATAGGCAGTGGTTGCATTGAGCCAGCTGGTACGCACGTCGCGTGAGATCTGGTCGCGAAGATCGCGCAAGCGCTCCTGGGCGGCTTGTGCTTTGAGCGCCGCCGCACGGGCCCTTGCCGAATAAAGAAAGCCATTGAATACCGGAATTCCGACATTCACGCCCACTGCCCCATACCAACTGGAGATAATAGGATTCCGCACGGGCGTGTCTCCCACCGCGCCCATCGCCTGAATATCCGGGAAGAACAAGTCGCGTTCGGCGGTGTGGAACTTCTTCGCCGACTCAGCCAGGAATTCAAGGGACAGGATTTCCGGCCGCATCGCAAAAGCTGTAGCAATCAGATCATCCACATTGCTTTGCGGAGGGGTGACGGCGGCTGTATCCTCCGCCAGCTGGAAGGTCTGTAGACTTGAAAACCCAAGCACCGCCGAAAGCGATGCCAGTGCAGCATTCTGGTTGTTTTGCGCGTCTAGAAGCAACAGTTTGGCTTGCGCCAGGTTGACATTCGCAAAGCTGAAATCGAGTTCCGATCTCAACTTGTTCTTGTAGAGAGCCCCCACCTGATCCGCAACTGTCTGGCGTTCTGTCACCGTCTGTTGTGCAACGATCAGCACGGCTTGCGTCTGCAGGGCGTTGTAGAAAGCTTGATCCACGGCTAGCAGGACTTGTTCCTTAGTCGCCACTGCATTTTGGTTCTCCGCCTTGGCGGCCAGATTTGCGCTGGAGATCAAGTTGGTTGTGCGCCCGAAATCAGTGAGGAGTTGACTCACCGTCGCGCCGGCAGCAGCGCGCTGATAGACGGTCGGATTGTTAAGCGCTCCGGCAGTGATTCGCGACCCGGGGTACGCATCCACCGCGGTGAGATCCACTGTCGCGGTCGGCCATAGATTCGACCGGACTTCTCGCGTTACCTGCTGCGACGCAAGCGCGGTCAGCCGAGCGACAGAGATTTGGGGATTATTCTTTAAGGCCAGCGCCTGGGCATCCTTCAGAGACAGCAACGCTGGCGCCCCAGGATTGTTTTGCGGGGCATTATTTTGCGGAGCACTGCTTTGCGGCCGAGCCATGGGTGCGCTCGAAGTGACTGGTGTGGCCGCCTGTTGCGGCATCGGAGCTGACGGCAAACTTGATGGTGTTCTCGAACTCATCCCTCCCTGCGCGGCGCTGCATATAGGCAAGACCAGAGCGAGGTAGATGGGCAATGCTTTTTTCCTTTGCGCCAAAACAATCTTGCCTGTCATTCCGTCGTCTCCAAGGTTGGGTTCGTGGCCGGCTTTGCGCCGCGCTTTCCGTAGACAAGCAAATAAGCTGCGGGCACGATAAAAATGGTCAGAAGAACCGACGAAGTGAGGCCACCGATAATGGCGCGGGCCATGGGCGTGTACTGCTCGGCCCCAGTCCCCAATTTCAGAGCCATGGGAATCATGCCAAGAATGGTGGCCAGCGAAGTCATCAAGATCGGCCGCAGGCGCACGCGGCACGCGGTTATGACTGCGTCCGCCGGCGATAATCCCTGCCGCTCCAGATTGTGCGCAAAATCAACGATCAGAATGCTGTTCGAGTCGGCGATGCCGACCAGCATCAGTACTCCCATCAGCGACATTACGTTCAAAGTACTGTGGGTGAGCGGCAGGATGATCAGCACGCCGACGCATCCCATCGGTATGGCAAGCATGATCAGGAAGGGATCGATGAATGATTTGAACTGAGCCGTCAAAATCAGGAAAAGCAAGACAAACGAAATCAGAAAGCCCAGGGCAAAGCTCTTGAATGAGGCGTCCATGCCTTGCACCATTCCGCGCAGATTCACGCGGACGTTGCCCGGAATGTTTGTTTTGGCAAGGATGTCCCGAACGGCGCTCGTGACGTGTCCTAGATCTTCCCCGTTTGGGGTAACGTAGATATCGACCGCACGTTGAATCTGGTAGTGGTCCACTTCCGTCGGCGTCAGGATCTGCTTCACGTTCACAACATTCTTGAGGACGGTAATCGGCCTGCCCTGTCCACCGCACGCCCATGAGGAGTGGGTCGTTCCGGGCCGCGGCGGTCCGGCGGGGCCACAGCTCATTTCCGTTCGGTTGCCAGGATCTCGCAGGGGAATCTGTCCCAGGTCGAGCATGTTGTGAATGGCGCCGCTACCATGCTCGAAGAACTGCACGGTGAGGTAGTAGTCGTTCCCGCTCTTGCGATCGACCCAATAATTGGGCGCGATCATGTAGTTGGAATTGAGCGCGGTGATCACGTTATTCACCACGTCTTTTTGCGTCAGGCCTAACTCGCCGGCGTGGACGCGATCGACATCGAGCCGCAGAGTCGGGTAGTTCATGTCTTGCGGAATGTAGACTTGGCCGACGCCATGCACCTGCCGAAAGCGAGCGGCCAAATCCTGCGAGATGCCATAAATCTGGTCCAGATCAGGGCTGCTGACCTGCACGTCAATCGGCGCCGGCATGCCCATGTTGAGAATGGCATCCACCATGGAGCCACTGCCAAAGAACGTTCGGATTTCTGGAAACTGGCTTGCCATTGCCTTCTGCACCCGGTCCATATACTCAAAGCTGCTGCGCCGGTGCGGTTCGTTTAACGCTACTTGGACGGTCGCGGTGTAGGGACCGGAGTTCGTGGTGTAGAGCGAGGAAAAGTCCGGGACTACGCCAATGTTGGACACAATTCGCTTGAGATCTTTCGGTTCTACCGTATGCCGGATCAGGTCTTCCACCTTCGCGACGTATTGATCCGTCATCTCGATGCGGGTGCCAGTTGGTACTTTGAGATTGATTGTGAACTGACCGGCATCCGTCTTCGGGAAAAACGCCAGCCCGAGCAGCGGATAGATCGCCAGGCTTACCAGGAACACCCCGCTCAGCAGCACCACCGTCAGCCCCGGACGCTGCAGCGCACGTCTAACCCAGTGCTCGTAATAATCGAGGAGCTTGTTAAACATCCGGTTGAAGCGGGCATTGAACCGCTCCATCCAGGAGTGGCTGGCTGCCACGGTGGGTTCGACCTCGTACTCATCTTCCTTCTCAGGTTTTGGAACGTGAGCCACAGCCTTCAGGAAACGCGAGCAGAACAAAGGAATCACCGTCATCGCCACTACAAACGAAGCCAGCAACGACAGACAAAATGCCAGCGCCAACGCCGAGAAGAGAAACTTGGCAACGCCATAGAGGAAAACGACGGGGAAGAAATCGACCACATCCACCAGGGTTGCGGCTAACACGGCGAGGATTACTTCCGATCCGCCGACCTCGGCGGCGACGATGGGGACAGCTCCCATTTCCAGATGGCGGTAGATGTTCTCGAGCGAAATCACGGAATTGTCAATCACACGCGAGAATGCCAGTGCCATTCCGCCCAGGATCATCGTGTTCACCGTCCCGCCCATCAGAGCTAGCACCACAAACGCGGCCAGCGCGGATATAGGAATGGAAAGGAGCACAGCCGACGTGGCGCGGAAGCTTCCCAGGAAGATGAGGATCATTAAGCTGGTAAGAATCAATCCCAGAAAACCCTCGTGGAGTACGGTGCGGATTGCCTCCTTCACGTAGACCGACTGGTCAAATACAATGCTGGTGGTCATCTGCTTCGGGATGTCATAGAGATGCTTGATGAGCTGGCGGACACCCTCCACTACCGCAATAGTGTTGGTGTCGCCGCCCTGCTTCATGACGGGAATGTAGACGGATTTCTGGCCATCAATTCGTACGACGTTGGTTTGAATTCCGTGAGCGTCCTCTGCTTTTCCTACGTCATTCACCGTGACCCAGGAGTTTCCTTTGACTTTGAGAGGAACCTGGCCCAGCTGGTCCATGTTGTCAACCAAGCTGTTGGAGTAAACGAAGTAATCGTACGGCCCCATCTTCACGTCACCTGCGGGCAGGATCAGGTTTGAATCGTTCACCGCGCCCACCACGTCCATCACACTCAATTGACGGGAGAGCAATTTGTAGGGATCGACGTAGACCATGACTTGGCGGTAGGTTCCACCGAACACGCCAGGAATTTCCGCGCCCGGCACGCCCGCAATCTGGTTGCGAATCTGGAACTGGGCGTAGTCGTGAAGCTGAGTTTCGTTGAGGCCCTCGCCTTTAACAGTGACCAGCGCCACGGGCAGGCTGGACGCATCGAACTTGAGAACCACAGGAGGCAGTGTTCCCGGCGGCAAACGCTTCAGGTCGGCGAGAGCTAAGTTTGAGAGCTCGGTTACATCGGCGTCGGCGCTGGTCCCAGGCTGGAAGTACACTCGGATGATGCTGACGCCTAACATTGACCGCGATTCCATATGGTCCACGCCAGAAGCCAGCGTAAAGAATCGCTCTAGAGGATCGGTGATATCGGTTTCGATATCCTCCGGTGGCATGCCCGAGTAAAACGTGGCCACCACGACTTCGGGCAGGTTGATCGGCGGGAATAAATCGACCGGCATCCGCGACAGACTGGTCACACCGATGACCAGAAGGACCAGGCAGATCACTATGATGAAGTACGGATTACGAATTGAAAATCCTGGCATAAAGTCTGTCCGGCTGCATTCGTAGCTTGTCAGGTACCCACGATCTGCAGCGTCTACTGATTTACTGTGCCTTCTCCTCCTGGTACTGCATTACGGCTACTGTCTGTGGATGAACCTTTTCGCCGGCCTTCAAACCGCTGCGATCGCTCACCACGACCTGCTCTCCTTCCTTCAATCCGGAGATAATTTCGGCATCGCCGGCTGTCTGCAATCCGAGTTGCACGGCCCGTTCTTCAAGTTCCCCATCCGTGTGCACCACAAAAACAGTTGCTTTGTCGCCTTCGCGATTCAAAGCCTGGACCGGCACAGTCGCAACATCCCCTTTCTGTTCGACCGCAAGCTCTGCGTCGGCATAGAGACCAGGCAGCAAGACCCGCTGTGAATTCTCAACGTCCACTTCTGTGTGCATGGTGCGAGTGTCTTCCCGTACATCCACGGAGAAGCGCGCCACCTTTCCAGGAAAGGTTCGGCTCAGAGAAGGCACACGAACATCCACGTGATCGCCAACGTGGATATAGCGTACGTACGACTCCGGAACTGGAATGACCAAACGGAACAAGTCATCCTGGGACAGCCGGACGATTGGCATCGCCTGCGTGCTCGAACCCGTGCCGGCCTGCACCAGGGTGCCCAGGTTTGCATAACGCTCGGTAATCACTCCCTCAAACGGTGCGGTAATTTTGGCGTAGTCGAATAACGTTTGATCGTGCGCCAGTTTCGCTTGGGCTACCGAGAGCTGGCTCTGTGTGGCTTCCAGAGAGGCCTTGCCGGCATCAACTTGAGAAGCCGCTGCCAGATCCTTGCCTTGAGCATCGTCGACTTCCTGCTGCGCCACGATGCCAGGCTGAGTCTCGAAGACACCATTCAAACGCGTGTACTCGAGGTGCAGAGCTTGGTATTGCGCGCCATAACGCTTCAGTTCGCTCTCCGCGCGGCTCACCTGGTTCATCGCATTCTTGATTCCGGCCTGATCCTCCTGTAACTGTGCCTCGAGCTCTGGAATCTCCAGGATGGCCATCACTTGGCCAACCTTTACCCGCGTCCCATAGTCAACATATAGCTTCTTCACGTAGCCCGACTCTTTCGCATATACGTCAATCTCCTGGAAGGGCACCAGCTCGGAGGACAATGTGATCTGTCGACCGAGCGACTTGCGCACGACTTTGGTTACGCCCACCGTAATCGTCGACCCACCCGCCTGAGCACGGCCATTCCCGCTCCCCGAACAAGCAACGAATTCGACCACCAGAGCCACCAGGCTGGCAAGCAAGATCGGCCTGGAAAACTTGATGCCTCGTGTTGGTATTCCGCCCGATCGATTGCTCATCTCATCCATCGAGTTTTCTTTACCAGCTTTCTCTGGCATTCCAGCCAGCAATATCACAAATCTTGTGGTCGTCTCTAACGTGTCGCTTTCATAATTTCGCGCAGCTTGGCCACGGAGAAAGCGCTGGATCGGCAAAAGTCGATCACCGTCTGTTCCGCCTGTTGCAACCGCACCGCAGCGTTCGGAATCTTAGTTGCGAATTCCATTGGAACCGTCAGCACTCCGTGGCGGTCGCCGTGCAACAAATTTCCGGGATGGACTTCCATGCCACCTACCGTGACGGTGGCCCCAAAATCGTAGATGTGGGCGTAGGCATGAGAAACCGCGACACTTCCGGCAAATAACGAGAGACCGATTGTGCGCACGGCGGGTAACTCGCGCACCGCCCCGTTGGTTAAGTACCCTATACATCCCAGAGCCTTAAGGATGGCGGCGTGCATATCACCGACGAAAGCCCCGCGGCCGGGCGGCTCGTCCATGTCCTCCAAAACCAGGATGCGAGGCGCGGGAATTTCGAGGATGCTGTTCCAGAAGTCGGACCGATCATGAAAACTGCCGCCCACAATTGGCGGTTCCCCGCATCGAAGACGCGCCGTGGCTGCATAGCCCACCATGGGCGGAGCATCTCCATCCCGGAACATGCAGCGAATGCTGCCATCTGCAAATCCTGTATTCCGCAGCCTTGCGTCAAACTTCTCAATCGCATTCGAGATCATGCAAGTGTCAAACTGGCGAAGAGCTCTGAGATCTTCTTCGGTCGGCAAAGACTTAATGGCCATGCACGTTTCCTTTCTCGAGGCGAACTACCCCCACAAAGGCAAATCTGTTTACCAAGCCCTATGCGGTCTTCCCCAAGAGTCGAGTTTGGTCAGTTTGCGCGGACCACAAGAATCCCCGGCAACGGGGTCACGCCGGACAATATGAAGCTTGACTCACCTGTGCCCCCAACTTTGACTTCAGGATTTTCGCACCGGGGCCGAACTCGATCAAGCCGCGCTTGAACCTCGCGTTTAAGCGGAGCTGCCTGAGTCAATTTCAAAAGGCTGAAGTCGAGTTCAAGAAGCAGCGATTGGCTGCAAAGGAAAACAGTCAGCAGTAAGGCGGAGGCCGGTTATAAAGCCAGCTTTCGGAGCTAAGGTTCGTAGATGGGACCACCACGGAAACTGCAAAGACCGAAGACCGCGGCGGTTGAAACAGGGTGAAACTGGAAGCAGGAGCCGTCCACTGGAGCGCATCGCTAAGAAGGTGCTGCCTCTTGGCATCCGGAGACTGGGATTTTACGGTTGTCACCTTCTGAACTTCCGGACCCGGCACCGTAAAACGAGTCGCAAGGCCTACCGTGAGGCAGAAGATGGCTAGAAGAACTACTGCGATCCGGCAGCGAGACGCGAAGCTTACTCGTGCGCGAGAATCTTCTAGCATAACCATCTCAAACCCATGCGTGGATCGAATGCCAACAGATTATACATGAGCATCCAAGGACAGCCAGATAACGCAAGTAATGGGTGGCCATTTGCTTGGACGCTTGGAGACCGGTTTAGGTTGCAATTTCGAATTCCGCATCTCGCGGAAGCCATTCTGGGTAACGGCGAATCGCTCCCCTTGCACGCATGCAAACGGACTGCACCGAATACCCTAATCTGAAATCTTGCCGTAAGTTCAGTTAGCACCACCGGCCCGAAAGGAGAGTAAGCCAAAACCGGGCCGGCGGCGCTCTGAAGGGAAGAATCCCCTCAAAAAGTTGAGAGGCCGTTAAACCTGGTGGTCCCTCGTCAAACGTTGATGCGGGACCATTTGCGGTTTTACGGCAAGTAGTAGCGGAACGAGGTGAAGACCATGTTGTCCAGTCCTTCCGGCGACAGTATTCCTGCCGTGCCGGCGGAGTTGGCGCCAGACCAGGTCTGACGAGTCAGATAGGAGTACTGCGTGCCGAACCGGAACCTGCCCTTGGGCCCCTGGTAGAAGCTGTACCAGAAGCCGGCCGTACCCTCAATCACCGCCCGCGTGTCGCCAGTACAATTTGCGGGACTGGTGGGAGTGAATCCGGTGTTCACGGCAGGAAGCAATTCGGTGTAGCAGCCGTAATTGTTGAAGGTCGGCGATCCGTAGCCGACGTACTGCCCTTTCCCCTTGTTCCCGAGCGGATCGAAGTCATAAGTCCGGGCGGCGTACTCCGCTCCGGTGTAGGCGTATACGTCGAGTTTCTTGCCGTGATACTCCAGCGTAGTCAAACCCTGGAGATCCTTGATCAGATGAATCGTTCCGTCGGCATGAATTGCAAGATCGGAGAGCTGTGCTGCTCCATAACGGCCGATTCCACTACCACCGAAGCCATGCAAGCCAAAAGCGACGTGCTTGTTGGCGAAGGTCCAACGGGCGTTGGCGCCAAAGCCTCCGCCTTCTTTTGAGGCGTTGAAGACGTTGACTGCGCTGGCCGGGGCCGCAGTCAGACTGCCGCAGGCCGCGCTCGCGAAGTTCTCCACGCACGGGAAGATACGGTCAGTGAATCGGTCGACCAGGCCGAAAACCTCGTAGTGTCCGAAGCCGGGATCGAAGGCGACCTTGGCGATGAGATCGGGCGAAGGATTGGCCGTGTAAGTCCCCCCCGTGTTGTAGCTATTGCTGGCGCCCGCCTCGCCGAGCAGGAAATTGTCTGCGTTGTTGTGCGTGGTGAGCGTGCCTTGCGCGTTTTCCATGGCGAAAGCGACCGACACCTTATCGCCGAAGTCTTTAGTTAGGCGAACCCCGTACTGGCGCGCGAAACTAAACCCGACGTTGTAACTCGCGTCGATCGTCTTGGGCCGAGCATCGTTGGTTTTGCCCAGGTCGTCGGCAGGGGCAATTCCCACCGCATTCTCCGTCACCAGGCTCCACATCTGGCCGCCGAGGAACTTCCAGCCGTTGTCGAATTTCGCTTGCCCCCAAGCCTGGCGGAGACGGAAAGTGTAGCTATTGGTGGAGGTAGCGGTGGAGGTGACGCCGGCCGACAGAAAGTCGCCCGAGACGTAGCTGGAAAGATCCACGTTCTTCACGCGGCCCTCAAAAAACACGCTAGCTTTGGACTGGCGGGCTGAGCCGAAAAACTCCGACAGCGAACTTTGGGAGGCGCCGGGCATGGTCAGGGAGTTAAAGGGCGTAGACACGTCCGCTCCAAGCGCTCTCGACCGCCGCACAAATTCGGCGGCAGCATATCCGCCCGGCGTAATGTTGATGCCTTTGAAGTGCAACGTTACCGAGCTCTCCATGGCCTTGTTGAACGTCTGTTGTGACTCCTGTAGCGCCAATGCCGCGCCCGTCTTGAGCTCAGCCATGTCGCCCTTCAGCTCACCCACCGTCTGCTGCTCTTGGCTGGTCTGGGTTTGAGCGGCAGCGGCTTGGGTTTGAGCGGCAGCGGCCTTGTTGGCAGCGTCGGCCGCGGCGGCCTGCGCCTGCTGCCAGTTCTGCTGCGCCTGCTGCAGTTGCTGGGTAAGTTGCTGGATTTGCTGCTGCTGGGCGGCCAGGCCGTCTTTCAACGCCTCAACGTCGGCAGCCGTTATCGCCGGCTGCGCTGGCGCCGCTGCCACGGGCTTATGTTTCTTCTTCGGAGCTGATGGGGCTAAGGTCGAGGTTTGTGCCCAAGCGCCGGCTGAAAGTACTGCCAACGCCAGGACCGTCAGAAATAAGTGCTTGGTTAATTTCATAAAATGCACATCCTCTCTTTCTTGAGTTTTGGTCGACCAACACATCGCGGGTGCAACAGAAAACCTTCCGCATTCGGAGGCCGCACCGTGGCGACTTGTGGTTTCGTTCCCGGCATTTCCCGAGCATCGTCTCGCAATAACCTACTGTTTCCATTAATACGATCAACGTACTAGTGTTTTAACAACAAACGTGCTCACCGGTTCCTTTATCGAGGGAGGGCTGAAGCGCGGGAAACCGGGAGGGTTCTTAACATCCAGAGGTCCAGTCGACGGCGTCAGGCCCCTTTCCTACTGCAAGCGTTGCGGGCAACTCGTCGCGCGCATCGAGCCCCTCTGGGCGAGATTTCCATGGTTAGAAAGTATGCCATAAAGTCTATCGTACTAATGGACTTTATTATAATTACAGAGATAGCACCTGATGTACCATCTTGAAAGCTCCCGGAAGGACCCACTAAGCCTCGTGCTTTTAGCAGCTTACGGGGATCGCTGCAAGTTCACGGCAAAGCCGAGTGTGCATCGAATTGCAGCTCGAAGAAAGAAAGATTCGCAGCCTCGGAATGCGACGTGGTGCAACGCGAGCCCGCTCTCTTTTTGCTCGTCGAAGTTTCAGTCTGTGCCACGCAATTGGCAGTACCGAGAATCACGAACCAAAATGCAGCGTAGAGCCACAGCCGCTACGCCATGTGGAAGCCCCTTTCGCTGGAGCGCCATCACGATTGCACGCATCGGTTGCGCGTCAACCCTGCTCCCTGGCTGTGGGCTAATGATGGGGGGCACCAGGCGATTTACCAAATATTCAACAAATTGTCATCAGTTTTTAACAAACGGCGGTCTAGGCTGACCCTTCACACAAAATGGCTACGAGCTGACAATTTCGTTTGTCATGGTTTTGTCTGAAGTGTGGAGCAGCTTATTTCTCAGGAGGCGGAACAATGAAACGAATCATGGCTGTGGTGCTGTCGATGGCGTTCGCGGGGAGCGTGATCGCGGCGCAGGCTCAGCAAGGTACGACCACTGCAACGACGGCGAAGAGCCCACGAAAGAAAATGGTTGCCAAGAAATCTGAGCGAAGTGTTTCAGAGCAGCTCAGTGAGATGAAGGAGGCGATTGATGCTCAGCAGCGACAGATCAAGCAGCTGAGCGATCTGGTCGAAAGCCGCGATCAAAAGATTCAGCAACTGGAGCAGCGGCTTGATCAGAGCCAAACCGTGGCCGTGCAAGCGCAGACTAAGGCGGATACTGCGGTGGCTCAAACGACCGAGCAACAGCACACCGTCATGGCGCTCAAGAGTGATGTCACGGACTTGAAGACGAACGCAACGAACGCCGCAACGACTCTACAGGAAACTCAGAAACGCATGGGGGATCTGGAGAGCCCGCTCGCCATCCACTTCAAGGGAGTCACGCTCACTCCCGGCGGATTCCTGGCGGCAGAATCTGTGTATCGTAATCGGGCGTTGGGGTCGGATATCAATACTCCCTTCAACAGTGTGAATATGCCGGGTGCCGGTCAGAACCAGCTTTCCGAATTCTTTGGTTCCGGTCGTCAGTCGCGAATCTCGTTGCTCGCTGAGGGCAAGATCAGCAGCGCCAAGCTCTCCGGTTATTACGAAGCTGACTTTCTTTCGTCCGGCGCAACCTCCAACAACAACGAGAGCAACAGCTACACCCTCCGCCAACGGCAGGTTTGGGGTCAAGCTGCCTTGAACAATGGCTGGAGCTTCACCGGCGGCCAAATGTGGAGTTTGGTAACGGAAACCAAGAAGGGCGTCGACAACCGAACCGAAGCTACGCCGCTGACCATAGACCCGGCGTATACCGTCGGTTTCAGTTGGGCGCGGCAATACGGTTTCCGCGTGGCCAAGAACTTCAACAATCACTTCTGGCTGGCCGCATCGTTGGAGAATCCGCAGACTACCTTCTCAGCAACCAACAATGCCCCGAACTTCGCTTTCGGGAGCGCCGGCAATAGCAGCGGACTGTATAACGCCTTTAATGGCCTCTATTCCTTCAACGCAATGCCGGACGTGATCGTCAAGGCGGCCTTTGAACCCGGCTTCGGCCACTATGAAGTTTTCGGTATCTTGAGCCGCTTCCGCGACCGCATTTATCCCTGCGTGGAACCGGGCACAAACCCGGCGTGCACTGCCACTGGCGCCACAACCGCGACAGACGCCCAGAACAACTCGAGGAATGCCGGTGGAGTGGGAGGAAACGCCCGCGTCACCTTTGCCAAGCACGTGGATTTCGGCCTCCACGCCCTCTATGGAAACGGTGTAGCCCGGTACGGCGCGTCGACTCTGCCGGACGCCACGGTGAACCCGAACGGCACGCTGGCCCCGCTGCGCAGCTATCAGGGTCTGGTCACGCTGGAGTGGCACTCGCCCAAATTGGATGTGTACCTCAATGGCGGTGAGGAGTATGTCGGACGGCACTATCAAGTTGATGGTGCCAATAAGACAATGCCATTGGTGGGGTACGGGGCGCCAAGCTTTAACGACTCGAATTGCTATACCGAAACCGCGCCCTCAGCAGGCAGCGGTTACGCTTTCGGATCGCTTACCTGCAGTGGCAATACTCAAAGCACTATAGAGGGCACGTTCGGGTTCTGGCTGCGCTTGTATCACGGTCCCAAGGGAAGACTGCAGTTCGGCCCGCAGTATTCTTACCTGGTCCGAAATGCATGGTACGGCGCCGCTTCTTCCACGGTCGAGGTTACGCCACACGGAATCGACAACATGTTTATGACTTCTTTCCGCTACTACTTGCCGTAACGTTTGCGGAACCCTCGCCCCCAGAATTCCCTCCTTATACTCTGGGGGCGAGGGACTGTTTCGAAGCCGGGATGACGCGTTCCGCGATAGCACCCGCTGCTCTATCCCGTCGGGCGCCACGAGAAGACTCTCAGGCTCGGAATGGTTTTCCGTCAGGGCGCCGGGTCCGGTGCAGAGGAGCCTCGGCTCAACCGTCTGTAGTTTGACTTGATCTACGCCTTCTGAATCGCACGCTGCTTGCGGTTCGAGGTCGCAACCACAGGGAGTTGGCGGCACACTCGTGCGCTTTGCCTGTGAACCCCGAGCTACGAGCCACGAGCCGCAATAAAGCCCAACATGACGCTGGCTCGTAGCTCGAAGCCGGCAGCTCGCCGCCAGGTTGGTATACTATTTTGGGCTGGTCGCCGCACCAAGTTACTTCCCGGACGGCAGTGGCCGTTCCACCTTGACGATATGGTTCGACAAACTCTGAGCAATCGCGCGCCCCTTCTGAACCGCGAAGCATCGTGGCTGAAATTTAATTGGCGCGTGCTCGAAGAAGCTGGAGATCTCCGCAATCCGCTGCTCGAGCGCGTGAAGTTTCTGGCCATCTCCGCCAGCAATCTGGACGAATTCTTTGAGGTCCGGGTCGGCGGCCTGTTGCAACAGCTCGAAGACGGCCACAACTCCACGACTGCCGACGGGCTCACCATGGTGGAGGAGCGGGAACTGATCAAAGACGCAACTCACGAATTCGTCGAAGAACAATACTCATGCTGGAACGAGCGCCTGCGGCCGGAACTGGCGGAGCAGGGAATTCGCGTCCTCGGCATCGACGAGCTTGATGAGGCGGCATTGGCGTTCGTGGACGACTACTGCGCACGGGAACTTGATCCGTTGCTCACTCCGGTCACGGTGGACCCGGCGCATCCATTTCCTCGTGTGATCAACAAGGCGCTGTGCGTGGCGTTGTTGCTGCGCCGCCGCCGCCGCTCTTCGCTTACCTATACCGGAGTTGTAACCGTTCCGAGGGCGCTGCCGCGATTGGTTCGCCTGCCGTCGCAGGGAACCATTGATTTCATTTTTCTTGCCGACCTGGTGGTCCATCACGCTGTGCGGATGTATCAGGGCTACGACATTATTTCTTCGGCTGCCTTCCGCGTCACCCGCAACAGCAACCTCTATTTACAGGAGGAAGAATCGCGCAGTCTGCTGGAATCGGTACGCGCCGAATTGCACAACCGGCGCAAGGGCGACGCGGTGCGGATGGAGATCGAGTCCGAGGCCGACCCCGAGATCATCGAGCGCCTGGGCACGGTGTTCGAGCTTGACCCCTGGCAGATTTTCCCGGTCAACGGGCCGGTGAATCTTTCCCGCCTGTTCAATGTTTACGACGGAGCGGCGAGGGTGGATTTGAAGTTCCGCCCCTATGTGCCTCGGGAGTTGCGCCTGACGGCGAAGTCCCGCGATCTGTTTGAAGAGTTGCGCCGCCACGACGTTTTACTGCATCATCCCTACGATTCTTACGATGCCGTCCTATCCTTCATTCAGTCGGCCGCCGAAGACGAGCGCGTGCTCTCCATCAAGCAAACCCTTTATCGGACGAGCGAGCATTCCCCGATTGTTCCGTCTCTGATGGCCGCCGCCGCGCACAAGGAAGTCACCGCCGTCGTGGAACTGAAAGCGCGCTTCGATGAAGCGTCGAACATCCGCTGGGCGCGCGATCTGGAGGATGCCGGCGTGCAGGTCTTCCACGGGCTGGTCGGTCTGAAGACGCACTGCAAACTCTCTCTGCTGGTGCGGCGCGATCCCGATGGCGTAACCCGCCAATATGCGCACCTGGGCACCGGCAACTACAACGCCACCACCGCTCGCATCTATACCGACCTCAGTCTGCTCACCGCCGACCCCGAGATTACCAGCGCGGTGCACGACGTTTTCAGTTTTCTAACTGCCTACGCCGAGCACCCCAGCTACGGGCCGCTGCTGGTAGCGCCTCTGGACTTGGCCGAAAAGTCCATGCGCCTGATTGAACGGGAGGCCGAGCATGCCCGCCTGGGGCGTCCGGCACGCATTATCGCCAAGATGAACGCCCTGCTCGACGTGAATATTGTCCAGGCTCTGTACCGCGCTTCGCAGGCGGGAGTGGACATTGAGTTGCTCGTGCGTGGCATGTGCGCGCTGCGGCCGGGGCTTCGTGGCATCAGCGACCGCATCCGCGTGCGCAGCATCGTGGGCCGGTTTCTGGAGCACAGCCGCATTTTTTACTTCGAGAACGGCGGCGAGCCTGAAGTCTACGTCGGCAGCGCCGATTGGATGAATCGCAATCTGCACGAGCGCGTCGAAGTCCTGTTCCCGCTGAAAAGCCCGCTGCTGCGCGATCGCGTGGTGCATGAGATTCTGGCTGCGAACCTCGCCGACAATGTGAAAGTAAGATTTCTGCAAAACGACGGCCGCTACCTGCGTCCCTGGCAATCGCCACGCGGGCGCAGCAAGAGACCGCCTCGAGGTTCTGCCGCTTTCAGTTCCCAGGATTTCCTAGTCGGTCTGGCGGAAGGCACGAAGACGCCCGAGCAGATTCCGGTTGCTGTTCCGCGGCGCTCTTCTCGAGTCTTGATCGGCCGAGCTTTGATCGGAAAGGAATAATCACTCCGAAATGTTTCTCTATTTTTTGCGCCACGCCAGTGCCGGACAACCGTTGAGCAGCGCGAAGAAGGACGAAAAACGCGGACTCGATAAAGACGGCATCGAGCAGTGCGGATACATCGGGCGCGCCCTGGCCGCGCTGGGCGTGCAGGTAGAGATTATCGTCTCCAGCCCGTTAAAGCGATCCACGCAGACCGCGGCTTTGGTGGGCAATGAAATGGGGCACGAAGGCAAACTGGTGATCGAGAACGCGCTCGGTCCGCAGGCCGGCTTCTCGGATTTTCAGAAAATGCTGGAAAAGTACGCGCGCCAGGACTCGATGCTGCTGGTGGGGCATAATCCCAACCTGCGCGAATTTCTCGGACGCGTGATCAGCGACACTGGATGCGAAGCGGTGGTTGAGCTGAAGAAGGGGGCGGTGGCCAAAGTCGAAATGCGGCGCAATTCCGGGTCGCTGAGCTGGTGCATCACGCCCCGCATCCTGCGCGCACTTCACGCCGCGGCTACAGAAAGCTCGCGCCCGAAAACTTCGCGGAAGTAGGATCTGTCCTTCTCAATCGACCATACCTCCAGGTCGACGCTTGCCTTTCCGCGTGGAGTCAGTTTCAAGGAGACCCTGCCGCTGCGCGCCACGACTCCGACTTTACCCACGGATTGATTCCTCCCCAAATTCAAAGCTCGCGCGAGCCGGAGCAGCACCGACGCTTTCTCCACATTTTCCTGCTCCTCGGGGCTCAAGGCACTCATCGGGCCATCTCCCGGCGTGGGGCGCGACTTCCCCAGGTAACGCGCGATCGAGCCAATGATCCGCCGCTGTTGTGGCGTGTATCCCAGAATTTCCGAATTTGCGATGATGTAGTAAGTATGGCGGTGGTGTCCGTTGCGGTTCACGTAGTCGCCGACTTCGTACAGCATGGCTGCGGCCGAAAGCCATTCGCGATACTCCGCCGGCAGCTGATGCACCGATTTCAACGAGGAAAATAGCAGCAATGCCGCCTCGCGCACGTGCAAAGCATGATGCAGGTCGACACGGTAATGTTCCACCGCGCGCTTGATCGACTCCCAGCGTTCCGATTCAATGGCGCGGCCCGATCTCGTGCTGCGATCGTAGTCCGCGGCCATCTGCGCCAGGATGCCATCGCGCAGCCCCAGCGCGGAGTAGCGAAAGCCGGGAATATGGCAGCGCTCCAGCAATTCCGCATAGGCCACCGCGCCGGCACAAATGATTTCAGCGCGGCGCGGACCGATCCCGGGGACCTTCCCCCGCTGCTCCAAGGTTAGGCGCGTGATCTGGTTGGCAATGCGCCGTATCATCTCGCGTGTAGCGTAAGTCGCCGGCCGGCGCTTCCTGGAGCGCGCCAGGTGGCTGGCGACGCCCACCAGTGCGGCGGCTGTGCCGGAGGTGGCGATCACTGCGCCCACGCGTGCGGACCTGATTCGATCTTGAATGCGCGTAATCTCCCGCGCCACAAATCCCTGGAGCCGCTTCAGTTCGCTCTTGCGCGGCGGGTCGTGCTGAAGGAATTCGCCGGTCAGGCGCACGGCTCCGAGCGGCAAGCTCACCGTATCCCGGATTTGTCCCTCGCGTGAAAGCGTGAGCTCGCAGCTGCCGCCGCCGAGGTCCAGCAACAGAACGCTGTGGGCGCCCACGCGGCCAGCGGAGATAATGCCCAGGTGAATGAGGCGGGCTTCTTCCAGTCCGGAAATGATTTCGATCGTCCAGCCCGTCGTCGAGCGTACCCACTCCAGAAATATGCGTGAATTGCGGGCATCGCGCAGCGCCGCCGTGGCCACCACCTTTACCGAATCCGTCCCACATTCCTGTATGGCACGATTGAAGCGCCGCAACACGCGCACCGTTTCCGACATCGCCTCCGGCGAAAGCAGTCCGCCACTGAAGACGCCTTCCCCCAATCGAGTAACTTCGCGGTCTTCGTGGACTTCCTTTAGCCGCCCGGCCTGTAGTCGCGAAATTTTCAGACGGACGGAATTCGATCCGATGTCAATGGCGGCAAAGGTGGGCATCGAGTGACGATCAAAGGTGAACCATCACTATTCTCACACACGGGTCGATTCGTGCAACCTTGTAGGTTTCCCGCTGGTGGCGAATGGTGGTGGGACCGACCTGCGTTTACCACCCCCCCTACCCCCC
>Ga0316363_10001141_pt1 | contig 25114 bp, 18 predicted proteins | sample Sb_taG_3_FD_200459 | JGI IMG/M metagenome (GOLD analysis project Ga0316363, IMG submission 200459) | Peat soil microbial communities from Weissenstadt, Germany - Sb_50d_a_PC metaG (v2) (version 2) | ecosystem: Environmental > Terrestrial > Soil > Wetlands > Peat | place: Germany: Weissenstadt...
AGTGGCTGCGTCACACCGACATGCACTTGATTGCTTTGGTGCCGCGCGAGTCGTGGACCCGGCAGGAGGTCGACCAAGAGTTGGAAGCGGCCAGCAAACGCACCGGCATACCACGCCAATCGGTTCGGCCGGTGTGCTGATGGGAATCCGTCCACGCCGTGTCGCCATGCCGAGCGAGATAGAGTTTCGGCAACACCAATGACATCGATCAGTTCCTTTCATCTGGGGACCCAACGTCATCTGCTCAGGTGATCGACGCCTCATAGATTCGCTGAATGGACGCATCCAGCATGGCGTTGAACTCGGCATCGGTTTGATGGACCGACAACCCTTCCAGCAGCGCCCGCGAGAAGCTCGCCACCACCCCGTGATTTTTGCGTAACCGGGCGTCGGCTTCTTCCTGCGTGTAGCCGCCTGACAGTGCAAGCACCCGCACGACTTTCGGATGGCGAACGAAGTCGGCGTAGAAGTCGGATTGCTCGGGCAGGGTGAGCTTCAGCATCACCTGCTGACCCGCTGGCAGTCCGTTCAGCTTCTCGAGGATGGCCTCCTTGAGCAACGCTTCGGCCTTGGCTTTCTCCGGGCAATGAATGTCAACCTCCGGCTCGATGATAGGCACCAAGCCGGTGTCGAGGATCCGCCCTGCAACTTCGAACTGTTGATGCACGACGTTCATGATGCCGGCCGGGCTGGCACGCTGGATGACCGAGCGCATCTTCGTGCCGAAGATGTGCTTCGTCTTGCCTTTGTCGAGGAGCGCGGCAAGCTCGGGCATCGGCTTCATCAGCTGAACGCCACGCTCCTCCGGCTGGAGCCCCTTATCTACCTTCAGGAACGGAACGATCCGCTTCACGTCCCAAAGGTAGTCGGCGGTGGGCTGCCCCTCGATGTCCCGGTCCATGGTGTCTTCAAAGAGGATGGCACCGAGAATACGCTCGCCGGTAAAGCTCGGGCTGGTGATGACGCGCGAACGCATTTGATGCACGAGATCAAACATCTCGTCGTCATCCTTCCAGGCGTGGTCCTTGATCCCGTACAGCGCCAGCGCATGGGGTGTGCTGCCGCCGCTCTGATCCAGAGCGGCGATGAACCCGGGCTGGGTCTTCATCTTCTGCATCTGCTCGGACGTTCTCATGGTTGGCCTCCCGTAGTTACAGGTTGTCTCCCTCCGACGGGGTGGCCTGAGCGCCACCCTGTTGCCCCTGGACCCGCCGCCAGCCGGCGATTTCCGGTATGCCGTCGCCGTGCTTGAAGACGCAGTGCCTGTGCTCGCTCGACTTGTAGCTCAATGCCATGCTCTCACCCATGCTTGCCCACTGCTTCGCTTGCGGCGTTCTCATATTCCTTGCGGACGGCTTCCAGGTCCACGGCGGGCAGCGGGCACCGAATCTTGAGCCCTTCCAGATAGTCCACAACAATCCGGGCCACCGCGAGGTTGCGAAACCACTTGCAGTCAGAGGGGATGATGAACCAGGGCGCCCGCTCGGTGGTGCAGCGGGATAGGGCTTCCTCATAGGCCTCCGTATAGGCATCCCAGTACGTGCGCTCCTTGTAGTCCGCGCCCGAGATCTTCCAGTGCCGCTTCGGGTCGTCCAGCCGCCGCTTGAAGCGCCGCAGCTGTTCTTCTTTGCTGACGTGCAGGAAGAACTTGACGACGTGCGTGTCGTTGTCCGTGAGAAAATGCTCGAACGAGTTCAATTGATGGTAACGCTTGACCAGGCGGTCCTTCGGGACGAGGTCGTGGACCTTGACGACGAGCACGTCCTCGTAGTGGGAGCGGTTAAAGATGACAACCTCTCCCTTCTCGGGCAGTAAAATGCTCACCCGCCACAAGTAGGCGTGCGCCGCTGCCTCGGGTCCCGGTTTCTTGAACGACACCACCCGGCAGCCCAACGGGTTCATGGCCCCGAGAACATGGTTGATCACACCGTCCTTGCCCCCGGTGTCGAGCGCCTGGAGGACGATCACCACCGAGCGTTGCTTCTCGCAATACAGCGACGCCTGAAGCTTGCGGAGCCTCTTGCACAGCTTCTTGGTCTCCTTCAGCGCGTCCTTCTCGTTCACGTCGGGGTCGATGTAACCGGGATCGACTTGGTGCAGTTTCACCTTCGCGCCCGGCTCCACAACGAACCGCTTGGAATAATTCATGTCCAGCCTCGTTTGCGTCAGTGGTGAGTGATGATGGTAACAACACAACACTCCTCACGACTCACGACTCGACCACTCACCACTCCACCACTTACTACTGTAACCCCAATCAGACGTTATCCCCGGCAGTGTCGCTGACCTGTGGACCTGCGGATTTCCCCTGCTGACCCCACCGCCAGTCGGCGATTCCCGGCATGTCGTCACCATGCTTGCAGATGTACTGCTTGTGCTCGATCAGCTTGTCTCGCAGCGCCTGCTTGAAGTAGGCCGCCCGGGCGCCCAGCTGCGGCAGCCGATCGATCACGTCCATGACCAGGTGGAAGCGGTCCAGGTCGTTCAAGACCACCATGTCGAACGGAGTGGTAGTTGTGCCCTCCTCCTTGTAGCCGCGCACGTGCAGGTTCTTGTGGTTCGTGCGTCGATACGTTAGACGGTGGATCAGCCAGGGGTAGCCGTGGAACGCGAAGACGATCGGCTTGTCCTTGGTGAAGAGAATGTCGAAGTCCTGGTCGCTCATCCCATGCGGGTGTTCGCTCGCCGGTTGGAGCTTCATCAGGTCCACCACGTTGATTACTCGCACCTTCAACTCCGGGAGATGCTTGCGGAGCAACTCGACCGCTGCCAGACACTCCAGCGTTGGCACGTCGCCACAGCATGCCATGACGACATCGGGGTCGCTGCCCCTGTCGTTGCTGGCAAACTCCCAGATGCCGATGCCGGCCGTGCAGTGCTTGATCGCCTGGTCCATCGTCAGCCACTGCGGCGCCGGTTGCTTACCGGCCACGACGAGGTTGACGTAGTTGCGGCTGCGCAAGCAGTGGTCGGTTACGCTCAGTAGCGTATTGGCGTCCGGCGGCAGGTAGACGCGGATGACCTCCGCTTTCTTGTTCACGATATGGTCGATGAAGCCCGGATCTTGGTGGCTGAAGCCGTTATGGTCCTGGCGCCAGACCAGCGAGGACAGCAGGTAGTTCAGCGAGGCAATCGGCCGCCGCCAGGGGATCTCGTGGCACACCTTGAGCCACTTGGCATGCTGGTTGAACATCGAGTCGATGATGTGGATGAACGCCTCGTAGCACGAGAAGAAGCCGTGCCGCCCGGTCAGCAGGTATCCCTCCAGCCAGCCCTGGCACTGGTGCTCGCTGAGGACCTCCATGACCCGGCCGTCGGGGTTGAGGTGATCGTCGTAGGACAACGTTTCGGCGACCCAGGCGCGGTTGGTGACTTCGAGCACGTCTTGCCAGCGGTTGGAGTTGGACTCGTCCGGGCTGACCAGGCGGAAGTTCTTGCTCTCCAGGTTCGCCTTCATGACGTCGCGGAGGAACTTGCCCATGACGCGCGTGGACTCCGCGTCCTTGGCGCCGGGGCTCGGGACATCCACGGCATAGTCCCGGAAGTCGGGCAACTTCAGGTCTTTGAGCAGCAGGCCGCCGTTGGTGTGCGGGTTCGCGCTCATGCGCTTCTCGCCCTGGGGTGGCAACTCGGCCAGCTCGGGGATGAGGCGGCCCGTCTTGTCGAACAGCTCTTCGGGCTTGTAACTCTTCATCCAGGTTTCGAGGACCTGGACATGCCCCGGATGGGACATGTCGGCCATCGGCACTTGGTGCGAGCGCCAGTAACCTTCCGTCTTCTGGCCATCGACTTCTTTCGGGCCGGTCCACCCCTTGGGACTGCGGAAAACGATCATGGGCCACAGGGGACGCTTGGTGAAGCCGTTCTTTCGGGCGTCCGCCTGAATGGCCTTGATCTCGCCGATAACGAGGTCGAGGGTGCGCGCTAGCAGCTGGTGCATTTTGGCCGGGTCGTCTCCCTCAACGAAGTGGGGCGTGTAGCCATAGCCACGCATCAAGGCGTCCAGTTCCTCGTGGCTAATGCGGGCCAGCACGGTGGGGTTCGCAATTTTATACCCGTTCAGATGCAAGATCGGCAGCACACAACCGTCACGAACCGGATTGAGGAACTTGTTGCCGTGCCAGCCGGTGGCCAGCGGCCCCGTCTCGGCCTCGCCGTCGCCGACGACGCAGGCGACGATCAGATCGGGGTTGTCGAAGGCGGCGCCATAGGCGTGGGACAGGGCGTAGCCCAATTCACCGCCTTCGTGAATGGAGCCAGGCGTCTCCGGGGCGACGTGCGACGGGATGCCGCCGGGGAAACTGAACTGCGTGAAGAGCCGTTTCAGGCCGGCCCCATCCTGACCGATGTTGGGGTAAACCTCGCTATAGGTTCCTTCCAGGTAGGCGTTCGCCACCAGCGCTGGCCCGCCGTGCCCAGGACCAGAGATGTAAAGCATGTTCAGGTCGTACTCCTTGATGACCCGGTTCAGGTGAACGTACAGGAAGTTCTGGCCCGACGTGGTGCCCCAGTGGCCCAGCAGGCGCGGCTTGACATGCTTGAGCTGCAAAGGCTCCTTCAACAGCGGGTTGTCCATTAGGTAGATCTGGCCGACGGACAAGTAGTTGGCGGCGCGCCAGTAGGCGTGCATCTTGCGCAGCTCCTCGGCAGACAGCGGTCCGGCCGCCGGGGCCGGGGCACCATCCTCGGCTTTTCGTTTCACTGCGGTACTTGTGGCTGCCATTGCTCGCACTCCTAATCGTTTCGGGTTGAGTCCTCAAATCGATGGCGCTGTGCGCACGCACAACGCGAATACCGATCAACCGGCCATCTTCTGGGCGCCGCGCGCCCCTTCACCCCTACCCGCTCCCCCGGTGGAGCGGGTAAGGTGAGGCCAGGAATGCCATCAATCTCTGGAACCAGTTTTTCATCAGCAAATCTCCGCCGCGAATCCGTCATTCCCGCCCATATTGCTGAGAGGGACGAGTGGACACCAACTATCTCCCCCCAACTGTAGGGTCACGCCATCGACCCGATGGTCCTGCGGAAGCGCGCGAGGGCGACGCTAAAAAGAACCGTGCCGATCACGGCGAGGGCAAGGAACTGGGGCCAGACGGCCTCCAGGCCCGCCCCGCGGAACAGGATGCCCTGAGACAGCATGACGATGTGGGTGGTGGGCGCCCCCAGCATGATCTGCTGGACCCAATCGGGCATGCTCTCGCGCGGGGTTAATCCGCCGGAGAGCATCTGCAGGGGCAGCAGCACCATGATCATCAGCAGGGCGAACTGCGGCATGGTGCGGGCGAAGGTGGCCAGGAACATACCCAGCGACGTGGCCGCGACCACATATAGCGCCGTGCCGGACAGAAACAGGGCACGCGAACCTTGAATCGGGACCTTCAGGAAACCCTCCACGACGACGACCATGGAAACGGCGGAGGCGACGAGCACCACCAGCCCCATCGACCAGATCTTGCTCGTCATGATCTCGAACGGCGTCACCGGCATCACCAGCAGGTGCTCCACCGTACCCCGCTCGCGCTCGCGGATCAGCGCAGCGCCGGTGAGCAGCACCGACAGCATGGTGATCATGTCAATCAGCGCCACCACGGCGCCAAACCGGGACCGGATCAGGTTGGGGTTGAAGCGCAGCCGCTCCTCCACGTCCACTGGCGGCCGGTCGCTGGCTCGGTAGCGCTGCAGCCACGACTGCACCTCGCCGTTGACGATCACCTGCACGTAGCCGCTGCCGGTGAACGCCTGCCCGACGCGGGTCGCGTCGGTGTTGAGCTGAATCCTGGGTGAGCGCCCGGCCAGCACGTCTTGCTGGAAGTTGGGGGGGATATCCAGGGCAAACGTGTCCAGCCCGGCGTCCATCCGGGCGTCCATCTCATCCCGCGAAACCAGCTTCGGTGGCACGAACAGCGGTGGCTGGAAAGCGTTCACGATCCGCTGCGACAAGGCTGACTGGTCCTCGTCCACGATGGCGATGGGCGCGTTGTGGAGTGAGTCCGGCAGCGCGCTCGCGGTCGAATAGATCGACGCCGTGAAGGCGTAGGCGATCAGCAGGAGCATCATCGGGTCGCGGGCCAGGCTCCAAAATTCCTTCACGCCCAGATGGAGGATGTTCTTGGCGCGCATGGTTCATGTCTCCTGTTTCTTCAAGAGCGCCGCGCTCAGCCCGATCAGCACCGGGATGGCAATCAGCAGCGGGATGAACGACTCATAGAGGCCTGCAAAACCCAGCGCCTTGGAAAAGGTTCCGCGGGAAATCGTGATGTAGTAGCTGGTTGGGTAAACGTCCCCGACCAGACGACCGAATCCCTCCAGCGAGGAAACCGGGTCGGTCAGGCCGCAGAAATTGCCGGCGGGGACCAGGGTGAGCACGGCCGTCGCGAACAGCGCCGCCACCTGCGTGCGCGTCAGGGTCGAGACGAGCAAACCGATCCCGGTTGAGCAGCCGACGTAGAGAAGGGCACCGGCGGCAGCGGTCAGAAAATCTCCCTTCAGGGGCACGCGGAAGAGGGTCACCGCTAGCGCCGCGAGCAGCAGGAAGTTAAGAAACCCCAGGGCAACGTAGAGGAGCTGCTTACCCAGCAGAAACTCCAGGCGCGTTGTCGGCGTGACGTAGAAGTTAATGATCGAGCCGAGGTCCTTCTCGCGGACCACCGCGAGCGTCGCCAGCATGGCCGGGATCAAGAGCAAGAGAAGCGGGATCACCGCCGGCACCATCGCCACCAGGCTCTTGACGTCCGGGTTGTAGCGATAGCGCAGCTCAATCGAGGCGGGTGAAACTAGTTGGCGTTGACCCACGCCGAGCTGTTGGCGCACGCCGAGGCGCTCCTGGGCCGCCTTCTGGAGCCAGAGGACGTGCATGCCCTGCACGTAGCCGCGGATCGTTTCGGCGCGCTGCGGCATGGCGCCATCGACCCAGACGCCGATCGCCACCGGCTTGATCTGCCCTACGCCGGCGCCGGGGCCGGGCTGCCCGCCGGCGTTCGCCGCCGCTAGCCCGCCATTCAGCCTGCGCTCCACATCACGGCCGAAGCCGGGGGGAATCTCGATGACCATGCTCAGTTCCCCCGAGCGCATGCGCCGGTCGAGTCCCTCGTAGTCGGCGACCGGAGGCCGCTCGGTGAAGTAGCGGCTCGAGCCGGCAATGTTGATCAGGTAGTCGCGGCTGACGGTCGTCTGGTCGCGGTCGAGCACGGCATACTTCAGGTGTTCCACGTCCAGGGTAATCCCGTAGCCCATGATGATCATCAGAATCACGCTGCCCACGCCGGCCAGGGTCATGCGGATCGGGTCGCGGGTCAGCTCCTTCGCCTCGCGGTGGGTGCACGCCAGCATCCGCGAGAGGCTGAACCAGGAACTGGTTCGGGCCCGGACTGTCTCGGCCTCCGCCGCCGTTTCCGTCTCGATTTTCTGCACCGTCGGCTGCGGGGCATCGCCCTGGGCTTTTTGGGCGTCTTCCAGGTAGCCGATGAACGCCTCTTCCAGCGTCTTGGCGTGCCGCCGCTCGACCACCCCGGCCGGCGTATCGACGACCAGCACCTTTCCAGAACTCATCAGCGAGATGCGGTCGCACCGCTGGGCCTCGTTGATGAAGTGCGTGGTAATGAAGATCGTCACCTTGTCCTTGCGAGACAGGTCGATCAGGTGTTCCCAAAAGACGTCTCGGGCAACGGGATCAACGCCCGAGGTCGGCTCGTCGAGGATCAGCAGGTCGGGCTTGTGGATCAGTGCCGCGGCCAGTTGTAGCCGCTGCCGTTGCCCCAGCGGGAGCGACTCGGGCAGCGTCTCCATGATCTCATCGAGACCGAACCGCGCGGCCGTTTCCTCGACGCGTACCGGAATCTCGTCCTTCGGCACGTCAAAGAGCTGGGCGTGCAGGACCAAGTTTTGCCGCACCGTCAGCTCGGAGTAGAGCGAGAAGGCCTGCGACATGTAGCCGATCTTCCGGCGGACGTTGATGTCATTGCCATCGACCGACTCGCCGAATAGCCAGGCCTCCCCCGAGGTGGCCGGCAGCAGGCCGCACAGCATCTTCATCGTGGTCGATTTGCCGCACCCGTTCGCGCCGAGGAAGCCGAAGATCTCCCCCCGCTGGATTTGCATATCGACGTGATCGACCGCGACGAAATCGCCGAACTTTTGGGTCAGGCCGTGCGCCTCGATGATCACCTCCTGGTCGCCCGGCGGGCGCGGAGGCACCGCCAGCTCCTTGTGCCCCTGCCGCATCTCCTCCGGCAACAGGGCGATGAAGGCCTCCTCGAGGGAGGGGGTGCCGGTCCGGGCCGGCAGCTCGGCCGGCGTGCCGGTGCCCACCACTTTGCCGGCATACATCGCCACCAAGTGGTCAAACCGGGCTGCCTCCTCCATGTAGGCGGTCGAAACCAGGACGCTCATGCCCGGCCGGTCGGCTCGGATTCGATCCACCAGCTCCCAGAACTGACGGCGGGACAGCGGGTCCACGCCGGTGGTCGGCTCGTCGAGGATGAGCAGGTCGGGGTCGTGGATCAGGGCGCAAACCAGGCAGAGTTTCTGCTTCATGCCGCCGGATAGCTTTCCGGCCGGCCGGCCCGGAAAGCGGCCCAGCCCGATGCTGTCCAGCAGTGCCGCGATACGGCTCTTAGCCGCGGAGCGGCCGAGGCCGAACAACCGGGCGAAGAAGTCGGCGTTCTCGAAGACCGACAGGGTCGGGTAGAGGTTCTTGCCCAGGCCCTGCGGCATGTAGGCGACGCGCGGGCAGACGGACCGGCGGTGCTCGGCGTCGCCCATGTCGCCGCCGAGCACCTCGACCCGCCCCTCTTGGATCTTGCGGGCGCCGGCGACCAGCGCCATCAGACTCGACTTGCCCACGCCGTCCGGGCCGATCAGCCCGACCATGCAACCGGCCGGCAGATCGAGGGTGATCGCGTCGAGCGCGTGGGTCTTGCCGTAGCGCAAGCCGACATGCTGCAGTCGCGCCACCGGTGCCGCAGCGGACGAGTCAACGCGGTTGAGGTCTGGAGTGTTCATTGTGGCCGTTTTTCCTCCATATGGGCGGAGCCGTGAGCCGCAGGCGGATGCCACGGTTTCAAGTCCGGGGGCGGGTTGGGGCCCAGGCGGTGGAGGCCGGGGGCCGCATGATAGATCACGAAGCCGGCGGGTGGGAGGGTCATCTGGACAGCAAGCTGATCGCTCCGTCGCTCCACAGTCAATGAGGACGGGGGCGCGGCGCCGGGCCTCGGGGCGTACCAGAAGATCCGCTGAAACTGATCGCCCTCGACGCGAAACGTCGGCGCCACCGTCGAGTACGCCGTGACGGGCTGCTCCTCGTCCGTGTTCAGGGCGACCAAGACTTCTTGATCGACCAGGAGGCGCGACCAGCACACCAGCGAGCGCATTCGCTCGCCGAGGCGGTGCGGCAGGCCGAATTGGACGCCATCCCCGGAAATATGGTGCAGGACCTGCCGCCCCCGCCGCAGCGGCAGCAGCTTCTTGCGCAGTTCGATCAGGGCGGCCAGGGCGCGATACAGCTCGCCGTCCTCGTTGAAGAAGTGCTGGCCCTGCGTGCATAGCCCGCCGAACCGGCCGCCGAACATATTCTCGCGGAGCACCAGGTCCGAGCCGCCAGGCCGCCCACCGCTGTCGAAGCCCTGCTCCGACCCGTAGTAGACGCAGGGGATGCCCATCGAGGTCAGTTGAACGGCCAGCACGTTGAACGCCAGGTCGCGAAACCGGCCGTCGCCGCAGAAGCGCCACTTGGCGCTCCCCTTGCGGACCTGGTCGTGGTCGTCCACCAGGGTCACCACCTGGTTGCGGTACCAGCGGTGCCCGGCCGGCTCCTCCAGGACCCAGTTGCGAAACAGCGAGAAGTAATCTGCCGGGTCGGCGTATCCGGTGACCATCCGCTCCAGCTTGCCCGGAATGTCCTCGATCCCCAGTGCCGCGTCCAGGCCGGTCCTCTCCACGACCTCCCAGGCGTGCTCGCGGCTGCCGCTGATCTCACCGACCAGGAGGAAGTTTTCCTTACCGATGCTCTGGGCAAATTCCCGGATGACGTCACAGAAGGTCCGCAGCGACTCTTCCCCCATGTGCTTGGCGGCGTCGATGCGGAAGCCGTCGAGGTCGGCGTAGGCGATCCAGAAGCCGTAGACGAGGGCCAGGGCCGGGGGGGCCGACGGGACCCGCGGGTGCTGCCCGTCCCACTGGATGCGCAGGTCCAGGGTCTTCAGGCGGAACATGTCCCCCTCGACGTACTCGGGGTAGTAGTCCCAGTTGGTGATGTGCCCCTTGCGGAGATACAGCTCGGGCCACTGGAACTCCCGGGGCCAGACCGCACCGTCTGGCCAGGCTGCCTCCAGCAGGCCTGGCTCGGGCGGCTCGAACGGCAGCGTCGGCCGGCCGTCGCGGTCGTTGAACCCCTGGACGGCGTACGGCTTGCCGTCCCAGCGCGGGTCGTTGTACCACCGGCCCGAAGCCGGATCGTGCGACATGTAGCGGTCCGGGGCGTAGGTGAAGACGTTTCCGGTGTGGTGAGCAATGATGTCGAGGATGACGTAGATCCCTTGCTCGTGGGCAGCCTGGACGAAGTCGCGGAACTCCTCGCGCGTGCCGAAATGGGGATCCACGTCGAGAAAGTTTTGAATGCCGTAGCCGTGGTAGCTCGCCTCGAAGGCGACCTGCCGGAAGGGAGGGCTGACCCAGAGGGCAGTGATGCCGAGACGCTTCAGGTAGCCGAGTTTGTTTTTCAAGCCTGCGAGAGTGCCCCCCTGCCAACCGCCGCCAAAGCCAAACCACGCGTCGTAATCGACACGACCCGAATCCTCCGGCCGATACAGTGGTGTCGTGCCTATATGGACCGGCTGGCCCGCAATGTCCCGGTAGCCATCTTTCTCCTTGCCGTCGGAGAAACGATCCAGCAACAGGAAGTAAAGGACCTGATCCTCCCACGCCGCCGGGGACGGGGTGAACGTCCGCCTCGTCAGCGAGGCGAAGTCCACTTCCAACAGGCTTTTCTCGATCTTCTCGACCATCGAACACTCCCAATGGATCGGACCTCCGAATGGGCGGAGAAACTCGACGAGTCACGATGTTTGCTCGTTCAGCAGAGCAAGGGTGTGCGCGACTCGTTCCACCGCGGAGCGACCTTCCTCGATCGCTTCCTTTCCCCGGTGAAAGTCGAGCAAGCGAAGGTGCGCCAGCCGCGGCGCCACCGTCACATCCGGCGGCTCGCCCGCCATGCGGCTGCGCGCGATCTGGACCTGCATGATGTTGATGCTGGAGGCTACAACCTCGGGTAGAGTTGGCATCGCCGGCTGGTCGAGCGGCTGCACCGAAACAGGTACGCCCATGTTGTCCTGCAGCTTGCGGATCCAGTCGCCGACGACGCCGGCCAACCCCTCGGCCGGAGGACCGGCGCGCAAGTGACGGCCCAGGATGTCCGAGCCGAGATCGACGGCGATCACCACGTCGGCACCCATGGCGCGCGCCAGCGACACGGGCACGGGATTGACGAGCCCGCCGTCCACCAGCACCATGCCGTCGCGCAGTACCGGCGCGAACAACCCCGGAAGGGCGATGGAGGCGCGCACGGCGTCCAGTGTCGAGCCGCGGCGCAGCCAGATTTCCACCCCGGTCTGTAGCGCCGTCGCCACGGCGGCGAACGGCATCGTCAACTCCTCGACCTGGCGGTCGGCGAAGTGGCGCCGGAAGAAATCCATCAGCCGCTGGCCCTTGAACAGCCCGCTACGCAAGCTCACGTCCATGAGCGCGACCACGTCCCGGATCTCCAATCCCAGCACCCACTGCTCGAAGCGGTCCAGCTCGCCCGCCGCGTAGGCAGCGCCGACCAGCGCGCCGATGGAGGTCCCGCACACGACGTCCGGACGAATGCCCGCCTGTTCCAGAGCGCGGATCACCCCGATGTGCGCCCAGCCGCGGGCGGAGCCGCTGCCCAGCGCAAGTCCCACCCGAGGTCTGGACCGTTTCTCCTGCAACCGCACCGGGGATTCGATCAACATGGAAGTGTCCTCGCCGCCTTCAATATGGTCAGGCAACCGGTCACTTACCCAGCAACCGCAACTTGTTTGCGGACAGCGGTATTGCCGCCGCGCGGGGGTGACGTCGCGGGGTAACACCCACCGGATCATCAGCATCTCGCCGATCGATTTCGGCGTAATCAACCCGATGAGCTGCCCCGCGCCGTTCACCACCCTCAGTCCGGGGAAATCGAACAGGCGGACCGGGCTACTTCGCCGCATCGGCGTCCATCCGAGCTGCCACGGCCTCGAGGGCGGCCTCCTCGGCCTCGTCGATGCTAGCCAAGGCAAGGACCATGGCAGCGTCGGCATACGCCTCACTGCGCTCCGCGCGGGCATTCAGCTTCCGCACCTCGTGCTTGGCCTTCCACTCGTTGATTGCCTCCTTGACCTCGGCCACCTTCTGGTCGGCTCGCGCCTTGAGTTCCACCCGGGCCTTTTCGACCCGTTCCTTCTGGGCCTCTAGCTTGGTCCGCGCTTGGTCAAGCTTCTCCCGCACGGCTTTCTCCGCCTTTGCGGGCACGTCCTTTACGCTCGTCTTGACAGACTGCATCTGCCCCTCGAGCGCGTTCAGCCGATCTCGCAGCTTGTCACAGAACTGGTCCACTTTCACACTCATGGCAACCTCCTCCAAGGCGATCATGGATGATGGGGAACGTAAGCTACGCCGCCTCTCCTGCCCTTTTTTCAAAGTCACACGTTAGTCATTCCGGAAGCCTCACCTGCAGATTGCTGGGCCACTCGGCCTCCGGGTCCAGCCGCACGTAGGCCATGCCTGGCAACCCCGTCTTCACGTCGCGAACGTACTTCTTGAGCACTTCCTGGGGGATGTGCGCCTTGATGCGGAACGTCAGCTTCTGCCGCTCCTCGGCCGTCTCCACCGTCTTGGGCGTGAACTGGGCCACGTCGGCGACGAAGGTCACCTTGGCCGGGATAACGAACTGGGGCGCAGCATCAAGGACGATACGGGCCTCGGCCCCAATCTGGATCCGGCCGGCCCAGTCCGTGGGCAGGAAGAAGGTCATGTAGACGTCGCCGAGATCAACCATGTTCAGGACTTTTCCGCCCGCGGGCAGCACCTCGCCGGGTTGGGACACACGATACTGCACGCGGCCGTCACGCGGCGCTTTCAAGGTGCTGTCGTCGATGTCCGACTGGATGCTTTCGATCTTCGCCTGGGCTGCTGCGACAGACGATTCCGCCTCGATGACCTTTGATTTCGCCGTGGCGATGCCGGCGGCCGCTGCCGACACGTCGGCCTTTGCTTTGCTGAGGGCCCCCTCGGCGCTGGCAAGGGCGGCCTCCCGGGTATCGACTTCCTCTTTCGCCATGCCACCCGTCTTAACCAACTCTTTCGCGCGGTCGAGGTTCTTGCGCGCGAGGTTGAGCTCGGCCTCGCGCTGCCGCACCCCGGCCTGCGCTGCCGCCTTTTCGCTCTGGCGCTGCTCCACCGTGCTTTTGGCAGACTCCACGGCGTTTGTCGCCTCGTGCAGTTTTGCCACAGCTTCCCGGCGTTGGGCCTGGAGCGTGTCGGTGTCCATGTGGGCGACGACCTGGCCGGCGGTGACGAAATTGCCTTCATCCACCAGCTCGTCCCTGATGCGGCCCGCGATCTTCGTGGCCACGTCGATCTCGGTTGCCTCGATGCGCCCGTTGCTGCTGGCGAAACCTGCTGGCAGCTTCGCGGGCTGGAGCCACCTCCACCCGAGGTAGGCCGCGACGCCGACCACGGCCAACGCGGCCAGCAGTAGCCATTTTCGACTCTTCAAGGCTGCTTTGAATCTCGCCGGAGCGGCCTGTCGAGGTGCCGCCGGCACCGGGCCGACCGCGCCTTTTTTCTCCCCGATGCGGGAGGCCCCGGCCGTTTCCATGCTGCGTTGATCACTCATTAGTCACCCCGTTGGTAGATTCCCGCCCGGCCGGTGTCGCATTACTCCGGCTCGGAGGGCGGCAGCGCGCGAAGCGCCAGGCCGAGGCCGATCCAGTTGCACCCGCGGAAGATCACGCTGATCCCGAAGAACAGGCCGATCACCCAGAGCGCCGAAGCGGGCCACTCCAGGCAGATCAGCACGCCGAGGATGAGGTCGATGACCCCGCTCACCAGTGGCCAGCCCCACACCCCGAACCGGTAGCTCAGCGCTACGACGATCTTGACAATGCCACCCACCATGAGGAGGCATGCCAGGAGCAGCGCCAGGGCGAGTACAGCATCAACCGGTGCCCGCAGGAAGAGCGCCCCGACGACGACCACCAGCACGCCGGAGAGCAGGTGGAGGAAGAAGCCGCTCCACCGCCAGGACCAGCAGGCACCGATCGTCTCAGCCACCCCGCTCACGATCATTCTCGTCGTGATGGGGAGCCACGGCCGCACCGGCCTGAGCCGCTTAGGCGGAATCTCGAGCGACCGGCCGGCATAGTATCGCTCTGTTCCCTACCTCCTCTTTGCACTTGATATGCCGAATTCAAGGCGGCCCTCAACTGTCGGCACAACTGCTTGGTAGAAAGCGATTTGGGTCGTTCCCTCCTGTTTGACTTGCGGGGGCACTGTGCGAGAACGCACGCCCAGACCCGAACTGGGTCACGATCGTTGCCATATCGGTTCTCTTCTCGGGCTACTTATCGGTTCATTGATGGGTAATCTCGGCCACGATTGCTTTCGTCAGGCAGTCGGCGGCCACGAACTCGGCCCCCTGTCGGTGCAGGGCCGCCAGGCAAGTCTTGCCCGCCTCCTCGATGAAGGTCACCCCCGTCAGGTCCACGCGAAGGATTGGTTCGGGCTGACTGGCCAGGGCCCTCTGCCAGCATTCCTCTAGTTCCCGCACCCACGGCCCTGCCAACTCTCCTTCGAGCTGGAACGTGAGGACCGGCGGCTTGTCGTGGACCGTGATTCGTAGCATCGCTCACTCCTCGTGCGTCGCCGGCCGTGGCGTGGCCCGGCGTTCTGCTCCGTTTCTCTCTCCTTTGCCCTCCTGGTCCATCGCTGCTCAGTGGCGTGGTTACCAGGGCTTCACCCCCGGCTCGTCGTGGACTGTGATTCGGAGCATCGTTCACGCCGTTTCCTGCGTTTACCTGTACCCCTCTAAAGCAGGGGCCGTGCCGGCGCGGTTGCCTTCGATGCGTTTCCTCGCAAGGCAAGGGTCGGTATCGAGTTGCGGATACATTGGAACGAGGCATGTTGGGGAACAGCCGGGAAGCGCCACACTGGAAGCGCCACTCTGGGAGCGCAGGCGCCACCCTGGGGGCGCTACGCGCGGCGGCGTGCAGGAACAGGGTCGGGTAATCGAAGCGCACTAGATGAAGCAGGCCGGCTACCTCGTGGAACAGCGCGGGCAAATCACCGTGCGAGACGATCGCTCCCGAAACGGCCAACAAGGCTCGGTAAAAGCCGCTAGTGGCAGTTTCCTGTCCGTCGAAGTAAGCGCTGCTCATAGCGAAAGCCCCGATCATCACTCCCCTCCTGCCCTCGCGGCGATTCCGTCATTTCTGCCTCAAATTACTAAGAGGGGCGGGTGGACACCAATTCGGGTATACTGGCGGTAATCCTTTGCTTCACGGGCTTGACTCGCCATGAACGAAGAGCTGCTCGGCTTTGTTCAAGACGTGGCTGCCACGCTTAACTCGCGCGGTGTCGCGGCGGGTCTTTCATTCTCACGCCACCAGCGGGCGGCGTGCGCCTGCGTCCACTGGTTGGCCGCCGTGCACTGCGTCAGGGCTTGCTCGAGGCTGTCCACGTTTTGAAAACGGTCCTCGGAGCGCTTGGCCAGACAGCGGAGAATCACGCGTTCGAGATCGGCCGGCACATTAGCCTGATGCTTGGACGGTGGGACCACCTCGTCTCGGACGTGGGCGATCATGACCTCCATCGGATTCGTGCCGTCAAAGGGCGGGCGGCCGGTGAGAAGGGCGTAGGCAAGGGCGCCCACGGAATAGATGTCGCTGCGGGCATCGAGATTGTCAAGGCCGCGGGCCTGCTCGGGGGACATGAACAAGGGCGTGCCGGAAATGCCGCCGTCCTGAGTCAGCCGGGCCGAGGGCGCTTCGGTCACCGGTTTCACCAGACCGAAATCGAGGAGCTTGACCACGTCGTACAATCCGCCGCGCTGGGCGGCAAACACGTTGCCGGGTTTGATATCGCGGTGGATCAGGCCGATGGCATGCGCCTCGCGTAGTCCCTGACAGATCTGCCGCAAGAAGTGAACAACGCGCTCGGCTGGCAGCGGTCCGTGGCGCTCGAGCAAAGCCTCCAGGCTCAGACCCGGAAGATACTCCATCACGTAGAAGAAGGTGCCGTCGTCGGTGCGGCCGTAGTCGTAGATTTCGACGGTGTTCCAGTGCGACAGCCGGGCGGTCATGCGAACCTCACGCTCGAAGCGAGCCAGAACGCGCGGATTGATGGCTTCGTCGGGGTGAATCAGTTTGATGGCGCATGGACGTTTGAGCATTTGGTGCTCTGCCAGGAAGACGTGCCCCATGCCGCCGGCGGCGAGCGGCTTGATAAGGCGGTATTGGCCGAGTTGCCTGGCTTCGAAGACCTCGCGGCGCAGCGTGTTAATCAGGTGCGTGCCGAATGCGGATGCGACGACCGCGACGAGCAGCACCAGCAGGTGCTGAACGAAACCGGTAACCGTCAGCGCGTCGGCAACCTGCGGATAAACGAATGCCATATCGGCCAGGAGGAGGATTGGAGCGAGCGCCATCGCGCCGGTCACCAGCGCGGTGCGCCGCCACGTATTCGGAATGAACATCCCGTACGTGAAAATGAGCACCAGCCAAAAGGGCAGGAGCGGCGGCATAATGCCGCGGCCGGCATCCTCCAAGGCGAAGCGGTGCTGCACCATCAGAAAAAAGGCGGCGGGCGAGCCGAAGATGATCAGTTCGGCGATCCGAAGTGTCGAGGTGGATACAGTGTGGCGCCAGTACAGCGGCGCCGCGCCGAAGCCCAGGACCATCACCACCAGCACGTGAAATCCCAAAAGCACGGGGGAGAAGGGTTCGCCTGCGAGCGCACCGACGACGTGGCGGATCATGAAGAGGCCGAAGCCGATCAGCAGAATCAATGCGGCAGCGCGCAGCCGCGAGCGCAGCAGCGCCTGCGTTTCCATGGTGAGGTGTGGCCCGCTGCCTGCGACGACTTCCCGCTTGCCTGGGTCTGCGGTGGATTGCAGAACGGTCTCGTCGTCCAGGGTACGCGGCAGTGCTTGCTGGAACCGGCCATTCATTAGTCAGCCCTTTGCCGGGAGCATCGTCTCCCCTTATTCTACGCGGTTCGGACAGTTTCACCCGCTCTAGGTGCCGCGCCCGCGTTGCTCGGGCGGTACGCAACGCCGTCATCCCGTCCCCGTATTGTTGAGAGGGGCGTGTGGACACCCATTCGGCTATACTGGCGGTAATCCTTTGCTTCACGAGCTGGCCTCGCCATGAACGAAGAACCGACTACCGCCGTCATCCAGCGCTACCTCGACGCGCTGCAAGGGGGCACGGCCGCAGAACCGCTCGTTCGGGACCTGCTGGAACGGGCGGTCGGCCGCCTGCGCCTGTTGTGCGCCACGCTCCTCCAGCGGAGTTACCCGCGGCTGATGCGGCCGCCGTTGAACCTGGAGACCGACGAGCTGCTCAACCGCGTGGTGGCCGGGCTGCTCACGGCCTTGCAGAAGGTCCGCCCCCAGACCGTGCGCCAGTTCTTCGCTCTGGCCAATCAGCACATGCGATGGCAGCTGAATGACCTGGCCCGCCTCTTAGATGAACAGCCCCGCGCCGGGCCCCTGGCGGAATCCGGCGTGGCGGCCCCGCCCAGCAGCAGCGACTCCATCCTCAGCCACGACGCCCGCCGCATGTTGCAAGCGATCGAGGGCTTGCCGGAGGCCGAGCGAGAGGTATTTGACCTGGTCCGCATCCAGGGGCTGACTTATGCCGAGGCCGCCGGCGTTGTCGGGACTTCGGTGAAGACGGTGCAGCGGCGTCTCAACCGGGCTCGCCTCCTGCTGGCGGAGCAGCTGGCCGACCTTCGTCCGGACGCGCCCGGCGGGCCCACGGAGTCGCCAGGCGACACCCCTTCGTCCTGAGGAGACCCGCCGATGGCCGGCAACCCCGACGTGCTCGCACTGCTTGAGGAGATGCTCGACTCGGGTCGGAGCCCGGAAGAAGTGTGCCGCGACTGCCCGGAGTTGCTTCCCGAGGTCCGGCGGCGGTGGAGGGCTTTCCGCCTTGTGGACGGGTCACTCGCGGCGTTGTTTCCGGACCCAGAGACACCCCCGTGTGCCGACGCGATCCTGGCCGTACCCCGCCCCGCCGAGTTGCCGCAGGTTCCGGGCTACCGGGTGGACGCATTACTTGGCCGCGGCGGCATGGGCGTCGTCTACCGGGCCTGGCACCTGCGCCTCAACCGCGCGGTCGCCCTGAAGATGCTGCTGGCCGGCCCCTGCGCCCGGCCGGAGGAGCTGGGGCGCTTCCAGCGCGAGGCCGAGGCAGTTGCCGCGCTGAACCATCCCAACATCGTTCAGGTCCACGACGTGGGCGACCTGGAGGACCTGCCCTACTTCACGATGGAGCTGGTTGAGGGCGGCAATCTGGCCGAGCAAATCCAGGGGGTCCCCCAACCGGCTGGCCAGGCGGCTGCTCTGGTGGCGACGCTGGCTGAAGCCATCCAAGCTGCGCATCAGAGCGGGATCGTGCATCGCGATCTCAAGCCGGCCAACATCCTGCTCACCAAGGACGGCACGCCCAAGGTGACCGACTTCGGCCTGGCTCGGCGGCTGGAAGGCAACGGAGGACTGACGCTCAGCAGCGCCCCGTTGGGGACGCCGAGCTACATGGCCCCCGAGCAAGCGCGCGGCAAGAAGGGGGCGATCGGCCCGGCCACCGACGTGTACGCCCTGGGGGCCATCCTGTACGAACTGCTCACGGGCCGGCCGCCGTTCCGCGCCGACAGCCCGACGGCGACGCTGCACCAGGTGATGGCCGACGAGCCGGTTCCGCCCGTGCGGTTGAATCCCCGCGTGCCGCGCGACCTGGAGACGATCTGCCTGAAATGTTTGCGCAAGGAGCCGCCGGGCCGCTACGCGACCGCCGCCGACCTGGCTGCCGACCTGGGCCGCTTCCTCCGTCACGAGCCGATCCGGGCTCGCCCCGTAGGCCTCGCCGGGCGACTGGCGCGTTGGGCCCGGCGGCACCCCGGCCCCGCCACGTTGACCGGCGCACTGGTGGCGACGGCGCTGGTCGCCTTCGCGATCATCGTATGGCAGTGGCGCGTGGCGGAAAGCGCCCGCGGCGCTGCGGAGAACGCCCGCCGCGCTGCCGATCACATGGCCACGCGGCTGGTGCTCGATCGCGCCATCGCCCTGTGCGAACGCGGCGACATCGGGCCCGGTCTCCTCTGGTTCGCGCGCGGGCTGGAACAGGCCGAACGGTCCGGGCACACCGACCTGGTTCCGGCCTTGCGGACTAACTTGGCCGCCTGGTCCGAGCGTCTCGTGGTCCCTCGAGTCAGCCCGCCCCGTGGCGCATCCGTGACAGCCGTGGCGTTTCACCCATGTGGCAAGGGTCTCCTGGTGGCACGATGGCGCAACCCGTTCGGCAAGCCGGGTCCTGGGGAAGCCCGCGTGTGGGACCCCGACACCTGGAAGCCGCTCGGCCCGCCCATGGAGAATCCACAGGGGGTCGGAGCCGCCGTTTTCAGCCCGGACGGCACGCGCGTCCTAACCGCCGGTGCGGAAGGAACCGTACGTCTCTGGGACACAGCAACTGGTCGGCCGCTTGGCGAACCGCTCCAGCTCGGGATGTACGTATCGGCCGTGGTCTTCGCACCGAACGGTGAAGCATTTGCGACCGCGGCCATCACGTCGCCAACAACCGGCGAGGCGAGGATCTGGGATGCGGTCACGGGTCAACCGGTCACACCCGTTCTGCCGCACCGCGGCAACGTGAATTGCCTTGCCTTCAGTCCGGATGGAAAGACCCTCATGACGGGTGGCGCCGTCGCAAGAACGGCGGGGCAGCCCGAGGGCGGGGAAGCGCGGTTTTGGGACAGCCACACCGGTCTCCCCGTCGGGCCCGTCCTCGTGCATGCGGCCCCGATCGGAGCCGTCGCGTTTAGCCCCGACGGAGAAACCTGCGTAACCGGCTCGTCGGACGGCCAGCTCTTGCACTGGCGGCGCGCGACCTGGGAAACGATTAGTCCACCCTTGCACCATCTGTCTCCGGTCAGCGCGGCGGCTTTCAGCCTCGATGGCCGCAGTTTGCTAACGGGCGATGGATCGCAGAACCGGCCGAAGGAACCGGAAAGTGTCGTGCGTCTTTGGGATTTGGATTCGGGCAATCTGTTGGCCAGTCCCTGGATCCACCCAGACGTTGTCTATGCCGTTTCCTTCCGCCCCGACGGGCGCCGCTTTGCGACCGGCTGTCGGGACGGCCATGTGCGCGTCTTTACGCTTGGCGCCTTTCAACCGAATCGCTGGCGCTATCTGGACGGTATTCAGGCGACTCCACTCTTCAAAGACAAACTGACACAGATCGCGCGCGGGGAGGTCAGTGTCAGCTTTAGCCCGGATGGCCGCTACCTTTTAGCGGGCGGGGACACCCCCCATCACCAGGAGGCAGCGCGCCTTGTGGACGTGCTCACGTGCGGAACTCGCGACCTCCTGCCGGGCCGGAAGACGCTCCTGGCCGATGCAGTGCGCGCTCTTGGTGTGCCCGCGCTCCTGTCGAGTGGAGGAGGGGTGTACACTCTCGGCGCCGTCCCTTTCCCACGAACTCCGATGTCCTCGATAGAAGGTGTCGCCTTTGCCCTGGGAGGCAAGATCGCAGTTACGACGAGCGAGGACGGCAGGCTGTGCCTGTGGGATGTGGAAAGTGCCCGCCTGACCCAGGGGCCAGTTGTGTTCGGGAAAAAACCGATTCCCTGGATGACGCATCTACCTGACGAACATACTCTGGTTCCCGGAACTCGGGGGCGACACATCGAAATCTGGGATCCGGACACCGGGAAACGCATCGTCGGCCCGATTGTGTCCGACGGTCCCATTCAAGCGAACGCACTCAGCCCCGACGGCCGAACCCTGGCAACGGCGGGGGACGGCGGGATCCTTCAACTCTGGGACGTGCGCACGGGCCAATTACGCACTCGGTTTGACGAGGTGACGCAGACGATCTGGGCGCTGCGATTCAGTCCGGACGGGCGAACGCTGCTGGCAGGGGGTGAACGCACGGCCTGGCTGTTCGACGTCGGGACCGGCAAGCAACTTTGCCAGCCATTGCCGCACCCGGCGACGGTATGGGAAGCCCGGTTCAGTCCGGACGGAAACCGTCTGTTGACCGTTTGTAGCGACGAATATCGGCACCTTCACGCCGGTACGGTGCAGCTTTGGGACGCTCTCACCGGCAAGCCGCTGGGGCAGCCGTTGCCGCACCAGGTCGCCGGTCTGGCGGCCGCCTTCGACTCGAAAGGCCGCCTGGTGGCCACGGGCGGCCTCGAAGGCGACGTGCGTCTCTGGGATGCGGGCACGGGCGCTCCAGTGGGACCGGCACTGGTCCAGTCAGGGCCGATTCCTGCGGTCGCCTTCGTGTCGGGAACGAAACTCCTGGCCGCGGCGGGCAAGGACGGCAACCTGGCGCTCTGGCCTGTGCCGGATGCCAGAGAGGGCAGCCCGACGGAAATCCGCCTTTGGGTGCAGTCGATCACCGGACAGGAACTCGACGAAACGGATGCGGTGCGGGATCGAAAGTGATGCCATCGTTCGGCGGAGGGACTAGGGAGAGCACCGAGACGAGCTGGGGAACAGGCCGGAGGCGCAACGCTTGAAGCGCCGCTCTGGGGGCGCTGGCGCCGCCCGGGGGCACCAAGTTGGCAACGTGCTGGAGGAAGCCCACGTCAGCCGCATCGTAGGCGGACGGCTGCTTGCACGAGAACACCAGCGTACCCAGCCGCTGACGGACCGTGGTCAGCGGAAGAAAGCACAAGCTCTGGACCCCGTACGGCTGCACTCGTTCCAACGACCGCGGCCAGCGCCCTAACTCGGAGACGCTCGTGCTGAGGAGCGGCTGCTGGGTCTGCCACCCCAACCCCGCCGGGTCGTCTTCAAGAGGAAGGTCTATAACGGGCGTGAGCGGGGCGGGCTCGGGGGCCCGGACCAGGACGAGGTAATCGAAGCCCACGACCTGATGAAGCCGGCCGGCCAAGTCACGGAATAGCGAAGATAAATCGCGGTGCGAGACGATCGCTTCCGAGACCGCCAGCAGTACGACGTACTGCGGGTCCCCACAGGTCTGGCAATCGCGTTCGATGGGATACATGACTCAGACCACTCCGAGCCACCACGCGCCGCGAAGCACCGGGAGATCCAACGGCGGCCGAGGATCCGCGCGTTCGGTGCCTGACTAATAAACTATTTGTTATACGAGCGTACGTTCTGACTGCCAGAGGCATGGGGCGAGCGGCCACCGGGACGGCCTCGGCCCCGAGCCCAAGCCAGCATGAGGTTGGCACGTGCGTCGAGTTAGGAGCACGCAGGCGTGCGCTTCCCGAACAGCGGAGCTTCCGCCTGGATCCGGCCGGACTGCCAGAAGTCCATGGACAGGCGGTCCGGCGGTTCTTTTCCTCAAGAAGTTGTACCGGGCGTGCCGATTTCAACGGTTGAGCCGATTGTTCGCATTTCCCGCGATCACTTTCACGGCGGCAATCCTGAATGGGGCAACATACAGGGAGGCACGCATGCTCAGGTGCGACAGGCAAGGTGAGCTCAAGCCTCGAGCTTCGCGGCTGCGGCGCGGGCTCTGGGTGGCTGCCCTATCCGGTGCGACCCTCGTCAACAGCGGGTGCGTGACGACCGGCCTCATGGACTACGTTCACAACGGCTTCAAGGTCGGTCCCAACTATTGCCGGCCGCCGGCGCCCGTGGCCGAGGAATGGATCCAGGCGAAGGATCCCCGCACCCAGGGCCCCCCGCCGCGCGATGGCGACTGGTGGGAGGTCTTTCAGGATCCCCTGCTGAACTCGCTCGTTGTTCGAGCTTACCAGCAGAACCCAAGCCTCCGCTCTATCGGCACTCGGGTGCTGCAGGCACGGGCAGAGCAGGCCATCGCCATGGGGAACATCTTCCCGCAGAGCCAGGAAGTGGTGGGGACCTATCCCACCGGCACTTTCGCCGGCAACTCGTTTCACTTCGATTTTACGGGCTTCAATCTGAACTGGGAGCTCGATTTCTGGGGCAAATACCGCCGGCAAGTGGAGTCTGCCAACGCCGCGCTGGATGCCTCGGTCGAATCGTACGACGACGCCCTGGTGACGCTGCTGGCCGACCTGGCAACCAACTACGTGGAGTATCGCATTACCCAGCTGCGGATCAAGATCGCGTTCGACAACCTGCGTGTTCAGGAGCGGCTCGTGGCCATTTCCCAGCAGCAGCAACGCGTCGGCACCGCGGCCGAGATCGACGTGCGGCAATTGCGTACACTCATGAAGCAGACGCAGGCCAGTATCCCGGCGCTGCGGAGCACGCTCGGACTGGCCAACGACCGGCTCTGTATCCTGCTGGGCGAGCCGCCCCGCGACCTGGAGCCGGAACTCGGCTCGGGGCCGGACCTGGGTAGCCTGCCGATGCCCAGGACGCCGCAATCCGTCGCGGCGGGCATTCCCGCCGACCTGCTGCGCCGCCGCCCGGACGTCCGCAATGCCGAGCGCCTGGTGGCCGCACAGAACCCCCAGATCGGCGTGGCCCAATCGGACCTCTATCCCAGCATCTCCATCAGCACCGTCCTCGGCGACCTGGACACCAAGCTGTCCCCGCTGCCGTCGAGCAGTGGCTTCCTGGGGTTCGTCCAGCCCACGTTCGCGTGGAACCTCCTGAACTACGGCCGGCTGGCGAACAACGTCCACCGGCAGGAAGCCAAGACCCAGGAATTGATCGCTGCCTATCAGAACCGCGTCCTGGTGGCGGCCCAGGAAGTCCAGACCGCGCTGCGGGCCTTCCTGGACTCCCAGGAACAGGCCGAAGCCCTGGCCGGGAGTGCCGCCGACGCGACAGCGGCCGCCCAGATCGGCGAGGACCTCTTCAACAAGGTCAGGGCCGAAGTGAATCGCCTGTTCATCCTGGAGAGCACGCGCTTGCAGACGCAGGACCAGTTGGCCGTAGCACAGGGCGACATCGCTCTGAACCTGATTAACGTCTACCGGGCCCTCGGCGGCGGGTGGCAGCTGCGGACGCAGCTCGATCCGCACGGCGACGAGTCGGACAAGTCCTGCCAGGTTCGGATTGATCCAAAGCAGTTCCCAGTGCCGCCGGACGGGGAGCGGCCGGCCGCTCCCGTCCATGCAGCAGCGGCCGCGGGCGCCCCGCCGGCTGAGCTGTTGCCGGCGCCCGTTGTTCCAGCCAAGTAAGCTTTGCCCCGGATAGGAGAAGGGACGGCATGAAACTTCAGATGTGGCTCGGTGCAGTAGTTGTCGTGCTAGTTGCAGCGAACCGGGGAAGCAGCGGCGAACCGCAATGTTGTCCGCCACCGCAAACGAGCTTCCTCGAGCGGATACAGCCCGCAGAGGGCTGGCATCCCTACGGCGGCGGCCTGCTGCACTGGTGGAACCCCTGTTGCTTTCCGTGCTGCGGTGGTCCGGACGATTACTGCCGCAAGCCGCTGCCACGGGTCTGCTGGCCTCCCTATCCGCCCTATTACACCTGGGGACCGCCGGAGATCGGTTCTCCCCGGGATTGCAGCAGACCGCATTGAGACCAGGTGGCGAGGGGTGCCGCCCGAGCGCCCGTATGGTCAAAATACTCAGCCGACCAGCAAATGCCGGCCAGTGACGGCTTTGCGAGTCCCGGCCGACTGCCAGCACGGCCCGACACTGGGTCGTCTACGCCAAGCGGCCCTTCGGGGGACCCCAACAGGTCTTTCGTTATCTGGGCCGATATTCGCATCGGGTGGCCATCTCAAATTCACGCCTGGTGTCGATGGATGAGGATACGGTTTCCTTCCAATGGAAAGACTACGCCCACGGCCAGCAAACCAAGGTGATGCGTCTCACAACCGAAGAATTTCTGCGCCGCTTTTTGCTGCATGTTTTGCCCAAGGGTTTCGTGCGCATCCGACACTACGGCCTGCTGGCGAGTGTCAACGTGTCC
>Ga0316363_10001146_pt1 | contig 25011 bp, 20 predicted proteins | sample Sb_taG_3_FD_200459 | JGI IMG/M metagenome (GOLD analysis project Ga0316363, IMG submission 200459) | Peat soil microbial communities from Weissenstadt, Germany - Sb_50d_a_PC metaG (v2) (version 2) | ecosystem: Environmental > Terrestrial > Soil > Wetlands > Peat | place: Germany: Weissenstadt...
AGCAGCCGCCATGGATGTTCCATTTAATGGCCGTGCATGGGGCGGAGATCGATGAAATCTCCTACGAAACTGACCGGATGCGGTTCATCGGCCGGGGACACACTATCGCCGATCCACAAGCAATGGCCGATCCCGCACCGCTCTCCGGCCGCCAGGGGTCAGTGCTGGATCCGATCGTTGCCATCCGTCATCAAATCACGCTCGATCCGGAAGAAAAGGTGACGATCGACATCGTGTCCGGCATCGGCGAGACGCGGGACGCCTGTTTGAGCCTTGCTGAAAAGTACCAGGATCGGCGTCTCGCGGATCGCGTGTTCGATCTCGCGTGGACACATAGCCAGGTGCTCTTGCGGCAGATCAATGCCACCGAGGCCGACGCTCAGCTCTATGGACACCTAGCCGGCTCGATCGTGTACGCCAATTCCTCGCTGCGTGCGGACGCGAGCGTCCTCCTGAAGAACCGCCGTGGGCAGTCCGACCTGTGGGGCTACTCCATTTCCGGCGACTCGCCAATCGTGCTGCTCGAGATCGCAGATCCGGCCAACATCGACCTCGTACGCCAACTCATCCAGGCCCACGGTTACTGGCGCCTAAAAGGACTGGCGGTGGATCTGGTGATCTGGAACGAAGATCACTCCGGCTACCGGCAGCTTCTGCAAGACCAGATCATGGGACTGATTTCCGCAGGGGTTGAAGCCTTCTTGAAAGATCAACCGGGCAGCATCTTTGTGAGGCCGGGGGACCAGATATCGAGCGAAGACCGCATTCTGTTCCAGTCGGTCGCCCGTGCCATCCTCTCGGACAGCCGCGGAACGCTGGTGGACCAGATGCAGCGCCGCAGCGCCGGAGAAGTAACCATTCCGGAACTTGCGCTGGCCCGCGCCCACCGGCCCGATCCCGCTGCAGTCGCCGCCTCACCTCGCTCCGATCTGATTTTCTTCAACGGAGTGGGCGGATTCACCCCGGACGGGCGCGAGTACATCATTACGACCGGCGAGCGGGAAACAACTCCGGCGCCATGGGTGAATGTACTGGCGAACCCGCGCTTCGGAACCGTCATTTCAGAGAGCGGTCTGGCCTGCACCTGGAGTGAAAATGCCCACGAGTTCCGCCTCACTCCCTGGTCCAATGATCCCGTGAGCGATTCGAGCGGAGAGGCGTTCTATATCCGTGATGAAGATAGCGGCCACTTCTGGTCACCCATGCCGATGCCCAGACCCGGCGCGACACTTTATACCATCCGGCACGGATTCGGCTACAGCATCTTCGAGCACACCGAAGGCGGCATCCGCTCCGAAGTGTGGGTTTACGTGGCCGTCGACGCGGCCATCAAGTTTACGGTGTTGAAAGTGCGAAATGAGTCGGGCCGATCACGCCGGCTCTCCGCCACCGGATACGTGGAATGGGTTCTTGGCGACCTGCGGCCGAAATCGGCGTTGCACGTGATCACCGAAATTGACCCCAACGGCGGCGCACTGTTCGCGCGGAACCCCTACAATACGGAGTTCGGCGACCGGGTTGCCTTTTTCAACGTAGACGATCGAAGCCGCACCATGACCGGCGATCGCACTGAGTTCCTTGGCCGCAACGGCACGCTTCGCAGTCCGGCTGCTATGAGTCGATCCCGGCTGTCCGGGAGAGCGGGGGCTGCTTTCGACCCCTGTGCCGCGATACAGGTTCCGTTCGAGTTGGCCGACGGGCAAGAGCGTGAGATCATCTTCACTCTCGGCGTAGGCCGTGGCGAAGAGGACGCTCACAACCTGGTGGGTCGTTTCCGCGAATCGGCTGCCGCCCATGACGCGCTCGAAGCGGTATGGCAGTACTGGAAGCACACGCTGGGCGCGGTGCAGGTGGAAACACCCGACCTGTCCCTCAACGTCCTGGCTAACGGCTGGCTCGTCTACCAAACTCTCGCGTGCCGTTTTTGGGCGCGGAGCGCATTCTACCAGCCGGGGGGCGCCTTCGGTTTCCGCGACCAGTTGCAGGACGTGATGGCGCTTATCCATGCCGAGCCGCATCTTCTTCGTGAGCACCTGCTCCTCTGCGCGTCCCGTCAGTTTCGCGATGGCGATGTCCAGCATTGGTGGCATCCCCCATCGGGGCGAGGCGTGCGCACCCACTGTTCGGATGATTACCTCTGGCTGCCCCTGGCGACGTGCCGGTACGTTCTCGGCACGGGGGATACCGGGGTATTGGACGAACCGATACACTTCCTCGATGGCCGCGAGGTCAACGCGGAAGAGGACTCGTATTACGATCTGCCCAGCCGGTCTGAAGAGACGGCCAGTTTGTACGAACACTGTAGGCGAGCCATCCTGAGGGGCCTGCGATTTGGTGAACACGGCCTGCCCCTTATGGGCTCCGGTGACTGGAACGATGGGATGAACCTTGTCGGCCAGCACGGCAAAGGCGAAAGCGTCTGGTTGGGGTTCTTCCTCTATTACGTGCTTCTGCGGTTCGCTGAGGTTGCAGGCGCGCATGGCGAAATGCCGTTTGCCGAACGCTGCCGCCGCGAGGCGGCTCAGGTACGTCAGAACATTGAGCTGCACGGCTGGGATGGCGAGTGGTACCGCCGCGCCTACTTCGACGACGGCTCACCGCTTGGATCAGCGAGTAACCCCGAATGCCGGATCGATTCGATTGCGCAAAGTTGGTCCGTTCTATCCGGAGCGGGCGATGCCGAGCGCACGCGCATGGCGATGCGGGCGGTGGATCGGCACCTCGTTCACCGGGACTGGCGGTTAGTCCAACTCCTCGATCCGCCGTTCGACAAATCGGATTTGAATCCCGGCTACATAAAGGGATACCTTCCGGGCGTACGAGAGAATGGCGGCCAATACACTCATGGCGCCATCTGGGCGGCGATGGCGTTCGCCCAATTGGGAGATAGCCAGCGAGCCTGGGAACTATTCAACCTGATCAACCCCGTGAACCACGCGGAATCTGCGGAAACTATTGCGACCTACAAAGTGGAACCGTATGTCGTGGCCGCTGATGTGTACGCACTGTCGCCGCACATAGGCCGTGGTGGATGGACATGGTACACAGGGTCGGCCGGGTGGATGTACCGGCTTATTGTGGAATCGCTCTTAGGGCTGAGACTGGACGTGGACAAACTGCACTTTACTCCGTGCCTTCCCCACAATTGGAAGGAGGTCAAGGTGCATTACCGTTATCGTGAGACGGTATATCACATCTCTATCATGCAGGGGCCGGCCGGGCATGGCGAGACGAGTGTTACGGTTGATGGCGTCAGGCGACTAGATAACAACGTCATTCCACTGGTTGACGACCAGCAGGAGCACTCGGTCGAGCTGAGACTAAACACTCCCCATAGCGGCGCTGAGGCACAGCCCAACATCAAAGACAAGGAAGGAGACCAAAACCATGATTGAATACCTTGGACCTATCGAAACCCGGTAGTCCTAGAAAGTCACTATCCGGTCAATGTCTAAACTCTTAAGGATTCTTGCGCTCGCTCGCACCTCGAAGGGTGGGGCTGGAAAAAATTCTGGGGAGCAGACTGGCGGTGCTCAGATGAGCAGGGCGAAAGCATAACCGCGCCGGCCTGGAAGTCCGAGTCATTATGGCGCGGTGTAAGGTTCTCCTCACTGTCTGTCCCAGATGACTAACTCAAGCAGCTCGATGTCTGTTCCAGAAGACTACCTCAAGCTCGTACCGGTTCTTCGACCCTACTTCCACCAAATAACGGGAGTCGTGTGGGCTGCATCGTGGAGACGGGATATCCGTAAGTGGATATTCCATGACTCTCTGCCCCCTATCTAGGCAGTTGGGACAGAGAACGTTTCGTTCCAGAAGCGCGTAAACTTTGCCCTGTGGCCTGTGGCTCGCAGCGATCTGGGCGACCTGCTCCGCGCTGTTCAGCCACCCGCTCAGTTCCTCGGTTCCGTCCTCGTGGACAATTCTGACCTGATATTCACTACCGTGGTTGTGCGCCATGTGTTTTCTCCCTAGCGCTAGGATGGGTTCGGAGGTTCCGGATTTCCCAGCTCAAATGCTACGCCGGGCGGAGTGGCCAGTCAATGCCACAAACATTGTGCAGTGATGCATTTTCCCCGGACTTTTCATCCTTGGGCTCTGGACCATTTCGTTTGGGCCCCAAGGAGTGCGACCGAGAGCCGCCGAGCCGATGCCTCCCGCCAGGGAGATTGCGCTGGTCAAGACGGCGGCGACGCCGACGGCGCCAGCCGCGACGGTTCCTTCGGTTGCCACAACGCCGGCGCCAATCGTGGAAAAGCTCTCGAAGCCGGTTCCAGCAGGCCGAACCCATCCGCCCCCCAACGAAAGTGGCGCGCGCAAGCTCACCAACGAGAAGCGATGTTCGGAATGACATCAAAAGGACGTCGTCCCAATTCCCCTTCGATCCGCAATAGCGGATTGGAATTGGGGACCACCCGCACGGACCACCCTGGCCCGTTGGGGGACGAGCCCGGATTTCGGATGGCGAAGACTTCCGGCGGTGGTAGCGCCCTCGTTGGTTTCGCAGAATGGGCAGAACATCGTTTCCCTCACGAATCTCTTGAAGTGAAAATCCGAGGGCCGTACCGTGTTGGTCTCGGCCACGATTACCCAGCTGCCAGTAAAAATATCTTTGCGCATTTGAGACATTGGGGCCTCACGGTGCTGAGCTCGCTCGCAAAGGGAGCGTGCGCGCAAATAGGAAAGATGTTGTACTTGTGCTTGATGGCTCCCCTCGCCGCTCTCTGGGGGGGTTGTTATCTGGGATTACGACCAGGGCGGAGGAACTCGGGGCAGAGCGAGCCGCAGCTGCACATCAGCAAGGGAGGAGATCCCTATCTAAGAACGATGATGGTGCAAAGCGCGCACCACATTCTGGGGCCCTTTGGAGCCGACAGTGATCTGCGGCGCTGGGGTCTAAGACTGGCCGAGCGCGGTGGCAAGAATGCGAAGAAACGAGCGGTGGTGGCGGTGGCGCGGAAGTTGGCGATCCTGCTGCATCGCTTGTGGGTGAGCGGAGAGGTTTATGAACCATTGCGCAATCGTCGTCAAGCCACTCTGCCGGCAGCAGCGTAGTTGAGATAGATAGACAGGACGCACAAAGCCAAGCGCCGAGTTCCGGTGACTGCGACAAACGCCTTGGCCCAACTTCCACTAAAGGCCCACCCCTTCACATCGTCGCGAATTTGCGAATATCGCACTGTTGTTGCAACCAGAAAATGTCCTGTCAACTGCGACGAGACTTTCCCCCGATGGCGTTTGAGTAACGGCCCGCTAAAAGCGGGGCGGCCGGAGAGGTTGTAGATGCAGGGCGGCGGGGTTTTTCGTGGTTCGGCTCTGGTGCGTGGACCGGGCAGCGATCAGCGTACTTTTTCAGCGGCAGGGGCCGCGCGAGGAGAACGTGGTCTCCGCGATGGACGCGCCGCGTGCCATCGAGCTGATGTGAGAGTTGGCTCCGATCTATAATGTGCGGTTCCGATGCCCATAACTCCTGAGGATCGCGCTCGTGAGAACATCGACAAGCTGCTCACGGCTGCCGGTTGGATCGTTCAGAACAAGAAAGAGGCGAATCTGACAGCAGGTCGGGGCGTGGCCGTCCGCGAGTTTCCGATGAAGCCCGGCCACGGCGAAGCCGACTACCTCCTGTTTCTGGATGGCGCACCGATAGGAGTCGTCGAGGCCAAGAAGGAGGGCGAGACGCTCACCGGTGTCGAGCTGCAAACCACCAAGTACAGCAAAGGCGTTCCTGACAATCTGCCGACACCGCGACGCCCGCTGCCCTTCCAATACCAGAGCACTGGAATAGAGACCCGTTTCACGAATCTGCTTGAGCCTGATGCCCGTAGCCGCTCCGTGTTCAGCTTTCACCGCCCTGAGACTCACGACCAGTGGCTCACGCAAGAGCTCCAGCATCCCGGCTCCACGCTCCGCGCCAAGCTCCGCAACCTGCCAGAACTTATGACCGAAGGTCTGCGGCCCGCTCAGATCACGGCCATTCGTAGTCTGGAGAAGTCACTGGCTCAGGGCCGGCCGCGGGCGCTCATACAGATGGCCAGTGGCGGCGGCAAGACCTACACTGCCTGCAATTCCATCTACCGGCTGATCAAGTATGTTGGGGCAAGGCGCGTTCTCTTCCTCGTGGACCGCAGCAACCTTGGACGGCAGACCCTCAAAGAATTTCAGCACTTTCGCACGCCTGAAGAAAACCGCTTCTTCACCGAGCTCTACAACGTCCAGCACATGCAGTCGAACAAGCTGGATGATGTCTGCAAGGTGTGCATCACCACCATCCAGCGGCTGTACTCCATGCTCAAGGGCGAAGAAGAGTTTGATCCCGCCCAGGAAGAACAGTCCGGCTTCGAGGCCTCATTGCTGCAAAAAGAGCCAGTGCCGGTTGCCTACAATCCAAAGCTTCCCATTGAGACCTTCGACTTCATCATCACTGACGAATGTCACCGCTCCATCTACAACCTGTGGCGGCAAGTGCTTGAATACTTCGACGCATTCACCATTGGCCTAACCGCCACGCCGTCCAAGCAGACTTTCGGTTTCTTCAACCAGAACCTGGTCATGGAGTACAACCACGAGCAGGCCGTCGCAGATGGCGTTAATGTCGGCTTCGACGTTTACCGTATCCGTACCCTCATCAGCGAGTATGGTTCGACAGTTAACGCTGGCTTCTACGTAGACAAGCGCGATCGCCAGACTCGTAAAGTTCGCTGGGAGAAGCTTGACGAAGACCTAAGCTACGATGCCGCCAAGCTCGATCGTGACGTGGTTGCTCCCGACCAGATCCGCACCATCATCCAGGCATTCCGCGACCGCCTGTTCACTGAAATATTTCCTGGTCGCACCGAGGTCCCCAAAACGCTGATCTTCGCCAAAGATGACAGCCACGCCGACGACATCGTCCAGATTGTCCGCGAAGAGTTCGGCAAAGGCAACGATTTTGCCCAGAAGATCACTTATCGCACGGGCACGGCACGTGTAGTCAACACGAAAAAGGCCGAGGACGGCAGCGAGATAGAAGAGGTCACATGGGTCAACACCGGCATCAAGCCCGAAGACCTGCTGTCTTCTTTCCGCAACAGCTACAATCCGCGTATCGCCGTCACCGTGGACATGATCGCCACCGGTACCGACATTCGCCCACTGGAGATTGTGTTTTTCATGCGGACAGTCCGAAGCCGGGGCTTCTTCGAGCAGATGAAAGGTCGTGGTACCCGCATCATCACGCCGGATGACTTGCAGGCCGTGACTCCCGATGCGAAGTCAAAGACACATTTCATCATCGTGGATGCAATTGGCCTGTCGGAAGAAGACATGTCCGACACCCGGCCTCTGGAGCGCAAGCGCACTGTCCCATTTGAGAAGCTGCTTGAGGCGGTCTCTTTCGGCAACCGCGAGCCCGACGTGCTCAGCTCCCTTGCTTCCCGCTTGGCCCGACTCGACCGCGAGCTGACGGAAGACGACCGCAAGCTGGTGCATGAGGCGGCCGGCCAGCCGCTGGCGCAGATCACGAGCCGCATCGTGGAAGCACTCGATCCTGATGTCCAGCTCGAAACTGCGAAGAAGACCAGCGGTGCCACAGAACCAACTCCAGAGCAGGTCAAACAGGCCGCAGCCAGGTTGCTTCAGGAAGCCGCTCATCCCATTGCCACGAATCCTACTCTGCGCAACCGGCTTATCGAAATCCGCCGTTCTTACGAGCAGACGATTGATACCGTCAGCAAAGATCAGCTTATCGCCGCTGGGCTCGACCCCGCAGCAAGAGAGAAAGCGCAGAGCATGGTCCGATCGTTCGAGGAATTCATCGAGCAGCACAAGGATGAGATCACCGCCCTGCAGATCCTCTACAGCCGACCGTACACGCAGCGGCTGACTTTCAAAGAGATCAAGGAACTGGCCGAAACCATCGAGCGGCCACCGCGGGCATGGACACCGGAACGCCTGTGGCACGCCTATGAGGCGCTGGACCGCTCGAAGGTACGCGGTTCTGGCGGTCGTGTGCTCACCGACATCGTCTCGCTTGTCCGCTTCGCCATTCACCAGCAGGATGAGCTGCATCCATTCGAAGATGACGTGAATGCTCGATTCGCACTTTGGATCGCGCAACAGGAAGGCACCGGGCGCAAGTTCACGGATGAGCAACGGCAGTGGTTGGAAGCGATCCGCGATCACGTTGCGACCAGCTTGACGATCGAGGCAGATGATTTCGAGTACGAACCTTTCGTGCAGCGCGGCGGACTGGGCAAGGCCTATCAGGTGTTCGGCAAAAATCTGGAACCGATCTTGAAAGAATTGAATGAGGTGCTAGTGCAGTGAGCGACGGCTTGCCTGACAACTGGTCCACGGGAAAGCTAGGGGATGCCGTCGAAATCGTCCGCGGCGTGTCTTTTCCTTCCGGCGACAAAAGGTTCGGGCCTGACCATGGCCTCGTTGCCTGCTTGCGAACAACAAATGTGCAGCGGGACGTTGAGTGGAGAGATTTGTGGTTCGTACCCGAAAAATATGTACGCCGACAGGAACAGGAGGTTCAATTAGGAGACATCCTCATCTCAACCGCCAACAGCCTGGAACTTGTTGGGAAGGTGGCACTGGTTCGATATGTTCCGCAACGGACTACCTTGGGTGCCTTCATTTCCTTGCTGCGGCCTTCGGGCCTTCTCTGCGCCGAATTTGTCTATTACCAAGCAACGGCAGCGGAGTACCAGTCGGCGATCAGAAGTACAGCCTCTACGACGACCAATATTTCCAACGTCTCTACAGAAAAATTAAGACTTCTGCCGTTCCGCTTTGCTCCAGTAGCAGAGCAGCGTCGTATCGTCGCCGAGATCGAGAAGCAGTTCACGCGGCTGGATGCGGCGGTGGCGGCGCTCAAGCGGGTGCAGAGCAATCTGAAGCGCTATCGGGCGGCGGTGCTCAAGGCGGCCTGCGAAGGACGCCTCGTCCCCACCGAAGCCGAGGTTGCCCGCGAGGAAGGCCGCAGCTACGAGACCGGCGAGCAACTCCTCGCCCGCGTCCTCAAGGAGCGCCGCGCGAACTGGGAAACTGACCAGCTCGACAAGATGCGAGCAGCGGCCAAGGCTCCCAAGGATGATTCCTGGAAGAAGAAGTACAAGGAACCCGCGTCGCCGGATATCGGCCAAGAGTCACCTTTTCATAAGAGGCATTCAGCCGATAGCGATAGAGCCATGACATTTTGCCGCTCGGCAATACGTCTAGCGAAAGCCCCCGGCCATCGCTCACCAGATACCGCGATGCCTTTGGTTTCAAAGCCTTGATTTGTGCGTCTGTGAGTGCCATATTGCCCCTTTTTGTGTCTCCAGATCGTTGTGTGGAGGCAGACTCCCGTTTGGAGACATACTGGAGACATAGACTAGGTCGGCTGTCTATGTCCCCCGTAGGACATTATAGTACAATATGTCCATTGTTTACAATGGAATAATCATGCTTTCTACATTTCCTTGGACGGTACTGGAAGCAGTTCTACTTTCCGATGCAGAAGGTGCCGAAGATCAGGTTTAGGATGTCGTCGGTGGTGGTGGCACCGGTGATTTCGTCGAGAGGGCGCAGGGCTCCGTAGAGGTCGAGCAGGAGCATCTCGTGAGGCACTCGAGCCGCGACGGCGGTGCTTGCGGCGTCGAGCGAGGTTAGCGCGTCGGTGACTAGCTTCTGATGGCGAACGCTGGTGAGGAAGCCGCTCTCAAGTTGGGTGGTGGCGTCTCCGGCGACGTGTTGGAGGATGGCGGCGCGCAGGGCCGGGATGCCTTCGCCGGTTAGGGCGGAGGTGGGGATGCGCTGCGGCAAAATCCGGTCGGGTTCTGCCCGGCTTGGACGGGCGAGACGCCCGTCCCCACACGAACTCGGCAGGTCGGACTTGTTTTCCACTACGATTGCCGGCCGGCCTTCTACCTGCGTTAGTAATTCGCGGTCTTCCTCCGAGAGGGGCTGGGTTTTGTCGATTACGACCAGAACTAAGTCGGCGTCGGCGAGGGCCTCCATCGACTTCTTGATGCCGATGCTTTCGGCTTCGTCCAGGGCGCGGCGGATGCCAGCGGTGTCCACCAGTTCCACAGGAATTCCACCGATGGCGACGGTTTCGCTCACCAGGTCGCGCGTGGTGCCGGGCTGGGCGGTGACGATGGCGCGCTCGCGTTCGACCAGGCGATTAAAGAGGCTCGATTTGCCGACGTTAGGACGACCTACGATGGCCAGCGTCAATCCCTGATGAACGATCTTGCCGTAAGTAAAACTGGCGGCTAGTTGCAGCAGCGGGCTTTTGACGTGAGCGATGCGCTCGAGGATGGTGGCGTCCGGGGCAACGGCAACATCGTCTTCGGCAAAGTCGATGCCGGCCTCGAGCAAGGCGATCAGGTCAACTAATTTCTGCTTGATGGGCTTGAGGCGATTGGAGAGCGCGCCATCCAGTTGCTGCGCGGCGACCTTGGCTTGAAACAGGGTTTGCGAGTCGATCAGGTCGCGGACCGCTTCCGCTTGGGTCAGGTCGAGGCGTCCGTTGAGAAAAGCGCGCACAGTGAACTCGCCCGGCTCGGCGAGACGGGCGCCGCGGGCAAGAGAAAGTTCAACGATGTGGCGCAGCACGACCGGAGACCCGTGCGCCGAGATTTCGACAATATCGTCGGTGGTGTAGGAGTGAGGTTTGGCGAAGTAGGTGACGACAACCTCGTCGATGCGGGCGGCAGTTGTGGAGGGTTCGATTAAATCGCAGCGCATGGCTCGGCCCGGTTCCAACTCACGACTTAAGCGCAGCATGGGAGCGGCGATGGCTCGCGCTTCCGGTCCGGCCAGGCGGACGACACCGATGCCGCCGCGGCCGGGCGGGGTGGCGATGGCGACTATGGTGTCATCGAGATTCACACCAACATTCTAGCCGTGTGACGCTGCGCTCACGCTGGATGTTTGTCTATCACTGCGGGTCCACTTTCGATAAACAAACAAGTAGTAGAGGACGAGACCGAGGGGAAGGAAGCAGAAAATAAACGGCGCCCAAAGCGCACGTTTCACCCAGGACGATTGGTCGAAGTTGAACCAAAAGTAAAGCATGGCCACACATAATACTGCCCAACCAATGACCTCAGGAATTAGGACCAATCGCAAGAGGGCTGCTGTTGCTGGCGGCAATGTGCGTGCTCCGATGGCGCCTTGAGCGGCGCGTGTTCCGGCCAGAGTCCCGCTCAACGCAAGCGCCAGCACGGAGCAAACGAGATACACAGCTCGCGCGGCGCGGGAATCCATCCACGTCCGCGAGATGGGCAAAATCAACATCGGACGAGAGCTTAGCACGCCATACGCCCGTTTGCTGCATCTGGTCAGCGTCATTTATACTTACCGTTTGCCTCAAGTAAGCTGATTCAATCAGGAGCAAAGATTTTCGATGCCGAAACGTACATTTCAACCCAACCGGCGCAAGCGCTCGAAGAAGCACGGGTTCCGGACTCGCATGAAGACCAAGAGCGGGGCCAAGGTGCTATCGCGCCGCCGGGCCAAGGGGCGCAAGCGCGTCTCGGTGAAGCCGGGTTTCCGCGAGTAGTTTTCCCCCGACGGACAGCAAAGGCCGTCATTATCATTAACTATAATTATTGTGCAGGATTGTGAGCTGGTGACGGCCGACGCTCCGAAGCCGAGTGGAGAGCAGCCCGCGGCGAAGGCGCGAGCAAGCTTTCCGCGCGCGGCGCGGCTGCTGAAGCACTCCGACTTCGATCGCGTGTACAAGCAAGGGCGTCGGCACTTTTCCTCGCACATGACCGTGTTCTATCTGCGGCAGGCGGAGGGCGCTTCGCCGGAGACCGCTCCTCCGGAAAAAAGCGCGCGCGTCGGCTTCACCGTCGGCCGCGTGCTCGGCGGCGCGGTGGAGCGGAACCGGATCAAGCGGCGGCTCCGCGAAGCAGTGCGGCAGCGGCGTTCGGTGCTGCAGGGCGCGGGCGCGTGTTCCGTTGACGTGGTGATCAATCCGAAGAAGTCCGCGCTGACGGTGGAATTTTCGGTGCTGCTCGAAGAAGTGGGCCGTGCGCTGGATGCGATCGCGAAAAAGCTGATGGAGAAATCTGATGGGGAAAGAGAAATGAAGAAATGAAGTCTCTCGCGCTCCGATTGCTCCGACTTTACAAGCGGTGGATTTCGCCGGCGTTTCCTCCGTCGTGCCGTTATGTGCCGACGTGTTCGGAATACGCGATGGAAGCGGTAGAGCGGTATGGCGCGTTGCGCGGCGGAATGATGGCGGCGTGGCGAGTGTTGCGGTGCCATCCCTTGGCGAAGGGCGGGTATGACCCGGCGGTGGACATCAAGGATAACGATCAAAACCGCGGACAAGAGTGTGTCCGCGCCACACTGGACTGATTGCGAGCGACTGATTTGGCCGAATTTAATAATCCTCAACAAGAACCCGGGATGGAGCGCAAGCTGCTGGTGGTATTTGCGCTGACGTTCCTGGTCATCATGCTTTTCCAGCCGCTTTTGAAGAAGTATGGGCCGCAGCCTCCGGCGAAACCGGAGAGTTCCCAGGCGCCGCCAGTGCAGAATCAGGCGCAACTTCCTGCGCAAACTCCAACCCAACTCCCAACGGCGCCGAGTGCATCCGGGAAGAAGAAGGCGGCGCCGGCATCGGCTCCGCTGCAGGCGGCGAGCGAGTCGGAGACGGTGATTGAAAATGCCGTCTACCGGATCGTGTTCACCAATCGCGGCGGGCGGGTTAAGTCGTGGGTGCTGAAGAAGTACACCGACGACAAAGGGGGTCCGCTGGAACTGGTGAATAGCGCGGCGGCTGAGAAGTATGGCTATCCGCTGACGTTGTGGACGTATGACGAGACGCTGCGGAACAAGCTGAACTCGGTGCTGTATGTGGCGACGAGCAGCGGGGCAACCGCTCCGGCTGAGATTAAGTTTGCCTATGCCGACGCCGACGTCTCGGTCGAGAAAAGCTTCAAGTTCGATCGCGACAGCTATGTGGTCGGGGTGCGGACTGCGGTCGAAGTGAAGGGCGCGCAGGTCACGGCGTTTCCGATGTGGCCGGCCGGGTTCGGCAGCGATATGACCGGTCCGCAGTACGCGGCTGGCGAGATCGAGTATCAGTACGACAACAAGGTCGAGCGGCTGGCGATCAAGAAGATCAGCGGCGGCGGGACGCTCGCGGGACCGTTCCACTGGGCGGGAGTGTCGGACCAGTATTTCGCGGCCGTTTTCGTGCCGCAGGATCCGCAGAACGCGGCCATGGTGACGCTGCGCAACGCCATCGAAATTCCGCATAGCTCGTCCGATGCAAGTAACAAGCAGATGGACAAGGTGGACGTGCTGGGCGCGGCGGTCGGCAACCTGAAGGGCTCGACTGACGCGCGGTTGTATGTGGGCCCGAAGGCGCTGTCGGATCTGGAAGCGGTAACCGTACCGGGCATCACGGGCGCGGAACCGGATCTGCGGGCGGTCGTTGATTTCGGCTGGCTGGGAATCATCGCGCGGCCGCTGTTTTTGTGGCTGAAGTGGATGTACGGCTACATCCACAACTGGGGCTGGGCCATCCTGCTGCAGACCCTGGTCATCAATGTGGCGCTGCTGCCGCTGCGCATTACCCAGATGAAGTCGATGCTGAAGATGCAGCGCGTGGCGCCGCAGATCAAATCGATCCAGGAAAAGTACAAGAAGTACACTCTGCGCGATCCGAAGAAAGCCGAAATGAACCAGGAGATTTCGGCGCTGTATAAAAAGGAAGGCGTGAATCCGGCGGGTGGATGTCTGCCGCTGCTGATCCAGATGCCGTTTCTGTTTGCTTATTACCAAATGCTTAGAGTCGCGATGGATTTGCGGCATGCGCCGTGGCTGTGGGTTCACGATCTTTCGGCGCCCGATCCGTGGCACATTCTGCCGGTTGCGATCGTTGTCACCATGCTGGTGATGCAGCGGATGACACCGCAGGCGGGCATGGATCCGGCGCAGCAGAAAATGATGAACATCATGATGCCGGGCATGCTGGGCATCATGAGCTGGAACCTGCCGGCCGGCTTGGGCCTGTACTGGTCCGCGGGCCAGTTAATAGGGATCGTGCAGCAGGCGGTAATGAATCGCACGTCGCTGGGCCGAGAAATGCGCGAGATGATGGAGAAGCGGGCAAGGAAGAAAGAGAAATAGTCGTCAGTCGTCAGCCATCAGCCGTAAGCGCACCCACGCGCCGGTTTACCTGACGGCTGAGAGCTGAGAGCTGACAGCTGAGAGTTTACTTATGCCGATCACAGACAAAGTCGCTGCTGCAAAACAGATTGGGGAATTCCTGCAGGCCGTAATCTCGAACGGCGGCTTCAAGCTGAAGTACAGGGTCACCGTGGATCCGCCGATGGCGCAGAATCGCGAGTGGGAGCATCCGGAAATTCTCGTGGAGTTCGCCGGGCCGGATTCGGCTCTGTTGCTGGAGCGGAGTGGCGAGTTGCTGCGGTCGCTTGAGCTGCTGGCGTCGGAGATCCTGCACCTGCAGGGCAACGAGCACGAGAAGATCTGGTTCGACTGCCAGAACTTCCGGGCGATGCGGATCGACGAGTTGCAACTGGCGGCGCGGGTAGCGGCGGAGCAGGTGCGCCGGACGAGCGAGCCCTACCGGTTCGGGCCCATGTCGTCGCGCGAGCGGCGGATCGTGCATCTGGCCCTGCGCGAGGAAAAAGATTTGCGCACTGAGAGTGACGGCGAAGGCGGAAGACGGTCGGTGGTGGTGTATCCGGGGAACTACAAGACGGCGGCGCCAGCGAAGCGGGAACGCCGGACGATTTCATAGTTGCATACACAGTTGCACACTTTGCGCGGCAGTTAGTTTCTCGACACTTGACAGCGCGGCAAAATCGCGGTTCGATAAAGCGTTCGCGCGGAATTTTTTTGTTGCAAAACACCGTCGCGGTGATTTTTTTGTGCTAGTATCCGGTTCGTCTCGTAAAAAAAATTTACCGACAACCCGTACTGCAAGACAGAAGCTGCTCTGCAGTAAAAGAAGAACTCACAATTTCAAGATTGGTTTTTCCCGGACGTTTTTACGCCGGCGCATTCGATATTCTGGTAAACAATGTCTCTCACCAGTTCCGCCATCGTCCCGAATCCTTGGGTGCGCATCCTTGACGCCCTGGAAAAAAAAATCAACCGGCACTCTTACGACACCTGGTTGAAGCCAACGCGGTACAGCCACGCCAGCAACAAAATTCTGTTCGTGCGCATTCCAACCGCCGAGTTCCGTCACGTAGGCGACAAATACGCGGATCTGATTCAGGAAGCGCTCGACAACCTCGGCCTCGGATACGAGGATGTGAAATTCGTTACCGCCGAGGACGATCCTTCGAACACGTTGATCCGGCATGACGGCGGGCTATCGGCGCATAGTCCGAGCGGCGGTACGGGACCGCAGCCGGCGCCAGGTTTGTATCCGGCGCAAGGTCGGTTCGACTGGGACAGCGCCGCGCAACTGAATCCGCGCTATACCTTTGACGCGTTCGTGATCGGCAGCGGCAACCAGTTTGCGCACGCGGCCTGCCAGGCGGTGGCGGAGCGGCCTTCGAAAGCCTACAACCCGCTCTTCCTGTACGGCGGCGTAGGGATGGGCAAGACGCACCTGATGCAGGCAATCGGGCACGAGATCAAGCGCCGGACGCCGCAGTCCGCGATCTGCTACGTGTCGAGCGAGAAGTTTACCAACGAGATGATCAACTCGCTGCGCTACGACAAGATGATCAGCTTCCGGGATAAATTCCGGACGATGGATGTGCTGCTGATTGACGACATCCAGTTCCTGGTGCAGAAAGAGCGCACCCAGGAAGAGTTCTTCCACACCTTCAATGCGCTGCACGAATCGATGAAGCAGATCGTGATCGCCAGCGACCGTCCGCCAAAGGAGTTGGCGGAATTCGAGGATCGCCTGCGCAGCCGCTTCGAGTGGGGCCTGATTGCGGATATCCAACCGCCCGACCTGGAAACGAAAGTCGCGATCCTGCAAAAAAAGGCGGAGCAGGAACGGGTGACGCTGCCGGTGGATGTGGCGTTGTTTATCGCTTCAAACATCCGGTCGAACGTGCGCGAACTGGAAGGTGCGCTGATCCGCTTGGTGGCGCATTCTTCGCTGATCGGCGCCCAAATCACACTTCCCTATACCCAGCAGGTATTGAAGAATTTCATTGATTCGCAGGCTCGCAAGGTGACGATTGAATCCATTCAGAAGGCGGTGGCCGAGCAATTTGGCCTGCGCCTGGTGGAAATTAAGTCGAAGAATAATTCGCGATCAATCGTATATCCGCGGCAGATTGCAATGTACCTAGCCAAGCACCTTACCGAAGCCTCCCTGCCTGAAATTGGACGCCAGTTCGGCGGCAAGCACCACACGACCGTCTTGCATTCGGTGGACAAGATTGAACAGGTTCGTAAGGACGATAAGGATTTGAACAGGTTGCTTAATAAACTGACCGAGCAATTGGGTGCGTAAACGGCAGCTTCCACCGCCTTTTCCACTATTCAGGCCGTTCTTTCTGCCCCTTGGCTGTGGAGTGTCTGTACAAGCTGTGCGAGACAGGACAGAAACCCGAGAACGGTCCATGGGTTACAATGGCTTCCGCTAGGGCGGGGAGTGATTCTTCACATAAACGGTCGATGTGGAAGCAACTGAACCGGAGAGATCTGGACCGCTTTTCCACTTCTCCGAAGCGCCTACGGTTACTACTGGTTTTCTTGGTTTTGTATTTGATATAAGAAGAGAACAGAAGTAGAGTCGGGAGACCCAATATGCCGGTGGAAGTCGCCCCTGCCATAGCCGCTACAACCATGGAAATTACGGTCAGTAAATTTGAGCTTCTTCGCGAACTGACAGCCACTCAGGGTGTGGTGGAGCGCAAGACCACAATTCCCATCCTTTCCAACTATCTTTTTGAGGCCACTGGAGACAAACTGTCGCTGACCGCGACGGACCTTGACCTGAGCCTGCGCACATCTTGCAACGCCAAGGTGAAAAAAGAGGGCGCATGCACAATTCCAGCGCGCAAACTTCATGACTACGTGAAGCTGCTGCCCGATGCCGATATCACCATCCGGCTGCTCGAGAACCATTGGGTGAGTATTCGTTGCGGACGGTCCAACACAAAAATGGTTGGCATGGCGCGGTCGAATTTCCCGGGTTTGCCAGTGTTTCCATCGGCAGGAGCGATCAAGATTCCCGCGGCTGTGCTGCGGTCGATGATTGCCAAGACAGGATTCGCCATTGCCAGCGAGGAGTCGCGCTACACCCTGAATGGGGCGTTGATGGTGCTGAAGCCGGAGTCGATCACGATGGTTGCAACCGATGGCCATCGCCTGGCGCACATAGAGCGCGCGGGAGAAAAGTTTGAAGGCGTCTCCGGCGAGATGAAAACGCTGATTCCGAAGAAGGCAATGGACGAGTTGAAATCGCTGCTCGATTCCCATGGCGAGAGCGAGGTCGAGACCATCGACTTCGCCAAGGACGAATCAACTCTCTTCTTCCGCGTCGGTCCGCGATTGCTCACCTCGCGCCAGCTTACCGGCCAGTTCCCCAACTACGAGGCCGTGCTGCCGAAGGACATCACCAAGTCAATCGCGTTGCATGGCGAAGAACTGGGAGCCGCAATCGCGCGCGTGGCGCAGTTCGCCGATGAGCGCTCGCGCGCCGTGAAGCTGCGTCTGGAAAAAGGCGAGTTGAAGATTTCCGCATCGTCAACCGAGATGGGCGACTCCGAGGATTCCATCGAAGTTGCCTATGACGGTGAGCCGATACAGATAGGATTCAACGCACAATACCTCATCGACTTCATCAAAGCGACCGGTTCGTGCGAAGTGAAACTCGAGCTGAAGGATGCCCAGTCTGCTGGCCAGCTTCGTCCCGCGGAATCCGAAGATTACAAGTACCGCTACATCGTAATGCCAATGAGGATCTGAGCACGGCGGCGACAGAATAGCCTAGAAGCCCGCAGTGCCACTGAGGTTCGTATCAGGGTATAGCTTTAGCGATACCGTAAGTTCTCCGAAATCTGATGCCCCTTTAGGGGCTCGGGGCAGGTCTTTGCACCTTTCTAGCCTGCGGACTGCCTTTTCACTACCCTTTTTCATCTTGACCAAAGGCCGCTCAGCATTTACATTTTGGGGCCATTCTATAAACGGGAGAAGAGAAAATGTTATCGGGATTTAAGCAATTTATCCTTCGCGGTAGTGTGGTGGATCTAGCGGTAGGCGTGGTGATTGGCGCCGCGTTCGGCACGGTCATTACCGCTCTAGTCAAGGACCTCATCAATCCCGTCATTGCGCTCGTGGCAGGCAAGCCCGACTTCACCGGGCTCTCTTTCACGATCGGGAGCACGCTGTTTCCGATTGGCGATTTCATCACCGCGGTGGTCAGCTTCCTGCTGGTCGCGGCAGCGGTTTACTTCTTTGTCGTAACTCCCATCAATGCCCTGATCGCGCGCAGCCGCAAGGATCCGGCGCCGGCCGATCCGACCACCAAGAAGTGCCCGGAATGCCTGAGCGAGATTCCGATCGATGCCAGCCGCTGCAGCCATTGCACACAGCCGGTGATGGGCAAGGCCGCGTAGTAGTTGCCGAAGAAGCCGGGCTTCAGGATGAGGATGAACTCAGCCCGGCGGCCTTTCTTTCAGAACACTTTCGCCGAATCCAGCAGGATCGTGACCGGCCCTTCGTTGACCAGTTCCACCTGCATCGTTTCCTGGAAGCGTCCGGTTTCCGAGCGCACGCCGGCGGCGCGAACTTTCTCCACAAAATATTCGTAGAGTTCGCGCGCCTGCTCGGGCGGAGCGGCCGCGTCGAACGATGGCCGCTTACCGCGGCGCGCGTCTCCGTAGAGGGTGAACTGCGGAACCACCAGCAGCGCGCCGCCAACCTCCGCGACCGACAAATTCATCTTGCCGCCGGCATCTTCAAAAATGCGCAGGCCAATCGTCTTCTCGACCAGGTAATCCGCCTCGGTGCGCGTATCTCCCGCGCCCACCCCAAGCAGCACCAGCAGGCCGAGGCCGATTTCGCCCGTGGTTTCGCCATTCACAGTAACTCGGGCGCGGCTCACGCGCTGCACTACGGCGCGCATTCAGCGGCTGGCCTCGCCGAGAAGCGTCTCGTGTCCGGCGAGCGCCTGTAGAACAGCAAGCAGGATTTGCACGCCCAAATCGTGACATGAGTCCGGCGAAATGAGCAAGCGCGCGGGTCTCGTGTCCTTTGCGGTTGATGAACTCAAGACACTGCCAGGCGCTGCGGAGTTTGACCGTTCTCCCCGCCGCCAGTTAGCATTCCGTAGTGATCTCCACACCGACCAATTTTCTTCCCTTACCTCCTTTGCATACTTTTCCGATCCCTTTTAGACTACTTGGTTTCGACTTCATTCGATCGATTGAGCAACATGCAGTCGTAATTCAGCAAACGCTGGCCCGGAACCCGGACCCGCGATTCCCAGACTCAGAAACGAGGAGAACATGGCAGCCATTGATGAAAAAGTGAAACAGATTATCGTCGAGCAGTTGGGTGTGGACGAGGCCGAGGTCACGCCCAGCGCTTCGTTCGTGGATGACCTGGGCGCCGATTCGCTCGATACCGTCGAGCTCGTGATGGCCTTCGAAGAGGCCTTCGATATCGAAATCTCCGACGAGGATGCGGAGAAGATTCGCACCGTGTCCGAAGCCGTCGACTACATCGGCAAGCATGCGAAAGCGGGCAAGTAATTTGGCAAGTAATTCAACAAGAAGGGTCGTCGTTACCGGCATTGGCCTGATCTGCTCCGTGGGCAATGCCACCGGCGCAGTGTGGCAGGCCCTGCTCGCGGGCAAAAGCGGCGTCGGCCGCATTACCGGGTTCGACGCCTCCGCTTTTGCCTGCCAGATCGCAGCCGAGGTCCACAACTTTGACCCCTTTAATTTCATCGAGAAAAAAGAAGTAAAGAAGATGGGCCGCTTCATCCACTTCGCCATCGCCGCCTCCGACGAAGCGATGAAGATGTCCGGGCTCCAGGTCACGCCCGAAAACGCCGAGAGCGTCGGCGTACATATCGGCTCGGGCATCGGCGGATTCGACGTGATCGAGCGCGAACATAACGCCCTCCTCGCGGGCGGACCGCGCAAGATTTCGCCTTTCTTCATTCCGGCCGCCATCGTCAACCTCGCCGCCGGACACGTTTCCATGAGGTTCGGCGCCAAGGGTCCCAATGAAGCGACGGCCACAGCCTGCACCACCAGCGCCCACTCCATCGGCGATTCCTTCCGCATCATCCAGCACCATGACGCCGACGTAATGATTGCCGGTGGCTCCGAAGCCGCCATCACTCCCATGGGCGTCGGCGGATTCGCCGCCATGCGCGCACTTTCCACCCGCAATGACGACCCCGCCCGCGCCAGCCGTCCCTGGGACAAGGACCGCGACGGCTTCGTGATGGGCGAAGGCGCCGGCATCCTGGTTCTCGAAGAACTGGAGCATGCCCGCCGCCGCGGCGCTCCCATCCTGGCGGAGCTGGTCGGCTACGGCATGAGCGCCGACGCGTATCACATGACTCAACCCGCCCCCGAACACGAAGGCGGTTTCCGCGTCATGCGCAACGCGCTGCGCGACGCGAAACTCGATCCCAGCGTCGTCGGCTACGTCAACGCCCACGGCACCTCGACGCCCATCGGCGACACGCTCGAAGCGCACGCCATTCGAAATTTATTTGGAAAGAAAGTCCCCGTCAGTTCCACCAAGTCTATGACCGGCCATCTGCTGGGCGGAGCGGGCGGATTGGAGGCTGGAGTGACGGTGCTGGCGCTGCGCGATCAGATTCTGCCGCCCACCATTAATCTCGAGAATCAGGACCCTGGTACCGAAGGCATGGATTTCGTTCCCAACCAAGCCCGCAAAGCCGATTTCGAATACGCCATGTCGAATTCGTTCGGCTTCGGCGGCACCAACGGCGCCCTCCTCTTCCGCCGATGGACGGAATAGGAAAAAATTGCAGAGGTTAGAGGTCAGATTGCAGAAGTTAACCTCTGCAATCTGACCTCTAACCTCTGACCTCAATTAAAATCTTACATTCTTGGTGTGAGGAGCATCACTTTCGAGAGGAAATTCGAAGAATAAAATCGCCTCAAGAGGCTTGGCATGAAGCGGGACTCCGAGGCGCTGAAGCTTCGTACCAAGGACTTCGCATTGCGAGTCCTCAGACTCCATCGCTCCCTCCCGCGAACTGAAGAAGCGCGAATCTTGGGTACCCAGCTGCTTCGCTCCGGCACATCGATCGGCGCAAACTACCGGGCGGCCTGCCGCGGAAGATCTCGGGCTGAATTCGTAGCCAAACTGGGGATCGTTTTGGAAGAAGCAGACGAGACAGTTTTCTGGCTAGAACTCCTTCAGGAGGGAAACATCTTCCCGGCGGAAAAAATGCGCGATCTAGTGCGAGAAGCCAACGAACTAGTAGCAATCTTCGTGAGCTCTGTGCGCACCGCGAGAAGCTAACCTCTGCAATCTGACCTCTAACCTCTGACCTCCCCTACTCCTTCTTCATAGCGTCGATCATCACATAAAGCTGCGAAGTGTCCGTCACCTCGACGTAGGGCTTGCCGGTACGTTTGCTGCTGACCACCCAGATCGTCGGCGTGTGCACGATGTGCAGACTCATGCCCAAGTCTTTGTCTGCCCTCACCAGCCCCGCCAGCTTGCCCTCCGGATCCACAATGAACGGCAAAGCAATCTTGTTATCGGCGGCAAACTTCTCCGCAAATCCCCGTAAATTCTGCGGATTGATCTCCAGTTGGTGCGCGAACACAGCGTCGCGGAACGCGTTCCCGATCTCCTTGGAATGCGTGTCGAAGTAGCGCGCCAGCACGGCAGCGTCGAACGACCAGTTGTGCGCCGGCAACGGAAAATCGTGCTGTACCAGCGGAATCTTATAAGTCCGCGAGGCCTGCACCAGCAGCGGCGCGACTCGGCCGCATTGCGGGCATTGAAAGTCTTCGAAAACGACGATCGCAAACTGCGCCCCCTTCGGCGGGCGGAGACCCTCCGGCGCATCCTGCCCAAAAACCGGCAGACACAGCAGAACCAGACAGGCAAGAACAAGGGATGGCAGAAGCAGGGACACTAGACGCGGCAACAATTGTTGAATCTTCATAGTTTTATTTGGATGCTGCATCGAACTGAGAATATCCCTATGGTAGCGAATTCGGCCCATTCGCGCATCTGAAGAGCATTTCTCCAGTAGGGGCAGGTGCCCCCACCTGCCCAGCCGAGCGAAGCTCGGCAACTGCCTGAGGTCACCGCGACCCTAGGACTCTTGGGTACCGAGCGTCAGACTTCGCGAGCTTACTTCAAGTCGCCGGTGGGGTTGAGGTTGTAAAAATAATAGAAACGCAGGCCGAGGATTTGGCCGGGAAATTCTTTCGGCAACGGTGGGAACGGGGTGGATGCGGTGATGCTCGCCCACGCCGCCCGGTCGAGCGCCACGTCGCCGGACGAGGTGTGAACCACCATGCCGGTCGCTTTGCCATCCTTCAGGATGACGAATTCAATCGAAAGCTTGCCCTGTTTCAAGATCGGCGGATACACCGACGGCGGCATCAGGGTATACCAGTTCTGTTTCACAATTTGCACGATCCGCGTCAGATAAGGCCCAAAATCCACGCCCATCGTGTCGGTCAGGATTTCCGCTTGATCCAGCGCCTTGGCCCCGCTCCTGCCCGGGCTCCCGAATTCACCCGCTTGTCCACCACCGGAGTACCCGCGGTTGGCGGCTGCGGCCTGGGCTGCTTGTTCGATCGCCGAGCCCGGCGTCATGCGAGCATTAAAGTTCGGCATCGGCCGGTTCTGCGGAGGCGTCTGCAACCGCGCCGTCTGATCGCTCGGCTGCGGCTGCGCGAATCCCGAACTCTCCTGCGGCGCCGGCGGCGGCTGGTTCTGCGCGGCCTGGCCCTGCGCCGGCGGTTGCGGCACGTTCGCGCCCGGCGGTCCCGGACGCGAGCTCTGCAGTATCTTCTTCAACTCTTCTCGATTGATCTGCGGCGCTTTGCTGGTCGCGATCCGGTCCTTATCCGAAATCACCTTCGCATCGGGACGCCGCGTCAGCTTCTGCTCGTCCGGCGGCAGCTCCAGAAACGTCGCGTCTTTCGACCGGTCCGCATCCGCCCGAATCGCCAGATCCACCGTCCGGTGCGGCAACAGCTCCATCAACTTGTCGCTCTTCCACAACAGAATGATCACCATCAAGTGCAGGACGACCGACAGCCACAGGGCTTCGCGCTTGCGCGCCCGCGAGACATCGTCCTGCAACTGAATGAGAAGGTGCGGAACATCGTCGGGATTGAAGCCCCGGTAAGCCGTCTCCCAGTGTTGCGCTTCGAACAAATCGCGCTGCTCCGGCTGCTCGGAGGGCGGAGTCAAGGGATCGCGAGGCGGAATTTGGGTAACCGGCATCAGGCAGAGACTATAATCCTTAGAACCACGGGCAGGCTCCAGGGTTGCGTAAGATGTTGCGTAACATGTTGCGTACGATTACGCGCAAAGTTCCTTCGTAAAGTTACGTAAATTATGGAGACGCGACCGCCAATCCCATTGTCGCATTTTTTGCGCTCGCCAGCTGAGTACCTGGGTAATAGCCCCGAGGGACGGGCCGAACTGCGCAGATTTCCCACTGCGGGATTGCCCAGGTCAGATTTCGGATCACCAATTTCGATCCGTCGGCAGCAGAACTTTTTGTTGCTCCGTTAGTCCTGTAGTCCTGCGGTCTCCTTCCAACGTAAAATGCTCCTTGGAGATCTGGCCTATGTTCCAAATCCAAAGAGGAACTCGCCTTCCCGGAGTACCTGCCCACGGCGTTTCCGCACTCAGCGTGTCTGCGCCTCGTATATCGGTGCCCGGTGTGGCTGTGCTGATAGTAGGAATCGCTCTGCTCGCCAGTCCCAGCAGAACGCTCGCCCAGCGGGGCGGCGGTGGACACGGCATGCCGACCGGCGCCGGCACCGGCACCGGCCTTGCCTCAGGGGTAAGCGACAAGGACGACCTCAAGAACTTTCATCAAGCCATGGCCGTCCAAGCCACCGATGAGCAGCGCGCCGCGTTCGCCAAGGTCGCTCAATACACCCAGGACGCCAGCGATCGGCTAACAACCTTTCGCGACCTTCTGCAGAAGGTCCCCGCCTCTTCACCGCTGTCCGATCACGCAACCACCCTCGATCAGGCCATTGAACAAGCTCGCGCCAGCAACAAGAATTTTCTCGCCTCGTTTTCTTCCAAACAAAAATCCGGCTTGAAGGACATCGCCAAGAAACTGGAAAAAGCGGACTCCGACCTCGACAAACAAGTGAAGACGCTGGATCAAATCGTCCAAATCGTCCAGACCCCCAAATCAGACGGCGAACAGATCGCCAGCTCTGCCGCCAGTCTCGGCAAGGAACTCGCCAGTTTCCAAGACGAGCAACTCGCGCTCGGCAGAGAAATGGGTATTCTCCTCTCCACTGACGGCCAGGACCTCACCTTCAACCTTCCCAAGGTGACGAACTCGATCAACATCGCCGGCCAGCCCGTCTCCATCCAGACTTCGGGCGCCGTCTCCCGCAAGTCCGCTGGAACTCCCGCCGAAAACGGCCGCAACCTCTTCAGTCTCAAGCTCACCGCCGATCTCTCCGACGTGCAGCACAACATCACCGGTATTCTCCGCTCCGCGCTCACCCGCTCTCCCCGCTGCGGCGAGCGCGTTGAGATTCAACAAGCCACGCTCACCCCGCTGGCTCCCGCCAGCCTCGTGGTGGCTCGCGTGCACTTTGAGCGCTGGGTCTGCTCGCCGGGTCAAGGAAGCCCGATGGAAGTGGCTGGCGGCGACGGCACCATCGAAGTCAAGCTCAGTCCATCTGTCGGACAACAATCGGTCGAACAGAGCGCTGGCTTGAGCCTCGTCTCCGAAATTACCCGCGTTGACGCCGAGCGCTTACTCCGCGACATGCTCCGCTCCGGCGATCTCGGCGACACGCTGCGCCAGCAAATTGCCGCATCGGTCCTCTCCGCTCTGCAGAAGGGCACCGACCTCAA
>Ga0316363_10001148_pt1 | contig 25005 bp, 12 predicted proteins | sample Sb_taG_3_FD_200459 | JGI IMG/M metagenome (GOLD analysis project Ga0316363, IMG submission 200459) | Peat soil microbial communities from Weissenstadt, Germany - Sb_50d_a_PC metaG (v2) (version 2) | ecosystem: Environmental > Terrestrial > Soil > Wetlands > Peat | place: Germany: Weissenstadt...
CCAAGCGGTGGGCCGCCGTGAAGCCTTGTCGCGATGCCAGCTCATCAAATTCGATGCAGACACAATAGGTGCCTTCCTCGAATCCCTTATCAAGCTTCACCTCCAGCCCGGTTCTCTCCAGGCGGTGCTCAGCCAGCACGGCCCAGTTCTCGTTTTCGCCTACTCCAGTCATCTCTCTGCTTACCTCCGGCCACCACTCATAGCGCAGCCGGATTTCGGAGTTAAGCGAATTCTGCTCGAAGTCCAAATCGTGTCGGCAGGGTGCGTTCCTGGATACTGTGGCTGGCCGGCAACACCCGACGAGGATGCTCGATCCAAGTCGTGCCAATGGCAAGCAATCGCAGCCAGGGGCAGATGTCATTTTCAGTTCACCATTGAAATGACAACCTAGCAAATCCGCCTACTGCAATGGTAACTGACAAAACCATTCGTCAGCTATGCGCTTCAGTAATAGACCAATTAACCAGCTAATGGCTTCAGCGAGTGACTGTAACGAGCAGCTGCGAGGAAGTAATTCCCGAAAGTGGGGGCATCGGATTATCCCAAGCCGCCTGAGCCGAAGCCAGACTTCCACGGCAGCGGTCACCTGGAATGGTGTGAAGACAATGATGCGTTGGGAAATCCACTGAAGAAGACTTCTGACATCACTGAAATCGTCTTCTGACAATGACAACAGGAATGGCGCCCTTACGAGCGCCTTTACCCGAAGTACCAGCAGATGTTCATGGCAATGGCGGCCAAGGCCTTTAGCGACGCTTTTGAGCACCCCGACACGCGGCAGCGCATCATGGAAATGGCGCAATCCTATCAAAAAACGACAGGGTGAGATCACGTGTGCGCGATCACCCAAATCAGCGTATGGAGCAAAGTTCTGTTTGGCGCGGAATTGTCCCCTGTTGTTGCCGCAGGTACTGATACAAGGTCTCGCGACTGATCCCAAACTCCCGGGCAAGCGGCGCCTTTTTCTCACCGGCGCCGGCTCGCTGGCACAGTTCCGTTACCCTGTCGGGGGACAAGGTTTTCTGGCGGCCACGGTAAGCACCACGCTGCTTGGCCAGGGCAATGCCCTCGCGCTGGCGCTCCCTGATCAGGTCACGCTCGAATTGCGCTACTGCGCCCAGTACTGACAGCATCAAGTTGGCCATCGGTGAATCCTCGCCGGTGAAAAACAGATTCTCCTTCACAAACTCGACGCGAACGCCGCGTTTGGTCTGGCTCTGCACGATACGCCGCAAATCGTCTACATTGCGTGCCAGGCGGTCCATGCTATGCACAACCACGGTATCGCCTTCGCGGGCATAGACCAGAAGCGCCTGCAATTGCGGCCGCTGTGTGTCTTTGCCGGAAACCGTGTCCGTGAAAACCCGGTCCACTTGAAGATGCTCAAGCTGCCGTTCCGGGTTTTGGTCGTAACTGCTTACACGGACGTAGCCAATTCGTTGACCTTTATTAACCAATGGCATAAGGCACCCCCATTCTGTCAGGATGATGTCTAAGAACTTTGCCAGCATCTGTCAAGAAACAAGAATCGTAACCCTAATTTGACGGATGCACGCCAAAGTGTCTGACGTCTGGTTGGGGTACACTTCAACCTGACAGGCGGTGTGACAACCTGACAGGCAGTGTTGCTGAAAGGACACGCCGTGCTGGAAAATGCACTTGCCTTACCAAAAACCATTGACAGGTTCCGAAGTTGAACATCTCGGCGTTGGTCGCCTGGTGAGAAATACCGATGTGGATTACGAGCTACTGAAGAGGACTTCTGACTTCACTGAAATCGTCTTCTGACAATGACAACCAGGCTAAGTACATTTTACCGATGAAGATTCCATCGTTCTGCTGCAAGAACTTCTGAAACTGCTGCAATCGTCTTCTGAAAATGACAACAGATGCAAAAAGTTGCGCGCCTGAAATGCGAAAAAATAGGTGCAGGCGTCTTCCCTAAGCTTCGCTTAGGAAAAATTGCACGGTGCAAGTCTGGGCAATTTCCCCGGGAAAGTCGGCCAGACAGCCAGCCAACTGACTGGCCAGCTTGCCATCCGGTTTGCTTGTTGGCTTGTCCTCCAACTGGCATGTAGGCTTGCCGTTCTGCCAGCTTGTCAACTTGAAAACGTGCAAGCTTGAATACAGCACAGCTTGCAATCCGGCTTGCTGGCCAGCATGTCGTCAGTCTGGTATGTAGACTTGCCGTCCTGCATGCCTGTCAGCATGCAAGCGTGCCAGCTTGCAGAGAACGCAGCTTGTCATCATGCTTGCCTGCGAACAAGCTTGCCTGTCGTATTGCTTTCAAGCCGTTTTGTCATCAAGCCATCCTGTCAGTGTGCCGACATGCCGGAGAGCTTGCCGGACGGCATGCCAGCTTGCTGCATTTATTGCTTGCAAGCCTACCAGTGCCTAGTGTAGTGTCCGCCCATGATCATCGTCGTCGCCAATGCCAAAGGAGGGGTCGGGAAGAGCACGGTAGCCGCGCATCTCGCTGCCTGGCTTCACAAACAGGGGCACACGGTCACGCTCGCCGATTGCGATATACAGCATTCATCAAGTGACTGGACCACTGAGGCCGTGCCCGAGGTCAAGACTTTACGCCTCGACAGTCCCGATGACATCCTCGACCGCCTGCCGGCTCTCGGCAAACAGGCCGACTATGTCGTGGCCGATGGTCCCGGCGGCAACACCGAAACCAGCCGTGCTTTGCTGCTTCGCGCCGACTTGGCGCTAATTCCCTGCAAGGCCAGCATGCTCGAAATCCGCGCACTGTCGCAGGCAACCAATGTGCTGCGGCAAGCCCAGGACATTCGCAAAGGAAAGCCACGGGCGGTCATCGTGCTCAGCATGGTCGGCAAGAACTACCGGCTCACCCAGGAGATGAAAGACGCAGCGGCGGCGCTCGACCTGCCGCTCGCCAAGACGGCGCTCACCTTGAAGCAAATCTACGCCGATGCGCCCGGCCAGAAGGCCGTCGTTTGGCAAATGGGCAGCCGCGGGCACGAGGCAACGAAGGAGGTCGAGTCGCTGTTTCGGTCAGTTTTGCCCGAAGCATGCAAAGCAAAGACACCGCACCGCAAACAACGGAAGGCGGCTGCTTGAACAGGGAAGGAGGCGCATGTGGCAGAAAGAAGACCGCTGACTGAAGGATTGAAGCCCGTGGAGCGCGCGGCCGAGGAGGCGTTCGTGTTTAGTACGAAGCCCAAGCCACAGGTGCCAGCTCCGACTCAGGTAACGCCGGCCCCGGAGGCACGCGCGGTTTCCGAGCAGCGGGGAGGGGAGGAACGGGCGGCTACTACCATTGGCCGGTCACCACTCACCGTTCGCCTTCGCGCAGACTATGCCGATTCGCTGAAACGCGCCTCCCTTGAACGGCAGCTTAAGAAACTGACGCCGAATACGCTTCAGGACATCCTCGAAGAGGCCCTTGAGCCGTGGCTGCGCAGCAACGGCTACCTGAACTGAAGCAGCGGGCGACATGGCGGAGGAGATCACAAGGATGACACTGACTCCGCAACAGAGGCGGCTGCTCGACACATCGGTTGCTATCCGCACCCACCCGCCCGAGCGCATCGACTTTCTGCATACGGTGCAATGCCAGATTGGAATTCCTTATCGCAATCCCGGCGACAGCGTGCGCGAATGGGACCGCAAGCAGGGCCACGCATCGCTACGCATCGAGGCCGGATCGGTCATTGACCCTGAAACCGGTAATTTCGTCCATGTAGGTCTGCCTTACGGCGAGAAGCCCAGGCTGGTACTCATCCACATGGCGACCGAAGCCGTCCGCACCGGCTCGCCAGTGGTTGATGTGGAAGAATCCATGACTGCGTTCGCGCGATCACTGGGCCTGGAAACCAATGGCCAGCAGCTCAAGTCACTCAAAGACCAGCTGGCCCGCCTGGCAGCTTCAACTGTCCGCATGGGAACGGTAGAAGAGGGGAGGGCGGTCCAGGTGAATACCCAGTTCGTCAGTGCCTTCGACCTGTGGTTCCCCAGGCAGGCCGACCAGCGCGTACTGTGGCCGTCGACGGTTCGCCTTAGCGAAGAGTACTTTCAGAGCCTCGGCCAGCACGCCGTGCCGCTTGACCACCGGGCCGTCGCGGCACTGGCATCGTCGTCCATGGCCCTCGACATTTACGCCTGGCTGGCTCAGCGGCTGCACCGGGTCCCTACCGGGAAGCCCCAATTTATCGCATGGGATTCAATGCACGAGCAGTTCGGGCAGGGATTCGCCCGCATTCGGGATTTCCGCCGTAAGTTCCTCCAAACCCTACACCAGGTCGGCTCGGCGTACCCGGCGGCGAAGCTTTCGGCTGATGATGGTGGCCTCACTCTGTCGCACAGTCCGCCGCCCATTCCGCCGCGGACGAGCGTCCCAAAACTGCTGTGACCGTGCTCAGTCACTCAACTGAAACTGGTCAACCCTCTGAAAACACTGGAAACCGCCACGGTAAGTTGGTCGCGCACAGAACCCGCGGCAACGGCCTGGGATACCCAAATTGGGACGAGTGGAGGGAGGGGACGAGTGCTCGGTAAACAATTCAACGGGCAAGGAATAGCCACGGTAACTTGGTCGCGCTTTACCCGGAGTGCTGGTTGTGGACAACCGGCGGGAAGGAGGAAGTTATTCACGGTAATTTGGTCGCGGGGCGCACGGTAACTTGGTCGCGCCCTGTACGGAAAATCGCGGATCACGCCACGGTAACTTGGTCGCCCAAACCTATAGTAATATTACCTATAACTTACTTACCGTTAGTTTATCGACGATTTTCTGTGGACAACTCGTACTTTACGCAACTTCCCCAAAACCACCCAAGGGGATATTCAGGTACCCAAGCACAGATGGGCCCCTCCCATTCGCATGCAAATCAAACAGGAGGAGAATAAAGGAGTGGGGGTTACCTAACCAGACCCGATGTGCGTTCGCGCTTCTATGGGGTTTCTTGGGGGACAATTCCGAACGGACTAATACGATGCCGTCAGCTGTCCGATTAAACGAAGGGCAAAGATCACGTCAAGGCCGGCGAAAAAATCAGTTTTTGCAATAAGTTGTACCGACTTCATCGTTGATGAGTATATCAGCCACGAATAGATTTGGTCGTCGTAGTTACCGCTCACCCCACAATAGTGGCGCAACTGGATGGTTGGGCGTTCGCTAGCATGGGGGCATGCCTCGGTGAGACTGCCCAGGATATCGGGAATTGTGGAAGCTTATTGCCGTGTTGGAGGCGCACCTTCGCGATTTGGAAGCGCGTCTCGGGCAAAATGCTTCGAATTCCTCGATCCCACCGTCGGCGAATCCGCCCCAGGCGCCCAAGCCCGTGGTCAAAGAACCTACCAGACGCCAGCCTGGCGGTCAGCCAGGACACCCAGCGTATTAGCGTGTCTGCCTGCCGCCCGATCGCATCCAGTACACTATCCCTCTGATTCCGAATCGGTGTGAACGTTGCCAGGCACCCTTGCCAGATCGGCCCGGATCGAACGATCCGCAGCCAACCTGGCATTAAATCGCCGAACTGCCTTCGGTTGCGGCCGTGATCACCGAGTAGCAGGGGCGCGCAGAGATTCCGGAGATGCTGCGAACCCATGTCATCGGTGAACGGCTGGGCGCAGCCATGTCTATTCTGGTCGCTTCTCCCCATGTCAGCAAACGCGGCGTCGAGGAAGTGGTAGAGACGGCCTTCGGCGTTCCCGTGTCGCTGGGCACGGCGGCCAACATGGAACAGGAAATGAGTCAGGCGTTGGCGACGCCCCATGCCCAAGCCCGGCAAGCGGTCCAACAAGCCCGGGTCAAACACGTGGATGAAACGAGTTGGAAGCAGGCGAGACAAAAGCTCTGGCTATGGGCGGCAGCGACAGCGCGCGTGGCTTGTTTCGTTATTTATGCCGGTCGCAACCGCCCGCGGACTGGCCGAAGTGCTGGGCGAGCGCATTACGGGGATCGCGTGCAGCGATCGCTTTGGGGTCTATGGCTGCTTGGCCGCTGTCTTTCGACAAGTGTGCTGGGCGCACAGCGTGACTTCCAGAAAGTCGTTGATCGCAGGGGAGGGAGCCAACCGTTGCGTGAAGCGGGCTTGGTTATAGTGAGTTTGGTGTTTCATTGGTGGCATGCCTATCGTGGCGGAATCATCAATCGCAAGACCTTGCAACGCGAAGTAGAGCCGATCCGCCAGAGCTTGCAGTTGAGGCTTGAGCAAGGCTGCGCCTGCGCTGACGCGCGGACTCCCGCCTCTTGCCAGAATCTGCTGCACATCGAGTCGGCCATCTGGACGGTTCTGTATACCAGAGGTGTTGAACCAACCAACAATCATGCCGAGCGGCTATTGCGTTCCGGGGTGCTGTGGCGAAGGATATCATTTGGTTGTCGCAGCGCGGCAGGCTGCCGTTTTGTGGAATGCATTCTAACTGTCACGCAAACGCTACGTCTGCAAAAGCGGCCGGTGTTGGACTACCTGAATCAAGTTCTGCTTGCTCATCGCGGCAGGCTACCTGCACCAAATCTGCTCACCGGTGGGTGAACGCTTACGAGCATCGAGCCGATCAGTTATCTGGTTTTGGGAATGCTGGAATGGGAGGACAAGCTCTTGGCCTCGAGTCCGGAGAAGTCCAGGCCATTCCGGGAAGCAGCGGCTCGCCGCGTTTCTCTTGGTTCAGGATGATCGGATCGAACCGTTCCACGACAACTCGAAATCTCGCGCATCGGCCACGGAGCCACGCCAGCCTGCTTCCGCAGCCCGGACGAGGTTATACATCTCGCGCGCGGTCACATAATGAAAGTGAAATCGCTCATCTTCCCGGGCGCGCCGGGCCAAACCTTCATGGAATCGGATCATCGGCTCGCCGAGTAGGACTTTCTGGTTGGACTCCGGGGCTCCGTGCGTATGCAGCTTCACGAAGAACCAATCGGGCCTGGAGGGCACTTGAACGCGGGCGCGCAGCCAAAGGTCCAAACGCTCCTGGCTTGGAGGCTGGTTTCCCTGGATGCAGCCGTTCTCCAGCCGAGGGAGGATGCCCCACTTTCGTTGCTTCCAATTAAGAAGCAACGGGCCCTGGATCAGGAGGAGGGCGTTCTTGGGCGCTGGCCCGGAGCCGACGTCGATACCCCAATCATGAGATCTGGGCCGAAGTGGGTCGTCGATGGCATAATAAATGCTATTGATCTTGCGCGTCTGAGTCGGGCTGGGAGCGGAAGGCAGGGTCAGGTCGGCATAGCAGCCCGTTTCACGCAGCACGTCTAGTTCATTGTTAACGCCGCACCAGCGCCCGTCCGGACGGGAATTGTCCAAGGCCCAATTCCCATGGATGAAGGCGTAAGCCAGTTTGCCGGTCCGCTTGTCGCGCGCCAATTGGCGGTGGCGCTCGGCCATCATCTCCTTGAAGGCGACCAACCTTTCCGCTAAATACTGTGCGGTATCGCCATCATGATGGAGGTGTACTTCCACCTCACCCATGCCTTGCTCGCAAAGCTGGGTAAGGGCGGTGACATGAGCGAAATCGTATTGTTCGAGGGGAAAGAAGAACGAGTGGCGCGGGGGCCGACCGTCACTGTCTCGGTACGACCCAAAAAGTTGCGGATACGTCTGCAGCCAGTTTTGAACGCGCCGCCAGGCCACGTCAGGCGTGACGTTGCCATTAATAGGTTCGAAGTGGTCGGCAATGCAAAGGAGGAGATGAGTTTCTTGTCCGGGGCGCGGCCGTCGCCGTCGACCGCCCTCCAGGATGTAGGAAGTTAGCCAGCGATTCAAGTGGCGCCTGCGGATGTGCCAACCGGCGAAAACGGCCGCCAAGGTGATCGTGGAAAAAATCGCAACCAGGATCATCGTGATGATTAGAATAAGGAATGAGGCGTCTCCTGTCCACGATTACTCTTGGTCGCACTCACTTAGAACGCCCTGACAGGGCAGCCCGGCCGCCCGGAAGAATAGCCGCGCCTCCCTCGTGGGTTGATGGCTTCTCAGCGGGTGACGATCTTGCGAGGACGGACCGGAATGCATCGCCCAAATCGGGCAGTCGGATTGCGCCATCATCCAGTGGTTGCCGAACTTGAGTGGGAGAGGCGTGATTGACTCCAATGCGAGGTGATCGCGAGAAGCTCCTCCGATCTTTAATGAATCCGCACTCTGGCTCATGCCAGTTATCTACCGCAAATGTTAAACTTCCTGCTTCCGGCACGCCGATTAGTTCTGTAAGCTTCACCCTTCCCGGCGCGTTTTCCTCGGAGAAAACCGCGGGGCGCTTCAAGGTCCCTGCTATGAAGTCAAAACTACTACTTTGTATCGCGGGTTTCGCAGCATGCGGTGGAGGGTGCGGCCCACTCGCACTTACGGCACGCACAACAGTGATTGAGCCGGTCGAGTACTGCATGAACCTCAGCGAGTTTGAGGAGCGCCATCGCGATCATCAGCTTGCGGAGGCAACCTGGAAGAGAATCTGCGAAGCTCACCACGAAGAGCGGTACTCGCCGGATTACGGCCGGGGCTTCGTTGATGGATTTGAAGACTACCTATACGCTGGAGGCAACGGCGAACCGCCGGCCCTGCCGCCGCGTGACTACTGGAAACCCAAATACGAGAGCCCCGAGGGGCGCAAAGCCGTCCAAGATTGGTTTGCCGGGTTTAGGCATGGAGTTCTGGAGGCCCGCCTGGGCGGCTATCGCCAACTGGTTTTGGTGCCGGCTTCATCCCCGCCGATGAGCGCGGCCACGCGGTTTAATCCGACGATTTCCGGTCCGCCGCGAGACTTCACCGTTCCCGGCGCTCCTTTTGCAAACGAAATCAACCCTGGGAGCATCTCTCCTCCTGTCAATCCTACCGAGGTGCTGCCGCAGCCAAGCAAGGCCCAGCCGCCTTCCGCGACACTTCGAGAGAAGAGCCCTGATGGCGGGGTAACAATAAGTCAGCCAACCCCGATAGTAGACGGGAAATAACCATGGACAAGGTTGCTCAAACCGGCACATGGAATGCCATCCGCCTGCACTCGGGTCTGCCAGTGCGCTGGTTGGTGGCACTCGTACTCGCCAATGGACTCCTGAGCGGGTGTGCTTCCTTAAGCAACCCCGTCGCCAATGGCATTCCTGTTCGGCTTGTCCCGCCGGAACTACTCGCTGAGCCGCGTGAGGACAAGCAGACCATTCCCCTCACGGCGCTTCGGCAAAAGCCACCGGATAGCTATCGTCTGGCTGCTGGAGACGTGCTAGGGGTCTGGGTGGAAGGCGTTTTGGGCCAGGAGGATCAAGCTCCTCCAATCCTTCAGGGCCTGGCAGGCACTCCGGGGGCTTCTGCCAGCGTGGGAAGCGGCGGCAGGCCGCCCGCGATCGGCGTACCGATTCCCGTTCGCCCAGATGGTACCCTACCCCTACCACTTGTGGATCCGGTAAAGGTCGCTGGCATGACGCTCGAAGAAGCCGAGCAAGCCGTGGCCAAAGCCTACACTGTGACGATCAAGGTCCTGAAACCAAATAAGGCTCGAATTATTGTCACGCTCGTTCGCCCCCGGCAGTATCACGTCCTGGTCATTCGACAAGATTCGGGTGGCCTCACTATCGGCGGCACGGGAGTTATCGGCAATACAAAACGAGGAACGGGCGCTGCCATCGATTTGCCAGCCTATGATAACGACGTGCTGAATGCGCTTGCTGTGACCGGTGGATTGCCAGGACTGGACGCCGTCAATGAGGTGGTTATTGAACGCGGCGCGTTCGATCCCGATCGCGATCCCTCGGCCTGGCTCCAGGCTTACTCGACCGGTACGTCCGGTTGCAATCCTTTTGCTACCGCCGGCCGGAATACTCAGTTCATTCGTATTCCGATCCGGATGCGCCCGGGCGATCCGCTGCCTTTCCGGCCGGACGACGTGATTTTGCAGACCGGCGACATCGTTTTCATCGAAGAACGAACCACGGAAGTGTGGTATACGGGTGGGCTGCTGCCCCCGGCCGAGCATGTCCTGCCGCGTGATCGGGACCTGGATGTCATCCAGGCGATCGTTCAGGGCGGGTTCGCGCTCGTCAGTCCCGGCGTCGGCTCAGGCAACCTTACTGGTACCCTTATCGCGCCCGGAATCGGCTCACCGATCCCCAGCTTACTCTCGGTCACTCGGCGCACGCCCAATGGCCAACAGGTTACCATTCGCGTGGACGCCAACCGGGCCCTCCGCGACCCTCGTGAACGCCTGCTCATCCAAGCAGGCGACATCGTCATTCTTCAGCAAACCCCAAGCGAGGCCATTGCCAATTACATCCTTCAGAAGTTCAGTGTGTCGGTGGACTGGATGTTCATCCACGGTCCGCACGAATCGGGAACCGCCGCCACCACTCTTCCTTGAGTCTGGCTCCCGTAGCGCCTGATGATGAAGAAGATTCGATCTAAATAGGGAGTTTTCGCTCCTTCGCGCGTCGGTCAGCGCTTTTTCTGCACTACTTCGAACGCCGAGCCTTTGACCTTCCTCAATTCCTCGTGTAGGTTGCCAATCCGAAGGTCAGGAGTCACTGAGATGGCCCACTCGATGCCGTTGTCTGCAACGAACATCCCATGCTTTTTCAGCCCCTTTAGGATGGCTTGCACCTGCGGTGAGAAGGTCGAAATGTCATAATCTTGACGAAGCCGCAGCCGTTCTCCCATGCGTGGGAGTCGGGGGTCTTGGCTACGGCTCGCGTAGTGACGCGCAGGGTAAACGAACTCCTTGCGCGTTTTCCGAACCGTGACCCGCATGGCATGGCTTACGATACCTCGCTTTAACTCGTCGTAGCGGATGATCGCCGGGAAAAGCGGCATACCGGCCGCATCTGTCGAAGTCCAGCCTTCTGGTCTCGGCGAATTCCTTCTGAGGTCGAAAACCGACGCCTGGGAAGCCACCCAACCTGTGTCTGTCCGCACCATGCGAGCGAATTCGTAGAGCATGCCTCGCGAGGGATCTACGACGATTCCATGCCTGTCTGCTTTCGGGTCATCGACTCGCTGCACTTCTTCCAGCTTTTTGCCGGGATATTCAATTGGCCAGCCTTCAATGGGTATGCTCTCGGGTACTGGAAAGGGGCCGCCGTCCGATTCGTCCGCATAGGCGCCGATTTTAACATCAACCATCTTCTGGTTGGGGGGTACCAGAACAAAGCCCATGTCTGGGTTGTAGCGCAAGGGTTTATCGAGCCCGATTGAAGCAATCATCGCTTGGGAGTCCGGGGAAACTGGCCATTGGGAAACATCCTCCTTCCAGGGATTGTCGGGGGGGAAAACCTGCAACGATTCGACAATCCGATCGGCTTCTTCCGTATTAAATAGCAAAGGCTTCGAGCACGAGGGTATGGCTTCATCCACTTCTGGATTTGCTTTTTCCGCTATCGAGCCAACGCGTGCACCCGCCCCTTTGGCATGGGCAAGCTGCTCGCGTGCATGTCCTTCCCCATTTTCCCTAACTCGCCGTTGCTCTTGTGCCCAACGCTCGTCAGCAACCAGGTTTTGCCGCGATTTGTTCACAGCGAGAATTCTGGCGGCGCCTGCGACAAGTGATAGCGCGAGCGCCGCGAAGGCACCTACCGCCAGCAAGCTCCACACGCGATCGTGCCGGCACAAAACTTCGATCGACTTCTCAAACTGGTTTTTTAACATCTCGGCTTCCACTTGGATTTAGGCAGACCTCATTCGCTCTATTCGAGCATGACGGACTTAGCCCAGGTTAAGCTACTACGCCCTTGCCATCCATATCAAATCAGGGCTTACGTTCATTTTATGCCCAAAGTTTTCACTGCAATCCAACCGGTTCCTCAAGCCGCCGCAGCCAGGTTGGGAGCGTCACGCCCAGGCGATGGAGAAGTACCCTTTGGGAAACATCGGGCGTAGTGACGCAACGAGTCGATTGTTTCGACCTAGTCGTCCATCTGTCCCGCGCGTCGGCGTTGCGACATCGCTGCACTTGCAGAAATCGCGGCGCATCACGCAGGCCGCTGCGCTGCATCCATTGCGCCAGTCTATTCCAGAAAACGTTTGCCAAAAAGCACACGCAAAATGCCTGCATGCACGCGTTCGGCCTTATGATGCCAGATGTCACTTTCGATATATTACGATATGTACATATGTAAATTCATAAACCTGTCTACTCCCCAGCACAGCTTGGGCGGAAAGTTGGCAGATCCGCGACATGACTGCCATGTCGCAAGAGCCAATGGTCAACGAAGAGATCATCGCCCGGCAACCGTCGAAAGCAGAGGCAATCATTCGTCTGCTGATGGCGCGCATCGCGAAGAAATCCCGGCGGATTGCCAAGCTGGAACGGTTACCTCTTCACCACGGAGCGTGAGGGCGCCGGGGCCGTCCAGCGGCCTAACACAAATCCCATTCTCGGCAACCGGATTGAGTGTAGGGAAATTTAGGTTCTTCCCGTGACGCTGGTAGCGATTCAATGCAAATATTTGTGACCTAGAATCTATCAGGAGGAAGCCTCGCAAAATGTCCCACGCAAGCGAAGGGCAGGACAAGAATTCCCGACCGGCAAGTAACGGATGGGCCTGCTCTGAAATAGCTGTCCTGAAATGATGCGCAGCGCACTACGATGGACCTTATTTCATGCTCTATGGGTGCCGCAACCGCGGCATGGCGACTGATACTAGTTTTCCGGCGTTCCTTTCGTCGTCAGGTTCGGCAGCTGGCGCTGGCAACGCATGCACGGATTTGCAAGTGGAGGGATGCCCGGCAGGCATGATGACAATACTTCAAGCGCTCGACCTGGCCATGGAACATCATCGCGCAGGCAGCCAAGCCCTGGCGGAGCAGATTTACCGTCAAATCTTGGAAGTCGATCCCCATAATCTTGGTGCGCTGCACATGCTTGGCGTTATCGCCTACCAGGATGGTAGGAATGATCTTGCCATTGAATGCCTTGGCAAAGCCGTCACTGTTAAACCGGACTTTGCCGAGGCGCATTGCAACTTGGGTGCTGTATTCTTGGAGTGCGGAAAGTCGAGGGAGGCGATGGCAAGCTGCCAGGAAGCCCTCCGTCTCAATCCAGGTCTTGCCGAAGCGTATAACAACTTGGGGTCAGCGCTCAGGGAGCTGAGGAGGCTGGAGGAAGCTGCTGCCAACTACCAGCAGGCATTACGCCTCCGGAGAAACTACGCCGAAGCGCACAACAACTTGGGAATTGTGCTGAGGGACTTGGGAAAACTGGATGAGGCGGTACGCTGCCATCACGAAGCTCTACGCCTAAAGCCGGATTCTGCCGAGGCATATACCAACCTGGGAGTCGCCCTCAAAGATCTTGGAAGGATCGAAGAAGCGGTCAGCAGCTATCGGGAGGCTCTCCGCCTGAAGCCGGACTATGCCGAAGCACTCAGCAACCTGGGCTTGGCCCTCAAACAGCAGGGAAGACTGAATGAGGCAGTACGCTGTCACCAGGATGTTGTTCGCCTCAAGCGGGATTCCGCCGAGGCGCATACCAACTTGGGAGTTGCTTTGAAGGACCTGGGAAGGCTCGAGGAGGCCATCGGTAGCTATCAACAGGCTCTCCGCCTGAAGCCGGACTATGCCGAAGCACTCAGCAACCTGGGAGTTGCGTTCGCCGAACAGGGAAAGCTGAATGAGGCGGTACGCTGCCACCACGATGCCCTTAGTCTCAATCCGGATTTTGCCGAGGGGCATAACAACCTTGGAAGCGCTCTGGTGCAGCGGGGAAACCTGGCGGAGGCCGTGACCTCCTATGAACGAGCGCTCCTCCTCCAACCGGACTTTGCCGAGGCGCACAAGAACCTGGGCATAGCTCTCCTGGCGCTGGGAGAGCTGGTGGAGGCTGCCGCATGCTTTCGCCAGGCCATGCGCGTCGACCCTCGCCACTTCTCAGGCGGCGCCCACCTGGCGCAACTGCTCCGCGGCCGATTGCCGGACGAGGAACGAGACACGCTTGAGCAAGTAATCGCGGCAGGCTCACTCACCGAGGATGAGCGTTCGGCCCTGCACTTTGGCCTCGCCCACGTGTACGACGCACGTGGCGCGTTTGCCGAAGCCGCCGAGCATCTGCGCCGGGCAAACGCGCTTCAGTTGCGTGTGCTTCAAAAGCGGGATGCGCGTTTCGATCCGGTCAAACAACGAGTCTTTCAACGAGCCTTCATTGACTTGCTGATCGCGAGCTTTACACGCGAGTTCTTCGCGAGCGTTCAGGGTTACGGGCTGGAGATAGAGCGGCCAGTATTCATCGTCGGTTTGCCGCGATCGGGAACCACACTTACCGAGCAAGTCCTGGCGAGCCATTCTCAGGTCTTTGGGGCAGGGGAGCTGCGTTTTGGTTTTCAGACTTTCGAGTCGCTGCCGCAAGTCCAAAACCGACAAGTCTCGCCGTTTCTGTGCCTGGCGGACCTGGATCGAGAGACGGTGCGGTGCCTCGCGCAGCGCCATCTCGACCGACTAGCGCAGCTGAACGCTGGAGCCCAGCGCATCGTGGACAAGATGCCCAGTAACTACCTGTTTCTCGGGTTCCTCGTTACTCTGTTCCCGCAGGCGCGATTCATCCACTGCCGGAGGGGATTGCGTGACACGGCGTTGTCTTGCTGGATGACCAACTTTAGCGAGATTAATTGGGCCTGCGATCCGGAACACATTACTGGGCGCTTTCACGAATACCTGAGGCTGATGGAGCACTGGCGGCAAGTCTCGCCTGCGCAAATTCTTGAGGTGCAGTACGAAGAGATGGTGGGCGACCTGGAAGGGACAGCACGCCGGTTGATCAGTTGGATTGGACTTGAGTGGGAGCCTTCATGCCTGGACTTTCACAAGACGCGACGCACGGTGCGCACCGCCAGCTCCGCACAAGTTCGCCAGGCCCTCTACAACAGCTCGGTGGGCCGCTGGAAGAATTACGAGACGCTCCTGCCGGAGTTGTTTGCTCAGCTGTAACCAGCCACGCGCGGATCGCGGCGTGGACCGGAAGTTTACCGGGCTTGAGCTGGAGTCTCAAGGGCGCCGGACGTTGATATATCGCGTAATATTAGCGGGCGATTGCGAAAAGTGGCCAGAATGTGCGGGAACGGGAAGCACGCGTCATTCAGGGAGGCACGATTGGCGTCAACCGAATAGAAGCGCCCAATGGATGCAACTCATTCGGAACTCCTCCAGGCGTTTCTTATCGACCCCAGAGACGCGGAGTGGCAAAAGCTGGCAGACGGCGTCGAGCGAATGGAAGCCGCTAGCCTTGAAGGACGTTAAAAGGGGGGGGCAAGGCGGCGGAAGGGCATGCACGAGCTACTCGAGAAAACTCGGCTGCAGGCCATGGAGTCGGGAGATCCATTCGAGATACAGTTCGCCTGTAAACTGCCTGGTCGAACACGTGTGATCCCAAAGCTGAAATTCCTCCATGCTTCGAGTTCTGCGAACACGTCTACATCTTCTCGGACTCCTGGGAGCCGAGAGATTTCGAATTTTCTCATAAAATTACAGCGAACGAGCTCCAGGGAGCTCGCCGCTCGCCTCATTAGCGCCAGTCGAACTTGACAAAATCAATAACCTGACCAATGGTTATGCATTGGCAACCCCAAATCTTGCCTTGCTTGACAGGGCAAGATTGATTCGCTATCTTTTCCAACGTATGGAGTAGAAAGCTCTCAATACAGTCGGTCGGCTGAAGTTTGTCGCTGATCGATTCCCGTCCAAAGCGCCTGCTCGACTGCTCGCTGAGCAGGTTGCTTGCCGAAATATTCTCTAGTCGGTTCGTTTTTGCCCCGGATACCCGGTTGGCTCCCCTCGGGGTACGCCTCGGGATCAGATCATGGGCCGCGGCTTTTTTGTTGCTCCCTGCCGGGCTTTGTTGCGCTCGGAGGCTGTCGGTATGGGTTAGCCGGTGGCAGCGCAATTTGTTCAATCATTCCACATCAGAGATTTCAATGACAGGAAGAACCGCATGTCAAAGAACTTTGCCTCGCGATCCGGACAAGGCCGCAACCGCCGTCGATCAGTGGCCTACGCCTCCCAGCGGTGGCCACGGCTGCAAATCGAGCAGCTGGAAAATCGCGAGCTATTGGACACCGGGATTGGCATGATTGCCGGACTTACTGACTCGGCATCGGCGCGGTTCGTGACAGGAGCCTATTACGACCTCCTTAATCGTATTCCGTCGACATCGGAGGTATCCAGCTGGCTAACCGTTCTCAATTCTGGCAGCAGCAATGTGCAGGTTGCACAAGCGATTGTCGCCAGTCCTGAATATCGAAGCGACCTCATTGTCAATGATTATGAAGTTCTCCTCGGCCGAGAGCCCGCTCCGTCGGAAGTCACCAACTGGCTTCAGCAAATGCAAGGCGGCCTGTCCGAAAACCTCCTCACGGCCTCGTTTCTTTCGTCTGTCGAGTATTCCGAGAACCACGGACCTAGCGCGGACATAAGCACGGCGAATGCCGATTGGCTGACGGGACTATATCATGATGTTCTCGGCCGGGCGCCCGACCCAGCGGGTTTGGCGAGCTGGGAAGCGATGATGCAGGCAGGTGCTAACCCGAAAAACGTTGCCCTGGACTTTCTGAACAGTCAGGAAGCGCATGTCGATTTAGTCACCGCCGATTATCAGAATCTGCTCCGACGCAACCCCGATCCGACAGGTCTGGCAAACTGGACCGCCGCCCTTGGGCAGGGGTTGGCGCCATCACAGCTGATCGCCGATATCGTTGGGTCGCCGGAATACGCCAATGATCAGACCGCCAATCTCGCGCCGACGGTAAGCATCATTCCGACTGGCCTGACTCCGGATGTGTCGCCTTCGTATCACTTCAAGTTTGGCCCTGCTGGGTCGCCGGTGCCTTCTGGATATATCGCCGCGCCACTTGTGCTTTATACGCAAACGGGCGGTTTTGGTTGGGCGAGTCTGACTGGGCTCGGCGCGATGACTCGCAAAACCGGTAATCCACTGACCAGCACCTTCATCCTCGGTACAAACGGAACATTCTTGGTCGATTTGCCCAATGGCATTTACAACGTCTCGCCGACGTTGGGAGAGAGCCAGTGTGTCCGCGACGACGTGGCGATCTGGGCACAGGGACAACTCGTTGGCTCACAGCTGACTGCCGCCGCCGGACAGTTTATTCAACCATCATTCCGCGTACAAGTCACCGATGGGCAACTCAATCTGAATATTGTCGATATGGGGGGCCAAACTCCCAAATTCGCTATCGAAGCACTCGACATCACTCCTGCTACGACTGGTCCCTACAGCATTTGGAACTACGCCGCGATGCCAAGCGAGAGCACGGTCGCCGATCCCAATTCGGTAGAACTCGGCGTTAAGTTCCAATCACAAATCAATGGGTTGGTCACCGGGATAAGATTCTATAAAGGACCTTCCAACACCGGCATTCACGTCGGCCAATTATTCACCAACTCTGGAACGCTACTCGCGTCCGCGACGTTCACCAATGAAACCGCCTCCGGGTGGCAGGAAGTGGATTTTTCGCAGCCCGTCGCGATCAGCGCCAATACCACCTACATCGCGGCCTATCACACCAATGTCGGAGACTACTCTGCAACGCCCAACTACTTTACCTCATCGGGAGCCGAGAATGCGCCTTTGCAGGCACTGAGCAGTAGCGCCGCGGGTGGCAACGGCCTTTATGCATACGGCCCCGCTGGTACGTTCCCCACGGCGACTTCCGAATCGAGCAATTACTGGGTTGATGTGTTTTTTACTGCAGGCTCATCGACACCGCCAACCGTCACAGGCGTAACTCCGATGGCAGCGTCCAGCGCCATTCCCATGGGGACCAGCGTCTCTGTAACATTCAGTGAGGCGATGAATCCGGCGACTATCGGATCCGGCACGATCCAGCTTGATGGACCATCGAGTGTCCCGGTCACAGCCACTGTCACCTATAACTCCTCCACCAATACCGCAACCCTGGTGCCCTCCGCCAGCCTCGCTAACTCAACAACCTATACCGCCATCGTCCTGAGTGGCTCGGGGGGCGTCATGGATGTGAATGGCAATGCTCTCGCCGCCCCTTATTCCTGGACCTTTACCACTTCGACTCCTCCAACGGTCACTGCCGTAACGCCCGCGAACGGTGCTAATGGCATCGCCCCTGGAACTAGTTTGGCAGTGACATTCAGCGAAGCGATGAATGCGGCGACCATTGGCTCAAGTACGATAGAGCTCAAAGGACCCTCTGGTAGCGTTCTCCCAGCCACGGTTACCTATAACTCGTCGAACAATACCGCGACCCTTTTGCCAACGTCGACACTTGCCAACTCGACCACCTACATGGCGGTTGTCGTTGGAGGATCGAGCGGCGTGAAAGACCCGGCCGGGAACCCGCTTGCTTCGAATTTCTCCTGGACCTTCACCACGTCTACTCCACCGACGGTGACGGCGGTAAATCCCGCGGCAGGATCGACGGGAGTCGCGATTGCTAGCGGTGTCACGGTCACGTTTAGTGAAGCGATGACCGCGGCGACCGTTGGATCGACCACGATTCAGCTCAAGGGACCGTCTGGCGCCGCCGTTCCGGCAACAGTCACTTACAACTCATCTACCTTTACTGCCACCCTGGTGCCATCGGCAAGGCTCGCGAATTCGACGACCTACACGGCCGTTGTTCTCGGCGGCGCCAGCGGAGTCAAGGATACCGTCGGCGACCCGCTTGCGGCCAACTTTTCCTGGAGCTTTACCACCTCCACTCTGCCCACGGTTACAGCCGTCACGCCCGTGACAGGCGCGACCGGAATTGCGATCAGAAGCACTCTGTCCGTTACTTTCAGCGAAGCGATGAACGCGGCCACCATTAGCGGCAGCACGATTCAGCTCACTGGCCCATCGGGCACCACAGTGCCTGCAACTGTCGCCTACAACCCGTCGACCTTTCAAGCGACCCTCACGCCCTTCGCTAGTCTGGCGAATTCAACGACCTACACAGCCGTCGTTCTCGGCGGCGCCAGCGGAGTCAAGGATACCGTCGGCGACCCGCTTGCGGCCAACTTTTCCTGGACCTTCACCACGTCCACTCCGCCCACGGTTACGGCCGTCACGCCCGTGACAGGCGCGACCGGAATTGCGATCGGAAGCACTCTGACTGTCACTTTCAGCGAAGCGATGAATGCGGCGACAGTTACTGGGAGCACAATTCAGCTCACTGGGCCATCCGGCGCCATAGTGCCTGCAACTGTCGCTTACAACCCGTCGACCTTTCAAGCGACCCTCACACCCTCCGTCAATTTGGCGAATTCGACGACCTACGGAGCCGTTGTTCTCGGCGGAGCCAACGGAGTTAGCGACGCCGCCGGCGACCCGCTTGCGACCAATTATACCTGGGCCTTCACCACGTCCACTCCGCCCGCGGTTGCAGCCGTTACGCCCGCGACAGGCGCGACCGGAGTTGCGATCGGAAGCACTCTGACCGTTACTTTCAGCGAAGCGATGAATGCGTCCACCATTAGCGGAAGCACCATTCAGCTCACTGGACCGTCCGGTGTCACAGTACCCGCAACAGTCACTTACAACTCGGCAACTTTCACGGCGACGCTCACACCTTCCGCGAACCTCGCAAATTCGACGACTTACACAGCCGTCGTTCTCGGCGGAGCCAGCGGAGCCAAGGACACCGCCGGCGATCCGTTGGCGGCCAACTATTCCTGGACTTTCACTACTGCGAGCCCCGCGACAGGTCCAACGGTTACGGCCGTGTCCCCAGCGAACGGCTCCACTGGCGTTGCCACCGGCGGTAACGTCACAGTCACATTTAGTGAAGCAATAAACGCGGCCACGATTAGCTCGAGCACGATCAAGCTCGACGGGCCGTCCGGCGTCGCAATATCCGCGACAATCACCTATAACTCATCGACCAACACAGTGACCCTGACACCAGCATCGGCTCTCTCGAACTCGACAACTTACACAGGAGTTGTGGTGGGCGGATCAGGCGGAGTAAAGGATGCGACTGGCAATCCGCTTGCCGCCAACTATACCTGGAGCTTTACCACCTCCACTCCACCCACCGTCACTGTTGCGACACCCGCGAATGCGTCTACCGGCATTGCGGTCGGAAGTAGCGTGACTGTCACGTTCAGTGAAGCCATGAACGCGGCGACGATTGGCTCAAGCACCATTCAACTCAAGGGACCATCGGGCGCCGCGGTGGCAGCCAGCGTCTCGTATAACTCGACCACGTTTACAGCAACCCTTACACCAACGTCGTCTCTCGCAAATTCAGCCACCTATTCGGCGGTCGTTACGGGAGGAGCGACCGGAGTCAAGGATCCAGCCGGCGACCCGCTTGCCGCCAACTATAGCTGGAGCTTCACCACGTCCACTCCACCCACCGTAACTGGTGCGACACCCGCGAACGCGTCTACCGGCATTGCGGTCGGAAGCAGCGTGACAGTCACGTTCAGTGAAGCCATGACTGCGGCGACGATCAGCTCGAGCACCATTCAGCTCAAGGGATCATCGGGCGCCGCGGTGGCATCCAGCCTCACTTACAACTCGTCCACCTTCACCGCGACTTTGACTCCAACCTCTGCTCTCGCGAATTCAGCCACCTACACGACGGTTGTTACCGGAGGAGCGACTGGAGTCAAGGATACAGCCGGTGACCCACTTGCTGCCAACTATACCTGGACCTTTACTACCTCCACGCCTCCAACGGTTACTGCTGTCGTACCAGCGAACGCCTCGACCGGTATCGCGGTTGGAAGCACTGTCGCCGTTACATTCAGTGAAGCGATGAGCGCGGCAACGATCAGTTCAAGCACCATTCAGCTCAAGGGACCATCGGGTGTCGCGGTGGCAGCCAGCGTCTCCTACAACTCGTCCACCTTTACAGCGACCCTGACTCCAACCTCTGCTCTCACAAATTCAACCACCTACACCGCAATTGTTACCGGAGGAGCGACTGGAGTCCAAGACACAGCCGGCGACCCGCTTGCCACAAACTATACCTGGACCTTTACAACTCTTACCGCGCCAAGCGTCGCTGCGGTTACACCTGCTAGCGCGTCTACGGGCATCGCCATTGGCAGTGCTGTTACGGTCACGTTCAATGAGGCGATGAATGGGGCCACGATCAGTAGCAGCACCGTTCAGCTCAAGGGACCATCGGGAGTCGCACTGGCAGCCAGCGTCTCCTACAACTCGTCCAACTTGACAGCGACCCTGACTCCAACCTCTGCTCTCGCAAATTCAACTACGTACACGGCGGTTGTTACCGGAGGAGCGAGCGGAGTCAAGGATACCGCCGGTGACTCGCTTGCCGCCAATTATACCTGGACCTTCACCACTTCCACACCTCCAACAGTAGTCGGAGTTTCACCTGCGAACGCGTCTACCGGCATTGCGATCGGAACCAGCGTGACCGTTACCTTCAGCGAGGCGATGAATGCGGTGACGATGAGCACGAGCGACATTCAGCTCAAAGGACCATCCGGTGTTGCAGTAGCCGCTACGGTTACCTATAACTCCTCGACTTTCACGGCCACGCTTGTGCCAACCGCAAATCTTGCCCTGACGTCAGCGTACACCGCAACAGTAAGCGGCGTACAGGATGTGGCCGGGGATGTCATTGCCAGTTCGTATTCCTGGTCGTTCACCACGGCGTCGACCACGGCGGTGACATACAGTTTGTGGAATTCCTCCGTAACTCCGACGCTGCCAGACCAGAATGAAAACAACCCGGTCAATCTGGGGGTACAATTCACTTCCGCGACCAGTGGGCTTGTCCTTGGTATTCGCTTCTACAAAGGCCTAACCAACACGGGAACTCACATCGGCGATTTGTGGACCAGCACTGGTCAACTGCTGGCCAGTGGGACATTCGCCAATGAGACCGCCAGTGGCTGGCAGACCTTGATATTCTCGAGTCCAGTCTCGATCTCCGCAGGCACGGTGTATGTGGCCTCTTACTTAGCAAGCGTCGGCCAATATGCGGAAACCGACGGATACTTCAGCAGCAGCTTCACCAATGGACCGCTCTCGGCGCCATCCGGATGGAACGGCGTGTACGTGTTCAGTTCCTCTCCGGCATTTCCCACTCAGACCTGGGATCAAGCCAATTTTTGGGTCGATGCGATCTTCGCTCCGCCTTCCCTTGGTTCGCCCACGGTAGCCTCGCAGGCACCGGCGAGTGGTGCAACCAGCATCGCGACCACCGCAACCGTGACGGCAACATTCAGTGAGGGCGTGCAGCCATCGACTGTTAATTTCGTGCTCAAGGACTCTAACAACAACACTGTCCCGGGCACGGTGAGCTACAACAGTGCGACGAATACAGTTGTCTTTACGCCCACAAATGTCTTGAACTCCTCGACGACGTATACCGCCACTATTTTGGGTGGTGCATCAGGCGTACAGGACTGGAGTGACAACACCATGGTGGCGAACTGCACCTGGAGCTTTACTACCGCATCTCTCATGGGTCCGCCCGTAGCCAACGCCGGGCCCAATTTTAGCTCAGCCGCGGGATCGGCAATTACCTTCTTGGGGTCGGTCGCCGGTGGGCAGCCGCTACTCAACTATTCTTGGACTTTCGGTGACGGTGGCACGGCCAGCGGATTGTTGTCCCCGTCGCATGCTTATCTAAATAGCGGGAGTTATGTGGCCACCCTGACTGTCACCGACAGTCTTGGACGTTCGAGCCAGAGCACGACAGCCGTCACGATCAGTGATGTACCTCCGGCCGTGACAATCACCGGCCAACCGGCTTCCGCGACTGTGGGAACACCCATCACGCTCAATGCGACAATTACATCTCCGAGCCCGGCCGATACGAGCGCTGGCTTTACTGAGGCTTGGAGCGTAGCAAAGAATGGAGTCGCGTTCGCCTCCGGCACCGGCGCCAGTATCACTTTCACGCCGGACAGTGTTGCTACTTTTGTGGTCAACCTATCGGCGACAGACAGATACGGCCAAACTGGTTACGGCTCCACTATTATTACCACCAGCAATGGGACATACGGTCTGACCATTCCCCAGACACATCCGACAATCTGGTTTAACGCACAGCGCCTGGCTGCGGCCCAACAATGGTACGCCGCGAATCCATTTACGCCGTCAAGCGCCGATCCGCTGAACGATGCCTTGGCGTACCTTCTGACGGGCAATCAGACCTATGCCCAGGAAGCAATCACGCAATTGATGGCGTTTACCATCTCCAGCAGCGAGCTGGCGGGCGTGGCCAGCGACACCTACCGGTGGAACTCATGGGTACCGATCGTTTACGACTGGTGTTACGGCGCCATGACTGCGAGCCAGCAGCAGACGTTCATGAACACTTACAACGGCTACACCAGCGTCATCACCCAGAAGTCTTGGGGCGGTCCCACCATGCCGGCCAGTAATTACTTCTGGGGATACCTCAGCAACGAGTTCAATTGGGCTATCGCAACCTACTACATAAACCCATCAGCTCAGGCGTTCCTCCAAGATGCTCTGGTCACGCGATGGCAGAACTCTTTTTTGCCTTACGCCGCGACGGGCGACGGATTGGGTGGAGTTCCAGCTGAGGGGTCACAGTACGGACGCTACCTTCTCGCGTACCCGATGGTGGCATGGACGACGGCAGCACTGATGGGGGACGACGTATTCCAACAGACGGGTTTTTATCTGCAGGCACTTTTCCAAACTATTTATTCGACGACTCCGGTACCTGTGGCGGGATCGTATGAGGTGTTCGCCTACGGAGACGACGAATCAGGGAATGCGGCGGGCTCCGCGTATTTGGGTGACTACATGACTGTGGTTGCGCAGGTGTGGGCCAGCCAACCAGCCGGTCAGTATGCCCGTCAGTGGCTCAGTACTGTGCAGCCGTCGGTGGATACTTTCGTGACGGCGACAGACCCAGGCGGATCGGCTGTCAGTTTCGTCGGACTACCAACAGATTACTACGCCCCGGGAGCGGGATACTTATACACCCGCAATCAGTGGGGCACCCAAGGTACTTCCATGGTCTTTCAACTTGGCCAACCAAATGGCGATGGCCACAACCACAAGGATGCCGGCAGCTTCCAGATCTTCGGCAATGGCCAGTGGCTCACGACCAATGATATCGGCTACGATACATCGCTCAGCGATGGCGCTTCCATCAGTTCCACAGAGGCCCAGAATGGCATTCTTGTAAATGGGGAGGGGGAGTCAAGCAGTCCGATGGGAGAACCCCATGTCCTCCGCTTGCAGAGCACTGCCACCTATTCATATGCGGCAGTCGATCTCACCCCTGACTATCGGTCGACTAATTCTAACTATGACAATCCGTCCGTCAACAGCGTCCAGCGTGAGTTTCTCTATATCAAGCCTATGAACACGCTGATCATTCTCGACCGCGTCGCGAGCAGCGACACTCCCAACGCGTTTTTGCTTCACTTCCCCAACGCGCCGACTGTTCAAGGAAACACCGCAATTGGTGTCAATGGAAACCAAGAGCTTATCGACACGTCCTTGACTGCTGGGGCCACGAACAGCGTGGTGAACGAGGGGCCCAATGGGCAGTATCGATTCCAAGAGACCGTCACGGGTGCGGCCCAGAGCTACTTCCTCAATGTCCTGCAAGCCACGAGCGTCGGCGGACCGACCGTAGCAGTCTCGATGACTCAGACCAACAATTCATGGACGATCAACCTAGATAGTTCGACTCTGGGCCATGCAGTAGTTGTGCTTCAAGCCGGCATGACCACCAGTGGTGGGTCGATCGGTTATTCCGCGACAAGCGTCCCGACTTCCGGCACGGCTCTGCTCGATCATGTCCAGAGCATAACCGTTACTCCCACGGGTCCCCAGTGGGGGTCTTAAAGGAAATTGACGGACAACTTAGCGCGGCCCAGGATTCGGCCCGAAGGAGGGAAGGGGGGAATCGGAGGAGTTCGAGAGATCAGTTAGCTTGTCTGGATATGAAGCAATGGCATCAACTGGCGCTGCACGTCTTCGGAGAGCCGGGAGTTCCTGTCTTAGCCTATGTTTAACACCAGTCGCCGTAAGTCCTTATTGTGCAAGGGTTGAATTTCGTGTTAGTCATCAGGTCACGGTTTCTTCTCCTGCAGGTGGGGTTGGTGGGCGGACGTCGGTGATCTTCAA